>WNFY01009747.1_pt1 | contig 13103 bp, 12 predicted proteins | sample 5400091 | NCBI WGS metagenome assembly WNFY01 (sample SAMN13153364, study PRJNA577476) | soil metagenome | isolation source: 60 cm soil or saprolite under grassland replicate 1 | place: USA:California | collected 2016-06-15 | reverse complement strand
ACCCGCAGGGCTCCAGGCGGCTGCTGACCTTCCGGCTGGACCAGGAGCAGCGGCAGCGGCTCAGGGCGCGCCTGGCCCGCGAGGGCCGGACGATGTCCGAGGTGGTGACGCACGGGCTGCGCCAGTACGTAAAGCACGCACGCCATCGTGATGACCGCCATCGTGATGACCGCGAGAGCACGGGCACGCCGGTGCTGCCCGAGCGGATCGCCGCCCGCCTGTGCGAGCTCCGCTCCTCCGGGCGCAGCGAGCTGCTCTCCGCTGGTTGTGGCCAGATCGTGCGGTCAGACACTGGGGCGAGGCGCGGTGCTCAACCCGAACCTCCCTCGTGGCGCGTCCCGCTCCATGCGGAGGTACACGGACACCGCCTCGGCACGATTTGCCGCCGCGAGCTTACGCAGGATGTGCTTGACGTGCGACTTCACGGTGCCTTCGGAAACGACCAGGCGGGCGGCGATGCTGGCGTTCGTCTTACCGCTCGCCATGTGTTTCATCACGTCGATCTCGCGTCTGGTGAGCGCCGAAGTCATATCGTCATCGACGACGAACGTCGCTGCATCATGGCGCGCCACGGCCAAGTTCTCCCGGTCGATTCGAGCGACCTCTACCTCTGCATTGACGAACTGGTCCGTCGCCCTGGTGATGTCCGCCGTCAGACGACCCACTTCCCTGCGAAGCGAGTGGAGTCTTTCGAGCAAAACCGTGCGTTCGAAGGCGTACCCGAAGGCGCGCGCGAAAATCCACAGCAGGTCGCGATCGAACTCGTCCACATGGCGACGCTGCACGTAGCAGTCCGCGTGAAGGAACCCGATCACACGTCCCTGAGGCATGATCGGGGCTGCGACGTACGAGCGGGATAGCGACGCGGCCGCGATCGGCTGGTGAACCCTCGGATCGCTCTGGACGTTCGCCACCAGCAGCGGACCTCGCCGTCGGACCATCTCTGTCTCGAGAATCATGTGGGTGAGCTGCTGGGGCTCGGCGCGGCCGACCTGCAGGATCTCCTGCGCCCATTCGGGGTCACCGACAATGTGGACCGCTTCCGGAACCCACAAAGATCCGTGGACACGCGAGATGATGGCGCGGTCGAAGCCGAGGCGGCACACCTCTTCAGGGGCGCGATCGATCAGGGTGGAAACTGAGGAGATGCCACTCAGTCGCGCGAGCGATTCCTGAACACGCGAGAGCGCTGCAATGCGCTGCAGTGACCGTGCCTCGCGGAGCCGATCCCGGACATTGGTGAGTTCCAGCAGGAGCTCGATCCCATCACCACCGCCCGTATGCGCAGGCGCATTGCCCCGGTCCCGTAGCACCTCAGCGAGTCGTCCCGACGCCGCCGTCAGCGCCGCCTCCGCGGACCGGAGGTGGATGGTCGCCGGATCCGGAATATCCATGTCCGGGCCCAGCAGCTCGCTCACACGCCCGGCGACGGCGAGGATCTCATACAAGTTTACGTCGGGAATCCGGGGCCCATGACCGAGCCAGGGTTCAGCTGCATCGCGGGCACGTGCCCGCTCCGAGCGCGGCATTGCGATCGGTTCCGTGATGTGCTCGTCATCTGCCGAAGCTATGGCTGCCGTCATGAACACCTCAGACCGGGTGGGAAACGCGTCGTCTTGTCCTGATCACGCTCGCCAGCGTAGAGACGCGGGCACCGCTGCTGCGACCGGGAAACCACCTATATGACCACCTGCGTGGATAGCCAGATCGGCATTGTCCACCAACGGCCCAGGGGTTATGATCACCACGCCCGCCGGGGCCCGCACGAAACCCGACTTGATCTAGTGGGGTGAGATGGCCGCGCCATCGAGTCAGCGGCGAGCCGCGAACAACCTTCCGGCCGATCTGACCAGCTTCGTGGCCCGCCGGCCTGAGGCCGCCCAGATCAGGCAGCTGCTCTCTGCCAGCAGGCTCGTGACGCTAGTGGGGGTCGGTGGCGTCGGCAAGACACGGCTCGCGGTGCACGCGGCCAGAGACGTCCAGCGGGCGTTCCCGGACGGCGTCTTCCTGGTCGAGCTAGCCTCGCTGAAGGATCCGGCGCTACTGCCGCACACCGTGATCGACGCCCTCGCCATCCCCGAGCAGTCGTCCCGTGCCCCGATGAACATCCTCGCTGACTATCTACGGCATCGGCAGATCTTGCTCGTCCTCGATAACTGTGAGCACCTGCTCGAGTCCGCTGCGGAGCTCACAGCTGCGTTGCTTCGCAGCGCGCCTGGGTTGCGAATCCTCGCTACCAGCCGACAGGTCCTGCGGGTCCCGGGCGAACACATCATGCCGGTTCCCACGCTGCCGGTGCCTGCCCCTGACGTCCCCTTGGTGCCGGGGCTCGCCACGCAATATGCCGCGCTGGCGCTCTTCGCCGAACGGGCGGCCGCTGTCGTACCAGGTTTTGGCATCACCGCGGAGAACGAAGCAGCGGTCCTGCGTCTTTGCCAACGACTCGAGGGCATTCCCCTGGCGATCGAGCTGGCAGTGGTGCGGCTGCGCGTGCTCCCGGTGGCCGGCTTGGCCACCCGGCTGGATCGACGATTTCAGCTGCTGACCGAAGGCAGCCGTACCGCTCCTGAACGTCATCAGACCCTTCGGGCGGCCATCGACTGGAGTTTCGATCTGTGCACCCCCGCAGAGCAGCTGCTGTGGGCGCGCGCGTCAGTCTTCGCCGCCAGCTTCGACCTCGAGGCCGTGGAGGCGATCTGCGCGGACGGCGCGCTGCCGCCGGAGGCGATCCTTGACACGGTGGCCGGGCTCACCGACAAATCGATCTTCATCCGCGAGGAACACGCCGGGCATGTCCGCTTCCGCATGTTGGAGATGATTCGCGAGTACGGCCAGGCGCGCTTGCGTGAATCCGGGACCGAGCCGGCCCTGAAGCAGCGACACCGGGACTGGTACGTGCAGTTCGTCGAGGAGGCCTCGGCGGAGTGGTTCGGGCCGCGGCAGGAGCGATGGTCAACGAGGCTGCTGCTTGAGCATTCAAACCTGCGGTTGGCCCTGGAGTTTTGCCTGGCCCAGCCCGACCAGGTGCGGATCGGCTTGCACCTGGCCGGGATCTCGTGGTTCTTTTGGGTGGCCTGCGGTTTCCTTACGGAGGGCCGTTACTGGCTCGACCGTGCGCTCAGCCTTGACACCGACCCGAGCCCGGAGCTGGCGTGGGCGCTGGGCACCGATGGCTACATCGCCCTGCTGCAGGGGGATCTCGAGGCTGGCGGCACGGTTCTCGAGCGATGCCGGTCTCTGGCCCTAGAGCTCGACGATCCGGCGGCGCTTGCCTACGCGACTCACCTGCTCGGGTTGTGCGCGATGTTCAAGGATGACCTCGTCGGCGCGGTCGAGCTGCTTCACGAGGGACTAGCCCGGTACGAAGCCACCGACGTAACGCACGACTATCCGAACGGCTTGCGGATCCAGCTCGCGACGACGTACCTCCTTCAGAACGACGTCGATCAGGCCTTCGACGTGGTCCGGGACGTCCGCCGCCGCTGCGAGCAGCGCGGAGAACGCTGGCTGCTGTCCTATGCGATCTGGGGTCTCGGCTTCGTCGCGCTGGCGCGGGGGCAGTTGGACCAGGCAGATGTCCACCTGCGCGACAGCCTGCGGATTAAGCGGTTCTTCCACGACACCCTCGGCCTGGCGTTGGCTCTCGACGTCCTGACCTGGACCGCGGGCGCCAGGGGCGAGGGCGAACGGGCGGCCGTGCTGCTCGGCGGGGCTTCGCAGCTCTGGCGGACCTTTGGTGCGCAGCTGTTCGGGTCCAAGCACCTGATGACTCGGCGCGAGCAGTTCGAGGAGCAGGCCCGCCAGATCCTAGGGGATCATGGGTTCGACGCCGCGTTTGCCCGTGGAAGCGACCTCACCGTGGACGAGACGCTTACCTATGCTCTCCAGGAGCGAGTGTCCACGGCTCCGACGCAGCCTCGGCGCGCAGCCACCGAACTGACGCGGCGCGAGCGGGAGATCGCCGATCTCGTCGCCGATGGGATGTCCAACAAGGAGATCGCATCGACTCTGGTGATCTCCTTTCGCACTGCGGAGGGCCACGTCGAGCACATCCTCACCAAGCTGGGCTTCACCTCGCGAGCTCAAATTGCCGCGTGGGTGACCGGGCAGAGGGCGCGTACATCAGCCTGATCAGGCTGAACCCCGCCAGCAGGTCCAAGTCCGAGCGGGTGGTGTCCGTCCCGGGCTTCGGATGCGGATCTGACGCATGTCGGCCACTCCTCTCGCAAGCTAAGGCTGCGGCGAGCGACCGGATGTCGGTCGGCCGGTGGGGAGCGATCACGCGCCCGTCCGGGAGCAGCTCACCGGTGTCTTCGAACAGGACGACGCCGTTACACAGCAGGCTCCAGCCCTGCTCCGGGTGGCGGGCCACGACGTGTGCGGCCTCCCGATCGACGGCCTCCGCGGGCGGGCACTGCGGGTCGTGGTGGCACATGGCGCGCCTTTCGGTACTTGGGTGACGCTCGACGTCGTCAGCATCGATGAGCGGACCGTTGCTCGGGACGGGGAAACTACCTGTACCGCCACGTGTTTTCGTCTATCTGGCCCCCGGGTGTATGGCAGTCCTCCGGTGAGCTGCGGCTGAAGCGATAGGCAAGCATCAGAGTGCCGGCGCTGTAACCAAGAGCAGCGGCGTGGCCTCGGTGGAGATCGCCAGCTGGTAGGCCTGGTGGCAGACGATCGGCTGGCCGTGATTAGCCGAAATCGCCGAGGGCCTCACGTACTTTGCGCAGGTCGGCCGTGACCTGGCTGGCGGTGACGGTAGAGACGTCGCCGAGGCCGGACTGCTCCCACCTTCCCCCGTATCGCCTGTCCGTTCGGTCATTGGTGCTGGCCACAGGGTGTGTTTCACGGTCATGTGGGACGATGGGCGTTGTGCGTCCCACTGTGCTGATCGTTGATGACCATGAGGTCTTCCGGGCTTCGGCCAGGGCCCTGCTCCAGGCGGGCGGCTTCGACGTGATCGGTGAGGCCGCGGGCGGGATGGAGGCCATCGAGGCGGTCAGCACGCTGCGGCCCGAGGTCGTGGTGCTCGACATCCAGCTGCCTGACCTGGACGGGCTGGCCGTCGCGGAGAGACTCGCCGAGGCGCCCGATCCGCCCGCGGTGGTGCTCGTCTCGGGCCGCGAGGCGGCGACCTACGGACCGCGCCTCAGGCAGGCGCCGGCGCGCGGGTTCATCTCGAAGAGCGAGCTCTCCGGGAAGGCGCTCGCCGCCATGATCGGCTTAAACGTGCGATGCAGCGCCGGTTCCTTCTCCTGCCGGTAGCCGTCGCGGTCGGCCTTGCGGCCGAGCGGGCCGGATTCGGCTTCCCTGTCAAGTCAACGTGTTGAAGTTCTGGACGCTATTTTCACGGCCAAGCATTCTCATGTTCAGCAAGATCGAGGCGGTAGTGCGGCGCAGCGGGCGACAGCGTCCCGCTCTGCGTCGCGGCGGCCGGCCAGGGTGTGTGCGGTCGCCGGGTTGGCTTGGTGCGGTCAGTGCGGCGTCTAGACCAGGCCTGTCTCGTAGGCGGTGATGACGAGCTGGACCCGGTCCCTGGCGCCCAGCTTGGCCAGCAGCCGGGCCACGTGCGTTTTGGCGGTGCCTGCGGTGATGTACAGGGCGGCGGCGATCTCGGCGTTGGACATGCCCAGGCCGACCAGCCTGAGCACCTCGCGCTCGCGGTCGGTGATCCCGGTGAGCTCGCGGGGCTTGCGGCCTGCACGTGGCTGGCTGGTGAACTGCCCGATCAGGCGGCGGGTGACGCCCGGTGCGATGATGGCGTCGCCGGCCGCGACCACCCGGATCGCGGCCAGGATGTCGTCCAGGGCCATGTCCTTGACCAGGAACCCGCTCGCCCCGGCGCGCAGCGCGCCGTAGACGTAGTCGTCGTCGTCGAAGGTGGTGAGCACGAGCACGCGGGCGCGGGTGTCGCCGGCGGTGATCAGCTGGGTTGCCTCGATGCCGTCCATGCCGGGCATGCGGATGTCCATGAGGACCACGTCGGGGCCGGTGTCCCTGGTGAGCTGTACCGCCTCGGCTCCGGTTCCGGCCTCGCCGGCCACGTCGATGCCGGGTGTCTGCTCGATCAGCCTGCGCAGGCCGGCGCGGATCAGCGGCTGGTCGTCGGCCAGGATGACCTGGATGGTCATCGGGCCGCCGCCGGCGCGGGCAGTGGCAGCCGGGCGGTGACTCGGAAGCCGCCGCCGGGGCGCGGGCCGGCGGAGAAGTCGCCGCAGAGCAGCGCGGCGCGCTCGCGCATGCCGGTGATCCCGTACCCGGTCCCGGCTCCGCTGCCGCCGCGCCCGCTGTCGGTGACCTCAATGGCCAGTTGCCCGTCCTGCCGCTCGATCGAGACCCGGCACCGGCCGGTGCCGGCGTGGCGGACCACGTTGGTGACGGCCTCCTGGATGATGCGGAACGCCGAGGCGTCGATGTCGGCCGGGAGCGGCTGCCGGCTGCCGTGCCAGTCCACGTCGACCTGCACGCCCGCGTCCAGGGTCACGGCGGCCAGCCGGTCGATGCCGGCCAGGCCGGGCGCCGGGTCCAGCGGTGCCTGCCCCGGCCCGGCCTCCGGGTCGGCGTTCCGCAGGCCTTTCACCATCCGCCGCAGGCCGGACAGCGCCTCCCGGCTGGTGGCCTCGATGGCGGCCAGGGCGTCGCGTGCCTCGTCGGGGCGGGCGTCGAAGACCCGGCGGCCCGAGCCTGCCTGGATCGCGATGATGCCGATGCTGTGCGCCACGATGTCGTGCAGTTCGCGGGCGATCCGCAGCCGTTCCGCCATCGCGGTCTGGACGGCTGCCTGGGCGCGCACCAGCTCGGCCCGGGCCTGCGCCTGCCGGATCGAGTTCCCGATGAGCCAGGCAATGATCGTGACGAGGGGCACGGCGATCGTGACAGGTGGTACGGCCGGCGCCACGATGCCGTCCCGGTGCATGCCCGGAGAGGGCACTCCCAGGAGCAGGATCAGCAGGCCGGCGCCGGCCATCGCTACGCCAGTTACCGAGACCCTGCGGGTACGGGTTGCCGCTATGTAGCAGACCTCGAGGCCCGCGGCGCAGGCGGCCGCGATCTGCAGGGTGCTCGCCGGCACCGGTGACTTCAGCGCCATGGCGGCCGCCGATCCGCCGAGCAGCACGGCCAGCGCCGTGAGCGGCCTGCGGCGCAGCAGGAGGGCGGAAGCCAGCAGGGCGCAGCCGAGCACCGGGAATGCCCACATGATCATAGGCGCCTCCAGCCTGCTAGGACATGCTCACGGCAGCGATCGTAGCCGCCTCGCGGTGCGGGGTCGTCTGCCCGCGGGCATACGCCCGCGGGCAGACCGCGGCACCGCGCAGATGTGCCCGCGGGCCGATGCGCCGCGCCCCCCGACTGCGGCACCTTCTTCCCATGAACGCCTTCCTTCCCCTCCCCATCGCAGGTCACCTCTCGCGGAAACAGAACAGGAGCGCACCGTGAACGCACCCAGCGTGCCAGGGCCGGACCGGCGCGGATCCCTGACCGCTCCGGTCGGCACGGCAGCCGCAGCGGCCGGGCCCACTGCCCCTGACGACGCCCAGGCGGCCACCACCGCACCCGGCAGCAGCCTCATCGAGGCGGTCCTGGCGGCGTTCCAGGCTCACCGGGTGGTCGCCATCGGCGACGCGCACGCGGGCCAGGAGGTCCACGACCTGCTGCTGACGATGCTCAGCGATCCCCGGCTGTACGGGGCGGCCAGCGACATCATCGTCGAGTTCGGGAACGCGTTCTACCAGGACACCCTCGATAAGTTCATCCTCGCAGGCGAGCCCGTCAGCGACGCCGGCCTGCGCCTGGTCTGGCGCGACACCACCCAGTCCCCGAACATCGTCGTCGACTCCCCGGTCTGCGAGCAGGTCTACCGCAGGGTCCGGGCGGTCAACTGGACCCTGCCCGCGGACAAGAAGATCCGGGTGCTGGCCGGCGACCCGCCGTTCGACTGGTCCCAGGTCACCCGCGCCAGCCAGGTTCCCTTCCCGCAGCGGGACCCCTACCCGGCGTCGCTGGCCGGGCAGTCGCTGGCCAGCGGGCGCCGGGTGCTGCTGGTCTACGGCGGCATGCACCTGCTCCACGCGCCCCGCGGGCGGACCGTCACCGACCCTCAGTTCATCAATCCCTGGTGCGGCATGACGTTCGGGCAGCTGGCGGACGCCGGGCTGTACGCCGGCCAGGCCGCGGAGCTGACCGCGTCATGGCCGGACCCGGCCATCTACCTCGACCCCGTGTACTGGGCCGAACTCAAGCGCCGCAACGCCATCCGGGGCAACAGTGCCAGGCCGCCCCTGGACACCTTCCGGGAGCAGCGGCCGCCCGCCTACCCGCTGCCCCAGGCCGGGCCGGCCTGCTAACGAGCGGATGACACATGAACGCGACTATCGAGATTGACGGACTGCGCAAGCGGTTCGGCCCGGTGCAGGCGCTGGACGGGATGACATTCACGGTCCAGCCCGGCCACGTGACCGGCTTCGTCGGGCCGAACGGCGCCGGCAAATCGACCACCATGCGCGTCGTCGTCGGCCTGGACGCCCCCGACGCGGGCACCGCCACCATCGGCGGCCGGCCGTACCGCTCGCTGCAGAACCCGCTGACTCACGTCGGGTCGCTGCTGGACGCGGGCGCGCTGCAGCCGGGCCGCAGCGGGCGCAACCACCTGCTGTGGCTCGCCCACTCCCAGGACCTCAAGGCCGGCCGGGTCGATGAGGTGATCGCGCTGGCCGGCCTGGAGCCCGCCGCCCGCCGCAAGGCCGACGGGTACTCCCTCGGCATGCGGCAGCGGCTCGGCATCGCCGCGGCGCTGCTCGGCGACCCGCCGGTGCTGATCTTCGACGAGCCGTTCAACGGCATGGACCCCGAGGGCATCGTCTGGATGAAGGGCTTCCTGCGATCGCTGGCGGCGCAGGGCCGCACGGTCCTGGTGTCCAGCCACCTGATGGGCGAACTGGAAGACACCGCCGGCCACCTGGTCGTCGTCGGCCGCGGCCGGGTGATCGCCGACACCTCCGTCGCCGGCCTGATCGCCGCCGCCTCAGGCGACCGCATCACCGTCCGTACCACCGCCCGCGCACAGGCCATGACGGCGCTGGCCAACGCGGGGGCTCAGGTCGCCACCACAGGACCCGACACGCTCACCATTTCAAGTCTTTCAGCAGGAAAAGCGGTGGCCGTTCTCACCGCACACGCTGTCCCCTTCAGCGAGGTCACCGCCCGCCGGGCCACCCTCGAGCAGGCCTACATGGAACTAACGCACGCGTCGGTTGAGTTCCGCGCCGAGGAGACGTCATGACGACAGCGCCCGTAACACCGTACCGCTCCCAGGCGGCCGCGGGGCGGATGAGTTTCTGGCACCTCGTGCATGCCGAGTGGACCAAGTTCCGCACCGTCCGCGGCTGGATGATCGCGATGATCGTCGCGATCATGGCGGTCACCGCCTTCGTGTTCCTCGCCGGTAACGTCAGCAGCTCGTGCAGCGGGTCCGCCTGTCCCGCGCCGCCGGCCGGGCCTGGCGGTGAGCCGGTCACCGACGCGTTCTACTTCGCGCACCAGCCGCTGACAGGGAACGGCACGATCACCGTGCAGATGACGTCGCTGACCGGCCAGGTCGCCGCCGGCCCGTCCCAGACGGCGCCCGGCCTGCAGCCGTGGTCCAAGGCCGGGATCATCATCAAGCAGAACACGTCGCAGGGCTCGGCCTACGCGGCGATGATGGTCACCGGGTCCCACGGCGTGCGGATGCAATGGGACTACGTCAACGACACGCCCAGCCTGACCGGCAGCGTGTCCGCGGCCTCGCCGCGCTGGCTGCGGCTGGTCCGCGACGGCGACACGATCACCGGCTACGACTCCGCCGACGGCACGCACTGGACGCTGGCCGGCACCGCGACCCTCCCCGGACTGACCTCCACCGTGCAAGCCGGGCTGTTCGCCGCCGCCCCGAGCAACGGCAACACCGCCACCGCCACCGGCGTCTTCCGCCACATCGGGCTCTCCTGGACCGCTACCAGGTGGACGGGCACCAACGTAGGCGGCTCCGGCCCGAACGGCGTGCCAGCGCCCGGCACGCTCCGCCAGAGCGCCGGCACGCTCACCGTGACCGGTTCCGGCGACATCACTCCCCTCGCCGGGGACGGGAGTGTTCTCTCTGTCCAGAGGGCGCTAGCCGGGACGCCCATCGGGCTGATCCCGTTGATCGTGGTGGGCGCGATGTTCATCACCGCCGAGTACCGGCGCGGGCTGATCCGCGTCTCGCTGACCGCCTCACCCAGCCGCGGCCGGCTGCTGGCAGCCAAGGCCGTGGTGATCGGTGCGGTCAGTTTCCGTCGGCACCGGGGCGCTGCTCGCCGTGGCCGCGGTGCTCGCGCTCGCCGTCGGCACCGCCGCACGGCGCAGCGCGACGGCGGTCGCCGCCGCCATCGTGGTGATCTTCGTCCCGTATCTGCTCGTCCTGGTCCCGCCCCTGCTCCCCGGGCACGTCGGGCGAGGCGGGTTCGCCGGGGGCGGGCTCTCTCTGGTCGCGCGCGAGTGGCTGCTGCGGATCACCCCGGCCGCCGGCTTCTCCGTCCAGCAGGTGGTCCCCCAGTTTTCGCAGGTCGCCGGCGCCAGCTACAGCCCGAATTGGGGGTACTACCCGCTCGCGCCGTGGGCGGGGTTCGCGGTGGAGTGCGCGTGGGCCGCCGCCGCGCTGGCGCTGGCCTTCTACCTGCTGCGCAGGAGGGACGCATGAGCCTCACGGCCCGGGTCTCGCCGCCGCCTCATCCGCTGGCCCAGGCCCTGCACGCCGCGTGGACCAAGCTCCGCACCGTGGCCGGACCGTTCTGGCTGCTGGCCGGAGCCGTCGCGCTGACCGTCGCCGTGGGGGCGGCGGCGGCCGGCGCGGCCCAGTGCCAGTCAGCCACGTGCGGGATCGACCCCGTGAAGGCCAGCTTCACCGGGATTTACGTAGGCCAGGCGGTGGCCGCCGCCGTCGGCGTGCTGGCGATCGGCGACGAGTACAGCACCGGGATGATCACGCTGTCGCTCACCGCAGTGCCCCGGCGGCTGACGTGGTTCTTCGCCAAGGCCGCGGTGCTCACCGGCCCGGTGCTCATCGCCTCAGCGCTGGCGGTGGCCGGTTCCGCGCTCGCCGGGCGGCTGATCCTCCCCGGCCGCGGCTTCACTCCCGCGCACGGGTACGCGTCCCTCACCGCGGGCGCCGACCTCCGGGCCGCCGCCGGCGCGGTCGTGTACCTGACGCTCATCGCCCTGCTCGCCCTCGGCGTCGCCGCCGCGGTACGCGACTCCGCGGCGGCCATCGGCCTGGTGCTCGGCTTGCTGTACCTGTTCCCGATCATCGCGTCCCTCGTCTCCGACGCGACCCTCGCCCGGCGCCTGCAGCAGATCGGCCCCCTGTCCGCCGGCCTGGACGTCCAGGCCACGACCGGGGTGAACAGCCTGCCGCTCACCCCGTGGCAGGGCCTCGGCGTCGTCGCCCTCTGGACCGTCGGCGCCCTCCTCCTCGGCGCACTGGTCTTGAAATTCCGCGATGCATGACGGGTCATGGCTGGTCCGGGGTGAAGACGCCCTCGCCGTCGGTGACGCCGAGGAGGAACCGGAACCGGGCGAAGTCGCCGCGTAGCGTGTCAGGGCCGTAGCCGGGGCTGCCGACGAACCGAGCCAGGGACGCGGTGAGGTTATCGTGGTCGGATTCCAGCCAATCGCTGAGGAACTCGAGCAGCTCGGCGAGTTCGATGGCGTCGGACACATCCAAGGGAACAGAGGGCATTGCGGTGGCCTCCTTCCTGGCTGTCAGTCACGTGGCCGGGCTGGCTTCCGGCCGGGGAACGGGACGACGCTTCCGGCGCTGGCGTGCATGTCGCGGAGTTGCTGGTTCTCCAGGGTGAGCTGATGGACCACGCGGACGAGGACAGGGACGTCGGTGCGGAGTCGGGCGAGTTCCTTGTTCTTGTCGGCGATTGCCTGCCGGAGCCGGGCGATGGTGGCGCGGAGCCGGGCCTCGTCCCCGTTGTCCGAGCCGCCTTCCTTGATGCGCTGGTAGAACTCGTTCTTCAGGTCGGTGTGGCGCTGGGTGAGCGCGTTGCGGGGGACATCTGCCTCGACGGCGAGGGCGACGACGGTGAGCGCGCCGTTGGAACGCTCGGGAGCGCCTGCCAAGATGCGATCCATCGCGGTGCGGATCCGGTCGCGCTCGTCAGGTGCGAGGGCGCTCATCCGGCGTCCTTCGCGGTGGTGATGCGGGTGCGGTCGTGCTTGCCGACCTGGTCGCGGAGCCTGGCGGCGCTGGCCCTTAGCCGGTCGCCGACGGGCTGCGGGACGTGCGCGGCCTGGGTCTCCAGGGTGGTCGCGCGGTCGCGGAGCTGGGCGGCCTGCTGGTCGGTGCGGGCGATGTTGCCGCAGCCCGGGACGCAATGGTCGAGGCTGGGGGTGTCCCTGGCGCCGTCTCGGTGGCACAGGGCCCGGTCCCGCTTGTAGTGGCAGAGCACGAGGGCGTGCGGGTTGTCGTAGATCAGGGCGTCCTCGTTTTTCAGCAGCTTGCGGGCGCTGCCGAGGGTGATCGGGGTGCCGGCGAAGCGGGGCGCGGTGGCGGCGGCCGTGATGACGCGGCGGGCGGCGGGCCCGGATATGCCGCCGCCGTTCTGGAGGTTCTCGTGCAGGGCGGCGATGGTGTCGGCGGTCGCGCGGGCGGTTTCCAGGTCGATGAGGTCGTGGATGCCGTCGCGGCTGCGGGAGGCGTATCCTTCGGTGGCCCAGTGGCTGAGCGCGGTCCGCATGTGCCCGTACTGGATGGCCAGGGCCACCAGGCCGTTGGGCCGGCGCGCGATGTGCCAGGCGAGGCTCCGGCGGAAGCGTGTCAGGCCGATTGGCCCGTGCAGGTCGGCGGGGATGGCCTGGCCGGGCAGGCCGTGCCTGGCTGCCTCGCGGTTTGCCCAGTCCGCGAAGTCCTCGATCCGCTCCCGTAGCGCGGCGGGCTTGTTGCCCGACACTGAAGATCACCATGGGAGCGGCGCTGGCGGTGCCGATGTGGGGGTGCTGAAAAGCCCCGCAGCCACCCGGCTGCGGGGCTTTTCGTGGTGATGGTGCCGGTGGTTGTGGGTGAGGTGCCGGTCAGG
>WNFY01012989.1_pt1 | contig 13109 bp, 14 predicted proteins | sample 5400091 | NCBI WGS metagenome assembly WNFY01 (sample SAMN13153364, study PRJNA577476) | soil metagenome | isolation source: 60 cm soil or saprolite under grassland replicate 1 | place: USA:California | collected 2016-06-15 | reverse complement strand
TCGACGCGCCCCAGCCCTCCGGGAGGATCCGGCGAGCCCCGCCACTCGAAGCCCAGAGCATCACTCCTCCCTGCTTCGTCACGTACGCCGCGGTCTCTCCGATCGGTGCCCACGCGAGCTCAAACCCGGTCGAGAGCCTCGGTCCGCCGATGATGCGACCACCGACCGATAGGAGCTTCCCATCGGCACTCCAGCGGACGGCGCCCGAAACGTGTCTCGCCACGCTGCGCCCGTCGACGAAAGCCGTCGAGCCGCGGAGGAACGCGACCTTCGGCGTCTCGCCGGTGCTCGAGCCGAGCGTAAGGACGGCCGCGGCGACTGCGACGAGGCGCACGAGGCGAGCATACTTTCGGCATGGCGATGACCGAAGGCCGCGAAACCGATTCTGGAATCGAGCTGAAGCCGGTCTATACCGCGGACGACGCCGACCGCGATCTCGAGCTGCCAGGCGAGTTCCCGTTCACGCGCGGGCCCTACCGCGACATGTACCGGGGGCGGCCGTGGACGATCCGCCAGTACGCGGGCTTCGCGTCGGCCGAGGAGACCAACCGCCGCTTCCGCTACCTGCTCGAGCGCGGCCAGACCGGGCTTTCGGTGGCCTTCGACCTGCCCACGCAACTCGGCTACGACTCGGACGACGCGCGGGCCGTGGGCGAGGTCGGCCGGACCGGGGTCGCGATCGACTCGCTCGCGGACATGGAGCTGCTCCTCGACGGCATCCCGCTCGACCAGGTCTCGACCTCGATGACGATCAACGCGCCCGCCTCGCTGCTCCTGCTGCTCTACGAGCTCGTCGCCGAGGGCCAGGGCGTCAGCGGCGACAAGCTGCGCGGCACCGTCCAGAACGACATCCTCAAGGAGTACATCGCGCGCGGGAACTACATCTTCCCGCCGCGGCCCTCGATGCGGCTGACGACCGACCTCTTCGCCTACTGCGCTGAGCGGCTCCCGTCCTGGAACACGATCTCGATCTCCGGCTACCACATCCGCGAGGCCGGCTCCACGGCGGTCCAGGAGCTCGCCTTCACGCTCGCCAATGGGATCGCCTACTGCGAGGCCGCGATCACGGCCGGGCTCGCGCCGGACGAGTTCGCAACCCGTCTGTCGTTCTTCTTCAACGCGCACAACCACTTCTTCCAGGAGGTGGCCAAGTTCCGCGCCGCGCGCCGGCTCTGGGCGGAGATCATGCGCGACCGCTTCGGCGTCACGAACCCGAAGGCGCAGGCTCTGAAGTTCCACGCGCAGACCGGCGGCTCGACGCTGACCGCGCAGCAGCCCGAGAACAACATCGTCCGGGTTGCGATTCAGGCCCTCTCGGCCGTCTGCGGTGGCGCGCAGTCGCTGCACACGAACTCGTTCGACGAGGCTCTGGCGCTGCCGACGGAACGTGCGGCGCGGATCGCGCTTCGCACGCAGCAGCTCCTGGCCCACGAGGGCGGGGGCACCGACACCGCCGACCCGCTCGGTGGGGCCTACTTCATCGAGACGCTGACCGACGAGCTCGAGGAGCGCGCCCGCGAGCTGATCACACGGGTCGACGAGCTCGGCGGTGCAGTCGCTGCGGTCGAGCAGGGCTTCGTGCAGCGGGAGATCGAGGACGCGGCGTACGCGTATGCGCAGCAGGTCGAGTCCGGCGAGCGAGTGATCGTCGGCGTCAACCGCTATGAGGAGCACGAGCCGGAGCCGATCGAGCTGCACCGGATCGACCCCGATGCCGAGCGACGCCAGCTCGAGCGCACAGCGCGGGTTCGCGCGGAACGGGATGCCGCCGCGGCAGAAGCTGCTGTCGCGCGCGTGCGCGAAGCGGCGCAGGGCCCCGAGAACCTGCTGCCGCCGCTGCGCGACGCGCTGGCCGCGCACTGCACGATCGGCGAGATCTGCAACGTTCTCCGCGAGGAGTTCGGGATGTACGACGCACAACGCGGTCCCGAGTGAGGTCGATCGCCCGCATCTCGATCTCGCCGGTCAAGGCTTTCCGCCTCGTGCATCCAGAGGAGGTCGAGCTCGGCCCCGACGGCGTCGCGGAGAACCGCCGCTTCTTCCTCGTCGGCCACGACGGGGAACGGCTGCGTAGCTCGCTGACGCCGTGGCCGGTGCTCGTGCGCGCGGAGTACGACGCCGGCGAAGAGCGGCTCCGGATGGAGTTCCCCCGCGGCACGGAGATCGAAGGCGCCGCCGACGCTCTCGGCGATCCGGTGCACTCTGCGACAGGCTCGCTCGACGTGACGGGACGCGTTGTCGAAGGGCCCTGGGAGGCGCCGTTGTCCGAGCTCGCGGGCCACCCTGTCAGGCTCGTGCGGCTGGACCGAATCGGCGCGGGCCTGAACGAACCGGTGACCTTCGTCTCGGACGGCTCGCTCGACCGGCTGGCCCGGCAAGCGGAAACGACTGTCGACTCGCGGCGGTTCCGGATGCTGTTCGAGCTCAGCGGCTGCGAGGCGCACGAGGAGGACACGTGGGCGGGCCGGGAGTTCGCCATCGGCGAGGCGGTCGTCCGCGTCGGCGGCCCCGTCGACCGCTGTGCGGTCACGACCCGAGATCCCGAGACCGGCGAGCGCGACCTCGACACGCTACGGCTGATCAAGAGCTACCGCGGCCGGCGCGAGAGCGACGGCGCGGTCCTCTTCGGCGTCTACGGCCAGGTTGTCCAGCCGGGGCGTGTCCGCGTGGGCGACGCGCTCGAGCCGCTCGCGTGACGAGAAATTCAGCGCGCGAAAATCCGCGACGATATAACTTGCACCGAGCAGATCGGACATGTATTGTCGGCGTTCAATCCGAGTCGAGGAAAGGAGACGGAAGATGAAAATGATCGGAGCGACGAGCTTCCAGACGCTTCCGGCACCCCTCGCTCGGAGTGGCTTGAGCTAGAGACGTAGCCAGGCATCACGTTCGAGCAGAGGGCGACCGAGAGGTCGCTTTCGTTGTCTTTCCGGAAGCTCCGACGACTGCCACGACCGAGAGGAGGCTTTCTTAGTGGCACCGATGCCCAACCGGTAAGGCCGTAACCGAACCGAGATGGAGCCAAGGTTCAGCCCGCGTCCGCGGAAAATCGAGCACTGAAAGACCGCTCTGTTTTAGCAATGCGATTTTTCGGTAGACGCGCGTAAATCTCTTCTCCTATCCCTGTTCGGTGCGGCGAACGCCGAGCCGAACGAGAGGAGGAGAGGCCATGGACTACTACGATTCCCAATATCGGCGTCAGTACTGCCGGGAACGCATCCGTCAGATTCAGGACGAGTACCGCCGCGTCCAGGTGCCGAAGGACTCGCAGCGCCGTCACCGGATCGCGATCGTGCAGATTCGATCGATGTGGGAGCGCGTGCGCCGGCAAGTCCCTCAGCGTGTTCCCGTGTACCGGCCGTAGACACCAGATGCAGCGGCCGTGCGCCTGTGAGTCCCGCTCGCAGGCATGCGGCCGCTGCGTCAAGCTTGGCGGGCCGTGAGGATCCTGCTGGTCTCGCAGATGTACCCGGGGCCGGACGACCCCGACCTCGGCGCGTTCGTCGCGCAGCTCGAAGGCGCGCTCGAAGCCCGCGGCCACGAGCTCGAACGCGCGGTGCTCGACACGCGCGCCGGCGGCAAGCGGCGGTACCTCACCCTCGCCCGGCGCGCGCGGAGAGCCTCGCGCCGCTTCCGCCCGGACGTCGTCTACGCGCACTTCCTCGTCCCCGCGGGCCTGATCGCGACGCTCGTCTCGCGCGCGCCGCTGGTCGTGACGGCGCACGGCCGGGACGTCCGCAACGTCGGCCAGCTGCCGGGGATCAGGCTGCTGACGCGCTTCACGGTCCGGCGCGCTTCCGCGGTGATCGCCGTGTCCGAGTACCTCCGGAGGGAGCTCGAGACGAAGGTGCCCGAGGCCCGCAGCAAGACCGAGGTGATCGACTCGGGCGTCGACCTCGAGCGCTTTCGGGTCGAGCCCGCGCCCGACGGCGAGCCCGCATTTCTCTGTCTGGGATCGCTCACCGAGCGCAAGAACGTCGTCCGGCTCGCGGACGCTTTCGCGCGTGTCGGCGCCGGGACGCTCACCTTCGTCGGCGACGGCCCGCTGCGTTCGAGCCTCGAGGGACGGGCCGGCGTCGAGGTCGTTCCGGGTACGCCCCATGACGAGATCGCAGGCTGGATCGCCCGCTCGCGCGTCGTCTGCCAGCCCAGCCTCCTCGAGCCGTTCGGCCAGGCCGTCCTCGAGGCTCTGGCGTGCGGCCGCTCGGTCGTCGCCACGCGCGTCGGCGGCCCGCCCGAGTTCGTCCCGCCCGAGGCGGGGGTGCTCGTCGACCCGCTCGATGTGGACGAGATTGCGCGCGGCCTCGAGACCGCGGCGGGGCTGCCGTGCCCGAACCTCGTCGCCCGGGCTGCCGCCGAGCGGCACGATCTCGCCGAGCAGGCCCGTCGCGTCGAGCGCGTCCTCGAGCGAGCCGCCCGCGTAGGTTGACTTTCTTTTCGGCGGAAAATCCTAGAAAATCCTAGAGATTCCTTCCCAGGAGAGGCACCCACATCGCGAGCAAGATCCGCGTCCTGATCGCCGACGACCACCGACTCTTTGCAGAGGCCCTGGCGGCGATCCTTGCAACCGACGACCGGTTCGAGGTCGTCGGTTGGGCGAACAACGGCGAGAAGGCCGTCGAGCTCGCCGCTTCCGAGAAACCGGACGTCGTCTTGATGGACATCTCGATGCCGCGGCTCGACGGGGTCGAGGCGGCGAGGCAAATCAAGAAGAAGCGAAAGTCGGCAGCGGTGCTGATGCTGACGGGCTCGAGCTCCGCGGCGGACGTCGCCCGCGCGCGGGAGGCCGGCGCGGAGCGGAACTTGACGAGGCTGACGTGCGTGATCGGCGTGCTCTTCCTGGCGAACACGATCGGGCTCTTCCACCTGCTCCAATAGCTCCGTGGGCACGCCCCGCGCCGCGGCTCTCGCCGCCCTCGCGCTGATCGCTGCCGGCTGCGGCTCTTCGCCGAAGACGACCCCTGTCGGAGCGCCTCCGACAAGCCGTGCCGGAGTCGTCCGCATCGCGCTCGCCGACCTGCTCTGGCCGCTCGACCCGGCCCGCGCGCGTACGCGGGACGAGATCGTCGTCGCGCGCGCCCTCTTCGCGACTCCACTGCGAACCGACCCGTCGACCGGAGCCCTCCGCCCGGGCCTCTGCTCGAGCTGGGCCCGCGTGGGGAACGACTGGCACTTCCGCTGCCGCCACGCACGCGCGATAGGTCAAGAGCTGCGGCGAGCGCACCTGGCGCACGCCACCGTCCGGGCAGGCTCGCTGTCAATCGCAGATCCGCTGGCGCCGTACCTCCTCACCGAGGCGGTGGCTGCGCCGCCGGGAGTGCCCGGCCCGTTCAGGCTCGTCTCGGCGAAGTCCACGCGTCTCGTCCTCGAGCGGAACGGCCTGAAGCTGATCATCCGGAAGCTCGATCCGGAGGCGGCGTTGCGGCTGTTCCGTGCGGGCAAGCTCGACGAGGCGCCGGTGCCGCTCGGCGACCTCCAGGCTCTGCTGCGCGATCCTCGTCTCGCCGTAGATGTACACATACATCGCCTGCTGGCCGTCGACCTCGTCGCCGGCCGGGCGGGTGGGGCGCTCGATCGTTTCCCCAAGCTGCGGCAGGTCTACGACGACACCGCCGACCGCGCCGACTACCAGGCGCTCGTCCCCGAGCTCGAAGCGCCTCCCGCGGAGAGCCTCTCCCCGCCACCGAAGGGAGCCAAGATCGCCCGCGCCGCGGCGCTCGCCTTCGCGCGGGCGCGGAAGCAGATCGGCTCGCTCCCGCACGTCGCCGTCCGCTTCGCCGAGCCGGCCAACCCGGATCTCGCGTACGGCGAGAACCTACTCGTCGCCGCCTGGCGCGACATCGGCCTCGGCGCCTACGTCTCGAGCCGGCGTCCCGACGCGACGCTCGAGCGCGTCCTCGCCCCGTACCCGCGAACGGCCGCGCTTCGTGCAGCCGTAGGGAGCCGCCGCTTCATCCCGATCTCGTGGGTCGTAGACGCGCGCCTCGTCTCGCGGCGCTTGGCCGGCTGGCGCGAGGACGACCTCGGCGCGGTCGACTACACGGGGATCAAATTCCGGGCGTCGAGCCGGTCCCGGTGACGTCGAACTTCGCGGTGGCCGCCGCCGGCACGAGCGCGCCGTTCGGGTAGCGCTCGTCGTAGTACGACGCCTCGTTGACGAGCACCGTGTCGCGGGTCAGGCCCGGTAGCTCGGCGAGCAGCTCCGGCATCGAGACGGTGAAGCGCAGGTTGACGAGCGGGTCCGCGATCCGGCCGCCGCGGATTCTGAACGTGCCGTCGCGCGTCATCCCCGTGATCACGCCGTCGCGCGGGTTGACGATGCTCAGGTAGTGGAGGCGGGAGACGTAGATGCCGTCGCCCACGAGCTCCGCCAGCTCCTCCATCGATCCTGCCTCGCCACCCGGGACCGAGAGCGAGAACGGCAGCGGCCCCCAGCGGCGTAGTGAGGACGGCGGCGCGTGGCCCGTTGTCTTGCGGTCTCCGCCGGCGCGCTTGGCGGTCGCGCGGTCCCAGACCACGTCGCGGAGGACGCCGTTGTCGACGAGCTCGGCGCGCGTCTTCGGCGAGCCCTCGAAATCGAACGCCTTCGGCAGGCCGCGTGGATCGAGCGCGTCGTCCGCGAGCGAGAAGCGCTCGTCGAAGACCTGCTCGCCGATCCGGCCGGCCGCGTAGCTGCGCTCCTCGAGCAGGCCGAGCGCGCCGAACGCGTCGTACGCGAAGTAGAGAAGGAGCTCCGCGAATGCGTATGGCTCGAGCACGGCCGGGTAGGCGCCGGGCTCGAGCTCGATTGCGCCGCGCGTCCGCTCCGCCTTCGCGACCGCGGCCCGGGCAGTCTCGGCGGGATCGAGCTCGCCGACGCGCCACGAGGTCTTCTCGGCGTGCCCAGAGGCGTCTTCCACCGCTGCGAGCGTGAAGATGCACGCATCCGTCATCGCCTGGGAGACGGCGAGCCCGGTCGTCGAGGCGAGCGCGAGCTCCGTCAGTCCGCTCGTGAAGAACCCGTAGAGGTCGAGCGGGGACGCCTCGATCGCCGCCTCCGCGAGGCGCGCCTGGTCCTCCGGCCCGAGCGCCGCGGTCTCCTCGTCGTAACCCTCGACGGCGGGCGGCTCGGCCTTCGGCGCCAGCCCGGGAAAGTCCGAATCGGCAGGTGCGCTGTCCGCCGCCTCGGCGGCGCGGGCGGCCAGCGCTCGCAGCCCCTCGTCGTCGGTCCGATTCGCGACTGCGACCCCGACCCGCCCGTCGCGGACGACCTGTAGCTCGACGACGTCGTTCTCGATCAGCGTCGGCTGGTGCACTTCCGAGCCGGCGAAGCGAGCCAGCCCGGACCGCTCGCTGTTGGCCAGGGCGAGCGCCTCGTCGCCTTCGGCCGCGCGCAGCGCGCGCTCGGCAAGGTCGAGGGCGTTGCTCAATTCTTGAAGCCGACCTGGACGTTGCGGAAGCGGGCCGGAGCGGTGCCGTGCGAGACGTGCGCGTGCTGGCCCGGCTGGCCCTTGCCGCAGTTCGTCAACCCGTGCAGGAGCCACTCGTCGCGGCCCGCGACGGCGTCCAGCGTGCCCCAGAAGACCGGTGTCTGCCCGGTGTAGGTCGCGTCGCGAAGCATTCGGCCGAGCTTGCCGTCCTTGATCTCCCAGGCGACCTGCGTCCCGAACTGGAAGTTGAGGCGCTTGTCGTCGATCGACCAGCTCTTGTTCGTCTGCAGGAAGAGCCCGTCGTCGACCTCGGAGATCAGCTGCTCGAGCGAGCCCTCGCCCGGCTCGAGGTGGAGGTTCGTCATCCGCACGAGCGGCATCCGGCTCCAGCCGTCGGCGCGCATCGAGCCGCCCGAGCCGTTGCCGATCCGCGCCGCGGTCTCGCGCGAGTCGAGGAACCCGCGCAGCACTCCTTGCGAGACGACGGGCACGCGCTGGGCGGGCACGCCCTCGTCGTCGAAGGCGAAGCTGCCGAGCCCGCCGGGCGTCGTCGGGTCCGCGGTGACGTTCATGTGCTCCGAGCCGTAGCGGAGCGAGCCGAGGTCGCCGGGCTTGAGGAAGCTCGTGCCCGCGTAGGCGGCCTCCGTGCCGTAGATGCGGTCGAGCTCGGTCGGGTGGCCGACGGATTCGTGCACCTGGAGCTCCATCTGCTCCGCGTCGATCACGAGCGTGGTCACCTGCGAGGGGCACGGGTCGGCGCGGAGGAGCGCCGCGGCCTGCTCGCCGACGCGCGATGCCTCGCGCTCGAACGCAAGCGAGTCGACGTACTCCCAGCCGGCCTGCGCGCTCGAGCCGCCGTGGGCGCTCGGGTGGCTGCGGATCTGGGTGATCCCGTCTCGCGAGGCCATCGCGTCGATGCCGCCGCCGCACTCGACGAGCTCCTGGTCGGTCGCGGCGCCCTCGGAGGAGACGAAGACCCGCTTCTCGCGCTGCGCGCGTATGAAGGCCGAGGTGACCTTCACGTCCTCGTGCGCCATCGCTTCCTCCGCCCGTAGGCAGTGCGCGACCTTGTCCGCGAGCGGGATCTCGAACGGATCGCGCTCGACCGGAGTGCGGTACTCGCCCTGCGCGGGCTCGACCGAAGCGAGCGCGCGTTCGTGCCTGCCGCCGGCGGCCTTCGCGAATCCACACGCCCTCGCGGCGCCCGCCTGGGCGCCTTGCGTGCTCAGGCGCCGGTCGCAGGCGAACCCCCATGCGCCGCCGACGAGCGCGCGGACGCCGAGCCCTTCGCTCTCGACGTCGTCGAGCCGGTCGACCCGGCCGTTGCGCGTCGCCACCGTCTGGGCCCGGCGAAGGACGACCCTCGCATCGGCGTAGGACGCGCCTGCGGCGAGCGCCGCGGAGACCGCCTCTTCGCAGAGCTCGCGCACGGCGCGAAGACTAACTAGGAACCTTCTATGCGCTGGAGAGGACTTGAACCTCCACGGGGTTTTAACCCCACAAGGCCCTCAACCTTGCGCGTCTACCAATTCCGCCACCAGCGCGCGGCGCGCATTGTAGCCGCGCCGCCGAGGCTTGACATTTGCCGCGCCACGATATATCGTCGAGATACATATGAATCAGACGGCAGTCACGCCGGTGCTACTTGGAATGCTCTCGCTAGGGCCCCGGTCGGGGTACGACATCAAGGCGATCGTCGACCGCTCGACGCGGTTCTTCTGGGCCGCGAGCTATGGCCAGATCTACCCGGAGCTGCGACGGTTGGAGCAGGAGGGGCTGATCGAGGGCGAAGACGCGCCGACCGGTGGGCGTAATCGCCGCGTCTACCGCCTGACGAAGGCCGGTCGGGAGGCACTGAGGGACTGGCTCTTCGGGTCGACGGTGACAATCGAGTACCGCGACGAGTCGCTCCTGCGGCTCTTCTTCGCGGATGCGCTCCCGCGGGAGGACGCTCTCCTCCTACTGGAGGGCCGCAAGAAGGGCCATGAGGAATACCTGAAGGTCCTGCGGGAGATCGAGGCGCGGCCGGGCGGCAAGGACCCGGACTTCGTCGACCTCGTCCTGCGTTGGGGCATCGAATTCAACGAATGGGGTGCGCAATGGTGCGAGAAGCACCTGAAGCGTCTGCGGAGCGCGAAGGCGGCCTGACAGAACCGACTTTCCGGGGCGTCCTGCTCACGGGACTGCCCGGCTTCCTGCGCGAGGGCTTCCTCCCGGTCGGCGCGTTCTACGGCGGCCTGCGGCTGAGCGGGCTCGGCGCCGGGATCGCGGCCTCGACTGCGGTCTCGGTCCTGATCTACCTCTACGAGCGCCGCGCAGGTCGCGACGGGCTGCTCGTCCGTGTCTCGCTCGCCTTCGTGGCCCTCCAGACGGCGGTGGGCCTGGCCGCCCACAGCGCGACGGTCTATCTCGCCCAACCCGTCCTCGCGAACGCAGCCTGGGGCCTGGCGTTCTTCGTCTCGGTCGCGATCCGCCGGCCGCTCGCGGGTGCGCTCGCGTGCGCGTGGTACCCGTTCCCGCGCTGGTTCCGGCAGACCGAGCCGTTCAAGCGCGTGTACGGGATCCAGTCACTCGTGTGGGGCGCGTACTTCCTCGTCCGAAGCGGCGTTCGCCTGGCCGTGCTGCTCAACGGCAGCCTGGAGAGCTTCCTCCTCACGGTGTTCCTGACCGGCGCGCCGATGATGTTCCTCCTGATCGCCTGGTCGATCCGCCACTCGATGCGCGGCCTCGCCGACGCCGACGTCGATCCGCCGGATTTGACTCCGTCCGGGAGGGGAGCTACCCTCGATGGCGAACATACGTTCGTCACACTCCCCGACCCAGGAGACGCGAATGCTGACCGGCCGACAGCAGGAGATCTGGAAGTTCCTCACGGACTACGTCGACGAGCACGGGTATCCGCCAACGGTGCGTGAGATCGGCCAGGCCGTCGGGCTGGCCTCGCCCTCGACCGTCCACGCGCATCTCGCGAACCTCGAGCGCGCCGGCCTGATCAAGCGCGATCCGACCAAGCCGCGCGCCCTCGAGCTGCGCCGCGAGCCCAGGCCCGAGCCCGCGCGGGCGGCAGACGTGCACCGGCTCCCCCTGGTCGGCGAGATCGCTGCGGGCGGGCCGCTGCTGGCAGAGCAGAACGTCGAGGAGTACCTGGCGGTGCCCGAGCCGCTCGCGGGTGGCGGCGAGGAGTTCCTACTTCGCGTCAAGGGCGACTCGATGGTGAACGCCGGGATCCTCGACGGGGACCTCGTCGTGGTGCGGCGTGAGCAGACCGCCCAGGACGGCGACATCGTGGTGGCGCTTGCCGGCGACGACGAGACTGCCGAGGACGCGACGGTCAAGCGCTTCTTCAGGGACGGTCGGCGTGTGCGCCTGCAGCCGGAGAATGACGAGCTCGAGCCGATCTTCACCGACCACGTCCAGATCCTCGGCAAGGTCACGGGGGTCTTTCGCTCGCTGTGACCGTGGAGCCGCTGAACCGCACGCTCGAGCAGGAGCTCAACGCGCTGCTGCGCGGCGCGAGCCTGGAGTGCCTCGCGTGCGGCGAGTTCGTGCTGCACCTGCCGCAGGGCGGCATCTTCTGCCCGGAGTGCGGGAGCGGGCTCGACACAAACGTCGCCGCCGAGCCCGCCCGTCAGGACGTCAGCCGATCAGGTGGAAGATGAAGTCGTACTCCGTCCCACCTGCGCGCGACTTGAGCTCCATCGAGCCGCGCACGTTGGCGTAGGCGCCGGTACCGCCGGTGACGGCGACGACGCTGTCGTGCGTGTCGTAGAACGGCCCCTCGACGGTGATCTGTCCGTTCGCGAGGAGCGTCGTCCAGTTGCACTCCCAGGACTCGCCGACGATCAGCCGGACGCAATAGCCCTGGTCGCTCCCGACCCTCGTCGAGTCGCTCTGGTCGAAGACGTCGTTCGAGAACGTGAGGATGTTGCCGACGGCGTCTCCGGGGCCGCCGCCCTGGTTCGAGATGGAATCGGTCGTCGCGTGCTCGATTACGTGTACGACCTTTCCGTGTCGCTTCTGCCCGTGCCCGTGGCCGTGGCCGGCGAGAGCGACGCTTGCCGCAAAAGTGCCTGCCGCGACGAGGCAGACGAGCGCAACGATGCGCTTCATGGAGGGCAGGACGCTGGGGCGACCCAGGCGGCGAAAGCCGACGGAAAGTGGCACAGAAAGGAGACCGCCAGCGGCATATCTCCGGAGATGCCGACGGTAAGGGTGAAACGGTGGGGTAAGAGCCCACCAGCGTCGTGGCGACACGGCGGCTAGCCAAACCCCGTCCGGTGCAAGGCGAACAGGCTCCGTCGACGCGGCCCGCCGAGGAGCCGGGTAAGCCGCACAGAAGGATGGTCACCCAAGACAGAATCCGGCTTACAGGCCTGCTACAGCGAAGCCCCGCGAACGCGGGGCTTCGTCATTTTGGACCTCGTTGCAGCGCTGTGGCCTAGCGGCATACGATCCCGCCATGCTGCTGAGCGAGGTCGCCTACGCCCGGCCGGCGACGCTCGAGCAGGCCCTGGGGGTCCTGGCGGAGCACCCCGGAGCTCGCGCTCTTGCCGGCGGCCAGACGCTGGTCAACGTGATGAAGACGCGCGCGGCCTCTCCGGACGTGCTCGTCGACCTGAGCAGCATCCCGGAGCTGAAGGGAATCGAGCTCGGCTCCGACGGCACGCTCGAGCTAGGGCCGATGACGACATACACCGAGCTGATTGGGTCCTCCGAAGCGCGGGCGCGGCCGATTCTCGGCGAGGTCTGCGCGCAGATTGCCGACGTGCAGGTGCGCAACCGCGGCACGATCGGCGGCAACGTCTGCGCGAGCGATCCGACGAACCACCTGCCCCCGGTCATGGTCGCGGTCGGCGCCGAGTTCAGGGTCAGCGGCACCGGCGGCGAGCGGACGGTGCCGGCGGAGGAGTTCTTCCTCGGCGTCTACATGACGGCCGCCGGGCCGGGCGAGCTCTTGACGAAGATCACGATCCCGCCTGGGCGGAGCGACGGCTTCGTGTCCGTCCCGATCGGCGTGGACGGCACCTGCATCGTGAGCGCGGCCGCGTCGCTGAACGGCGGAGTCCGCGTCGTGCTGGGTTGCGTCGGGGCGACGCCGGTCATGGTCGAGCCGGCATCCGCCGAGGCCGAGGCCGTACGCGGTGCCGTACGCGATGCGGGCCTGGAGCCGCCTTCGGATGTGCACGCGTCGGCGGATTACCGGCGGCACCTCGCCGAAGTGGTCGCCGCGCGAGCGGTCGAGCTCGCCGGGAGGAGCGGCTGATGGACGTCGTCACCTCGCAGACGATCAGCGTCGAGGTGAACGGCACCACGTACGAGCGCGAAGTCGAGGCCCGGCGGCTGCTGATCCACCTCCTGCGCGACGACCTCGACCTGACCGGCTCGCACGTTGGCTGCGATACGGGCAACTGCGGCGCGTGCAGCGTGATTTTCGACGGAACGCTCGTCAAGAGCTGCATGGTGCTCGCGGTCCAGGCTGACGGCGCGTCGATCGAGACCGTCGAGGGCCTGGCCGGAGACGAGCAGCTGACCCCGCTCCAGCAGGCCTTCAGCGATCACCACGCGCTCCAGTGCGGCTACTGCACTCCGGGAATGCTGATGAGCGCGACGGCGCTGCTGCGCGAGAACCCGAGGCCGTCGGACGAGGAGATTGCGAAGGCGATCCAGGGCAACATCTGCCGCTGCACCGGCTACTGGAAC
>WNFY01004337.1_pt1 | contig 13118 bp, 11 predicted proteins | sample 5400091 | NCBI WGS metagenome assembly WNFY01 (sample SAMN13153364, study PRJNA577476) | soil metagenome | isolation source: 60 cm soil or saprolite under grassland replicate 1 | place: USA:California | collected 2016-06-15 | reverse complement strand
CAGACAGGCAGAGCTTTATCAGAAGGCCGAAACCACATCGATGCGCGAAGCCCTGGTAAACCGTTTGACCACCGCGATCCGCGCCTCGCTGAGCTTGCCGGAAGTTCTTAGCACTGCCACTCGTGAATTGGGACGAGCACTGTCTGCATCGAGAGTCCACCTCTACCTGTACAACAGCGAATCTGTCCACTCCCCGCTTGAGCACGAATACGTTGCGCCTGGTTGTTCAAGCACCAAGCGCACCGAGGTGGCCTACACAGATCCGATTGGTCGCCGGCTTCTGTCGTCCAGCAAGCCCCTCGTCGTAGACGACGCTCTGAACTATTCAGACGAAACGCCGGAGTTGAATGAGTACGTTCGCGCTCACGCTCGAGAGTTCGACTTGCGTTCGCAAATTATCTATCCCTTGATCGTCAAGGGACAGTTTCGTGGTGTGTTGTGTATTCACCAGACTGACCGGCTTAGATACTGGACCGAAGACGAACTGTCGTTGGTTGAAGCGCTGGCTGAACGCCTTGCCATTGGCATCGCCCAGGCCGAGCACTTTGAAATGGTGGCGCGTGGTAAGACCGAGTGGGAAACGACCTTCGATGCGATGTCGGATGGCATATTTATTTTCGATCGGGACGGGGAATTGAAACGCGTAAATCGGGCGGGCGCGGCAATCGAAGCCGCTCATCCCCGCGCGTTACTCGGGCGAAAATGTTGCGACATCCTTAGCAGCAGCGAAGAAGGCGAAGCGTGCGTTGTGGAAAAAGCGATCGAAAGCTGTCGCAGTGTCACGATTGAAATCACGCCGACTCGTCTCAACCGTCCATTGTTGGTTTCGGTCGAGCCTGTCCTCGATGAAAACGACAAAACAGTAGCTGTCGTTTGTACTGCGCGTGATCTTTCAGAGCTCCGTAACGTTCAGGCTGTAGCGCGCGAGCACGAATCGCTCTTAACCAATATTCTTGAAAGCGCTCGTGAGTCGATCTATGCAGTTGATACAGACGGTCGTTTCAAGTGGGGCAACAATGCCACGCTAAGCGGGCTCGGCTACCAACGGAGTGATTTTATCGGTCGCCATCTTCTCGAAATGGTCTACGAGAATGACCAGCAACTGGTGAAGGAAAAGCTGGAGGCGGCTTTAAACGGTCAACCGCAGACTTATGAAATGCGCTACTTCTCCGATGATGGCCGGCTACGTTATGCGCGCGTTGACAACTCGCCAATCGTTGTCGAAGGACGAACCACAGGAGTCCTGGGCATTGCCCGCGATATAACCGAACAAAAAGAGGAACGAGAGCGTGCTGCGCGAGCTGACAAATTGCGGGCTTTGGGACAATTGGCCTCCGGCGTAGCCCATGATTTTAATAATTCACTAGCGGCCATACTTGGGCGAGCGCAACTAATGCGTCGACAGGTCAAGGACGATGAGGCGCTGGTGCGTAATCTGGATATCATTCAGACCGCTGCCGAGGATGCGGCAGCCACCGTGCGTCGAATCCAAACGTTTGCCCGTAAATCACCAGTGAAAGATTTTGAGCTGCTCGAGATTCGTAGTCTGCTTTATGATGCTATAGAGATCACGAGAACGCGCTGGGAAAACGAGGCCCGTCTGAGAGGTCTCGAATACCAGGTCAGGTTGGAGGCGGAAAGCGGCCACAACACCTATGGCAGTGCTTCTGAATTGCGCGAGGTGTTTGTAAACCTGATCGTAAACGCTGTTGATGCGATGCCGCAGGGAGGCAAACTATCGATCGATTGCAAGCGTCAGGGCAGTCGACTAGTGCTCCAGTTTATCGACACTGGAATGGGAATGCCTGAAGACGTAAGGCAAAAAATCTTCGAGCCTTTCTTCTCGACGAAAGGTACGCATGGTACCGGGCTGGGACTTTCCGTTAGTTATAGCATCATCGAGCGCCACGAAGGTTCAATCAGCGTGACGTCGGAACCTGCGAGCGGGACGAACTTTACCATTGACCTGCCCGCTATGGAATTGGAATCGTCGGTAGCCGAGGTGGTGACGGCCGGTGTGCGAACGCCATCGCTTAGCATTCTTGTTGTTGATGATGAATCCAAGGTGAGGGAGACACTTGCCGAAATGCTGACCATGGTCAACCACACAGTCGTGCTGGCAGAAAGCGGGGAGGATGCTTTGGAAAAGCTGCATGGAAGGGTTTTTGATTTTGTGTTTACGGATCTTGCCATGCCGGAGATGGATGGCTGGGAGGTGGCCAGAGCGATCCGCAAGCGCTGGCCCGAGATCAAGATCGTGCTCGTGACGGGATATGGTCCCACGACCACTACGCCCGTAGGCGAAGAAGGTCTGGTGGATGGAATAATAGGCAAGCCCTTCGACTTTTCCCAGGTAGGCTCAGTTCTCGACTCACTGCTGGTGTTGAAAAGTGAATTTCAGGATGTTGCAGGCACGTGAGTAAACCAATAGTCTGATGGCCGGGAAGAAGCTAGTTGTAGTTCATTATTCCCGCACTCGCAGTAAACCCAACTCCAAAACCCACCACAATCGTAGGACCTTTCCAGTCGTTCTTTTCCGTTAACATGAAGCCCGTCGACGCACTCGAGAGATTCCCGTATTGCTTCAGAACCTCGTAGGAGCCACTAACCTTCGACGAATCTGGTTGTAGATCCAGCTGGGAGCAAACGCCATCCAGGATTTTCTTGCTCCCGGTGTGAATAAGGCAATCGTCAACCTGTTCCATTTCAGAGACAGGCGAATCCGGATGCCGTAAAACATTTTTGACGGTTGTGACGGCGTAATGAGCTCCTCGCGAGGGCACGCTGGGTTGCATGAAGTATTGGGGTCTGCCCTTTAAGAAAGGGTGCGAGCTGTTGCTCACCATGGTAAGCAAGTTCATATCGTTCGGTTCATCGTTGGTGAGGTGAGAGATGGGGCCGAAGGCTGGCTTTCCCTCTTCGGTACCTACCAACAAGGCCACAGCACCATCGCCAAAGAGCATCGCTTGGATCACGAAAGTCGTATCCAACCTTTGTTGTTCGAATTGATCGGGATCAAGGTGTTGTCCCTTCCTCATTCTTAAGATTTCCCTGAAACCGCAGTACTCACTACGCAAGAGTGGAGCAACGTAAGGTGTGTGCGCCTCAGACATCAAGACGATTGCCAACTTTCCAGGATTCGCTGCCAGATACCATTGTGCTACCTCGATCGACTTGAGCAAAACGGAACAACCCTGTGCTTGCATGCTTACGGTTCTGATCGAGCGTGACAGTAGTCCGTGCGTTTTCCCGATTACTTCAGAAGCGAGACAGGGCAGCATTTGGTCAGGTGTGTTGGTTGCGGCAACCAGCAGCCCGATTCGCGAGGGGTCACCACCCCACTCCTGAATGCACCGCTTTGTCGCGCCTACGCCCAACTGTGTCGTCGAACTGGTTGCATGTTTCTGTTTACCGCAAAGGAAGTCTGGATAGTTCTCCAGTGTTGAATACCTCTGATCTACTCCCAAAGAATTAATTGTGTTGATCAACTCTGGTGAGAGCTTGTGCATGAGATTGCCGACTAATTCAGTGGTTTTGAAAACATGTTTCGGAATGGAAGTGGCAGCAGATAATAGGTTAATCATTGTCTGTTCCTCGTTCCAAATGCGGGCGAGTGTGGGTCGGCATCCTAATGCGACCCACTTATCCTAATTGTTTCGCTTTGGTTTCTATTCAATGGCCGTGCCACAAATTCGACATATATCATAATTGCCAGTTACCCTATTAGAAAGAACCATTTACAACGAATAGCGCGAGTTGCCGTATGAGCCCGGGAAAGAAAGTATTGGATACCAGGTGATCAGGCGTGAAAGCTGGTGCTCAAATACTGGAGATTCTGGTAAATGCTCAGGCCGGCCTTTTGGTAAGCAGGTATACAGTTGGGTATTAGGTACTCATGAATACATGAATATATGAATAACGTTGTCCGATTAACGTGATTCGGCACCGCTAGAAAGCTCCCTCGTTGTAATCAGCGTCGGGGCGCGACAGAAGGTAACCGTCCTTCCATCAACGAAGCGGGAATCTGCCTACGGTGCTCTCGCCAATGCTGCCGAAGTACAGCATCCCGTTACGCTCAACTGCGTTGGCAATCTCAGCGTAGCACGTGGGTGAGCCGTCCTGGAGGTTATCGACTATCTGGCCGTTTGCGTCCAACCCTAACACAAATGCATACCGTTTAGGCGCTGGCTGAAGAAACTTAGGTAGACGAAAAATGACTTTTCTTAAGAATGGATGTGGCAGAACCTTATCAAAGACAGCATCGCGAGGCGTAACCAGCGCCAGCCAGAACTTTCCTCTGCCGTTGGAGGAGATGCCGTCTGGAAAACCTGGCAGGTTGTCGACAAAAATATCTGTCTGACCTTGTTTCGGACCTTTCAACCAGACGCGGCGAACTCTGTACATGCCTGTTTCGGCTACCAACAGGAACGACTGATCGGGACTGACCGCAACACCATTGGCGAAGTAGAGACCCTTCAAAATCGTGCGTGAGGTTTTCGTTTGCGGATCAAATGCCAGTAGGCGCCCATTAGGTTGATGCTCGAGCAGATCTGCTGTGAATCGAGTCAAGGGATACTTGCTGGACGCGTCTGTGAAATAGATCGTCCCGTCCGCGGCTACATCGAGATCGTTAGTGCAGCCAAACGGAAGTCCCTCGGCTTCCGTGCTGAGCGTCTTTACCTCACCTTCCGGCGTTATTGATAACAACCCCTTGATGGCATCGGCAACAATAAGATTTCCTGCCTGATCAAAAATCAAACCGAGTGGACGTCCGTGTGTTTCAGCAAAGACTCGCGGCTGCTTTCCATCAGGCTGGAGCTGAATAATCTGACCGCCCTCGAGGCCGCCATAAATGTGGCCCTGCGCATCGAGCGCTACATCTTCGGGCCCGAAACCACCCGTGGGAAATCGTTCGGTCGCCGCCAGCTTTGCGTTTTGTTCGTACGGGCCGGTAAGTGTGGGAGCCGACGGAGGCGTCCAAACTTCCGGGGTAATTGCAACCGGCGACATGAGCAGATACAAGACCCCTGCGGTAAGGACCGGGACGGCAACGAGAAAAAAACGTTTTAGCAGGCTCATGGTTTGCCGGGCCGCGAACAGTTCTATCGTTCACCCCTTGACTCTTCAACCTGGCTTTCCAATTCGACAGTCAGCTTACGAATTCCCGGCTGGTCCATTGGTTCAATCAAGCGAAGCGATTCATCAAGAATCCGGCGTTGGTGTTCGGGCCAGTTTGGCTTCCCCGCTACACTCCCCAGTTCGCCATCATAGAGCGCCGCCCGCGGTGGATGGACGCTTTCAACAACATCCTTCTGAACGGCCAGTGTCATCGTCGGCACGCCTGCTGTTTCGATCGCACGGGCCACGAGTGCCACTGATTGGTGACACAGTCGCGACGCTGGGACCAGCAATGCGGCCTGCACTTCATATCGTTTTAGACGTTCCACGAGCCTGGCCGCAAGTTCGTCGACCAGCAGCGCTGCGTCCGGAATGAAGCCGCAAAAACTCCAGAACACGGGATTAAGTTGGCCGATGATACCGTTTCTCTCAAACTCCAGGAGACGCTCAATCGGCAGTTCAGAATTAGCATCCTGCAGGACGGCGTCTGGGTCATAACCGCGGGCAGCGAAGCGCAGATCCTCAGCCTCGACCTCTATCGGAACTTCTCGGAAACTCACATCGCCCTCAGCGGCACTCGTATCAAACGGCTGGGTGCCGTCTATGTAAGCGCCCGCCGAAGAGATAAGCGCGAGGTTGAGCATGGGCAACGCCCGCCGTGCCGGTTTGAAGGGTGAGCGCAAGTTCTTAACGAATGGATAGTCAACGCCAACCTCATCTGCTGCCTTTCGTTTGCCGCTTTGCTGCCAAAAGCTGTAGCGCCTGCGCCACTCGTCGATGTTTTCAATAATATCCACCAGGTTTTCCTTCTCTTATCCCTGAAATCCACTGCGTACACCGCGGCAAATAAGGACGATCGCAAACAAGCCCGCAATCATGGCAATTCCAAGCGCGCTAACTGAATAACCATGCAAGTTGTTAAAGGCAACTCGTCGTGGATCATCGAATGCGATCTGGTCAATTGGCAAGGCCATGGCCACACGCAACGCACGCATGCGGGCAGCGATTAACCAATGGCCGAGACCCGTCGCCATGACGATCACGGCAAGGCATACAAACTCAACAAGAAAGATCGCTCGTCCTGGCCCACTCGGTCTCGCGAAAAGAGTCAGGAGCAGAAGGATTGCAATCAGGAACCCTCCGATATTCACAACGGAAAGCGCGCGCGTTACGATTGTGCCGGCTATCTCGCTTGCGTTTGAAAGGTCAAACGAGCGGAGAACTGTGAAAGACGTAGGCGCGACGACGGCGCTAAAATAGAGTGCCGCTCCTAACCATATTGTCAACAACAGAAGTCTGGCAAAATTAAGCATAGCTGACAGGTTGTTAGTCAAACTGATCGATTTCTCCCAACAGTCGAATTCTCGGCGGGACGATCTCTGGTAACGCGAGCTCCCGGGGATCTGCCACGCTCAGCAACCACGAGAGCGACCGGTCGAGTTGAGCTTGATAGTCCTCTAGATCCAGCGACATGAATACACCGCACCCCAGACGCGCAAATTTCTCCTTTGCCATCTGATACATTCGCCGCGCCGCGCCTGGTCTGCCAATATCCAGGTGATGAAACGCCACGGCCGATTGAATCATCGCTTGGAGAAATAATTTTTCCTGTGGTCCGACCTCTCCCATCCAACGTTCTTCCCAGGCATCGTGGGCAGCATGATATTCACCCGCATTGTACAAATCGATTCCTGCGATGTATTCAATTGGATAGGCAGCGATATGCGCGTCAGTATACGGAGGCTTTTCGTCAGTCTGGGTTTCAGCCATCAACCGCCTCCGTCTGGTCCCAGTCGCGCTTTAGCAGGAGTTCCTCAATACGATATGCATGAAGTAAATCGTGAAGTGCGAGATGGCGAAACATGATAAAGATCGAGTAATGAGCATACTCGGGATGCGAGGCTGTGCGCAGCCAATCCTCGGGGCTCAGTCGTTTTAGTTTCTCCACAAGCTGTCGCCGATCATTCTCGAATCTGGTAAGCGCTTGTTCGAGATCAACGTGCAACAAGGCATCGTGTGATGTCATGTCGCGATCCGGATCGTAAGGTCTGATCCGTGGCTGCGATTCGCTCAACATCTGCTCCAAACGCAAGAAGAACAACGAATGAACCTCTGCCAGATGGCAGGCATGTTCGTGGGCCGACCACTTGTCCGGGCGCGGGCGACGCTTGACAACTTCAACCGAGATATCCCTCACAAGCGGAAGAATTATTCTCGGCGCATTCGTGAGTGACATGACTATGGATTCCGTGTCTTGCATCTTTCTTTACCGCCCAGTCTATCCCTGAAGTTTTGTTTGCAGCCGAGCTGCAATAATCTTCGCCGCAGTGGCGCCTGCTCCGGTTGCGCCACTAATGGTGGGAGCCAGTGGATTAGATACATCACCGACGGCAAAAACAAAGGGCACAGCGGTTTCCTGTTGGCTGTTGACGGAAATGTAATTCTTTTCGTCATGCTGCAACTGATCGCGAAAGAGCTCACTGTTTGGTTCCACGCCCACACGGATTAGTACTCCTCGGACGGCAATCTGGAAAGGCTTCAGCCCATCCTTGCGCAAAACTTCAACTGCCTCAACGTGCTCGCTGCCAATGATACGCGTGAGCACTGATTCGGTGAAAACCGTGACGCAATGATTTGTCTGCAGGCTTTCGACCAACTCTCGTCTCGCTCGCAACCGTTTACCGCGATGTAGGAGCGTTACTGTTGCGCAGACCTCGGACAGTAACAGGGCATTTTCCGCTGCTGCGTCGCCGCCTCCCACCACGCAAACATCCCAGCCGGCGAATAACTCGCGATCGCGAGTGGCGGATTCAATAATTCCCCTTCCGGCAAATTCCTTCTCACCCGGAACCCCGAGCTCCTTACGCCTGACTCCGGTGGCGATAATCAACGAGATGGCCTGCAGTTCCTCGCCGCTGCGCAATGAGATTTTCCGAGTTCTTACGTTCACTGACTCAATACCTACTCGGGTCCACAGATCAAATTCCGCGGCCGCGACTTCTTGTGAAAAATGCTCGAGCAGTTCCAGACCGTTATGCGTCCTAAGACCGAGATAATTCTCAACTGGGTTATGTACGAGGTGCAACTGTCCCCCGATCTGCTCTGATTGTTCGAGCACGAGCGTATCCAGGCCAAGCTCATCACACCAGAATGCCGCTGACAAACCTGCTGGTCCAGCTCCTATGATGATTACGTCGTGCATGCTCAGGTGGTTTGTGCCACAACACTCGCAACTTCAACTGGCCTTAGGCCGGAAGCCATGAGTGTGCCATGTTGATTGAGAAACTTTACCGCTGAAGTCATCTCCAGAGTATCCATTTGCCAATGTCCGCCGATTTTAGTTTCCCTCTCATTTAGTTCCCGTAAGGCCCACGTGAAATCGCGTCGTCCGATGAGCGGACGAACTATGGTTTCAGCCCAGGAGTAATATGGATAATCGAAGCGGTAGTACCAACCATCGCGGGTCGGGATGGCAATTACGTAGAGTGTGCCGTGCGCGTATCGCGAGATGGCTGTGTAAGGAGCTGCATGTCGGGTCGGATTGAAGCCGCTGCCGTTGAAGATCTCAGGTGAGAGCGTAATCAGAGATAGTCTGCCATCCAGACGCTCTTCAACTTGCGAGGTGCCTCTTTCAAAGCTCTCGAGCGCCTTTGCCACCCTTTCCCAGCCATCACGCCAAAGCGGCTCGTAATCACTTATGTCCGTGAGCAGCTGTTCGATTCTCGGTAAGACAAGGGCATAGGCTCGCGCGTCGTCGCTGACCACTTCTCCCGCGAGGTGCCGCGCCAATGGCGAGCCCGCTTCATCTTCGGGACCAGCCTGATCAGATCCTTGAATGGCAATACTCGCTCGCACGGCATTATCGGTGCTGTACTCGGAGAAATCACCGGCCTCAGCAGCTGCAATTAACAAGTCGCGAAACTCCAGTGCTCTTTCTCCTGTAATTACGGTCCATACCGAAAGCACCCCATCAGTATCGAAATGATTATTTGTTACTAATTCGATGTCCCGGGTCAGCCTGCTCTTGTCTGGCAACGCCACAAGGTTCAGCGCAATTTCCGTTGAGGTATCAGCCTTCACCTCAACTGGAGTTTCATTTCCTTGCCAATGAGAGAAATGAATACTGTTCGGCACTGTTCCATCCACTGACAGCTTGGGGACATTTCCAATTTCTTCGTGGTAGAACTCGAATTTCATACAGGACTTCCGCCTCCACTCGAGTTGTATAGGAAACGAATTTGTTGGCAAAGAGTGTAGCGCATGTAGCGGTTGACTAAGAAAGGCGATCGTCTCTCGTTACAGGTTTCAGTTTCACGCCTTCAGCATGACACAGTGACAGCGGCGATTTTTCTTTTCCGGTAGGGAATGGATTCAATAGTCCTGAGTGGATCTGCACTAGCTTGTTTACCTGCTCCGGGGCTGCGTAAAATAGCGAGCCCGTTCGCGAAATTCTGACCAAGAGTATTGGAGAGTCTTTATGAATCAAGCAACAGGATCACAAACGACAGGAGAAATCACCGCCACTGAATTAAAGCAGCGTCTGGATAAAGGCGACGATATTCAACTCATAGACGTGAGGGAGGCCAACGAAGTTGCGATAGCGCGTATCCCAGGCGCAGTGCATATTCCCTTAGGCCAGGTCGTGAATCGCATGTCAGAGATTGATCCAACGCGCGAAACCGTCGTGCATTGCAAGATGGGCGGCCGGAGCGCTCGCGCTATCGAGGCACTCAAGCATTCGGGTTTCAGAGGGAATCTAATTAATCTCAAGGGAGGGATCACTGCCTGGTCAAATGAAGTAGATCCAACCGTGCCGAAGTATTAGTGACTGGCCAACGTCTTTACTGGAACATATCTGTCAGTGAGACCCCGAACGGCATGACAAGTAGGGCTGAAAATCCTGTCAGTGCACTGACAGAGATGCTTGTCCTACTTGATGCCCTCGAGTTCGATAAATCGGCTGAGCCTGGTAATGATCATGCCTTCTTCACATTCCAAACGACAGGAGAGCGCGGGCATGTCGTTAAGCCCGTTCTGACCCTTCATGTGGTACCAAATCTGGCAGTTTGTGCATTCACCATTCCAACAGAAATCGCCATAAGAGATCGTGTTGATGGATAGGTATTGAAAGCATCTTAGCAGACGGTTCCTCTCAGGCACGCAGACTTCCTTGCCAAGGATCTCGATACTGACAGCTTTTTCATACGGGTCGAGAAGATCGGTGGCGACCTCCTCTAACTCACTGGTGCCGGCGCTTTGTTCGCTCATAGGCAGCGGCAGTATAATCGCTCGCTCAGAAATTTGGACAAAAAAATACTACTTGCTCGTCGCTTCTCATGTCGCATGAGACGTTGCTAAACTAAAAGCGCAGAGAGGAAGAATCTAACTTGGCACTGGTGATCTATACAAAGCCCGGCTGTCCTTATTGCCAAAAGGCGCGAGATTATTACGACTCAAAAGGGATTTCGTTTGTGGAATACGACGCGCAAAATGATCGCGCGCGACGTATCGAAATGTTTTCCTTTTCTGGTGGAGATCCCACCGTGCCGTGCATCGTGGAAAACGGCAACCATCTGGGTTCAGGCTGGGGAGATCCGCCCCGTGGTTGAACCGTCCACGATTGAACTGGCCGTGTGCCAGTGATTAAAACGCCAAAGTCGCGTTAACCAGCTAACCAATGTTGAGAATTGAGTTCCTGGCAAGGAAGGTACCAATGAAGAAACAACCGAAATCTCCGTTGCTGGCCGGCCTTTTTCTTTTGAGCATGGTGTTTACGCCTAATGGTGCCGCCAGGGCGCAATCCAATGTAGGAGCAACGCCCCCCAACAACCTATGGCAGACAAGAAGCCAAAAACTACAAATATTCACGGCGAGACACTCGTGGATGATTACTTCTGGCTACGCGAGAAAACGAATCCGGCCGTAATGGCCTATCTCCAGGCTGAGAATGCCTACGCCGATGCGTTGATGAAATCCACTTCGCCGTTGCAGGAAAAGCTCTACAACGAGATGCTCAGCCACATAAAACAGACCGACGTCAATGTCCCATATCGCTGGGGAAATTACTTCTACTACACACGTACTGAAGAGGGTAAGCAATATCCCATCTTCTGCCGTAAACATGGCAGTCTGGATGCGCAAGAAGAGATCATTCTCGACCAAAACGAACTCGCCAAAGGGCAAAAGTTCATGAGCGTCGGGGCCTTCTCTCCAAGCGATGACGGCAACCTTTTGGCCTATACAACCGACCATACCGGTTACCGCCAATACACACTGCACATCAAGGACCTACGCAACGGACAGCTTTTCCCCGAGAGTATTGAGCGCGTAGACAACGTTGTCTGGGCTACCGACAACAAGACAATGTTTTACGTAACTGAAGACGCAGTTACCAAACGAAGCGACAAGTTTTTCCGTCATGTGCTCGGTACTGACAAGAGCGATCTTGTTTACGAGGAGAAGGACGAACTGTTCGATATTGGCGTCGGGCGCTCACGTGACAAGGCCGTGATTGTAGTCGAGGCTGCTAGCAAGACGTCTGCCGAGTCGCGCTACATCCCGTCGGATAATCCGACTGCTGAGCTGAAGATTATTCTGCCTCGACAGGCCGATCACGAATACGACGTCGATCATCGCGGTGACCTTTTCTATATCCGGACAAACAAGGGCGCGAAAAACTTCCGCATTGTCACTGCGCCAGTCAGCGACCCTTCCGAAAAGAACTGGAAAGAGTTTGTTTCGCACAGACCAGCAGTAAAGGTTGAAGGAATCAGTCTCTTTGCCGACTACGCAGTGCTTTCCGAATGGGAGAATGGTCTGCAACAACTCGAGGTAATCAATTTCAAAACTAACCAGCGGCAGCGCATTGAATTTCCCGAACCGGTTTACTCGGCCGGGCTGGGAGCGAATCGGGAGTTCAATACGACGGTCGTCCGCTATAACTATAACTCACTCGTGACGCCAAACTCCGTGTTCGATTACGACATGAATACAGGCAAGGCGACGTTGCTGAAGCAGACCGAGGTACCAGGCGGGTTTAACAGGGCAAACTATAAATCCGAACGCGTCTTTGCGACCGCATCTGACGGAACAAAGATTCCGATGTCGATGGTTTATCGGAAAGGCGTCAAGCTGGACGGCACCGCGCCGTTGCTACTCTATGCTTATGGTTCTTATGGCATCTCAATTCCGCCTACGTTTTCGTCGACTCGGTTGAGCTTGCTGGACAGGGGAGTTATCTACGTTATAGCGCACATTCGCGGCGGTGGTGAAATGGGCGAAGAATGGCGCCAGGCCGGCAGAATGATGAGCAAGATGAATACATTCACGGACTTCATCGCCTGCGCGGATCATCTCGTAAAAGCAAAATACACATCGAGCGATCGACTCGTTATCCAGGGCGGCAGCGCCGGGGGATTGTTAATGGGAGCTGTTAGCAACATGCGACCGGATCTTTTCAAGGCTGTTGTCGCACAGGTGCCGTTCGTCGATGTCTTGAACACAATGCTCGATGCTTCGCTGCCGCTGACCACCAGCGAGTACATCGAATGGGGCAATCCCAACGAGAAACCCGCTTTCGAATACATGAAAACTTACTCACCCTACAACAACATCGGAAAGAAAAACTATCCTGCGATGCTGGTGAAGGTTTCAGTCAACGATAGCCAGGTACCTTACTGGGAAGGCGCGAAGCTGGTCGCCAAGTTGCGCGCTTTGAAGACTGACAATAATCCATTGCTGTTGAAGGTAAACTTTGGTGCAGGTCACGGCGGTTCATCCGGCCGTTACGATGCCTTGCGCGAGACAGCGTTTGATTACGGTTTCATGCTCTGGCAAATGGGGATTACGGAGTAGGTAGTCAGTCCGATATGCTTGAAGCATATCGGACATCAATCACTTCGCGCGCGGATCCATTTTGACAATCAAGGGTTGCGTATAGCTTTGTCCACGCACCATGAGCTTGACGGTGTAGTTGCCGGGTAAGACAAGTGGCCTGGCAC
>WNFY01014423.1_pt1 | contig 13122 bp, 9 predicted proteins | sample 5400091 | NCBI WGS metagenome assembly WNFY01 (sample SAMN13153364, study PRJNA577476) | soil metagenome | isolation source: 60 cm soil or saprolite under grassland replicate 1 | place: USA:California | collected 2016-06-15 | reverse complement strand
CCGTACAGGTCTCCATAGATAAGCCTGGCATGCATACTTTTGTGTTGAAGAAGCAAGGCTATTTGGATGAGAGCACCACCGCGAATTTGCAAGCGGGCCAGACGTTTCGTTTTGCTCCGGAATTGAGACCGCTGGGCACAACTGACGACATCAAGATCGGCGGCGGCAAATTCAAAAAGCTATTCGGTGGCGGGGACACGGCTGGCATGGGTGCTGTGAACGTCAAGACTCAGCCCAAAGGCGCGCAGGTTGCGGTGAATAATCGCATTCTGGATAAATCTTCGCCGCTGCAGTTCTATCTGAATCCTGGAAACTATGTCATCGACATCACCATGTCGGGATACAAAGACATTCATCGCGTGATTACCGTAGAAAAAAGCGGCAAGCTCACGCTGGATGAAACCATGGAGCGGCAATAGCTCCGGGCCCAGGCTCCTCCGAATTGCAACCCATTCCAATGCGCAAACGATGACTCGGAACATGCCGAGACGATTAGGGTGGTAAGTTTCAATAGCATCCTACCGCAATAATTTTCACTCTTGACAGCAGCCGATTTGAGAATAAACTTGTGGCCGCTCAGTCGCTACGGCGGGAAACCGTTGCTCTCCCCTACGGGCTCGCGTCTGCGCACGATTGGCAGTCCGTAACCGGCTAGTCGGCTCTTGGAATCAGCTCCGGGATTAGTCAAAAGGGGAGGAGAGCATGTCCCGCCCACGTTTCCTTCGCTCAGTTGTGTTCTTGAGTGCCTTCGTTGCACCGATAGTTGTTAGCTCTGCCCAGAGACAAAATACCAGCGAGCCGTTGGCGTCACCATCGCCTCTCAGTTCTCGCCGGGCAGCGCCTACAAAGATCGGGCAAGGGGTCCCAATCCCTGGCGCACGCTTCGATCCACGTCAGCGACTGCATGGGCGGGGAACATCAACGCCGCAAACTACTTCTTTGTTGGCCGACCCATTGACCGCCGCGACTCTGGCGACAGGCATGAGCTTGAGCGCGAGCACTATATTTTTGGAGGCGCCCCTGTTCAGTTCCGGCGGCTTTTCGGCCAATTCGGTTGCAGTCGCGGATGTCAATGGGGACGGCAAGCCTGATTTGCTGGTGGCCAATTTCTGTACAGCCACCCTCTGCGGGGGGGATGGCACTGTGGGCGTGCTGCTGGGTAACGGCGACGGGACTTTTCAACCGGCAGTCACCTACGACTCCGGCGGGCAGAATGCGGTTTCGATTGCTGTCGCGGATGTGAACAGCGATGGCAAACCCGACGCGGTCGTGACCGATAATTGTGTAACCAGTACCTGTGATGCCGGGGCAGTTGGCGTACTTCTGGGGAATGGCGACGGAACCTTCCAAGCAGCAGTGAACTACACCTCTGGCGGGCTGAGTCCCTCGTCGGTAGTCGTCGGGGACGTGAACGGCGACGGTAAACCCGACCTGTTAGTCGGCAATATCTATATGGGTAACGGTAATTACTCGCGAGGCAGCGTGGGCCTTTTGCTCGGGAATGGAGACGGCACCTTCCTGGGCCCAGTCAGCTTCGACTCGGGCGGGGAGTACGCGTATGGAGTCGCTGTAGGCGACATCAACGGGGACGGAAAACTCGATTTGTTCGTGGCCAACTTTTGTGCCGACAGTACCTGCGCGAGCGGTGGCGTGGCCGTGTTTTTGGGCAAGGGTGACGGGAGCTTTCAGCCGGTGGTCACCTACGGCTCGGGCGGACTGGATTCCTATTCGGTAGCTGTGGGCGACGTGAACGAGGATGGCAAGCCCGACCTGCTCGTGGCCAATTACTATTCCGCTGATGGCAACTACTACTCGAATGGCACGGTGGGTGTGCTGCTGGGTAATGGTGACGGAACTTTCCAAGCGGCAGTGAGCTACGGTTCGGGCGGGTCGGGGCCAGTTTCGCTGGCTGTGGGCGATGTCAATGGTGATGGCAAGCCCGACCTGCTGGTAGCAAACCAATGCAGCAACAGAAACAATAGCAATTCCTGCACGGGCTTACTTACCGTGCTGTTAGGCAGCGGTGACGGAAAATTCCAGGCGGCAGTTTCCTACGCATCCGGCGGCGCTAGCCCCAGTTCGATTGTGCTGGCGGATATAAACGGGGATGAGAAGCCCGATGTGCTGATAAGTAACCAATGCGCCAGACTTGATGGCGATTGCGCAGGTAACATAAGCGTTCTACTGGGCAAAGGCGATGGATCCTTTCCAGCCGCGATCAACTACGGTTCAGGTGGCCAGACCCCCTATTCGGTGGCTGTGGCCGATGTGAATGGAGATGGCAAGCCCGATGTTGTAGTAGCGAACCAATGTGCAAGCAGCGACTGCACGAATGGGACGGTGGGAGTTCTCTTTGGCAAAGGTAATAGCACGTTCGGTCGGGTGGTGAGCTATGAGTCCGGAGGCTATCAGGCCTCCTGGGTGGCGGTGGCAGATGTGAGTGGGGATGGCAGGCCTGACCTGCTGGTTGCCAATCAATGTGCCAGCAGCAACAATTGCGCAAACGGGACCATTGGCGTGCTCTTGCAAAATGCTGACGGAAGCTTTCAGACCGCTGTGAGTTATCCATCGGGCGGATATTATGCCTATTCGCTCGGCGTTTCGGATGTAAACGGCGATGCCAAGCCTGACTTGGTGGTTGCCAACCAATGCGCGACCAATAGCAGTTGCGCCAATGGCATTGTCGGCGTGCTGCTGGGTAATGGCGACGGTACCTTCCAGCCCGCGCTTGCTTTCAGTTCGGGCGGGAAGTTCGCGTTTTCGGTGGCCATAGCAGACGTGAATGGGGACGGTAAGCCTGACCTGCTTATAGCGAACGAGTATGCGAGCACGGCTAACCAGTCCACTGGCACCGTGGCCGTTTTGCTAGGAAACGGCGACGGAACCTTTCAGCCCGCCGTCACGTATGGGTCGGGCGGGCAATATTTTTACACAGTTGCGATTGCAGACGTCAACGGCGATGGCAGACCCGATCTACTCCTAGCTAACCAGTGCGCTATCGGTGGCTGCACCGGCGGAACGTTGGGCGTGCTTTTAGGCAACGGCGACGGGACCTTCCAGCCGGCAGTTATCAGCTCCATACCGCAAGCAAGTGGCGGCCAGCAACTTGCGATCGCGGACTTTGACGGCAACGGCACCTTGGACGTCGCTTCTGGAGCAGGAAACTTCTTGCTGTTGGGCAACGGGGATGGTACGTTCCAGCCCGCTCTGATTTTGGGAGCCGACGGCCCGGGCATTGCCGTGGGTGACTTCAATCTCGATGGCAAGCCAGATCTGGCAGTTGGAGGAGTCACCATCCTACTGAACATCAGCTCCGCAACCACGCGCACTCCGACAACTACTACGCTTAGCTCCAGTCCAAATCCTTCCATCGTTGACCAGACGGTCAATTTTGTCGCAACTGTTGTCGCCCAAAACGGCGGGTCTCCCAGCGGGACTGTAACTTTCAAGGACGGTGCAAACACAATCGGCACGGCATCTGTTGTCACATGTAATTGTGCTTCTCGTGGAACCGCGACTTTGCCGCTCTCAACTTTAGGCGCCGGCACGCACACCATCACCGCGGTGTACGGCGGAGATGTGACCTTCACCGGGAGCACATCATCGGCCATTACTCAGACTGTACTGCCAAAGACTGCAACCACAACGACTCTCAACTCGTCTTTGAATCCATCTTATGTGGGGCAATCAGTTACGTTTACCGCGGCGGTTAGTCCATCGGGCGCAAGCGGCACAGTGACGTTCTATGACGGCACAACGATATTAGGAACAGGATCACTGAACAGCTCCGGGCAGGTCACATTTAGCACCTCCACGTTTGCTGCGGGTCCTCACAGCATCACCGCGTCTTATAATGGCAACACGAACTTCGCTGCAAGTTCATCTACCGCTCTGACGCAGACGGTAAACAAATTCTCCACTTCTACAGCACTTACGTTGTCGCCGAATACAACAGCTTTTGGCCAGCCGGTCACGATCACGGCCGGGGTCACATCTAGTGCCGGAGTCCCGGCAGGTACAGTGACGTTCTATGACGGCGCGACCGCAGTTGGAACGGGATCGGTGAACAGCTCTGGGCAGGCCACACTAAGTACTTCCAGCCTTACTGCGGGCTCTCACAGCATCACAGCCTCTTATGCGGGGAATAGCAACTTCGCCAGCAGCACGTCGGCGGCTCTGACCCAAACGGTAAACAAGGCCAACACGACTACTGCGATCAGCACACAGTTGCCTAATCCATCGGTTGCAGGGCAGCCAGTCGCAGTCAATTTCACGGTCACGCCAGTCGCGCCGGGAAGTGGTACGCCAACCGGTAATGTCACAGCGAGCGATGGTCTAGGAGACGCATGCACCGCGACCCCGGCGGCGGGCGGTTGCTCGCTCGTGTTCGCAACCGCAGGGGCTAAAACCGTGAAGGCCAGCTACGCCGGCGATAGCAATTTCAACGCAAGCACCTCGGCAGGCGTCACACACAACGTAACCGACTTTTCCATTTCGGCGAGTCCCACTTCTCAGACAATCAAGGCCGGACAGAAGACGAATTACAAGCTAACGTTGACACCGCTGAATGGTTTCACTGGAACCATTTACCTTAATTGCGCTGGACTGCCAGTGAGTTCGACATGTTTCGCGCCAACCGCGGTCTCCCTGACAGGGCCAAGCACTGTCAGTAGCACGCTAACGGTGCAAACCAGCAAGACCAGCCCCAAAGGTACATACAATCTGACATTCAACGGGATATATGGAAGCGGCTCCGCTTCAACTGGCGGGTTGACGCACAGTGCCAACGTCACGCTGACGGTTCAATAAAACAATCCGGGACGTGATTCCTCTCGCTGATGGAGCAAAGCCCATCAAGCGAGCTGGAGCAGTTCTCACCCTACGAACCGCTCGGCGTCACAAGGCTGCGGACTTTACCTCGGCCCGCAACTTCAAATTTACAGACTGTTAACCAAACAGAAACAATTCAGAAACATCGATGATCTCGGAACGTGCCGAAATAACTAGTGCGACGACGATCTAGCGACACGCTTATCCTGCCGTTGTAAGGCGATCTCCTAGTCCGATACTACTCTTTCCGTCTTCGCTCATTGGAAACTGCCTTGATTGCCTCGGTCGTGCGCTCGGTACGAGCAGAGCGGGATGCGATCCGCGCGCACTGTGATCGGGAGAGAGTCCCAGTGGCCCTCATTTCTCTTCGCAAACAAATGGCCCGCCCCCCTGTCGGAAGCGGGCCATCGTTGCTTGTGTTTGGTCCTACTTTTTCTTTACTACTTCGTACACTGTGTTCATACCGTGTTGCTGAGTAAAGAAAGCGCGAGGGTGATCGAGATTGGCGTGTTCCGGGGATACCCGAAGCCAGCGTACTCCCAGTGGACACATGCAAGCCGTTGGGCTCGTTATCGCCCTCGTTCTGATAGCCCGGAGTCCAAGCAGACTTGCGTCAATTTCCGCCAGCTTGTCGCGGCCCAAGGCTACGAACCGAGTTGCCGGCGAGCCGTCCACGAAGAACGACCAGATCGAGTCCAGGCGGTTGAGCTGCGAATGCAAAGTATCGCCGCGATCCTCGGCCGCGAGCAGCGTGTTGGCGTCGGCGAAAGTTAGATTGTCGAAAGACGAGTGCCTGGCGTCGCCGAGCACGAAGATCGAGATCAGTCCGCCCTCCCGATCGGAATTGAGGTCAACGCGGAAAATCGAGCCCCAGGCGCCGCGAGCAGCCAATGCAGGTCTTAGTCGCCTCAATAGGTTGGGGCGGGAAATCGTTCAGGAACCCGAAATTAGTAATGATTCCAGACGGATTCTCGAGAGGCGCAAAGCCGTTAACAATCTCTTTCAGCTTGTACTGCGGAGCAATGAGGGTTGGAGGGTGGGCAATGTGGTGTCGAGCCTGGGGAACAGCGCTTGTGACCGGACCGATGCCGCTTTGCGCAAAAGTTAGAACGGCGCTCATGACAAACGCTGCGCTGAGATGAAGATGACGAACGGGTAGCATGCAAACTCCTTTCATTTATATTCGGATCGGGTTTGAACTCGGCTAGCTGGAGTGGCTGCTTGTGAAGATAGGCAGACTTGATTTCAGCCTTGTTACAGCATGGTTAAAATCACATGAATTCCGAAAGCAATTGTTGAATGTTAGGCGTTAGGGAGAGAGCAAGAAACTGCCGCCGGGAGCTTTCCGGGCAGGCACGTTGCGTCGGTCCGCGTTGATTTAGTCAGTACGCCCAGCTCCGAGGACCGCGTGCGTTGGCTTGGTAGCCTGCCGATATCTATTTTTTGATCCCAAGGCGAAGCAGAGCGCGAAATTTCTTTTTCAGAAGGGAAAAGCCGCCGCAAGCCCCTGGCCGCGCCCTTCATGAGGTGAAATTTCCCGCAAGTTCAAGACTCCCGCTGAAAGGAAGCCGGATCCGAGGTGAATGGACAGCGAATTCGCATGTCTGTCGAGCCCTCTGCCTTATGCGGTCAGCTGCGCGCTCAGCGTGATCTTCATACACGCTCTGGGTTGCGAAATGGCCTAGCTCATGGGTAATGCATCGCAGCAGCGTCTCGAAATCTCTGAACATACGGGCTGAAAGATAAATTCGCCTGGCCGGCAAGCTGGAGAAGGCAAGTTTCGTCTTGTGCGCATGAAAGGCCTCGCGCATTCCCAGGAATTTCTGGTGTTCGAGAATGACAACGGTCAGCCGTTCATCGGAGTGTGGGGTGTCGCGAAGATCGTCGGCCGATATTTGAGTCACGCAGGTGAGAAATCGTTCTTGATGCGGGGTTGCGCCGATGATGACGGAGTCTCCAGCCCACAGGGCGCTCGGTAAGAAACAAAGACATTGCATACATGTCCAAAACAATGAGGATTGCGGATGCGCCACTGGGAACCTCCTCGCCACGATTTCTCGTGCGAGGCGGACGATTCCCGCCGTCGTTAGGCGCCGCCGAACTGCATTACTCGGCGGCGCTTCGTCGCACGTTGGCGCGGAGTCTGGCGCGAGTTCCAGCAACCTTCAATGGAATGAACCTGTGACCTTCGAGAGATGTGGGTAACACGTCAACATGTTGAGCGCGGGCGTGTTACCGGACCATGTAACAGGAAAATCTGTGAGTGGCTACAGGAGTGTTACACTCTAGCCGCTCGGGAGTAGCTGTGAAGACTTCCAGTTCAGTTCCGCCGACCCTCCGCTTTGGCGTGTTCGAGCTCGATCCACGAGCTGGGGAACTCCGCAAAAAAGGCATGAAGATCAGGCTGCAAGGCCAGCCTGTGGAGATTCTGGCCATGCTGCTAGAACGGCCGGGCGAGACCATCACTCGCGAAGAGCTACAAAAGAAACTCTGGCCAGCCGACACCTTTGTGGACTTTGAGCAAGGCCTGAACAACGCCATGAAGCGGTTGCGGGCGTCGCTGGATGACAACGCTGAGAGTCCTCATTTCATCGAAACACTGCCACGTCACGGCTATCGCTTCGTCGGGTCGGTAAACGGTTCGGAGCGGACTCGTGCAGCAGAAGCGACGACAACCCACGGCACGGGAGCTTTAATCAGGCTTCCCGCTCTTGGGGCACTGGCCGTTCTCGCTGTCGTGACGGCGCTGGTGGGACTGAATGTACGCGGTTGGCGCGACCGGCTGTTCCTGCGATCTCCAAAACCGCAGATTCAAGCGTTGGCTGTGCTGCCGTTGACCAATCTGTCTGGCGATCCCGATCAGGAATACTTCGCCGACGGCATGACGGAAAGTTTGATCACGGAACTGGGAAAGATCAGCAGCCCCCGGGTGATCTCTCGCCAGTCCGTGATGCAGTACAAGTCCAGCAAAAAGTCGCTACAAGAGATTGCCGGGGAACTGAAGGTTGACGCCGTACTGGAGGGTACGGTGGTACGTTCTGGGGACCGGATGCGGGTGACGATCCACCTATCTCAAGCTCTCCCCGAGCGCCAGCTATGGGCTCAGGAATACAACCGAAGCATTGGCGACGCTTTGACCCTGCAAGGCGAGATTGCCCGCGCCATCACCGACGAAATCCAGGTTAAGCTGACACCGGAGGAGCGGAATCGTCTTGCCAGCAGTCGCTCCGCGAATCCGGAAGCGCAAGATGATTACCTGCACGGCTTGTATTTTGCCGGCCCCGCCTTCAAAAGCGAAGCTGAGTGGCAAAAGGCGATAGCTCACTTCAAAAAGGCCATCGAGAAGGACCCGACTTTTGCGCCGGCTTACACTGAACTGGCGATGGCCTATTTTTGGCTGGGAAATCCTGAGCAGGGGGGGCCTTCTGCAAAGGGGACTATGCCGCAGGCAAAGGCGGCTGTCGCAAAAGCGCTGCAACTTGATCCGTCGCTTGCGCGTGCGCATCTGGCTCTGGGCTTGATTCTATTGGGTTCTGAATGGAATTGGTCGGGGGCAGAGAACCAGTACCGGATCGCACTGAGATTAAATCCGAACTGTGCCGATTGTCATTTTGAGTATGGAGTTCTGCTCGCAGGCTTGGGCCGAGAGGACGAGGCCACCGCGCAGACCAACCAAGCGATTGAATTGGACCCACTCAGCAGTTTGTATCGAAATTGGTTAGCCGCGATCGCCTTCTTCTCACGCCAGTATGATCTTTCCATAAAGCTGGCTGAGAATTTGGGTGACGAATGGGCCTTTAGCCTCGGCGTGTGCTATGCGCAAAAAAAGATGTATCCCGAAGCAATTGCCAACTTCGAAAAGAGTATAGCCCGAACCGGGCGGCAAACGGACAGTCTCGGGTTGCTGGCGCTAATTTATGGCCTTGCCGGAAGAAAAAGCGAGACGCGGAAGATAATCCCCTGCGACCTGAACCGCGGTTTCAAGCCTTGCTGAGGCGCGTGAACTTCCCGCAGTAAGATAGGCATTCAAACTGTGCCGGAATCATGTGAGACTGCCGAAACTCTCCTTCGCTCCTGATCTGCTGCCGAAGACCAGGCACCTCAATTCGGGTACCGGACTAATTAGCCCTGCACCTCAATTCGCTAAGGCCCTGCGAGCCGCCGCATTTGCTATTCTTCGTTCATGTCGGAAGCAGCGCTCGATAGGCGATTAATAGCCCAGCGTGGCAAACGGCTTGAGTATTTCACGATCGCGTGGAACACGCTTGAAGGGCTAGTTGCTGTCATTGCCGGCGCGATGGCGGGAAGCATATCGCTTGTGGGCTTCGGCCTGGATAGCTTCATAGAAGTGATATCGGGAGCCACGCTGCTGTGGCGCATGTCAGTCGATGCCGATCTATCCCGAAGAGAGCGAAATGAAAAACTGAGCTTAAGAATCGTTGGTATTTCTTTCTTGGCGCTGGCGGCATACATCGCGTTTGAATCAATTACCGACATGCTGGGTAAGAAAGGGCCGGAGCACAGCGTTGCCGGAATCATTCTCGCGATTGTCTCGCTGATCGTAATGCCACTTTTATCCAAGGCAAAAGGGCGAGTGGGCCATGAACTTGGAAGCGCGGCAATGAATGCTGATGCCAAGCAAAGCCAGTTCTGCAGCTATTTGTCCGCCATTCTTCTGAGCGGCTTGTTGCTGAATGCAGCCTTGGGTTGGTGGTGGGCCGATCCTTTGGCAGCCCTGATCATGACACCCATCATTGCACGCGAGGGTCTCCAGGGCATTCGCGGCGAAGATCGCTGCCACGAGTGCTGCTGATTCTTCAAAACAGCCGAGGCGCCGTATATTGAGCTGCCATGCACGTTTGTTCTGTCTTCTTGTGGAAATCCCACCAACGCCTTATCGTGTTTTTGCATCTCCGTAAGCTGCGAATATAACTGATGAAGGAGTTTGAGGAATGAAGCTGCGAAAAGAGAAGATTCTCACCGACGTGCTACTTGGGGCTGGGCTTTATCTGCTTGATTCGATGCGGGATCGGCTATCTGATACGGTCCATGAGGTGCGCTCTCGAGCCCGCGATACTTACGACACTGCTTCCGACCGCGTCAGCCGGGCTAGCGATGTGCTTACCGGAGAAGATCACAGTGGGATCGGCACAGCGGCAGCACTGCTGATCGGAATTGGCATCGGCGTAGGCGTGGGCATGCTTTTTGCGCCGGCCAGCGGCGAACAGACTCGTAGAAACATCGCCGGCAAGGCCGAGTACTATGGCGACCGGGTCCGTGAGCGCTTCTCCAAAGAATCGGAACCGGCCAGCGGCACCTACGGCGCCTAACGTCCGCGCATACGCTTCGTCGCAGAGGGAGGACCTCGCTATGAAAGTATGTATTGGTGTGTTCGCGGCGATCGTTCTGACAATGGCACTGGCGTCAATGTCTTTCGCACAGACCGCGCCAGCGCAGCCGCAGGATCCTACGGCGCAATCGCCGGCATCTCCGGCCCCGGCCAGTCCGGCTTCACCAAGCGCCAAGCGGCCCCCGGACGAGGGCCAGAAGCCGAGTGAAGGCGAATCGAGTGCGCCCGCCCCGGACACCAAGATACGGCCCTTTATGGGAACTGTGGTGCATGAGAACGGCGGTTATTTCCTTCGAGCCGGCGATTTGAAGTACAAGCTCGATGACCAGACCGAAGCCAGACGCTACGAGGGCAGAAGCGTAAAAGTGACCGGCAGCCTGGAGAAACAGAGCAATACCATTCACGTGCAGAAAATTGAGGCCTCGCCGTCTTCCTAAGTTGCCGGTCCGACGAGCAGTTGCCGGGCAGCCGTTCTTCGTGCGCTTCTTATCCTAGTCCGTGTTTTCTTCCCTTACCCTTAGCGTCTAACAGAACCCGGCCTCACAACTGCCAATTAGGTATTAGAGTTCTCGTAGTGAGATTGGCGAAACAGCGAAGGAAAACGTCAAGGATTTTTATTTTTTCACGCCGCGTCACCCGCGCAGATAGAAAAATCGATAAAGACCGCCTAGCGAATGCCGGTATCAATATCCATATCGACGCGGACGGTCTGATTCGAGACAACCGTGAACCGTTGCGGCTTGGCGCGGACATGTTTGCGTGCGCGGTCTTGCACATCCAGAATATAGGCGCCGGGCGGCAGGGCAACGCGGTAGTTTCCATTCCCGTCGGCCGCAACCCGCGCGATTTCTTTTTTCCCGTCCTGGCTGAAGATGATCAGCGGATATTCAGTATAAGTTTCTGCCGTGACTGCCGGCGCGTTTCCATCCGCAAGCTCAACCGGTTTCGGGGAAACGATATGCAGGTGTCCCTGCATGAAACCCGGCGGCGCAGCATTATTCGACGCAGTGCAGCCGACCGGAATCAAGAAAAAGCAGCCGACAATCAGGTACTTGAGGAACAATACATTATCTCATTGAAAATCTGGGCGGGATCGATTTTCACTACCCCGCCCAGCTGCAAACTAAACTTACGGAAGCGTCAGCGACCAAGCGCTGCGGCCGTGCGTCGCCGCGTAGAGCAGGCGTGCGCCAGGCACGATCGTCAGCTGCGAAACCTCGACCATCGGCATACCACTCGTGGCGGTCCAGGCCGTCGCGCCGTTGGCAAGTCTCGTGACGCCGAAGTCGTTCCCGGCGTACAGATCACCCGTCTTATCGTCACGGACGAGATCTGTGACCGGCAGGTCGCCGAGGTTGTAGCTTAGGTCCGTCCAGGTCGCCGTGCCTGCACCCGGGTTGTATGTCACCTCGAACACGTGGCCCGGAGTCGACGGGGTATGGGCGTTGTAGCCCGAGTACGAGATCCATGCGTGGTTCTTGTTTGCCGGATCAATATAGATCGAGCTGATGTACCGGTTCGGATCGTTCGACGCGAGCGAGTCAAGCCGCGTGTAGGTCACGTCGTCCGGATTCGTCGCGTCCGCGTTGTTGGTGATGAAGAGGCGACCCGAATCCGTCGACGCCCACATCGAACTGGTGTCGCCGGGCCACCTCTCGACCTGGGAAACGATGCTCCCGACCCCTAGCGTGAGGTCGCGGTCGCCCCAGTACGAGCTCGTCAGGTCGCCGTTGGCGCCGCCGAGCTGGACCCAGTCGCCGCACGCGGGGTCGTCGCCAGGGGTCGTGAACTCGGGGCAGTTCGCCTCCAGGTACGACTGGCTGCCGCCGTTGTCCAGCGTACGCCAGACGTGCTGAAGCCCGGTGTACATCGTTCCCGAGACCTTCGGGTCCATCAGCTCCGCCCAGTAGAAGTTGATGCGTTCGTGGCTCTGAAGGATCGGACCGGAGATGACGACCCACTTGGTCGGATCGCCGTTCTGGAAGTTCGTGTCGGTGAACCCAAGGAAGAACTGGTTGAAGCGGATCGCCGGATTGCCGGAATCGAAGCCGGACTCACCGCCGTCGCCGTAGATGATCTGCGGCCATGTGACGGGGGAGCCGTAGGTCTCGAAGGTTCCGTTGTCCTGCGTCCCGCCCATCAGGTGCTTCGCATTCGTCGGATCGACCGACAGGGTTGAGAACTGGAGCGTCGAAAGGCCCTTGTTCGAGCTGTGGAGGTGCGACGGAACGCTCGAGAGCAGGTTGTGACAGGCGGCGAGGCTCGGCGCCGAAAGCGGCCGCGAGTCGCACTGCGACGAGATGTCCGTGAACCGGCCGCTCGAGCGGACGACGCCGCCGTCGGAGGACTCGAAGAACATGCCGGTGTTGTTCGGATTGACGACGAGCGCATGCTGGTCCGGGTGGATCCCATTCGGTGCGTATGGAGTCGGGTCGCAACAGGAACCCGCAGGCGCCGGGGCGGTCGTCGCATCCCACGTCATGTCGGTGAATTTCTCGCCGGCGTTCGTCGACCGGAGTACGGCGCGGCCGTTCGAACGGAAGCCGTATTCGCCGTACTGATACGAGCCGCCGAGGAAGACCTCGTCGGGATGGCCCGGCGGCGTCACGACGAAGTTGTCGTACCAGCACTGACCCGTGCAGTAGTTGAACGTCGCGTAGTACGGGTTGGTGCGATCGGAGCTGGTCAGGTTCTTCCAACCGACGTTGCTCGTGCCGTCGAAGAGCTCGCTCACGGGGCGCGTCGCATTATCCGAACGGTAGAACGCCGTCAGCGTCGAGCTGTTGGCACCGTCGCCGACGTACACCCGCGTGTGCGTCGCATCGAGAGCCGTCGCCGCGAACTCGGTGCGGCCGATGCTCGACGTGGTACCCGGGTTGAAGATCTTATCCCAGTTCGAGCCGCTATCCGGCGAGCGGAAGATCCCCGTGCCGAAAGCCGCC
>WNFY01004333.1_pt1 | contig 13123 bp, 12 predicted proteins | sample 5400091 | NCBI WGS metagenome assembly WNFY01 (sample SAMN13153364, study PRJNA577476) | soil metagenome | isolation source: 60 cm soil or saprolite under grassland replicate 1 | place: USA:California | collected 2016-06-15 | reverse complement strand
GTTCCGGGCGCACTGGGTCACCCACGGCCCGTCCGGGTGGGCGGTGACCCCGAGCAGCCACACCCGCCGGGTGGACAGTTCCACCACGAAGAAGAGGTAGAGCCGGTGCAGCAGCACGGTGTCGACGTGGGCGAGGTCGCAGGCCAGGATGCTTTCGGCCTGGGCGGCCAGGAACTGCCGCCAGGTCTGCCCTGAGCGGCGTGGGGCTGGGTCGATGCCGGCGCGGCGGAGGATCAGCCACACGGTCGAGGGGCCAGCTTGTGCCCGAGCCCGGCCAGTTCGCCGTGGATGCGGCGGTAGCCCCAGCCGGGGTTGTCGACGGCCATCCGCAGTTCCAGTTGTCGGATGGTCGGTCGGGTCGGTGGCCGGCCGGCCCGGCGAGGGATGGTCCAGCGGCGTTGGATCAGGTCGCGGTGCCAGCGCAGCACGGTCTCGGGGGTGACGAACAGCCGGGGCCAGCGACTGCGCGGGATGAGCCGGCTCAGCGCGGCTTGGACGGCGCGGTCGGCCCAGGATGGGCGGGGCCGGGCGACTTGCCGGCGGAGGACCGCGAGTTGGTGGCGCGGGACGAGGATTTCGGCGTCTTTGGACGCGCCGGTGCCGGTTAGCAGGCTGAGCCAGTCGACCACCGTCTGCAAGATCAGGTAGAGCAGCCGTAGGGTCACGAACCCGCGATCATGCCCGATCGCCTCCACCAGCGAACGAGCAGGTCAGAGGGCGGATGAGGTTGTCGGCACCCACAGGCTAGGGCGCGTCCGCAGGCCGGTCAGCAGCCGGATCGCCAGATCCTGGTCGGGAGTGTGCAGATTCGGGGCGGTCTCGGGCGGCTGCCCGCAGGCACCGGTCGCTGAGGCTGGTGGAGATCCGGCTCAAGCGTGCAGACGCGTCGAAGCCGGACGGATGGCGCGGACTGTCGGGTGGACGCGTCCGAGGCGTGTCGGAGTATCCGACGGCACTGGGGCGGCTATTTGAGGCCGACGATCATCGAGTCCGGTCCGACGAGCGGCTCCAGGTAGCTGTCGCGGAATCCGATGGCGGACATCCAGGAGCGGCACTGGGCGCCGGTGTAGCCGAAGCCGCCGTGGGTTACCAGGAGCATGCCGACGCTCAACAGCAGGCCGAACGTGTTGGCTCGCCGGTCGTCGTCGATGACGCTCTCATAGACGATCAGCGCCCCGCCGTCGGGCAACGCCCGGTAGGCCTTGCCGAGCAGCTCAACCTTCTGCTGGAGGCTCCAGTTGTGCAGGACGTGGCCCATCACAAGGACGTCTGCCGAGGGCAGCGGGTCGGTGAAGAAGTCCCCCGGGTAGAAGCGCAGCCGGCCGGTGAGCCCGTGCGTGTCCACGTAGGCCTCGAACGCCGGTTGAACGATGGGAAGGTCGAATCCGCCGCCGGTCAGCTGCGGGTGGCGCAGCGCGAGCTGGACCGGCACGCATCCTTCGGCTGCGCCAATGTCGATGACCGTCCGGTAGCGCTGCCACGGGAACTTCTCCGCGATCGCCTGCGCGGCACCCATGCTCAGGCCCGTCATCGAGTGCATGAACTCGGTGAACAGGGCCGGGTCGTGGTACTGGTCGAGATAATCCTGGTCGCCCCCGATCTGCGGACGACCAGTGCGCAGCGCGGCGGTAAGCGAGTCCCAGTGGCTGGTGTCGGCGGCCATCCCCACCACCATCCCGCCGACATACGTCGGCTTCGCGCGGTCCAGATAAAGGTCGGTGGCCGGGGTGTTGGCATACAGATAACCGTCCCGCTCGAGCATGTGGAGCGAGACCAGCGCGTCCAGCCAGTCGGTGGTGCCCCGCGGCTGCAGCCCCAGCTTTGCCCGTAGGGCCTCACCGGTGAGCGGTCCGTCCGCGAGTGTCGTGAACAGTTCAAGCTCGACCGCGCTGGCCAGGGCCTTGGAACCGGCGTAGGCGCGGGTCAGCCGCATGATCGCATCAGGTGTGGGCTGGTCGCTCATGGCTGTCTCCGTTGATGCGGCGCGCCCGGCCTGTGCGTGGCGCGGTGAGCAGAGTACGGCGGGCTCGAACCCAGACGCGACGAACACCCTGGGTTCGACCGTGTAGACGGTGATCTGAACGGAACTGGTCCTCCACCGAAGCGATCACGGTTCCCGGGTGTACCGGCCCAAACTCCGTACGGGCCGGTGACCGGGGGTTTGCCGACTTGGGCTGGCACGGCATGATCGCGGGCCGTGGCTGTGCGGTGCCTTACCTGGGCTTGGCGCGGGTCCTGGGCTGGCTGGCCGGGTGCACATCTTGGGTGTCACCGCGAACCCGACCGGCCGTGGACCACCCAGCAGGCCCGCAACCTCCTGCACGAGCGAACGACCAGGTCAGACCCCATGGACGTGGTTCTCGGCACCCACACAAGCAGCCGGTCGGTGTACCGGAACCGCAGCACCGGCCGGATTCCGGACCGGACCTGGCCGCTCGGCCGACGCCGCGGCCGAGCGGCTGGAGCAGACCGCGCTGGTCACCCGCACCCGGCAGCGCTACGCGGCGGTGCAGGCGCTACTCGGGCAGGGCAAGGGGATCAAACCGATCATCCGGGAGCTCGGCCTGGCCAAGGAAACCGTCCGCCGGTTCGCCCGGGCGGCCAGCGTGGAGGACCTGCTGGCCAAGGCCCGCGATGGGCGGCCCAGCGTCCTGGACGAGTTCAAGCCCTACCTGCACGAACGGTGGAACGCCGGCTGCACCACAGTGTGGACGCTGTTCACCGAGATCCGCAGCCAACTACGGCGGAAGCTACAGCACCATCCGCGGCCATCTGCAGCCGTTCCGGGAGCTGGGCGTCGCCCCACCCGCCGTCCCAGCACCGCCGAAGGTCCGCAACGTGACCAGCTGGATGCTGCGCCACCAGGTCAGCGCGGCAAGACGAGTATTGGCACGCTACACCCTGTTCGGTCCGACGGTCTGGTATCGCTTACGTGCGGTGATCCGGGTGTGCGCGGTGATGGCGGCGCACGCCGAGCGGTCAGGGTGCCACGTCGCCGGCTTCCCCGTGGTGCTCGCACTCGCATCCAACAGCTTCTTGGCGTCCCTCAGATTGGACACCCCGTCAAGTTCTTCGTCAAGAATTAGCGCCAGGGCCAAGACATGCCAGTCCTCCACGCAGTAATGCAGCCCGTCAGGGTAGAAAGGTCGAATGGCCACCTGTCTGTTTGCGTCCGACGGTCCTCGGCCGTGGAAGCCCCCAGTCCCTTGGGAATGAAACACTGCCTCGGCCTCGCCCCGGGTAATTCTCTGCATCAGATAACCCCCCGGGCTCATTCATTTCGAAGCATAGTAGAGCCAAAATATCGAATAGCCTATGGTCAAGTCACGGCTTACTGCGAGTCTTTGACGAAAGCTTCCTCCTCTTTCCATTTGTCAGATTGGCGAACCTGTTACCTGATGTCAAGGGACGGGTTATTGGCGGGCAGCACTACGACCCTGCCATCGACGTCCAGGCACGCTCAATTGGTGGAGCGCGCCGAGCCGATATGGCACGACTTGGCGTGCAAGCTGGGCGCGATCCGTGTCCCGCGAGTGCCGGCCCGCCGACTCGCGCCGGGCCGCGCGCGCCGCCCGGCCGCCACTTGGGGTGGCGGTGCGCACCTGGCAGGTCTCCCGGGCTCGCTCAGTCTGGCCGACGCATAGGCTCCGGCCGTGGTTGACGACACCTGGACCTCCCGGGAGCTTCCGGTCCTCGGCTACCTCGTCCAGCGGTTCGAGGACCCAGACGCGCTGGACATCCAGGCGATGGAGATCACGAAGGCGCTCGACCTGTCGTCTGCCGACGTCGCTCGCTCGCAGCGGAAGCTCTCCGAGGCCACTCCGCCGTACCTCGAGGTCATCCCGCCTGCCGCTGAGGTTCGCGACCCGGACATAGTTTTCAATGTCACGGAACGGGCACGGCGGGCTGTCGGTCAGTGGCCGACTGCCGACTCGGTAGCCGACCGGCTGGTGGCCGTGTTGCAGTCTGCGGCGGACCGGGAGCCAGACGAGGAGAAGACGAGGAGAAGAGAGGCTGGCTCCGGCGTACGGCTGCCTGGCTCGGTGGCGCCGGTCGCGACTTCGCCGTGGAGATCGGCGCCGCGGTGCTGTCGCGTCAGCTGAGCGGCGAGTAGCACCAGGCACCGGTTGTACGACGAGCGGTCAAACCTGCGGCTCAGCCGCGTTGGTCAGCAATTTGAGCGGTTGCCGTTCCGCCACGGCGGCCTTGATCAACGCCTTCAGGCTGTCGTCCGTGAGCACCGGCACCGGCTGCTCGGGCACCTCCGGTGGCTTCAACCCAGCCATCGGCGAGGTCGGCAGGTCGTCCTCGGCCACGAGGACGACCAGAACGCGCGGAGGTGCTGACCCGCGTCAGCGCAGTGCCCGGCGCGACCGTCTCTGCGGCGTGGGCCAGATACTCGACGAGCGCGTCCCTGGTGAGGCTCGCCGACGTGATCGGCGGGCCGTGCTCGGCGAGCCACCGACAGAGGCATGTCACGGCATCGCGGTGCAGCCGGATGGTCCGGTCCGACTTCTGCTCGGCACGCGGGTACCGCGCCTACGACGCAGCAAGGTCCTCGAGCGGCACATCCAACTTGACGTTCATGAGCGGATACTGCAGCGACGTCCGGCGAGCGAGCTATGTGCTCTGGGCGGTGTTGTTCTAGCTGCCTGCCGTTTCCGCTGGCAGGACGCTTGGCCGCCTGGGCTGCACCCGCACCGGGTCGCCCTACATCTTCGGGGTGTCCCGGGCGGCTGCTCTGTGCTTGGGCGGGTACCCGCAGGCCGCCAACGAGCCTCATGCGGCAGGTTGTCTGGCGAGTCCTAGGCCCTCAAGCTGCGTGGCGTCGTGAGCGCCATTGCCGCGGCGGGACCGGGCGCGGTGAAGTGGCCGGCAGGGCCGATCGGGCTGGGCGGCCGAGCGCGATGGTGAGGCCGAGCATGAGGCCGAAACTTGCACCGGTTGCCGTTGTTGTTCGCTTTGTAGGTTCCGTCCCGCGCCGGGGGTGGTTGAGGTACGAATCGACTTGGCCGAGCGAGTGCGGCTGCCCGCCGGGACGGCCCGATCGACGTCCATCGTCCGACGACGCCAACGCCCCTTATCTGCCCATACCGCGAAAGGTTGGCCGAAGGGGAGATCCGACTGCCCGAAAGTGCAGACCGGGACGGCGAGAAGGATGCTCCGGCATGTATGTCAGGCCTGATCCTCACCGCCGGCCTTTTGATTTGACGGCCACTTGCCATCCCCTTTACTAAGACATGGGCGAGTAGTAGCGTCGCTGCAGTCGGGGGTCATCAGGGGGCGGGCGGGACTTTCGGGGGCGCGGGAGTCACGCCGAACGGGCGTTCCTCGGGCAAACCTGTGCGGGAGGCCCATCATGGGGGGGCATGTGCGCGGCGGCTGGTCTGCGTGGGTGAACCGCGACACTCCCCGAGCCCGCGGGCCTCCTCCTGTCACGTGCCTTGCGCGCACCTCATACGGGCGTGCTCGCGTCCGCCGGACACCAGCCGATCCCGGCGGTAGGCCAGGCGGCGCCCGCCGGTTTGGCTCGACGCGCAGGACGCGACCAACAGCAAGATCGCTCGCGCTGACAACGGCGATGGGCTACGGCAGGCCGCCGGGAACCGGTCCTCCGGGTTTCGCGGCCTGCCAACACGGGGATTGCCGTTCGGCCACCGGACGGCAGAAACCTAACGTTAGGAGGATGTGGCCGATGTTGAAGCGAGCATTCGTCGTGATACTCGGCGTGTTCGTCGCGCTGGTCATCGGCGCGCCGGCGGCACTGGCCGGGGCTCCGCACTTCGTGGGCACCCCGACCAAGGCCATCTCCGGGAACACGGCGACTGTGTCCGGGAAGGTGGCTGGTCTCGGCAGTGAGACACAGATCCACGTCGAAGCTTCCGCCGAGGTGGCGTGCCTGAACCCGGGGGAGAACTTCCCCTCGGCGTCGAACAAGCAGTCCGTCGGTGCCGGCAGTGATTTCCCGGTGCAGAACGGAAAGGCAAACTTCGAGCTGACGCTGACCGCGGTGTTCAAGCCGAAGTGCACCCCCCCGATGACGCTGGTCTTCGGGCCGATCACGATCACGGTCTCGGGCGCCAGCTTCGAGACCTTCTCCACCACGATCGACCCGTAACGGCGCCTGATCTGGACCACAGGACCGGCCCTCCGGGGCCGGTCCTCTGCGTGTAGATCGCCGAGGCGTCGGCAGGCAGGATCACCGCAACCTCCGCCCGCAGAGCGCGCGTCATCTCGGGCACATCCACGTCGACCACGACCAGCCGGAAAGGGCCCGGTCGAGCGCGGCCGCCGGCACGCCCCGCCGATGGTTGGTCACGCTGCGCACACCCTCCCTCGCAGCCGCTCTCCGGGTACCTCACGTCGTCCCACGACCGGTCCTACACCGGGATGAGCCGCGTCGAACATCCGCCTGCGACGCCGAGTTATCCGCTCCGCTACGGCTGGTGACGCGTCGGACCAGACGAAGGAGGTTCGGCAAGCCCGCGGGCTGGGTCGGCGGTGCGGGAGCCGGTGGCGGCCGCCAACTCCACCGGCACGCCCAGTCGGGCCGACTGCCGGACGGCCTCGATCGCCGTGGCCTGGTCCACGGCGTCGCTGCGGCCGAAAGTCGGCGGCGCGTCGCCGGCGATCGCGGCCGAGGCTGCGTCGAACTCGATCCGGTACGCGTCGTCGACCGCCGCGATCTGGACCGTGTTCGGCGTCATCGTCGCGATCATCGCCGCCTACTTCGCCTAGACCACCAAAGGTGACCTGTTCGGCAACGGCGTGGCTAGCATCATCGTGCTGCTCCAACCTTCTCGTCCTCGCCCGGTCGGGGTCGGTGCTGACCGCGGTGAGGTAGAGATAATTCAGCGCGGCCTGCTCGGTAGGGAAATGCCCGCGGGGCGCGGACAGCGAGCGCCGGTAGCGGGCGTTGAGCGACTCGATCGCGCTGGTAACAGGTGTGGTGTCGCCGGCCCAGGCCCGCGCCCAGTCGAGCCGCGCTCCGGCGATGTCGTGCAGATGAGCCGGGACTTCGACCACCCCATCGCCGGAGCCCCCTTAGGCAGGCCGTCGAGGCCTCGTTGTACCCGGACGGCATTTGAATTGGCTCAGGCGCTTTTCAACAAAAACGGGCTGAGGAGGCCGACCGGCTACACACCCGTGGCCTTAGTCTTAGAGCGTGTTTGAGATCTTGGTCAGGTGAGGTATTCGAGGGGTCGGCGACCGGGTCGGGTGGCGGGATGGCCGCGGGTGATCCGTCGAACCATGGTGCTGATCATCGCCCAACGGATCATGGCTTCGGAGTTCGCCGGACGGCGTTCGTAGTCCCGGACCAGGCGGCGGTGAGCGGTGATCCAGGCCAGCGTGCGCTCGACAGCCCACCGTCGTGGCAGGACGGAGAACCCACGCTGTCCGTCGGTCTTGCGGACGACCTCGACGGTGACCCGCAGGATCTCGGCGGCCCAGTCGACCAGCCGGCCGGCGAACCCGCCGTCGGCGAACACGGGCCGGACCCGACGGCGGTCGTCGGTCAGCTGGTTGAGCACCGGCCGGCCGCCGTCGCGGTCCTGCACGCTGGCCGCGCAGACCATCACCACCAGCAGCAGACCGAGGGTGTCGGTGACAATGAACGGCTTACCCCCCTTGACCTTCTTACCCGCGTCGTAGCCGCGGGACTCCCGCCCGACGGTGTCCGCGCCACGCACGCTCTGCGCGTCGATGATCCCGCCGTCGGCTCCGGGTCCCGGCCTTCGGCTACCCGCAGCTGCCCGCGCAGCGCGTCCAGCACGGCCGTGGTGGCCTGCTGCTCCTCCCACCGCACGAAATACCAGTACACCGTCCGCCACGGCGGAAAGTCCGCCGGCAACTGCCGCCACGAGCACCCGGTCCGCACCACATACAGGATCGCGTCCACGATCGCCCGCCGCGGGTGCTTCTCCTTCCGCCCACCCCGCGGGTGCCTGGTCGGCGCCGGCAGCACCGCCCCCACCACCGCCCACTGCTCACCGGTCAGGTCCGACGGGTACCGCTGATCACGAGACATCCGCACACCCTGACCACCACACCATGCAAGATCACCTCGACACGCCGCCCGAGATCAAGATCTCAAGCACGCTCTTAGACCCCAGGGAACCGCTCGTCCGACCCTCGGTAACCGTGTTTCAGAACAGTGCCGGACCCAGGATGCCGCACGACCACAGACCGGCCGGCAGCAGTCGGTCGGCCAGCCGCGGCATGGTCCGCGGCGTCAGTCGCGTGACAGGACCCGCCCTCAATTGCCGCAAGTCGCTTGGTACTGGGGTACGCGGATCGCTTTGGCCGAGCCCGGGGCGCTGACTCCCCGCTCAGCGGGGAGTCACCTGGTCGGTGCGTGCAACGACAGCCGGCGCCTGGCCAGGATCCCGAGGATCAGCGCCCCTTGGAGGAGTGGCAGTAGGAATGGCACGGGATTGTTGCCGTCGATCCGCGTGCCCGGCATGAGGAGCAGGTGCGAGGCACCTGCCGCCATCGCCGCAGGGAACGTCGGCAGCCACCATCGGCCGACGACCATGCCCAGCGCGGGGTGAACCCCCACATCCGGCTGCCGAGGGCATGCATGACGTGGTGGGTGAGATCACGGAGAAGCCGTCGACCCGGGACATGCCGGTCACCGGGTTCATGTGCTCGAGCGCGACCGAGCCGGACTGCACATGCGGGCGGGGCCGGCCGGCAGGCGCGCGGGCGGAGCCGTTCCGTTCAGGCACGGAGTTCTGGTTTGGGCGGGTCCTTAGGTACTGTCGGTGTGATCGCCGGGCGGGCAGGGTGGTTGCCGGCGGCACCGGACCGCCAGACTGCGTTCGAGAGGAGAGGACGGTGGCAGACCGGGCCAACCCACCGCTGGATCACGCTGGCCTCACCGTGCTGTCGTTGGAGGAGTGCCTCCGCCTGGTCAAGTCGCAGCCGGTAGGTCGAATCGCGTTCGCCCAGGCCGGTGACATTGAGATCTTCCCCGTCAACCACTGCGTCGTCGATGACACGATCGCCTTCCGTACCGCAGCGGGCTCGAAGTTGGAGGCGGCCCTGGCCGCCGCGGTGGTCGCCTTCGAGGTCGACTCCTACACCGCGTCGCGCCGGGAAGGCTGGAGCGTCGTGGTCAAGGGACGGGCCGAGCTCGTCACCGACGACGCGACGCTCGCCCGGCTGTGGGCCAGCGGGCTTCAGCCGTGGGCGGCAGCGACCGCGCGGCCGGACTGGATCGTCATTCGCGCGGACGAGATCTCAGGGCGGCGCCTCTGACGGCAGCAGGCCCCGCGAACACGCCGGCCTGACACCAGCCTGACACCGGCCGCTGCACCGAGTGGGCCAGCAGATGGCCTGCGACCGCGCGCCGCCCAGCCTCCGACATCCTGCTGCCGTCACCCGGCCCGACGGCGGAGGACCGGAATGCCGGCTCAGCGTTGGCGCGAGCTGACCGACGAGGAATGTCACACCCTTCTCCGCGGAGGTCACCTGGGCCGGATCGCCATGGTCGAGCGCGGGCGCCCGCTGATCCTGCCGGTGAACTACATGCTCGATGACGCGGCGGCGGTGTTCCGGACGGATCCCGGGCAGCTAGCTCGACGCCGCGACGCTCGGCGCGTCGGTGGCCTTCGAGGTGGACGGCGTCGACCCGACGAACCGGGACGGGTGGTGCGTGGTGTCCGCAGGCACGCGGAGCACGTGATAGACCCGAGCCAGTTGCAAAGGCTGCGCCGGCTTCCACTGCAGCCGTGGGCGCCAGGAGCCAAGCCGCACGTCGTCCGCGTCCACCCGCAGGAGCGCATCCCAGGAGCAGCGCGGCATGCCCACGGACAGTCTGCCGTGGCATCCTGGGACGACGGGTCGAGCCGTTCCGCGCCGGGCGGCTGCGATGCCAGCCGGTCGACCCCTCACCTCCGACAAGGTTGCCGAGATCGCGTTGCACGCGGAAGCCGGGAACCTTGGCGAACGCCTATCCAAACGACAGGTCACCGAGGAGCAGGCGGTGGCCCGGCTCGCGCTGATCTCCCCCGGGCGTTTGAGGAGCGCGCCCGCAGGTGCCGAGGTTCCTACCGTGCCGTCGGGGCCGAGGTCGGACGCGGGTCGCGGCGCACCCCGGAGCCGTCGTCGCGGGTGCGGCCGCCCTGGTCCATCCGCGTCATGGAGCCCATGATCAGCGGGGCGGCCATCAGGAGCCCGCCCACGACCAGCGCCGGCAGGACCACGATTATTAGCGGCGGAGCGGCGAACACCAGGCCCGCCATCAGCAGGGCAAGAGTCCAGAAGAAAATCTTCATCGCCATTCCCTCCTCTCGCACCGGGGTCACCATCACCCTTGACTGTGGTCGCAGCCTTGACTGTGGTCGCACCCTTGCCCGGCGACCACGGCCGAAGGTCCCGCCCAGAGGGGGCCGAAGTCAGTACCTCCAGGGGATGCGTGCGGGCCGCCCTCGACGACGACGAGTTGCATGTCCTTGTCGGGTCAGACCGGGAACGTGACCCCGGTCAGCTCTTCGGAGACTGTCCACAGGCGGCGCTGGATGGCGGTGTCGTGGGATTGCCTGCTGGAGTGGGCCAGTTTCGGGTAGCCCCTGGCCCCGGAGAATCCGCCCGGGCCGTAGTACTGGCCGCCGAGCACGCCGGGGTCGGTCGCGGCGCGCAGGATGGGCAGGGCGCCCATCGCCGCCTTCTGGCTGATCAGCCGCGCGAGAACGGCGGCGATCGCGGGCGAGTTGCGCGTCAGCTCGGTGGCGGCGAGGCCCGGGTGGGCGGCGACCGCGATGGTGCTGCCCGCGCCGGGCAGCCGGCGTTGCAGCTCGTAGGTGAACATCAGGTTCGCCAGCTTGGACTGGCTGTACGCGGCCACCCGGCTGTAGGACCGCTCCGACTGCAGGTCGTCGAAGTTGATCCGGGCCCGGATGCGGTGCGCGAGGCTGCTGACCGTCACCACGCGGGAGCCCGGCACCGGCAGCATCTGCTCGAGCAGCAGCCCGGTGAGGGCGAAGTGCCCGAGGTGGTTGGTTCCGAACTGCAGCTCGAACCCGTCCCGGGTGGTCTGCTTCGGCGTGAACATCACCCCGGCGTTGTTGATCAGCAAGTCGATCCTGGGGTGCTGGGCCCGCAGTTCGCCTGCGGCGGCGCGGATGGAATCCAGCGAGGTCAGGTCGAGGTGCTGGACCATGACGTTCGCGCCGGGGGCGGTGCCGGCGATGCGGGCGGCGGCGCGCTTGCCCTTCTCGATGTCCCGCACGGCCAGCACCACCGACGCACCGCGCGCGGCGAGGACTTGGGCGGTCTCGAACCCGAGGCCGGTGTTCGCGCCGGTGACCACGGCTAGCCGTCCCTGCTGGCCGGGCACGTCATCGCTGGTCCATTTCGCCTTCATGATCCCTCCAGGTCGTGTTGTTAACTATGACGTACGACTTAGGCCGATCGTAGGTTGGACGTCATACATATGTCAAGGATAGGATCGGGTCCATGCCCCGACGCACCGACAGCCGCTCCCGGATGATCCACGCCGCCGCCGAGCTCTTCCGCCAGCGCGGCTACCACGCCACCACCTTCTCCGACGTGGTCCGCGACAGCGGCGCGCCCCGCGGATCGACCTACTTCCACTTCCCCGGCGGCAAGGCCGAACTCGCCCGCGAAGCCATCGCCCGGGCCGGTGACGAGCTCGAGGAGATGGTCGCCCAGGCCGCCCGCCACGCCGATGACCCCGGGTCGCTCGTCCGCGCGCTGGCCCAGATCCTCGCCAGCCGCCTCGAACGCTCGGGCTACCACAGCGGCTGCGCGATCGCCACCATGGTCCTCGAGCTGGCCCCCCGCGACGAGGAATTCAGCGCCGACTTCGACAGCGTGTTCGCGCGGTGGCGGGCGGCGCTGGTCACCCGCCTCGAACCGCTGGGCGTCGCCCCCGACCGCGCCGCGGTCCTCGCCGACCTCACCATCTCGGCGCTGGAGGGCGCGCTGGTCCTCAGCCGCGCCGCCCGCAGCATCGAGCCGTTCAACACCACAATCGAGGCGCTCATCAGCGCCATCGACCACCACACCGCCTCCCGGCCCGCCGCTCCCTGAAGCCAGGCCCGCCGGGTAGCTGCGGGCAGAGCCAGCCGGCCCCGAGGGTGAGGGGTGCCGGCAACAACCCGAGCCGTCAGCACCGCCACGGCGTCCAGCCTCCTGAACACGGCCGGCAGGATGGGCGGGTGAGGTCAACGGGCGGGTCGAGGCAGGCCGGCGGGAGCGACGGGTCCTGACACGGGTCTCGCGGCGGCCTGGCGGCTGGAGCAGGCCGGACGGGCGCGGGCACGGGCGCTGGCCCCGGCCCGCGCCGGGGGATCTCGATCCGCGCCCTGGCCACGGCGGCGGGCTGTCACCCTCACGGGTGCACCAGGTCGTGGCCGGTGCCGGCCTGGATGCGCTGGACGCGGCGCCTGGTGAGCTGCGGGCGGCGGGCCGGCCCGCCCCGGAACATCCGGGCTGCGGGGAGGACACCGGATTAGACGGGCGGGACCTGATCGCGGACCGTCTCGGTGACGAGGTGAGCTGACTGCGGCAGGCCGCGGGCTGGCTCACCGGGCTCCACGCCGGCGGTGAACCTGCGCCCCGGCGGCGGCTGGCCAGGCACCGCTGACGTCGCCGCCGGCCTGGCCCGGGTCGCCGCGGTGCCGGGCCGCATCGCCGGCGACGCCGTAGAACTGGCCCGGGCCCGCCGGGCAGGGGAACTCGCGATCGCGGCCGTCTGCCCGGCCGTCGCGCTGAGCGCCGGCGGCGGCTGGCCGGGCCGGACCTCGACTTGGGCGCGTTCTCCCGCGCCCCGGCGGATGCCCGGCTCCACGCCGGCGCAGAGGGGACGAGCCCGGGATGGGTGGCAGGCCGGGCGGTACCGCGGGGGGGGCCGGGCAGCAGTCCGCCTGCACCGGCAACCCGTGCCGCGGGCGCTGACCACCCCCCTGCCGGAACCCTCAAGCGGAGCATCGCTGTCCGGGAAACCGGACGCCGTGGTGGTGCTGGCGGCTCGGTTGTTACCGGCGCCCCAGGACTCGACGTCCGCGATCTCGCGCAGATCCCGGGCGGCCACCTCGGCGCCGGGCTGCCGAGGCTGCTCCGCGCGGTGGTCTTGCGTCGGTGCGAGGGCACGCAC
>WNFY01009853.1_pt1 | contig 13124 bp, 9 predicted proteins | sample 5400091 | NCBI WGS metagenome assembly WNFY01 (sample SAMN13153364, study PRJNA577476) | soil metagenome | isolation source: 60 cm soil or saprolite under grassland replicate 1 | place: USA:California | collected 2016-06-15 | reverse complement strand
GGCAGGTCGCGCGAGGTGCGGAGGCCCGCGGGGGCATTAAGAATCACGGGAATCGAATTCACGACGACCGCGGCGGTGGCGACGTCGCCATGCGAACCGCCGGGAATCGTGAGGCTGATGTTCGGATGGCCGGTCAACGAAATCGTATCGGCCGGATCCTTGGCGCCGACGTACATCTGCAGCTCGAGGTACACGAGTTCTTTGCCGTCATTTGAAGCGCCGCGGGCAATCTGGTGCACGCCTGCCGCCTGGCCGGGCTCGACGGTCAGATACTCGGTTTGCACGCGCTCGGTGGCGATCTTCGGCTCGATCGTTTCGGTGATCTGTTCCACGGGAAGATTCAAGCTGTCCGCGACCATGGCGACCGACTCCGGCAGGCCGACGTGCTTGATCACGCCCGCTTTCACCTGTGCGCGAAATTCATCAACGGTCATTCCCGCGCCGATTTTTTTCTGCAAGGGCAGACGCCGCTTTGACGCATCCACGATGCGCAGCGCCCTGGCGTGTTCGATGCGCTGGGAAACCGCGGCCAGCGTCACGACCAGCTTATCCATCACAAAGCCGGGGTTCACACCCGTTCCCACCAGCGCTACCCCCCAATCTTTGGCGGCGGCATCGAGCTTGGCTGCGAGTTCCGGATACGTGCGGTACGGATAGGAGAGCTCCTCGCAAGTCGAGACGATGCACGATTCGGCTTCGAGGCACATGAGCAGCTGATCCATGACCTGGGGTAGCGAAGAAGAAGTGGAATGAATGACGACGTCGGCGGCCTGCTCCAGCACTTCCCTGGCATCGGCGGAAATTTTCACGCCCCAAGGGGCGTCCTGGGCACCGACGACTTCACCCAGGTCGCGCGCAACCTTCGCCGGATCGGTGTCAATGGCGGCGATGATTTCAATGGCTTGTTTTTCGCGCATCAAACGCGCGATGGAGGCCCCGATGGGGCCGACACCATACTGGATGGCGCGAATTTTCTTTTTCACGAGGTTCTCCGTCTCTGTGCGGCGGGAGCGCACACCGCGCCTCTTGGCCTTAAGCGAAACCCTTACGATAATGGAATTCCCGGGCGCATTCAACGAAGAACCGCTGCAGTGTGGCCTGAATTGTTGCCGGAGCGACGCTTGCGACGCATAATGGCTCGGAAGAACGCGGGGCCATCCCGGAGGAAAACGTCATGCCGGCAAGAAAACTTTCCGATGCTGAAATCGCGGCGCTGCTTCCCAAGGCGAAAGGCTGGGGCGTCGTCAGCGGCAAGCTGCACCGGGAATTCACGTGCAAAGATTTTGTCAGCGCGTTCGGTAACATGACGCGGGTCGCGTTGGTCGCCGAAGCGATGAACCATCACCCCGAATGGTTCAACGTGTGGAACAAGGTGGTCATCGACCTGAACACGCACAGCGTAAAAGGCATCAGCGACTACGACTTTGTGCTGGCGGAAAAAATCAGCGAAATTTTCGAGCCTTTTCCGCCACTTGGCCTTCCCGGCAGCGGAAAAGGTCAATGAAATTCTCGACGCTTGATCCGCCCAACAGAGGCTGACGTTTGAAAAAATGATCGTCCCCAGCCAACCGCAAAAATTCCGGCGCGGCTGGATATTCCTCTTTGTTCGATGGGCGGCAGCGGCTTTGATTCTCGGCCTGCTTTTGTATCTGCTGCCGCTGGCCCCGCTGCGGAGCGCCTTGTCGCGTGTTCCATTGACGCGTTTTCTTGCCGTGCTGCTGATTTATCTTGTGGCGCTGACGGGCGGCATCGCCAAGTGGCACACGGTGGTAAACGCGGCGGGAGCGCAACTCAAATTCGCGGCGAGCGCGGAGTGCTACACCAGCGGACTCTTCGGGGCGCTCTTTCTGCCATCGATTATCGGGGGCGACGTGGCCCGGCTGGCGGTGGGCATTTCACGCAGCCCGCGCCCCGCCGCGGTGATTACCGGCAATGTTGCCGACCGCTTTCTGGACGTGGGCGCGCAACTCACGCTGGTGTCGCTCGGACTGATTCTGTTACCGGGATCTTTGCCCGCTCCGCTGCAGGCGCCAGCGCGGCGCGTGTTGATCGCCGGCCTTCTGACCGCAGTCGTTCTTTTTTCTATGGTGCTGATACTGAGCCGGCCACTCTTGCGTGGCCGCTCGATTCGCTTCCGCCGGAGACTCGCGCAGCTGCGTCATGCGATACGCTCCGTCTCGCGCCGTCCCCACCGTTTGCTCGCTGGCTGGTTGCTCGGGACTTCCGTGCAGGGCACGTATATTTTGCTCACGGGTCTTCTGGGGATTTCTTGCGGGCTCAGCCTTCCTTTGCGGGTGTGGCTCTTTGCGTGGCCGCTGGCGAAAATTGCGGCGGTCATGCCGATTACGCAGGGTGGAATCGGAGTTCGCGAAGCGGCGCTGGTGGTGTTGCTCGCGCCGTTTGGCGCACCTGCCTCGCAGGTTCTCGCTACAGGAATCGTCTGGGAAGGCATCATCATCGCGGGCGGGCTTCTTGCCGGATTAACGGCGTTCCTTTTGCGGCGGGCGAATTCCAGGCCGAGGCGCTCCTAAACGCATCAGTAACAAACAAATGATCAGGCTCACGATGCCCTGTGCCGATCGGAGGAGCGCAACCGTGATCTCGTTGCATTGGCAAAGAAGGCGGTAATCGACGATGAGGTATAAAGCCAGAACGGCGCGTTTTTCTTATCTACCCATTTGTTTTTTTGCGGTTGACACGTACGCTTGGGGGTGCTACAAAACGCAGAAAGACAAGTTCTTTGGTGGTGAGTCTCCTAACGAATTGCCATGCGCAGTCCGCGAGTGAGGCCGCAGACCTGCCTGGCAGGGCAGGCCTGCTGTGCCGCTAAAGGAATTGTCATGCAACACCCCACCCACCCCGGGAGGTGAGAACGATCTTGTTTTCACCTCCCTTTTTTTTCTGGGCCACGGCAGGTTCAGGCCACCGTTTCAGAATGAGACAAAAGTAGCTGCTTCGGCGCGGTTGGGTTTGCGAATCACTCCGCACTTTTAGTTCGTTCGCCGGGCTTGATCCCTTGTCTCCATGCCACCCTCAGTTAAGAATAGCTCTGTCACTCCAATTGAACCGAAAATGAGCGCCACCCCAGCGTCCCTTCTATCCTTTAAACGGGTCACCGTCATGCGCGGTGAGCGGGCCGGCCTCGAGGACGTCACGCTCGAAATCGCCTCCGGCGAGCACATTTGCATTCTCGGTCCTAATGGCTGCGGCAAATCGACGCTCATCAAGACCATCACGCGCGAATGTTACCCTCTTGTGCGGGAAGGCTCATCAATATCCATTCTCGGACGCGAGAACTGGAATGTATTCGAGCTGCGCTCGCTGCTCGGCATTGTGTCGCCAGACCTTCTCGCTTCGTGCACTACGGACGCGACCGGGCGCGACGTCGTGCTCTCCGGCTTCTTCAGCAGCACGCGCATCTTCCCGCACCACCACCCCGACCCGGAGCATCTGGCCCGCGCCGAAGCGGCCCTCGAGCGGCTCGGCATCGCGCATCTGGCCGACCGGCCCGTAGCCCACATGTCCTCCGGCGAAGCGAAGCGAACTCTTATTGCGCGTGCGCTGGTGCACGACCCGCGGACGCTGCTCTTCGATGAGCCGGGCAACGCTCTCGATATTGCGGCGCAACTGCAGCTTCGCGACACGATGCGCGCGCTCGCGCAATCGGGCCTCGGTATTTTGCTCGTCACCCACCATGTTTCCGAAATCATTCCAGAAATTGAACGCATCGTTCTTCTGCGCGAGGGACGAATTCTCGCCGACGGGCCCAAACACGCCGTTCTCAACGAGGAGCGTCTCTCCCGTCTGCTTGGCGCCGCCGTCCGGCTGCACCAACATGACGGCTACTTTCATCTTTATTGAACGGGTATGAAACGGAGCGTGCGAGCCGGGGTCGCAGCGGATGAGCCGTGGAAAAACGACGGTGCCCGCGCGCAGGCGGAAACATTCGAGATCGGAACGCCCCTTCAGCTTGTTTGCGCCAGCTCGTAGAGGAACTCCACATGGGAAAGCGCCGCGCCGCCCATCCCCTGAACTTTCGGATTTTTCGATTCGATGACGTAGTACTCGTCCGGTGCATGCGCGCCGCTGCCATGGCCGAGGCCAAAGTGGCCTGCGGGCAAGCGCAGCGGATCGCCGGTGAAGACATAGCCGGGCCACGACCCGGCGTTGCGCGGCAGAAAGACGGGATCAATGCCGCCCCGGCGATAGACGGCGGTTTCCACGCGGATGATCGTGGCATCGGCGGAGGTGCTCGTGGGATCATAGCCGCCGGTCATGTGAACTTCGATATCGCCGAAACCTTTTTTCGCAAGATGGGCCTTGAGAGCGGCGAGGGCTTCGGCGGCAGTCATGTCCGGCACGAGTCTCATGTCGATCTTGGCGGCAGCCTTGCCGGGAAGAATGGTCTTTCCGCCGGGCCCGGTGTAGCCGCCGACCAGGCCTTCAATATTTACCGTGGGGCGCGACATCAACAGTTCGAGCGCCTCCTGCCAGCTCACGTCGTGTACCCAGTGCTCGACGCCGAGCAGCTTTTTCGCGTCGGCTTCGCTCAAGCGTCGCGCGGCTTCTGCGATCATTTTCTTTTCTGCTTCGGAAAGCGGGCGGGCTTTCGCGGCATAGCCCTCAATGGCAGGATCGTTGCCATCGGGCGAAACCAGTGTCGCCAGCGCCTCGACCAGGTGCCACGCCGGGCTGTCCAGCCGCGCCTTGTTGCTGGAGTGGACGTCCTTGCGCGGCCCGCGTCCCCAGCGTTCGCCGCTGGAAATAAGTTCGAGCTCGATGACGCCCTTTGCCCCGAGCGTGATGGTCACCTCGCCGTCGAGCCCCTGCGAGGCCGTGGGCATGAAGATCCCCGCGCAATTTTTGAGCGCGGCCATGACCTCGGGCCGCCGCACGACCTGCGGAAAATGCGGGGAGCCAATTTCGTTTCTTGCCCGCGCCGCGAATCGCATGCAGCGCGGTGAAAAACGTCGCCTCGGGCCCCTTCTGATTCACGGCGCCACGGCCCATCACGGCTTTTCCGAGTCCCGGCTTATCAACGAGAGCGGCCTCGAACGGCGGTGATGACCATTCGGCCGGATCTGCCTGCTTGACGTCGTACATGAAGTACAAACCGAGCGTCTTGGCCGCGCCCGCATCGTACGTGGCGAAAATTCCCGGTTGGCCGTCAGTCGGTACTTTCGTGACTTTCTGGAATCCCGCGTCGCGCAGCATGCGCATGGTAAGTTCGCAGCCCTCGTTCATGCCGCGGTTTTCAGCGGCAATGGATGGCTGGCGAATCCAATCCTGCAAGCGCTTCACGGATTCCTCGTGCCGCTTCTCGATCTCTGCGCGGATTACCGCCAGGTCGTCTGCCGCCGCTCCGCGCGCCCACTTCGGCCACGCGAGAGCCGCCGCGCCTGCGACCGCCCCAGCCGCGGCTCCCTGCAAGAACGTCCGCCGGTCGCTCGCCGGAGGCGCTTGTCCCGTGCTTGCAGCTTGTTCCGCGCCTTTCGCCGATTCGACGCCTTTGCCGTTCAACAAAGATTTCTCACCCATGTTTCCCTCCGAAAGTGTTTCCACAGTGCTGACAATTTTTCTCTTGCGGTTTTCTGGTTCAGCGCGAGAGCGTACACTTTTCCTGGCCTCGCGGCAATTCGGAATACCTTCACGGTGTGCCAGGGGTCTTAGCTCCGGGCGCCAGATTCTCGAATACCTTTCCGCCTTTCATAACGAAGACGACGCGGCGCGCCGCCGTGACGTCCTGCAGCGGATTGCCATCCATCGCGACAATGTCCGCCTCCATCCCCGGAGCGATGGCTCCGATTTTGTCCCGCAACCCCAAAGATTCGGCCGAGAGCGATGTGGCCGAAACGATTGCGGCCATGGGATCCTGGCCGCCATCCCGCACGCGCACGATGAATTCTTCGAAGTTTCGTCCGTGCGCTCCCGCCACCGCATCCGTCCCGTAAATGATTTTCAAATCCTTGTGTTTCAGCGCTTTCTTGAACGTTTCCAGCACGATGGCCTTGCCCTTTTCCATGAACGCAAAGCCTTGTTCGTTGTAATTCCCGATGCCCAGGAATTTTTCCTTGTTTTCGAGATAATTCTGCAGCACCAGGCCGATGTTCGGGTCATAGTAAGTTCCGTGCTGCGCCATCAGGTCGAAAACTTCGTCGGTCACATATGCGCCGTGCTCAATGGTAGTGCAGTCGGCAAGTGTTGCGGCCTTCGCTGATTCCGCGGAATGCGCGTGAACGATGGTGCGGAGCCCCAGCGCCCTGGCCTCTCCGCACGCGGCCCGGAGCTGCTCGTCGGTCATCGTCTGCGCGCCGCCTTCGCGAATGCTCTTCGACGCGAACAGCTTGATGAAATCAGCTCCTTGTTGTTTTCTCTCGTGAACCAGCTCGCGCAATTTCTCAGGTGAACCGCTCGCCTCCGTGAGCGGCTCGAGCGATGTCAGTATTCGGGGCCCCGGAATGATCCCGCGCGCGATGGCCTCGCGCAAATCCTTGTCCTCAGGCGAACCCGGGCTTTGAATCGTTGTGAAACCGGCATTGAGTGTGAGAACGGCGTTATCCACGGCATGCAGCATGGCCTGCACGGGTGGCTCATCTTTTCCCGCCAGCCGGCCATTCGCGAAATGCCACCAGAGATGCGAATGCGTGTCGACCCATCCCGGCGTGACTGTTAAACCTGTGAGCTCATAGGTGATCGCCCGCGGCGGGATGGCGCCGCCAATGCGGACAATCTTCGTTCCTTCGACGATGATGATGGTGTCGCGGAGGAGCTGGCCTTTTCCGTCGAAAATCGTCGTGGCCTTCAGAACGATGGGCCGCTCTTGTCCCATCGCGAGGCGCAATGAAAGCGCTGTTGCAAGTGTGGCTGCGAGGAGAACGACGGAGATTACAAATCGCGACGTTCTCGGCATGGAAATTCTCCTCGAGTTGCTGGATGAAAAACCGCACTCGCGCACCGCATCATATCGCCGGCCGTCTTTCCTCGCAACGGAGGCTGACGCGCGCACCGATCTGGTCTCCATCACGAGCCCACTGCGGAGAACAGCGAGAAGGAAACTAATGGTTTGAGTATTGCATTTGGCTGGCTTAGACTTCCGCCGAATTCCTGCCGGGGAGGGAATCATGCCAACGACGAGAAGAACTTTTCTGGGAGCAGCCGGAGCCACGGCTGCTATGAGGCTTGCCGCTCGGGTAAGAATTCCAGAAGCGCCAGCCGCGCAGCCCGGCGCAGCAAATGTTCCCGCCGCCTCGGATGAAAAGGTTTTGTTCTGGGTGGCGGCCTCGACGCCCTGCGACAAGAGCTTGAAATTCGATGAGGAATTGTACAAAGACCTGCTCGCTTACTTGAAAGCAAACGGGGCCGATGGCGTGGTGGTGCTGGGCACTACGGGCGAATACCCGTCCTTTTCCGTTGCCGAGCGGAAGAAAGTTGCGGAGACCGCGTTCAAGCATAGAAACGGGCTGAATCTTATCATCTGCTCCGGCACTTCGAATTTTCCGGAGACCATCGAATTGTCGCAGCACGCCGAAGCCAACGGCGCGGATGGCCTGCTGATCGTTCCGCCCTTTTATTACAAGCATCCGCGGCTGGACGGGCTGACGAAGTATTACTCGCTGATTTTCGAGCAGGTGAAAATTCCCATCAATCTCTACCACATTCCTTTTGCCAGCGGCGTGCCGGTCAGCCTCGAGTTGCTGCACAGCCTCGAAAAATACCCGAACCTTGCGGGCATCAAGGATTCCGTCAGCGACCCTGTTGTGTATCGGCAGTTCGTTGCGGAATTTCCCAAGCTGAACATGCGCACGGGCACGACGGAGAATCTCAAGTACGCGCTCGACCACGGTATGGGCGCCATCCTCGCCGAAGGCAACAATTTTACAAAGCAGATCGCAGCGGTATTTGCGGCGAAACGCGCGGGCAAGGATATCGGCGAACCCATCGCCAAGCTGGAAGCGGCCATGAAACTGCTCCGCGCGGGCGGTGTCGATGAATATGGTCCGATGAAGTACGCTCTCAGCCTGCAAATGGGGACTCGCCAGTTTTACCAGCGCCCGCCGAACTCCGACGTGACCGAAGAGCAAAAAACAAAAATCAAGCAGGCGCTGGAACAAATCGGGCGGATGGGATGAGCGGAAACGCAGGAACGGGAAATTCAGTGGAGGGTCGGATATGGGTCACAGGAAATTTAGCGGGCTGAACGCTCTTTTCTCATGCGTCGTCGCTGTGCTCGTTTTGATGCCGCTCCGTGCATCCGCGCAATACCACCCCAAAGACACGGAGTGGCCGTCTTACGCCGCCGATCTCGCGGGCACGCGCTACCGGCCACTCGACCAGATCAACGCCTCCAACTTCAACGACCTCGAAATCGCGTGGCGCATTAAGACCGACAATTTCGGCGACCGCCCGGAATACAAACTCGAAGGGACGCCGTTGATGGTGAACGGCGTTCTCTACGCGACGGCCGGGTCGCGGCGTGCGGTCATCGCAGTGGATCCCGCCACCGGCGAATTGCTGTGGATCCACGGCGAGCATGAAGGGAAACGCGGCGGCGCCGCTCCACGCCAGCTGTCAGGGCGAGGACTGGCGTACTGGTCCGACGGTAAAGAAGAACGCATCTTCTATGTGACCCCGGGCTATCGCCTCATCTGCCTGGACGCCAAGAACGGCGTTCGCATTCCTTCCTTCGGCAACGGCGGCGAAGTGGATCTCAAGCTGGATGACGATCAGGAGATTTTCCCCGATTTGACGACCGGCGAAATCGGCATCCAGTCCGCTCCCGTTGTGGCCAAGGACACGGTGATTATTGGCGCGGCCTTTCGCGAAGGCATGACTCCCAAGAGCATGCGCAACAACAAAGGTTACGTTCGTGGACTCGACGTGCGCACCGGCAGGCGCCTTTGGATTTTCCATACCATCCCGAAGAAGGGCGAGTTTGGCTATGACACCTGGGAGAAGAGTTCGGCCGAATACACCGGCAACACCGGCGTATGGACGCAAATCACCGTTGATGAGCAGCTCGGCCTGGTCTACCTTCCCGTCGAATCACCGACCAGCGATTTCTACGGCGGACACCGGCCGGGAAACAATCTCTTTGGTGAAAGCCTCGTCTGCGTGGATCTGAAAACCGGCGAACGCAAGTGGCACTTCCAACTGGTGCACCACCCACTGTGGGACATGGACATCTCCTCCGCGCCAATTCTTGCCGACATCACAGTGGATGGTAAGCCAGTGAAGGCCGTGGCGCAGCCCAGCAAGCAAGGCTTCCTCTACGTTTTCGATCGCGTGACCGGAAAACCCATTTGGCCCATCCCAGAGCGGCCCGTCGAAGTCGGCAACGTGCCCAGCGAGTGGTATTCCCCGACGCAGCCGTTTCCCGCGAAGCCGCCTGCCTATAGCCGCAATGGGGTCTCTCTCGACGATTTGATCGATTTCACGCCCGCGCTTCGCGAGCGTGCGAAGGCGATTGCCTCGAAATTCCACCTGGGCCCCGTCTATACGCCACCCGTCGTGAGCAAGAGCGACGGCCCTCTCGGCACGCTCACGCTCGGGACCGCTTCCGGCGGCACCAACTGGCCAGGTGGGTCGTACGATCCGGAGACGCACATCGTCTACGCCTATGCATGCAACGCTTGTCTCGAACCGATCGGGCTCGTTCCGGCACCGAAGGAAATCTCCGATATCAACTACATCGCCGGGACCGCGGGAAAAGAAGTGGAGATCATGAGAGGCCCGGGCGAAAACGCGGGCGCCGATTCTCCGAAGCCTCCGAAAAAAAGGACTGGCAGCGGTTACGTTCCGATGAACATCGACGGCCTGCCGTTGATCAAGCCCCCTTATGGAACCATCTCCGCCATCAATCTCGATAGAGGAGAAATCGTCTGGGAGATCGCTCATGGAGAGACGCCGGACGTAGTGCGCAATCACGAGGCGCTCAGAGGTCTGAACATCCCGCGCACCGGCCAGCAGACGTACAATGTCGGCACGCTGGTGACCAAGACGCTGGTCATCGCCGGTGAAGGCCAAATCACCACCACCGCGGATCATCCGCGCGGCGCGATGCTCCGTGCCTACGACAAGGCCACCGGCAAAGAAGTCGGTGCGGTTTACATGCCGGCGCAGCAAAGCGGTTCGCCGATGACCTACATGGTGAACGGCAAGCAGTACATCGTCGTTGCCGTGAGTGGAGGGCCTTATTCCGGCGAATACATCGCCTACACGCTGCCATCACCGGGGGAATGAGCGGACGGAATGCGCCGGTAAATCGGACTCAAAGGCAAAGACAACGTGCAAATAAGAAATCGAGCGGCAGGGCTCACGCTGGCGGTTTGCGCCGCATCACTCAGCGTTCTTGGTGCGCAAGCGCCACCGTCGTCGGAATCGCGTTCCGTCTGGGACGGCGTTTACACCGAAGAGCAGGCCAAGCGGGGCGAACCGCTTTATCGCAAGGAATGCGCTTCATGCCACGGCGACGTGCTCACCGGCGGTGAATCCGCGCCAGCGCTCACGGGCGGCGCGTTCCTTTCGAATTGGAATGGGCTCACGCTGGGAGACTTGTTTGATCGAATCCGCAAGACCATGCCGTTAAGCGCTCCCGGCCGTCTCACTCGTCAGCAGGACGCCGACATTCTGGCCTTCATGCTCAGCGTCAATAAATTTCCCGCTGGCAAGACGGAGCTGTATCGGCAGTCGGAGATGCTCAAAGAGATTCGATTCGAAGCGGCGAAACCCGCTCCCAGGAAATAGCCCGGACCGGACGCCACACCTCCAGTCTCTCAAGGTCGAGGACTCTGCAATGTTAAATTCCATCTCAGGGAAAAAGTCTCAGGGGTCGGAGGCGTCCGCGCCGGACTTGCCCAAGTCGGCACGCCCAAGTTCCGTGCGAATGGCCACGAGCGCTTCTTTGGGCGGGCCGATGTAGCGGTAGTTCGAATAAAACGCGCGTTCGTGGATGGAAAAGCCCGAAAAGAATTTGCGTCCGTCGAAATCGTACTGCGAAAAGCTGGCCAGCCACAATCCGGGCCGGACTTCGTACCGCTCCTGCATGAAGTGGCTGCCCTTGTAGATTTTTCCCAGGAAGAGGCCGACGGATATGTCTTCCGTGACGTCTCCTTCGATGCGCGCGAGCTCGCTGGAGGCCTCGTCGATCCACACGAAACCATGCACTTTGGGGAAGATCGAGGTGAAGCGGGAAGAGGGTTTGAAAGCCGGGTTGGGCTCCAGCCTGTATTTCGCAAGCACGCGGTCCCCGCGGGCCTCGTTAGCGACAAATGTGAAGAGGAAGGCGTTCCGCGTTGCGTCGATCAGATCGTTGCGTTCTTTCTTCTTCTTGGCGAATTTCTCAAGGGCGTCGCGTTGCGACCGGCTGTTATTGACAATCAGCGATAGCGCCCGCTCCAGTTTCTCGAGATCGGCGCGATATGCGGCAGCATCCGTGGGCTGGCCATCGGGTCCCACGGGGATCCGGTCCATGCCCGTGCCGGAGGGAATGACGCGCGAGATTTTTACCGAAGCGGGAGCCGCATCGTTGGGATGCTTCCGGAATTCGACTCGTTCGATGCGCTCGTAGACATCCAGCGCAGCTTCGTCTCTCTTCTGATTGGCGACCACGCGATCGAAGAGGGTCGGTTTCGCCGGGCCCGTCGCCGGCGGGGAATCCGGTGCCACCGATTGCGCCGCGGTGTCAGCAGCGAGAGTGAAAGACAGCACCACGATGGAAACAAAGATACGTGCGCGCATGGTTCGAATGAGCGAGAAAGCCGCCCGTGTGCACTCTGATTTGATTCGCCCGGCCACACAATTGTTGTACCTCGCCAGTGGCTCGCAATGTCACGGCGGATGCGAACATATAACTGGTCTGTCGCGCAGTCCGTCGCAGGCAGCTATCTTCTTTTCAATTGGAGTAGGTTCTTGCCCGAATCATTCTCAAAGACGGTAAACTAACCGACGGCCCCCGCGCAAGGCTACCGCAAGACTGGTTGATAGCAAAGCAGTCTTCCACACGTCTAAGTAACAGGAACGAAGCGCCGGGGTATTTCGTCATAACTACAGAAGGTCGGAGGTCTGCTTGGGTGTAACTCCCATTGACGGGCTTGGTGCCATGCCCAGCGCAGCGCCGCGGGCCCTGGGAATCGTCGGGAAGCTTGGCCGATTCCGGAGCGCCGCGGTCACCATGGGTGAGACGCTGCTTCTGGCGCTCGATTCACTGCGGGCGCACAAGCTGCGCAGCTTCCTGACCCTCCTCGGCGTCATTTTGGCGGTGACGACGCTGGTGTCCGTCATGAGCGTGGTCGCGGGGCTCAATTTTTACGTGGCCGACCGCATCGCAAATCTTGGGGCCAACGTGTTCGTGGTGGACCGCTTCGGGATCATCACCAGTCAGGACCAGTGGGTGAAGGCCCAGAAGCGGCCGCTGCTGACCATGGAGGAGTTCAACCGCCTGCGCGACCGCATGCGCACCGCAAACGCCATCGCCGCCATCGAAGGCAAGCCCATGGACGTGCGCAGCGGCAACGTGCTTCTCGAGAATACGGAAATCGAGGGCGTGACACCCAATTATCCCGAAGTGCGCAACATGAATCTCGCCTCCGGAAGACTGATCACCGAAGCGGACGAGATGCACCGCTCGCCGGTTTGTTACATCGGAGCCGACGTGGCCAATAAGTTTTTCTTCAACGTCGACCCCATCGGCAAGATGATCCGGGTCGGCGCGCATAGTTATCAGGTCATTGGCGTGGCGGCGGCCATCGGGAGCGCCTTTGGCCAGTCCCAGGACAATTACATGCTGATTCCCCTGGGGACCTACTACAAGGAATGGCACACCCAGAGGGATTCGCTGACGCTTTTCGTGCAAGCGCAGAGCGCGGAAATGATGGCCACCTCCGAAGATGAGGCTCGCATGCTGTTACGGGCCCTCCGCCATCTGCGATGGGAGGCCGCCGACAATTTTGGAATTCTTGGCTCGGATTCGATTATGAGCTTGTGGAAAGAGATCACGGGAAATCTGGAAGCGGTGGTGGTCGGATTGACATCGGTGTTCCTGGTGGTCGGCGGCATTGTGATCATGAACATCATGCTGGCCAGTGTGACCGAGCGGACGAGGGAGATTGGATTGCGCAGGTCGCTGG
>WNFY01004330.1_pt1 | contig 13126 bp, 13 predicted proteins | sample 5400091 | NCBI WGS metagenome assembly WNFY01 (sample SAMN13153364, study PRJNA577476) | soil metagenome | isolation source: 60 cm soil or saprolite under grassland replicate 1 | place: USA:California | collected 2016-06-15 | reverse complement strand
CCGCCGCCAGTCCCTTGCCGAGTGAAGACACTACACCGCCGGTTACAAAGATGTACTTTGCCGACATCGTTTCCTCGCCTCAATTGTGTTTGGAAAATTGTGCAGGCTGGTGTGCACGATCAATTATGACAGAAAGGCAACTGAACTGGAACCGGATTTTTTTGAGCCGGAGCACCACTGCAGAAGTGTCTTCTAGCAACTAAACTATATGGAACGCGCCATGATCCGTAGATGTGACGACCGCGATATTGGGCAGATATGGACCATCATCAATGATGGCGCCCTGGCTTATAAGGGTGTTATCCCTCAGGATCGCTGGACGGAGCCATACATGCCCATAAATAAATTGCAGCAAGAGATCAATGAGGGTGTCGAGTTCTGGGGCTACGAGGATGACGGTACGCTTCAGGGAGTGATGGGTATTCAGGAAATCGAGGATGTAACGCTTATTCGACATGCCTACGTTCGCACTGGCCATCAGCGGCGTGGAATCGGAGCGCAGTTGCTTTCCCACTTACGAAAGCTGGCAAGCAGACCCGTACTGATTGGGACATGGGCGGACGCAATCTGGGCAGTACGCTTCTACGAGCGACATGACTTCCAAACTGTGTCTCCGGAGGAAAAGCATCGGTTGCTCAAGCGCTATTGGAAAATACCGGAACGTCAGATCGAAACATCCGTCGTTTTGGCAAGCCCGGAATGGCGGCAGGTGCAAATAGGAGTGTGATGTACGATCATTTCGGTCAAGTATGTGCGGTCAATCTCCATCTGAGCTGTGGCAAGCGCGTGTAAATAGGCCCGTACTATGCGGGCTTTGTGTTCTGGCGGCGTGGTTAGGCCTCAGCCTATCCGTCGCCGCCCAGGCAAACACCAAGCGCCTTATCCTCAGAGACGGCTCTTATCAGCTCGCAAACAAGTGGCAGTTGACCGGCGACCGGGTGCGGTTTTTCAGTGTCGAGCGCAATGACTGGGAGGAGATTCCAGAATCGCTCGTGGACTGGAACGCCACGAACCAGTACGAAAAAGACCGTGCCGCAGGCAGGGACACTCCCGAGGCCGTCGCCCTTGACAAAGAAATGGAGGCGGCCCGCCAGGAAGAGGAAGCTAAGTCGCCGCAAGTCGCGCCAGGGTTGCGACTGCCTCCAGAAGGCGGAGTCTATGCGCTGGATACCTACTTGTCACAGCTCGAGCTGCTGCCGCTTGACCAGACCGGCGGCGAAATCAATCGTCATACCACTCACAACGTATTGCGGACCGTGATCAACCCTGTGTCCGGGGCCAAGCACACAATCGAACTCCCCGGCCCCAGCTCCAAGATCCAGGTGCACGCTGCATCACCAGTTCTATATATCAACGTGGATGCCAGCGCCGAGACCACCGAGGACGAAAAGACCAAGGGCCTGGAACTCCCGTGGGACCGGTTCCGCATTGTTCGGGCAGAGGTAAAGGGCGACAAGCGCATTGTCCGGGCAATCAAGACCGCGGTTTACGGCAAGAGCAGCCAGGAGCAAGAAGTTGTTCCTGCTGCCGCCGAGCAATTTGGCGAAGGCTGGATCAAACTCACGGTGAAAGCCCCGCTGCAGCCCGGTGAATACGCGATTGCGGAACTCCTGGGCAAACAAGGGATGAACAGCTACGTCTGGGACTTCGGGGTGCATCCGGAGGCCCCGGCGAATCTGGCGGTGATCAAGCCGGAGCAGCCTCAGGGCAAGCCACCAGCATCGGAATCACCTGCAGTAGAAAAGCAATTTCTGCCTGCCATCGTTCATTGACCACGACCACTGCCCCATTTAGACTTCAATCAGTGAAACCTTATCGCCCTACTCAATCCGTTCTGGCCGATGTTGAACGTGCGCTTGCCTCCAATCGTCCGTCTTTCCACGGGTCGCCGCTGGAGGTTGTCGCCGACTTGCTTTGCGAAGGCCGGCACTATAGCTGGGCCGGAATTTATCTGACCTTGGATTCCAAATCTTCACCCGCCCTCTTACAGGATGCCGGCGACTTACATCCTGCGCAGGTTGCGGCCGCTGGCACGCGGAAAAAGATTTTAGTTTCGATGAAACTTGCCGGACGCGAAGTGGGTTTTCTCAACATTGAGAGCGATCGGGAAAACTCTTTCGGTTCAGAAGACCGCGTGCTGCTGGAGCGCGTTGCCGGCCTGCTGGCACGTTTTCTGACCGGCCCCGGCAAGTATCTGGTTCGGAAAGCTGCAAAGCCGAGGCCAATTCCTAAAGCAGCCGCAGCCTAGTTTCGTTCCCGATCGGGCAAATCATCCTATACTGCTGCTTGCGGAATGGCTTCGACGCCATCATCCCGGCTGGCTTACATTGACTGGCTGCGAGGCTTGGCCTGCCTGCTGATGTTCCAGACGCACTGCTACGACGCCTGGCTCGGCGGCCCTGCCCGTAACTCGACGTTCTTCATGTGGTCGCAGCTCGGCGGCACATTTCCTGCGCCGCTGTTTCTTTTTCTGGCTGGAACTTCCTTCGCATTGGTAACAGACAAGCTCTTGAAGAAGGGTCTGTCTGCGAACCAGATCGCAAGAACGACAATTCGACGTGGGGCGGAAATCTTCGCACTAGGGTTGCTATTTCGGCTCCAGGAATTCGCGATCTCGCTCGGCTGGGCACCATGGAGTGACGTGTTCCGGGTAGACATTCTGAATACCATCGGCGTTTCCATGATGCTGATGGGGGTGCTGTGCTGGGGGGTGCTCACAGTGACTGAATATGGGACGGGCCCCCTCGCCCGTCCAAGGGGAGCCATTCGCCCCTATCTGAGCCTGATCATATCCGCGATTCTGGTAAGTGCCGCGATTGCCCTATTCGCTCCACTCCTCTGGACTACTTGGCGTCCGCGATTCTTGCCCTGGCAACTCGAAACATGCATCAACGGCGTGCACAACCTCGGAACTCCTCAAGCATGGCTCTTCCCAATATTTCCATGGACGGCTTTCGCTTTTGCCGGACTAGCGTTTGGATTTATTTTGACGGGTGATTTCGCAAGGAATCTGGGATCGCGCTTTTATGCGTTCGCCGGTGCGGCGGGGATTGTGCTTATCTATCTTTCGAAGTTTCTCGACTCTCGGCAGTGGCAGCTTTATCCGGTGTACGACTACTGGCACACCAGCCCGAATTTCTTCATGATTCGAGTAGGAATGCTGCTTCTTCTCGTTGTTTTTGCGTATGTCTGGTGCCGCTGGGGACTGGGCCAGCGCGGATTCAGTCCGCTAATTCAGCTTGGCAATACTTCTCTGCTGGTCTATTGGGTGCACATCGAATTTGTGTATGGACGATTCAGTATCCTGCCCAGAAGGAGCCTTACGATCGGGGGCGCATCTGGGGGCCTGCTGATAATTTTTCTGGCGATGCTGGCGTTGTCGCTGGCGCGAACCAAAACGAAAGCCCGATGGCCGGACCTGTTCTCTTTCCGGCTAGCCGCACGCAAGGTATGAGCCCCACTCCGGGACCGCACGGGCGAGGACGCCCGTGCCCCCATCGCAGTTATGAGGATCCGGACAGCCGAGGGCGGCTGTCCCCACGTTTTTGGGCTCACCTCGCCGGTGCAGGTTGAGGCTGCGACTCTGTCGTGCCGAAATTCACCTTTGGAACCGCACGCGATCCCTCAGAGGCTTCGAAATATGCACTATTCGGTTTGTAACCCATACTCGTGGCAAACAAGCTCGCGGGAAACTGCTGCACGTAGGTGTTGTAATCCCGAAGGGTGTCGTTGTAGCGTTTGCGCTCGACGGCAATGCGGTTTTCGGTCCCCGCAAGTTCATCCTGCAAGCGCAGAAAGTTTTCGTTGGATTTTAGTTGCGGATAGTTTTCGCTGAGCGCCAAGAGCCGGCCCAGAGCGCCGTCGAGACGCTGGTTGGCTGCGATTTTATCGGAGGGACCGTTCGCAGAAAGCAATTGTGACCGCGCTTGCGCGATTTCTCCAAACACAGTTTGCTCCTGCTTCGTGATCCCTTTCACGGTCTCCACCAGATTCGGGATCAGATCCGCACGGCGCTGTAGAACGATGTCCACTTGCGACCAGGCTGTTTTCACGCTTTCGTTCTTTTGCACCAGCGTGTTCTTCACGCTGATGTACTTGCCGACGGACAGCAGAATCAGGACCGCAATCGTTATAAAAACAATGGCAGATTTGCTCATAGTTGTTTTTCCTCAAATTGATGTTAACTGCGCATCGCCGAATCCTGAATAGCATCGACAGCTGCCGCGACCTTTTCGATACCCGCCAAATATCTCTGCGCAACATCTGCGGCCGAAAGCTGCTTGCGGTCGCCTTTTGCCGCACGGATATCCATTAATTGTACGAAGGCGCTGGCGTCGAAGTTCAGGCGGGATGCGAGTTCGGCCACCGCGTCGCGTGAATGTTTTCGTTCAAGTGGACGGGCGAGGACGCCCGTCTCCCCATGCCCTCTATTGGTGTCCATTTCAATTAGGACATGCCGGAAGAGAGTGGTGAAAGACGACAGCGAATGCAGCATCACTTCCCACCGTTGTTTGTCCTCACCTGCGAGCAACATGTGCTGGCGCAACAGGAAGAGTTTTTCGCGCAACTCGTATTCTAATTGCGAACGATGCAGGTGCATGGGAACTTCCAGACTCGCGAGCAAATCTTCTCCGTAAAGCACGCGATACCGTTGCTTCATATCAATGAATTCGATGGAGAAAACGTCCGCTGTCGCTTTAAGTTCCTGCGGCGTGAGAACGAGCGGCGGATGATGTTTCTTGTCCCGCCACCACTCAACGGCATCGGCGATTTTCTCCAGCGATGCGAACGATGTGTCACGAAGCACGCAAAGCAGATTGAAATCGGAATAGCCAAAATGAAATTCGCCTTCCGCAGCCGAGCCGTAAAGAACAATGCTCACGAGGTTATCGTCGGCCACTGCGCCGATCCTCGCGACAAATTCATCGATCGAATTGTCTTGGACCATAGCTTCTCCTCACCAGCCTCCGCCCGCACCGCCGCCGCCGGTAGAACCTCCGCCAAAGCCGCCAAAGCCTCCCCCGCCCCCGCCGAATCCACCGCTTCCCCAGCCACCGCCGCTGCGATATCCGCCGCCCCAGCGAGGACCGCCACTAAACAAGAGCCACCAGAACAGCACCTTTCGTAGTGGCGTGGCCAGGACGATGATCGCCAGCACAACAAGTAATACGATTGCTCGAAACGATATCTGTGGATTCGCCCTCGGTTGCGGCGGCGCTCTTAGACCATTGACTTGGATCCCTGCGTCCTGGGCGATGACAGCCGCAACGCGCTGGGTCACTAACCGGATCGCGGCATCGTAATCGCCTTGCTTCAGGAATGGAACGGCCTCCCTTCCAAAGCCGCCCACTTTACCGTCAGGAAGTATCGGTTCGAGTCCATAGCCTACCGTCGTCCAATATTTCCGGTCTTTGATGGCGTACAGGATCAGAACTCCGCGGTTGGTTGATTTGCTTCCGATTCCCCAGGCCTGGTAAAGCTCGACTGCATAATCAAAAACGTCCTTGCCGTCGAGCGTGTTAATTGCGACCACCGCAACCTGTGCTTTCGCATTGTGGTAAAGCTGCTCGCAAATGCTGTTCAATTCGTCAGCGGTCTGCGCGCTTAGCACATGCGCGAAATCGTTCACGTAATTTGTAGCGTGGAGTTGCGAAACCGGCTCTCCCCACGCGACCGCAGTCAAGAGAAGCAGAACTGCGATGCATCGAACTTGGCTTATGCGCCGCATCAGCATGCTGATTGTATTAGAGCATTCAGAATTGCATTGTGATTCCTGTCACAACGCGCGGGCTCTCACACTTTGCAGAAAAGAAATCTATGACCGCCCGCTCGGCAAAATTGCCATCGTAGCCGTTGCGTTCGCCGACGAATGAGCAGTGCCCGCCATCTTTGGTTTCGATGAACGTGATATTCAAATTCGCCTCAATCTTCTTCCGCGTTTCAGGCAGAATGCGGATGAAGGGATCGTTTGCCGCGCTGAGAATGTATGCCGGCATCGAGATGTTCTGGACGACGTTCGCCGCAGCTGCTCGTGCGTAGTAATCGGATGCGCCATCGAATCCGCAATAGAAGGCGGTTACCTTATCGTCAAAATCGCGCAGGCTCTTCAAGCCACGTAAGCGCGACAAATCGTACCTCCCCGGAAAGCACAGTGCCTTCGCGCGCATGCGGGCCTTCAGCTTCCAGAGAAAATATTCTTCATATAGGCGATTGACGGGAAGGTGCAAAGCGTCGGCAGAGGCCGCCAGATCCATCGATGGACAGATCGCCGCGACTGCAACGAACTCGCGGGGACCGTCACTTCCCCATTCGCCTGCAGTTTTCAGCACCAGGTTCCCGCCCATCGAGAAACCGCAAAGCGCAAATCGGGTGATGCCGTCGTTCTCGATCAGGTGCATGGCGACCGCGACCACATCCGCTGATCTCCCGGAGTGGTAGAGGGTTGCAGCAAGCCCGTCAGTGCCCCCGCAAGTCCTCTGGTTCATGCGCACGACATTCATGCCGGCCGCAATTCCCTTCTCCGCGATTCCCATCATGTACTTCGATTCGCTGGAGCCTTCGAGTCCGTGGACCACAATCACCGTAAGCGGCGACTGCCTTTCAGGTTGCCAATGGCACTGGCAGAGGACGCAAACACCTGGCTCAACTTCGATCAACCGCTCTTCGGGCGTAGGTAGCGAGAACCGGCGAGGCAGGAGGAAACTCGCAATGGTCTGAACATGTCCGCCCGAGAGAAATCGCCGGGGACGAAAGGCAGTTCTCTCGCCTGAAGGACTGGAAACCTTTGTAATCACTGGAGAAATTGTATCCGGAATGACTTTTGTGCGACAGGCAGCTCGCCTGTCCTAGGCTTGTACAGCGTTTCCACGGCGATTCTCAGAGCAACCCGCTTTAACGGATGCTCTATCCGAAAGCCGGGAAATTGAAGACCATTCATCATGGAGGTCGCAATGAAGATTGGGGAAATGGGTCTCGTCACTGCCCTCGCAGTCAGCATGACCCTGCTTGTCTCTACTGGCCCAAGGGCGTCAGCAAATGATGACACGCGCACGGAATGCAGAAGCCGGGTGGAGAAAGCACAGGAGCACTATCGGCATGAACTCCGTGAGCACGGCAAACACAGCTCCAAGGCAGATGCGGCCAGAGCAAAACTGAAAGAAGAGTTCGAGAAATGCTGGACACACGATCAGGCCTGGTACGACCCGGATCGCCAGGAATGGCGCACCGATCGTGACTGGAACCAGCACTATGATTGGGACCGCGATCATGATCGCGATGATCACTGATTCCTGGCAGTCTCAGGGCAGACGAAAATGTCTGCCATTTTCTATCTCTATTCTATCTCTCAAAACCTGTGCGGCGATTTTGCTTGACGTATTTATCTGTTTTAACGCTCGCCGAGCGCGCACCCACAATATGAATGTAGAATCTTTAGGCGCTGATTGACTCCTCTGGTGGAAAGCGAGAACCAGCCATGAAACGGCCCCTGATCACGTTCATCGTAGTTCCCCTGTTCGGGGTGTTCGCGTTTGCAGCCGATCCAGGTCTGCATGTGGTCAAGACTTACAAGCTCGGCGGCGAAGGCGGCTGGGACTACTTGAAAGCTGATTCTGACTCACGGCGGCTGTTCATCTCGCGTGCGACCCACGTGATTGTGATTGACATGGATTCGGGCAAATCCGTCGGCGACATTCCTGACACACCCGGGGTCCACGGTATTGCGATAGCGAATGATCTCGGCCGTGGATTCATCAGCAATGGCCGTGAAGCGAGCGTCAGCATATTCGATCTCAAGAGTCTCGCGTTGATTAGCAAGGTGAAAGCTGTTGGCGAGAATCCCGACTCCATTCTTTTTGATCCTGCGACCAAGCGTGTCTTCACCTTCAATGGACGCAGCCATGATTCGACCGCCATAGACGCTGACACCGGGAAAATTGTCGGCAAAATTGCTCTCGACGGAAAACCCGAGTTCGCGGTGAGCACCGGCGTAGGCGAAATCTTTGTCAACCTGGAAGATAAGAGCGAACTGCTCAAGCTCGATCCGAAAAATCTTAAAGTCGAAAACCGCTGGCCTCTCGCGCCCTGCGAAGAACCTAGTGGCCTAGCCATGGATATCAAAAGCCGGCGCCTTTTCGCCGGCTGTGACAATAAGATGATGGCGATAGTGAATGCCGACAGCGGCAAAGTGATCACCACTCTCCCAATCGGAGGCGGCGTGGATGCAAACGGCTTCGATCCTGACAGCGGGCTCGCGTTTGCGTCATGCGGCGAAGGAGTTCTCACCGTCGTGAGCGAGGAGACACCAGACAAATTTAGCGTGGTGCAAAATGTCACGACCGAACGCGGCGCACGCACTATGACGATTGACGCAAAGACACATCAGATTTTTCTAGTCACGGCTAAATTCGGTCCTCCGCCCGCAGCAACTGCAGACCAACCGCATCCTCGGCCAGCAATTTTGCCCGACACCTTTGAGGTGCTGGTGGTGGCCAAATAGGACGTGATAGTTCGTAACATGAGATCTCTTTTTCAGAGCTGCGCGGTGATCGTGTGTGTTGCAATTTTCTCCACTCCCGGCACGGCATATTCGGTATTGACCCATGAGCAGGTGATAGATCTAGCCTGGGAGGGTCAACTCCAGCCCATGCTGCTCGAGCGCTTTCCCCACGCAACCCCCGAGGATCTTAGACACGCTCACGCCTTCGCCTATGGCGGCAGCCTTGTCCAGGACATGGGCTATTATCCGTTCGGCAAAAAATACTTCAGCGACCTGTTGCATTACGTGCGCAGCGGAGATTTGGTGAGCGCCCTTCTGAGTGAATCTTCCGACATCAACGAATATGCCTTCGCCCTGGGAGCGCTCGCGCATTACTCTTCCGACAACGTGGGCCATCCCGTGGTCAACAAAGTGGTAGCTCTGGAATTCCCCAAACTCCGCGCCAAGCATGGGAATGAGGTCACTTACGCGGACGATCCCAAGGCACACATCCGCACTGAATTCGGATTCGACATGGTCCAGGTGGCCAAGAACCGTTATACGTCTGACCGCTACCATGACTTCATCGGCTTCGAGGTAGCGACGCCGCTGCTCGAACGAGCCTTTCAGAAGACGTACGGATTGAGCCTCGACGAGGTGCTCGGCGGCGACGAAGACTTGGCCATCGGCAGCTTCCGCCGAGCTGTGAGCAACTTCGTTCCCGAGATGACGCGTGTGGCCCTACTGAATCGGCGAAACGAATTAGTTCGCGAGACACCCAATTTCGATCAAAGGAAATTTCGTTATCACCTCTCGCGCACCCACTACGAGAAGGAATGGGGAAAGGGATATCGCAAACCAGGATTTCCAGAACGGGTGCTAGCTTTCCTGTTGAGAGTCGTACCCAAGGTGGGCCCCGCCAGAGCCCTCGCGTTCAAAGTACCGAGTACACAAGCCGAAGATATGTATATCAAGAGCGTCAACCAAACGATTGACAACTACAATTCATTGCTGCGCCAGGTGCGCCGGGGCAATTTTGATTTACCCGATACCGACTGCGACACGGGGCGGCCCACCAGCGCTGCAGAGTATTCCCTCGCAGATAAGACTTACGAGCACTTGGTGAAAGACCTGGCTGCAAAGCACTATCTGCAACCGACCGCGGAGTTGCGGGCCAACGTCTTCGCCTTCTACTCAGACCTCAACGCGCCCTTCTATACAAAGAGAAACACGAAAGGGTGGAACGCCACTCAACGCGCGCTACAGCAGCTTAAGAGTCCGCCAGAAACAGGAAGTGCGCCACCGGCAAACTGACTATTCGCAGCTCGTCGCAGCCGGTTAACCTCAAATCGATGACGCCGGCGTCGCCTTTTTTGTGGCCACCGGCTCTCCCGACCAAAAACAAATCATGCCTCTGCCACTCGCCTTTGCGCGATACATCGCCTGGTCGGCGTTTCGTTTGAGCTCGGCCGCATGCTTGCCGTCGGTGGGGTACATCGCAATTCCAACGCTTCCTGAAATCGAAACCGTCTTGCCTTCCAGATTGAATGGTTCCTGGAGGCTGGCAACCAACGACTCGCCGACAGATTGCGCAGCCGAGTCCCCGTTGCAATCCTCAATGATCGCCAGGAACTCATCGCCGCCAATCCTGGCAAGGGTGTCGGAGTGGCGTATCCGGCCACGTAGGCGGCTTGAAACCACGCGCAGCAAGTCATCGCCTGCAGGGTGACCGAAGTTGTCATTCACTGCTTTGAATCCATCCAGGTCAATACAGAGGATTGCGAACATCTGCTTGCGCCGGTGCGCCCGTGCCAACGCCTGTTCCAGACGGTCTTCCGCCACGGTACGATTCGGCAAGCCGGTCAGCGCATCGTGCCTCGCGTCGAAAACGAGCCGCTCATGCATATACCAGTGGTCGCGGGCCAGGGAGACCAGTCGTGACGCCGACTGCAAAACGCGGGCTGCGTTATCGGGATCGGCCGGAGGAGCGTCTTGGAAGAAGACCATGACCAGCCCGGCGATTTCCCCGCCACCCGAGAATGCAACCACTACATCCGCATCGTAGAAATTCACTCCCGCGCACCTTGCTGTCTCCAGAACACTCGCCATCACGTCCGTGTCGTTCTGCCGCGGCCCAGCGCCTTCACTTGCATTCACCAGCACGGCGGAAAGTACCGGCAAGATCTGGCGCTGCAAATCTTCCGATAAGTTGGGTGCAATCAACACCGCTGATGGTTCACCGTCAAGGAACGACTTACCATCTGGCGACATCGCAACGGCACACACCGAGCCTTCAACCTGCTCCTGCACGGCCAGCGCCAGGTGCTCCATGCTCTCGGGCGGAGGCGCATTTCGGGCAATCGCCTCTAATACCTGGTTTCTGGCGACGTCGAAGCGCTGCGCCTTGCGTTTCGCTTGAACCGAGGACTGCAGCTCGCGGGTCTTGGTCTCCACGTTTTGCCGCAGGAGCATGATCCACAGCGATGCCAATGCCGAAACCAAAGCGATCGCAAACAGCGCCCATGTGATCTTGCGCGTGTCCCACCAAGGCCCCGCCTGTAGAACGGAAATTGCTTGCTCCGAATCAAAAAACAGGTTGAAGCCGGCAACGGAATGCCGCGTGCGGTCAACCAGGACACGGCAAACACCACGAATTTCCAGCTCGCTTCCAGGCCGTAACGCATTGAATTTGGCGCTGGACGGACCAAAAGCTTCGAAAAGCATCCCATTGTCATTCAAGATCAAGATGGCCCCGTCGGGAGAGGAACGCACTGTGGCAAGATTCGCCTTCATTACGACATATTCGGAGTCGTAATGCCCATCGAGAGCGGATTTCACCGTGATCGGATACGCCTCGGGCAACTTGGCCAGAGAACGCGAGATAACCATTGCGTGTTCCAACATGGGGGAATAGTCGCCGTTGGTCACAAAACCGCGTACTGACACGCGGTCGCCGTCCGAGACCTTGAGCGGGCCGGCGCCGCGCACTTGAATGCCAGCAGTGCTGTCCTGGATGAAAACTGTGCTTTCATCACTTTTCGATACCACTGTGCCGCTGACTGCCACGCTATGGCGTTCATCGGTGTTGGGGCTATAGCGCTGTAGAGAAACGATAGTGACCGGATCGCTCTGCCGAATTCCTGCATCCACCACCTTCAGAAACTGCGGCGAGGGTACAAAGATCTGGTGGCCGATGGCTTGCCTGCGATCGTTGAACAATACGCCGAAAACGCCGGTCACCGCGACTTCACGGTCTAACAGTTGGTCGCTATCCATTGGCACAGGCAGTTGAATACTTACATCCGCCGCCCCTGCGCCAATTTCGAGAATTGTTCTTCCGTCCTGCTCAATCGCCGTGTGAACGACGCCACGGATGCGGCACCACTTTGAATCGGCCTCCGCCATGTTTTCCTGCGAGAGGTTCATTTCGAGCGGTTCGGGAAGGTGCGCCTTCCGTACGAACCCAATCTGCGGCTGATCAATCTGCGGAGCATATCCCCCTGCCCCACTCACTCCCGAGATATCGACCAGGTCGCCGGGTTGCAGGTGAATGTCAACATTGTGAAAATCTACATAAGCGGCGGCAGTCTCATCCTGCACGAACAGCACACCCCACGCTCGATCCACGTAAGTGACGACGGCGCGAACACTCACTCGACGCTGGGCCGAGGCGGCAGCGACACTCAAATGTTTCAATTCGGCGAGGTGCGCGATGTCGCCATTTTTGGCGAACTGATGGCTCATGGGTCGTGCCGTCGCATCTTTCACGACCTGGCCCGTCCAGAATCCCGAGATGTCAGAAACGCCAGAAACCTGCGGCACCGAATCAGCAAAGCTGATCGGTGCTGCGTTCGCACCATCACTGACGGAAAGGGATGTTCCAGTTCCAATCTCACCGGTCACATGGACTAAGGTTCCTGCCGGAACATCTTTCAGTTCTGAAAGTCGTTTAAGAGGCAGCGAAAAAGGGTCGGCTGGTCCAGATTTGACAACCCGAATCTGCTGCGCGGAGGGACCGAAAATCTTTGGTCCACGGAACTGGCCGGTGTTGTCAAAATCGGCTGCCGCTACGCCAGCCACTGTGATGTCGGATCCAACCGCGGGTAGGTCTTGCGTAAGCACTTGGCGGAAGTACACAGTCAATTCATTCTTGCCTGCTGCGAGTTGCAAGGTTGGACGGCCGTTTCTGATTCCCGCCCATCGCACAATCCCTGAGATTTCGACAAATTGGGAAAAGAATTCTGGCAAAACCGAATAGTCTTTAACTCGAACTGGGACCGGCAATGGATTGTTCTTGCTGAGGACGCGAACGCTCGAGTGCTCCAGCTCTCGTCCGGACGCGGAAATGTTGCCTGCAATCTGAACTCGGTCTCCTGCTGAAACGTCGGAATTCGAAGGCACGGTCAAATACATGCCCACACCGTGGTCCTGGACAAACAGGACTCGCCACTCAGGATCGCTATAGGTGGCAATGGCAGTAGTCTGGACTCTCGTCCCGCGCGCGGACTGGCTCGCGTTCACGATCTCAGAAAGAGATACGGACCGCTCCTGCGTGTGTTTACAACCCGCAAGAACGCACAACAGAGCCAGCGACGCAGCAAGGCGTCGTGGAACCCTCCAACGCATGCCAAATCATCCCATAGCGGCACG
>WNFY01010209.1_pt1 | contig 13127 bp, 12 predicted proteins | sample 5400091 | NCBI WGS metagenome assembly WNFY01 (sample SAMN13153364, study PRJNA577476) | soil metagenome | isolation source: 60 cm soil or saprolite under grassland replicate 1 | place: USA:California | collected 2016-06-15 | reverse complement strand
GTCGCGAGCGCGGGTACACTCGCCGATACGCTTTGCCGCGATTGGGAGAATGCGCTGTTATTTCGAAAACTCGCCACGCTCCGGACTGATATCGCACTATTCGACGACATGGAACAGTTGCATTGGAACGGTCCCACGCCGGAATTCGAGGCTCTTGCAGCCGGACTGGATAGTGCGAAAACCGAAACGCGCAAAACCCCGCGACCGAAATCGGCCAACGCATCGCCCATTCGATCCAGAGCGGGCTCATAGTCACCTGCGCAGAGGCATCAGATCCCACAGCCGCTCGTCTCGCAAAAATAGTCCTGCCCAGATCACGATGCCGAACATTACTGGAAAGAGCGTTTCAAACAATGGGTTGGCGACCCGTAGTTGAACCGCGACCGCCCCACCGAGATATCCGGTCAATAGAACCGCGCCAAGAATCGAGGTTTTCGGAACCACATAGAGGGCTGTGCAGACAAGTAAAATCATCCCGATCTCAACAATCGTCTTCTCAGGAAACTCCAGACGAGCCATTGCCTGGAGTCACTTGCGGGTCCTTCATTAGTTTCGTCACGCCATCGAAAATCAGGAACAATACGGCCAAGGCGCTCAGAACACGTCCCGTCCAGAGCTTCCCCTTTCGAAACCGGGGCTGGCTGGGTTGCCGATTGCATGGTTCGATCCTCCATCTTTCTGTCCGACAAACACCAAGATGCGCAAACGACGGCATTTTATTCTTTTTCAAACGTGATTTTGATGCCCCACCAGCAGAGCTGTTTCCAGGAGAGCTGCATTTTGTCCGTTCCGGGCGCATACTTAGAGATAGCAGTGGAGGTGTTTCGTGGAGAACAAGTATCCGCACCCCGGAATCACGATGCATCAGTTGCCGGTGGGCAGCAGTTTCCCAGGGTTGCTATTTGCGGTCGGCAGTGCATTGATTTTTCTGTTTGCGATCCCGGCGCTTTGGTACGTCTTGGTTGCCGCCGTAGTTGTGGGATTGGTCATCGCCGCAGTGCTTCAGCTCCTGCAAAACTCGCGGGACCAGCGTGAAGCGGAGGACCCTCAGGCCTCGGCGATTCCGCACGTCTATCCCCGATGAACAGCTGCGTCAGCGGCTAACGCGCGGTTCAAAACGGCGGCATCGCCGCGCAGCTGAAACCGTGTGTCGTCCCACGTATTACTATTCGACTATGAAGAAATCGCCTTCCCCTGCTCGCGGTTTATCTGCGAAAGCCGCTCCAATGACCGTTGATGAATATCTTGCCGGCATCCCGGAACCCGCTCGCAGCACTCTGAACAAAGTCCGAACGACGATTCGTTCGGTTGTGCCAGCCGAAGCCGAAGAGGTCCTCAGCTATCGCATTCCGGCGTTCAAGTACAAGCAAGTTCTGGTGTGGTACGCGGCGTTTGCGGAACATTGCAGCGTGTTCCCGACACCATCCGTGATCGAACAGTTCAAAGAGGAGTTGAAAGGCTACAAGATCGCCAAAGGCACGATTCAATTCCCTGTGGACAAGCCTCTGCCCGCATCTCTGTTGAAGAAGATCGTCAAAGTGCGGCTCGCCCAGGTCGAAAGGAAGAAGTGACCTCAGCGGCTAAGACCTGACTGAGAATCGCAAGTTTCTGTAATTCCCACCTATGACGGCTTCTTCGGAGCCGCCTCAATCACGGCGTTAACCGCGGGCTTTGGCTCGGCGTTGCGATCAAACAACAGTGGATAGTTGGTGCGGCCTTTGATCGGCCAGTCATTCTTCCACGAATCTTTGTCGCTGACGCCCCATAGAGTCACGCGGGTGACTACGCCGCAATAGCTGGAATAGATGCGGAACAAGTCGGCCCAGCGAGTTGTAACTTGCTGTTGTACCGATTCCGGTAACCCGTCTCGATAAGGGTTGTACTTGGGATTGGATGCAACTTTCACCGAGACGTCCGCCGTCGGATCCTGAAAAGGGGACGGCAACACATCGACGTCGAGTTCAGTGATCATCACCTTCATGCCGAGTTTTCCAAACTCATCGATGGTGGTGTTCAGTTGTTCGGCCGTCGGCCAGTCGAGGTTCAAATGGTCCTGCAAACCGACGCCAGTGATGTGTACGCCCTTTGCCTTTAGTTTCTTGACTAGTTCGAGCGCGCCCTCGCGTTTGGGCTCGTTCTCCAGGTTGTAATCGTTGTAGTAGAGCTGTGCTTTCGGATCAGCCTTGTGGGCGTATTCAAAAGCTTTCTCGATGTAGTCCGGCCCAATGATGTTCAGCCATGGAGACTGCCGCAAGGTTCCATCTTCGTCCACCACTTCGTTGACGACGTCCCAGCCATTGACTCGGCCTTTGTAACGGCCGACCTCAGTCTTGATATGCTCGCGCATTCGCTTCAGAAGCACTTTGCGAGTAACTGGATTGCCCTTGTCGTCCTGAAAAACCCACTTGGGCGTTTGCGAATGCCATACCAGCGTGTGCCCAACTGTGAACATGTGGTTCCGCTGTCCGAACTCCACGTACTGGTCGGCGGAGCCGAAGTTGTAGCTATTCGGCTGGGGATGAATTGACTCCCACTTCAACACGTTCTCGGGACTGATGCTGTTGAACTGAGCTTTGATGATTGCGGCTTCTTTCGCGTCCTGACCTGTGAATTGCGCGTGATTCAGCGCCGCACCGACAAGGAAACAGCCGTTGTAAGAATCCTTGAGTGTCGGCTGTTGCGCGACAAGCGGAACCGAGAGACAAACGAAGATCAAGAAAGCGATTACCTCATAAAGAAGACGCATGTTCTCCCCTTGACGCTATGAAGAAGTTGCCTGAGCGCTCACTGCTCCGTATTGTTTTCTTCGCTCGGTCAGTTCGTCTTGAACCTTCTGATTGAGCGGTTTTCCGATTGGATAAACAACGAGGCACAAGATGACCAGAGCCAAAAGAATCGCGGGAAAGACGCTGGAGCCCAACCGGATGCCGAGCAGAGCATGCTCGCTTTGAGTGACGTTGGGGACGTAACCATAGATTCCGAGGATTTGCGCGCTGAGCAAGCCTCCCATTCCTAACCCTGCCTTTAAGGCAAACAGGATCCCGGCGAACATAAATCCCGTGGCGCGACGGAAGTTCTTCCACTCGGAATAGTCGGCCACGTCAGCAATCATCACCCAAAGCAACGGGACCGTCGGCCCCCATCCCACTGCCCAGAGAATGCTCAACCAGAAAAGCATGCCGACCGAAGACGGAGTAGCCCAGAATACCCAGGCTGTGGCGATTGTAGTCACCGCAACCCCCGCGATAAACACAGCCTTCTTGCCGAAGCGGTCGGCAAGCGGCTTGGAGAAGATGATGCCAACGATTTGAACCAGACTCCCGATCACAAAAGACAAACTAAACGCCACAGCAGCGGCGTTAGACCCGTCCGGCCTAATCAACAGTCCGAACGCGTTCAAAGTGGAACTCCAAACTCCAGAAATATTCGCTGGCTCGGCGAGCCCGAACTTACCAAGAAAATCCCGAATCTGCCCCTGGTCAAGGTAGTAAGCGAACAAATAGTTCGACGAACTGCCGCGGACCACCAGCATGGTGAAAACCAGCAAAGTCAGGACAAACATTACGATCCAAGGGCCGCAACTGAAAACATCCTCTATGTCCGCGCCGATCGAGTGTTTATCTCCGGGAGGCGGTTGCACTCTTTCTTTTGTACTGACAAATGTAATCAGGTTCAGAACGACGATTAACGAGCCAAAGATGGCCATGGTAACGGCCCATCCTTTGGCAGAATCACCGTGACCCAACTTAGCGACCAGCGGGAGAGGCAGGGCCTGGATAATGAATTGTCCGATGAGCGCGCCCACGAAGCGAAAGCTTGCGATACTGCTGCGTTCGCTGGCATCCGGCGTCATGACTCCCATCAAAGCCGAATACGGGGTGTTGTTCGCGGAGTACAGCATCATCAACAACGTGTAGGTGATGTAGGCGTATACAAGCTTTGCGCTTGGGCCAAAATCCGGAGTTACATAGACCAGCCAGAAAATCACTCCAAATGGCAGAGCAGTCCCGAGAATCCAAGGACGGAATTTCCCCCAGCGGCTTCGCGTGCGGTCGGAGAGTCCTCCGACAAACGGGTCAACCACGGCATCGGCCAGCCGGAGAACCAGAAACATGTAGCTGACTGCACTCGCGGAAATCCCCGCCGTATCGGTGTAGAAGCGGGTCTGGTACAGGATCATGGATTGAAAGAAGAAGTTGGTGGCGATGTCGCCCATCGCATAACCGATTTTTTCTTTCGTAGGGACGTGTTGTATGGCTTCAGCCATTGGGCCTCGTTTCCGTGAGCGGTGGGGACCGTCTCTCCGGCTATTTCAGTTCGCAGTTCCTGGTTCTCAGTTTATTTCGCGGTCAGCACAACCTTTTGCAGATCGGCATCACGCGACGAATTGCCGATCATGATCTCGAAGTCACCGGGCTCCACGACATACTTCATGTTGACGTCGTAGAAAGACAACAGGTCGGGCGTAATGTCGAATGCAACCGCCTTCGTGTCGCCCGGAGGAAGTGTTACTTTCTGGAAGCCTTTGAGCTCTTTCACCGGCCGGGTGACCGAGCTGACCGAATCGCGAATGTACATCTGGACGGTTTCAGTCCCTTCGCGTTTGCCGATGTTTCTTACTGAGACGGTGACGCGTGTGGAATCTTTGCGGCCGATTTGCTTCTTGGTCAATTTCGGAGCGCTGATTTCGAAGCTGGTGTAACTCAGTCCATAACCGAATTCGTACAACGGCGAGACGTCGTCCCACAGATATCCGCGGCGGGCCGACGGCTTGTAGTTATAGAAGGCTGGCAGATGTCCAACCGAGCGCGGCACACTGATCGGCAACTTCCCGGCCGGATTCAAATCTCCAAACAGAGCCTCGGCCACGGCGCGGCCGGTTTCCTGCCCCAGATACCAGCATTCAAAGATGACTGGGACATTTTGTGCGACATAGTTGATGGAGAGCGGGCGTCCATTGAAGAGGAACACAATAATCGGCTTGCCCGTCGCTACCATCGCCTTGACCAGATCTTCTTGTCTGCCGATCAGATCGAGGCTTGTGCGGTCGCCCATGTGTGTGCGCGCCCATGCTTCGCGCGACGTCTGTTCATTACCCCCGATGGCTAGCACGATCACATCCGCCTGCTTGGCAACTTCCACCGCTTCGGCAATCTGCTTGCGATCTTCTTCGGGATTGCTGGGTACCACATTGTCCTCGCCCCAGGAGCCGCCGATGGTGATCTTGCAGCCTTCGCTGTAAAGCACTTTAGCGCGGTTTCCGACTCGCTGCTTAATACCGTCCAGGACGGTGACGTTGTACTTGGGGACACCGCTGTATCCGCCGAGCAAGCCGCAGTTTGCATTGGGCCCAATCACCGCAATCGTCTTGATCTTGTCCAGGTTCAGCGGCGCGATATTGTTTTCATTTCTTAACAGCGTGATAGCTCCACGCGCTCCTTCGAGAGCCACCTTACGGTTTGCCTCCGAGCCCACTACACGGTCCGCCTCATCCGGATCAACGTACGGATCTTCAAAGAGTCCGAACTTGAACTTCCAGTAAAGGAGAGGCGCGACCAGGTCATCCAGTTGCGATTCCTTCAATACACGTTTCTTCACCAATTTCACCAAGTGGAGGTAAACGTTCGGATCGGGCGCCTCAAGATTGACCCCGGCTTCCACCGCGAGACGGCAGGACTCTTTTTTGTCCTTGGCGACGAAATGCCCGTGTGTATCCGGCTTGTAGCTGAGTTCCCAAAGGGCCCAGTAATCGGAAATGATGAAGCCCTTGAATCCCCATTCTTTGCGCAACACATCGCGCAATAGCCACTTATTCGCGTGCGAGGGAACGCCATCAATCTCGTTGTAGGACGCCATGACGCTGATAGCGCCGGCCTTCTTCAACACTTCTTTAAAGGGATAAAAAAAAACTTCGCGCAGCACGCGTTCGGAGATGTTCGCCGGAGCACAGTTCATGCCCGATTCGGGCTGACCATGGCCGGTGAAGTGCTTCAGAGTCGCGATTACGTGTTTTCGGTCGTGAAACGTCGCATCGCCCTGGAAGCCGCTCACCGCAGCAATTCCCATCCGTGATACGAGGTAGGGGTCCTCTCCGTAAGTCTCCTCGCAGCGCCCCCATCGCGGATCTCGTACCACATCAACCACAGGCGTAAGAACATGGTGAGCGCCCCGCAATCGTGTTTCTTCGGCGGTCATCGCAAACAGACGCTCCACCAGCGCGGGATCAAAGGTCGATGCCAATGCGATCGGCTGAGGAAAGCTGGTGCCATCGATAGCCCAGTGGCCGTGCAGGCATTCCTCGTGGAACATGACGGGAATTCCCAAGCGGCTGTTTTCCAGAAAGAACTTCTGGATTGTATTCGTCAACTCCGCCATCTGACGCGCGTTCTTGCCTTTGCCGGCATCACTGGGACGGGCCACTTGGCCGAGGCCCTGGCCTTTCTTGAATGCAACCTTGGCCTTGGCCGAATCAAAATTTCCGTCATCATCCAACAGTGTGTTGGGCCGCTCACGCCATAGACAGACCATCTGCGCGGCTTTTTCTTCCAGAGTCATGCGAGACAAAAGGTCCCGAGCACGCTTTTCCGGCGACATCTTAGGATTGCGGTACGGCAAGAGACTGAGCAATTTCCGCTTGGAAAATGATTTCCTTGTTGCCGATTTACTTCGAGCCACGCGGAGCCCTCCTACGGCGGACCAGTGCAGGTCAAGAACTCATATCACATTGATACACGCACTTCCGGTGACGTGCGTCACAGTTGTTGCGGGTCTTGCGCACACTCTCTATTTGGCGAGTGTTAGCCGCCCCTTGATTTCGAACTTGCCCGTCTGAACGGAATCGGTTTCTCCCGGCTGTGTTCCGCCGACGGAAACGGTGTATGCGCCGGGCGCGATCACGCGATTGCCTTTGGCATCCACCTGCCCTAAAGAGCGGGGATCGATGGTGAGGCTAACGTGAGCCGATTCATCCGGTCGCATCCGGACACGCTTGAACCCCGCCAGCACTCGAAGGGGAGTCTCAAAGGCCTTCGGCTGGGTAAGGTAGAGCTCGACCACTTCATCCCCCGCAACGCCGCCCGCATTCTTTATGTCGGCCTCGACAGTGACTGGGTCCCCCGCCTTGACCTTGTCGGGAACTTTCAGCCCGCTGTACTCGAATTTCGTGTAGCTGAGCCCGTAGCCAAAACCATAGAGCGGCTTCTCGGACATATAGCGGTAGGTGCGGTTCTTCATCGAATACTCTTCGAACGGAGGCACCTGTTTGAGTGAGGAATAGAAAGTCAGAGGAAGTCGACCAGCTGGATTGTTGTCTCCCGCCAGCGTCTCGGCGATCGCGGTGCCACCTTCAGCGCCGGGATACCACGCCTCGAGAACAGCGTTGGCATGCTGCTGCGCCCAGTTAACGGAAAGTGCGCTTCCGTTCTGTAGTACGACCACTAAGGGTTTGCCGGTAGCGGCCAGCGCCTTGAGCAAATCTTCCTGCGCCGCGGGCAGGTCGATGCTGGTGCGATCGCCACCGCTGAAACCCTCAAGCTTCACTGGCATTTCCTCACCCTCGAGAGAGGGTGAAAGCCCAACGGCCGCGACAATTACGTCCGCCTGCTGCGCAACCCGAACAGCCTCATCGCGCAGCGCGGCCGCCGGTGCCTGCCACGTCAGATCGATCCCCGCGCTGCCGGTTCCGTGTAAGTACTCGAGACGAATCGGATGCGGCTGGGTGTCGCTGAAATTGACCGTCGCGTCCAGGACCTGACCGCGCTCAGGCTGCTTCTTATCGTTGCTCTCCACCAACACTTTGTCATCCAAGTACAAGCGGAATCCCTCGGCGTTCTCACAGGCATAGCAATAATTGACTCGAACACCCAACTTGTACTCTCCGGGCGCAGGCGGAGTGAATTTCCCCTCATGTCTTTGGAGCTGAAGTATTCGCCGGTGAGGCCATATCCGGAGCCGTTCGCGGGATGCAATGCTGTGTGCTCAATTGGCATGGCCGCGCCGGCTACCAGCGTCGACCCTTGGGCGTAAGAAACTTGCGCAGAGGCAAACCGCTTCTCGATTCCATTGACCGGATACACCGGAGATGGTGGCGGGCCGTTGTAGTTGCCCTGCAGCGATTGAACGAGTTCCGCCGTCGGGCCCACGACCGCGATACGCGCGACATCAGCCTTGAGCGGAAGGGTGTGACCTTCATTCTTCAGCAGGACAATCGATTCGCGCGCAGCCTGCAGCGAAAGCTGCCGATGTTCGGGCGAATTAACTTCGCTGAATGGAATCTGGCCATAGGCGTAGCTCTCAGGTGGATCGAACATCCCGAGTTGGAATCGCGCCCTGAACAGCCGCCGCAGGGCGTTGTCCAGTTCAGCCTCGGTAATCAGCTTGTCGTGCACAGCCTGCACCAGTGCAGGAAACGCCTGCCCTTCACGGAAGCCGCATTCCAGATCGGTTCCAGACTTCACTGCGGCAGCGGCGGCGTGGGCCATGTCAGGAGCGTAGTGGTGGCCAGTGTTCACGTCGGCGACAGCGGCGCAATCGCTCACGACGTAGCCGTCGAAGTGCCATGCGTTTCGCAGGTGGTCCCGAAGCAGCATGTTGCTGGCGCAGGCGGGCGCACCATCAATGGCGTTGTAGGCGCACATGACGGATTGCGCATGCGACTCGGTAATTGCAGCACGGAACGCCGGCAAATAGGTGTCTTCCAGGTCGTGGGGTGAGACAGGCACGTTGAATTGGTGCCGCAAAGGCTCGGGACCGCTGTGCACGGCGTAGTGCTTGGGAGTAGAGACGACTTTCAGGTATTTGGAATCCGTTCCCTGCATGCCAGAAACAAATGCAACCGCCATTCGACCGGTGAGAAATGGATCTTCGCCGTAGGTCTCCTGCCCGCGTCCCCAGCGGGGGTCGCGAAAGATGTTGATGTTCGGCGCCCAGAACGTCAGCCCGAAGAATCTTTCGTGTTGATCGTCGCGCATGGCCTGGTTGTACTTAGCACGCGCCTCAGTCGAGATGGTCTCTGCCATCGTGTGTACAAGGTCGGTATCCCACGTAGCCGCCATGCCGATGACCTGCGGGAAATTGGTGGCGTACCCAGCGAAAGCTACACCGTGCAATCCCTCATTCCACCAATCGTATTGAGGAATGCCAAGTCGCGGGACAGCAGGCGCCCGGTCGCGCATTTGCGAGACCTTCTCTTCCAAAGTCATTCGCGAGATCAGGTCACTCACGCGCTCATCGATCGGTAAAGAAGGATTGCGAAATGGAGCGCCGGCGAGATCAGAGGCAGTCGCCGGGGTAGCCTGGGAAGAAGCAGAGGCTGGCTGCTGCGCTGCCAATTGCAATGCCAAAATCGTTACGCAGAGAATAACGAGAAGGTTCTTCACGGAAACACTCCTGTACCAATTGTGAAATCGTCCGCACACGCCAGCTGACAATAGAGCAACAGAAGGTGGGATCATTCAAGTATCGGCTTTACTGTCAGTCCGGTATCGATTGTGGGCAGCGCACCAATTTAACCTAAATCGAATTTTATTGGTAGTTGCCAGGGATGGCTGTCAGATTTCTTTTGCGAAACTACCCGTGACGGTCCCGATTACAGCAAACGGGAGGCCTCCTCCTGGATGCGATTCCACGCCTTCTCGACGTGACGCTCGGCAGTATTGGTCTGGCCAATGGACACCCGCAACACAAGCCGCCCGTTGAGCTTGGTGTGTGTGAGGAACAAATCGCCGCTGCGGTTCAGCCCATCCATGAGTTTCTGGTTGAGTTCGTCGCTTCCATGCAGGCGGAGACAGATCAGGTTGAGAGGTGGCGGAACGACGAGTTCGAAGCGCTCGTCGTCTTTCACCCAACCAGCGAACCGCTGCGCCAAGCGAACGTGCTCGCGAATGTGGAACTGGAGTCCCTCGATGCCATAGTAGCGAAGGACGAACCAGAGTTTCAAGGCACGGAAACGTCGTCCGAGCGGAACCTGCCAATCACGATAATCGATCACCGCTCCTGATTCGGTGGCTTTGTTGCGCAGGTACTCGGGCAGAACGCTCAGAGTTTGAATCAGCGCCTTGCGGTCTGCAACATAGAAGCAGTCACAGTCGAAGTTGGTAAACATCCACTTGTGCGGATTGAAGCAGTAACTGTCGGCGTGTTCCAGGCCATTCTGCAAGTGGCGAAATTCCGGACAGAGTGCAGCAGTACCGGACATGGCGGCATCCACGTGGAACCACAGGTAGTGCTGGCGGCAGATCGCGCCGAGTTTGGCAAGGGGGTCCATTCCGTTGGAGGAAGTCGTCCCTACCGTTGCGCACGCGAAAAACGGAACGAAACCAGCGACCTTGTCTCGCTCGATCGCGGCTGCGAGGACGTCGGGGCGCATAGCAAACGTTTCATCGACATCGATCAGCCGCAGATTTTCCCGGCCGACGCCAGCGATTTGAAGCGCTTTCTCAATCGAGGAGTGCGCCTGGTTCGAGGTGTAGGCAACGAGTCGCGAAGTCAAGCCTGCGCGGTTCGAGTGAAAATTCGTTGCGCGCTCACGCGCCGCGAGAACCGCACACAAAGAAGAGCTGGATGCAGTGTCCTGAATGACTCCGCCGCCTGTGCTCGACGACAGGAACTTCTCCGGCAAGCCGAGCGCAGGGACCAGCCAATCGAGGACGTGCGTTTCGAGTTCCGTGCAAGCCGGACTCGTGGCCCAGAGCATCCCTTGCACGCCGAAGCCGGATGACAGCAGGTCACCGAGAATCGAAGGGCCCGAGTTGTTGGAAGGAAAGTAGCCGAAGAAGTTCGGCGATTGCCAGTGCGTGATGCCCGGCAGAATGAGTTTCTCGACATCGGCCAGGATGGTCTCAAACGGTTCCGCTTGCGCCGGAGCATCCTTCGGCAAGGCTGCGCGGATCTCTCCGGGCTGAACCAGCGACATTACTGGGAACGATTCGATCTTCTTCTGGTAATCGGCAATCCAGTCCACTACTTCGTGCCCGTGTTTACGAAATTCTTCCGGGCTCATGTGGAAGGTGGACTTCGTGGGGGCGTTGCTGGCCATGACCGAAACTCTCCTGCTATTAAGCGAAATTGGTGTAGTAAATCTTGGTGTCATATCCCATTTGCACGTGGCCGTCGCTCTGATACGTGTCGAAGAGGAGCTTCAGGTCGAGGATCATCGGACCGTATGAAGGCTCGCCCGGCTGGGGAATGTACGACGAAGAGAGCAGCCGGCCTTGCAGGGCTTCGAAGTCCATAGGCTGATGGTTGGGCAGGATGCGCTTTTTATGGGGAATGCCCTCCAAGAACTGCGCCGCTGCGGCATCGCGGCGCTTTACCTCGCTGTAATCCGTGCCGTAGCGCAAGACAAGTTGCTCGTACTCCTGATTGAAACCCGGAGAATCGATCAAGCGGTCGTTCCACAGAAGCACCAGATAGCCGCCCGGTTTGAGGATTCTCCGGAACTCCGCAAGCGCCTTGTCGCGGTCAAACCAGTGCGCCGCCTGGGCTGCGGTCACGACGTCCACGGAAAGATCCTGTAACGTGGTCGCCTCAGCCGTGCCGGTAACGCTGGTGAAATTCGGAAACCGTCCGCAGTACTCTTCGCCCGCACGGCGCATGTCCGCGTTGGGCTCGACGCCCAGCACGCGATTGCCATTTTCGAGCAGCAGCCGCGTAAACAGGCCGGTGCCGAAGGCAACGTCGGCAATGAGGGAGTCGGACCGCAAGCCGCATTCCTCGCGCAAAACCGTGACCACTTCTTGGGGGTAGCCGGGACGAAAGCGCACGTAGTGCTCGACCCGCGAGGAGAAGCGCTCAGTAGGACCCTGCCGCAACATGTTTTCTATTACACCACCGAAGCCGTCACGGTGTGTATTGCCGGTGGCGACCTGCTAAATTAATGAGAACACATGCGCCTCGTCATCAAAGTCGGGACCAGCCTGATCGCGCCGGGTGGGCAGATTGATACACAGCAACTACGTTCGCTGATCGACCAGCTCGACCTCAAGCAAGACCAGATATTAATCGTCAGTTCGGGCGCGATTGCGTCGGGCATGGCACAACTTCAGTTGAGTGACAAGCCCGCTAGCGTGCCTCTGATGCAGGCCTGCGCAGCCGTAGGACAGAGTGCTCTCATGCACACCTATGAGCGGCTGTTCTTCGGCAAGAAACCGGTCGCGCAGTTGCTGCTATCCAGTGACGACTTCACCTCGCCGCTGCGCTACAAGAACCTTCAGAACACGCTTCGCCAGCTGCTCAAGCTCGGCGCCGTGCCGATTGTGAATGAAAATGACAGCGTTTCGGTCCGCGAACTGGTCGGAGCGTTTGGCGATAACGACGAACTGAGCGCCCTGCTCGCAGCGGCGGTCGAAGCGGACTGGCTGTTGTTGCTGACCGACGTGGACGGCTTTTATGAGGGGACTGGAAAGCGCCAAAAGCTGGTTCGCACAATCCGCAAACTGACGCCCGCAATGGAAGACTTATGTAACGGCCACAGCAAGTTGGGACGCGGGGGCATGCGATCGAAACTTCGAGCGGCCAAAAGCGCCAGCGAGGCGGGAGTCAATGTCGCGATTGTGAACGGACGCGATCCGCAAGTAATCGCGAATGCGCTGGCGAGAAAAATCGGGACCTATTTCCCTCCGGCTGAATGACGGGATTGAACATGGCTACAACGATTTCTATTGCCTCGACGACGCGCGAGAAATTGGAGCGGGCGCGCGCTGCGTCTGGGCGTCTGGCGCAGTTTTCGACCGAGCAGAAGAACGCTTTGCTGCTGCAGATGGCCGACGCCATCGAAGCACAGGAAACCAATATCCTGGCGGCCAATCAGGACGATGTCGAGCGCTCGAATCTTTCAGGCGCAATGCGCGACCGTCTGCTGCTGACCCCTTCCCGCATCAAGGAAATGGCCAAGGCGGTGCGCGAGGTTGCGGCCTTGCCTGACCCGATCGATGAGGTTCTGGAAGAATCCACCCGCCCCAACGGTCTGCAGATCCGAAAAGTTCGCGTGCCACTGGGAGTTGTGGGGATCGTATACGAATCTCGCCCCAACGTGACCGTTGATGCGGCGGTACTCGCGTTCAAGACCGGCAATGCAGTTGTGTTGCGCGGGGGCAAGGAGGCCACTCGCAGTAATCAGGTGCTGGCGG
>WNFY01006425.1_pt1 | contig 13132 bp, 17 predicted proteins | sample 5400091 | NCBI WGS metagenome assembly WNFY01 (sample SAMN13153364, study PRJNA577476) | soil metagenome | isolation source: 60 cm soil or saprolite under grassland replicate 1 | place: USA:California | collected 2016-06-15 | reverse complement strand
TGGAAAAGACGGCGAAGCAAACGCAGAAGAAAGGAGCGAAATAACCAAATGTGCCCAGCTTGTTTTGCGAATTTGTTGTTATTTGCTGTCGGTGCGACGTCGAGTGGTGGATTGACTGCGCTCGCGCTCAGCAAGTTTTCCAGAAGGAAATCAAGAACCAAGAATGAGAGGAAACCAAATGAAACTGCAAGAGATGGAAACTGAAACCCGAACAAATCGAATCGATCATAAGACAACTGGCATGAAGATACCCTTTTCAGGCGGATGCGCTTGCGGCGCGATTCGTTACGAATCCTCAGCGGAACCGGTGCGGATGTTTCACTGTCACTGTCGAGATTGCCAGCGAGCTAGCGGAGGTCCGTTTTCATCTTACGTGGTCGTGCCGGCGGAGGCTTTCAAGCTCTTGCAAGGCTCGCTGCGCTTCTATCCCTCGCCCAGTGAGAGGGGTGGCATGACGCGTCGGGGCTTTTGCCCTGAATGCGGTTCGCCGGTTGCGGTCACGCCCGACGCGGCTCGTCAACTTGTAGGGATCAGAACTGCGAGCCTGGATGATCCGAGCTGGTTCAATCCGGAACTGGATACGTGGACATCTGACGCACACCCGTGGGACCAAATGAATCCCGCGTTGCCAAAGTTTGAAAAGTATCCCGTCTGAAGATTCAGAAGACGGCCAACAATTAACGGTCAAGTCAATCGCCAAAGGGAGGAACTGGTGACAATGACATTAGAAAAACCGACCGACGTGAAAGGAAAAGACATGAACAAAGAAAACAGGAACAAAAACATGAAAAAAAACAAAGACATGAAAATACCGAAAGTGGTGTCCTCGCAGGAGTGGGAGAGTGCGCGCCAGAAACTGCTCGTGAAGGAGAAGGCCTTGACCCGCGCTCGTGACGCGCTGGCCGCCGAGCGTCGGCGGATGCCATGGGTCGCTGTGAAGAAGGAGTACAAGTTCGACGGGCCCAATGGCAAGGCGAATCTGCTCGATTTGTTCGAGGGGCGCCGTCAGTTGATCGTTTACCGCGCCTTCTTCGAGCCCGGTGTGAAGGGCTGGCCCGAGCATGCCTGTGTTGGTTGCTCGATGGTGGCTGACCAGGTCGCTCACCCCGCTCATCTGAACGCTCGTGATACCACGCTCGCGTTCGCCTCTCGCGCGCCGCAGACGGATATCGAGCGCCTAAAGGCACGAATGAGCTGGCAGTTCATTCCCTGGTACACCATCACCGATGGCTTCGACAAGGACTTCGGCGTGGACGAGTGGCACGGCACGAACGCGTTCATCCGCGATGGCGACCGCGTGTTCCGCACCTATTTCATCGACAATCGCGGCGACGAGCAGATGGGGAACACCTGGAACTACCTCGACATCACTGCGCTCGGACGTCAGGAAAAGTGGGAGGATTCACCGAAGGGCTATCCCCAAACCCCGCCGTACGAGTGGTGGATCTGGCACGACGAACCAAATCCGGATTCCGATAAACCCGGCCTGGTGCAACTTCGCACCTACCGGGCCTCTTTGAAGGGTGGCGACGCAAAAACGGAGCGAAAAGAAAGGATTAAGAATGGCCCGCGTTAACCACTTCGAAATTTACACCGACAATCCGGAAACGGTCCGTCCGTTTTACGAGGAAGTTTTCGACTGGAAGTTCAACAAGTTCGAAGGCGGCCCGATAGAATATTGGCTAATTACAACCGGCCCCGACAATGAACCCGGGATCAATGGCGGTCTGACTCGGCCGCGAGAAGGGCAAAGCCCCGGCACCTTAAACACGATTGCTGTTTCGTCGTTGGAACAGACAATCAAGAAGATCGAACAACGTGGCGGAAAAATCTGCGTGCCGAAGATGGCGATTCCGAAAATCGGCTGGCTGGCATATGCGGAAGATCCTGCCGGCAACGTTTTCGGCATTATCGAACCAGATGCGGAGGCGAAATAACCGATATGGCTACGAAGAATAATTTGGCGGAAGCGGTTGTAATCGAGCGCATCTTCAACGCGCCCGTCGGGCGGGTTTGGAAGGCGCTTACGGATGTCGATCAAATTCGGCAGTGGTACTTCGACCTCAAGCAATTCAAGCCCGAAGTGGGTTTTGCATTCGAATTCGTCGTCGACCACGAAGGCAACAAGTATCATCATCTTTGCAGGATCACGGAAGTGGTTCTGGAAAAGAAGCTCGCCTACACCTGGCGATATAAAGGAGAGCCGGGCGATTCATTGGTCACGTTTGAATTGTTCGCCGATGGCGACAAAACCAGGCTGAAGTTGACGCATGAGGGAATTGAAACCTTTCCGAAGACTCCGGCCTATGCCCGCAAGAATTTCGAGGCCGGATGGACGGAGATTATCGGTTCGTCGCTCAAGCAATTCGTTGAAAAAACGGAGAAAGCAAAATCATGACCACCAAGGGATCAGAAAAACTCTCACTTGAGGTCAAACGTCTCATCAACGCGCCGCGCGAGCGCGTTTACGCGGCTTGGACGGACCCGGCCCAATTGAAACAATGGTTCGGTCCGGAGAATGTTCAGACGCACGACTTCATCGCGGAGGTGCGAGTCGGAGGAAAATTTCGATGGGATCTGACGAGCTCCGAGGGTGAGCGAATGGCTGTGGGCGGCCAGTATCGCGAACTTCAGCCGGGCAAGAAGGTTGTGTTCACCTGGCAATGGGAGGACGATGAAGATTGGGAAAACCACACGAGCATCGTGACTATCGAACTCTCCGAGAGCGGCGGCGGCACTGAGCTCCGCTTAATTCACGATCAATTGCCTAACGAACAATCACGCGACGGACACAACGAAGGTTGGAATAGCGCGATTGATAAACTGGAAAAATTTGTTGCAAGTAATTATCAATCTTAACCCGGAGGAAAAAATGAGTACTGAAGAAATAGCAAAAAAGGTGGTGGAGTTGGTTCGCAAACAGGCTTGGTACGAAGCGCTCGATACTTTGTACGACAAGGACATCGTAAGCGTGGAAGCATACAGCATGGGCGGCGGTCCTACAGAGACGCGCGGAAAAGAAGGCGTTCGCGGCAAGATCGATTGGTGGGTGAACGCGATGGAAGTTCACAGCTTTAAAGCGAGCGAACCGTTCGTCGCGCACGATCGGTTCGTCGTGCAATACGACGCTGATGTGACCGACAAACAATCGAAGCAAAGGCGACAAATGTCGGAAGTTGGCGTCTATACCGTCAAGGACGGAAAGATTGTGCGGGAAGAATTTTTGCCACGCGTCGGCGGCTAGTTTCTCTCGATGCCATCAGAGCGCGGTGTTTTGGCGATAAGCGCCAACGCCGTGCCTGCGCTTGCAATCGCCAGGGCCGCGCCGACTGCCATCACGATTCTGAAGCCGGAAACGAAAGATTCATCAATCGCGCGGCGAATCACCTGGCGAGTTCCCGGATCTTGATCCGCTGGAACGGCGATGGCCGCGAGCTTGCTGCGTTGAGCTTGCAATGATTGCCATGCGGAGGGCGGCAGGTTCCGCCCGGTTAGTCGCTGATTAAATGCATGATTAAATGCGTGAAGCATCACGATTCCAAGGATCGCAATCGCGAGCAGCCCGGCGCCTCGCGCGACTGCGTTATTAACTCCCGAAGCAATGCCGACGCGACTTTGCGTAACCGAATTCATTACTGTGGTGGTGAGCGGCGCGACGCTTATCGCCATGCCTATCCCAAGGATGACGATAGCGGGGAAGAATGTTTGCCAATAACTGCCTCCCACACCGGGCAATACAAAGAGAGCGAAGCCAACGGCTGCAATTAACGGACCTGCAATCAGCGGAAGTTTAGGGCCGCATCTCGCGACCAGTCCGCCTGCCCAGCGTGAAAGCAGAAAGATGATCAAGATAAACGGGAAAAGAGCCGCCCCTGCTGCGGTGGCAGAGTAATGCTGAACCTGGATCAAGTTCAGGGGTAGGAAGAACAGCGTCCCACCGAGCGCGGCGTAGAGCAGAAATGTCAGCAGGTTTGCTCCCGTAAACGTGCGCGACCGGAAAAGCGCGAGTGGCAACATCGGATTGCGGACTCGCGCCTCGAAAAGCACGAAGACAACAAGGAGGACCGCTGCAATAGCCAAGGCAATAAGAACCGATCGATCTGTGAAACCAAGTCGCGAGGATTCGATCAATCCATAAACCAGAGCGCCCAAGCTGAGTGCTCCCAAAATTGCACCCCACCAGTCAATTCCAGCGCTGTCCTCATCGGAGCTTTCCGGCACGCGCCAGAGCGAGATCAAGATCACTAAAAGCGCGAGCGGAATATTGATAAAGAACACAGCCCGCCATGAAAGGTGTTCGATCAGCCAGCCACCCATAACCGGACCGATCGCCGTCGTGATCGCACTAAAACCCGACCAGGTGCCGATGGCGCGTCCACGTTCGTTCTCTGGAAACGAACTGCTGATGATTGCGAGACTGCCGGGAACCAGTAGCGCCGCACCAAATCCCTGCGCCGCCCGGGCGATAATGAGTTGAGCTACGCTGGGAGCAAATCCGCACCACGCTGACGCGAAAGCAAAAAGCGCGATACCAACTAGGAAAACGCGGCGGCGTCCGTATTGATCTCCGAGGGAACCGCCGACAAGCAGGAACGCGGCAAGCAGGAGCGAGTAGGCTTCGATGACCCATTGCACATCAATGATGGTGGCGTTTAGGTTCGTCTGGAGCGCAGGCAACGCCACGTTTACAACTGTGCCGTCGATGAACGCCATGCTCGAAGCGAGAGTCGTCGCGGCCAGCACCCATGGCCCGAAAGATCTTGGGCAGGGAGCGGTAGCGGGCCGCGAACGAATTATGCTCGCGTCACAGGGTTCCTGGATGAATGCCGGCATGGCTGCGGCTAATAATCGTCAAACCAGCGTTGCGTCGCACGGCTTTTCGGGGGCATCAAGAGGAAACGCGACTATTGGTACGGCGCGACCTGAGCCTGCTCGCCGTGGCGAGGGCGCGCCGCCCCGCAAGCACGATCTGGCTGTTAATATTCGCAAACGTGTCGTCAGGATAGCAATACGACCAAGTCTCGCGAGGATATGCGGAAGCGATTATCGGATGCGCGGTAGCACGCGCATTTGGGTTATCTGCTCAATCCCCCCAAAATTCCGGACGCTTCCGACAAGCAGATCGCCTTGTTCACCCAATTCGCCGGAACGATCCGCGACAACGGCTCTGAGTTATCTCAATAGCCGGGCAACACGCTGCTCTATTACGAACGCAAACATCACTGGGCTTGGTTCATCCCGGTGACCGAAGAGCTGATCAGCGTCGGAGTTGTTTTTCGCACCGAGTATTTCAAGCAGGCCGGCCTATCAAAGGAAGAGATGATGCTACGTGAATGCCGGCAGATGACTCCTGCCCTCTCGTGGCGGCTGCCCGATCTTACCCCGCAGGAGCCGATTCACGCGTTCCCGAACTTCTCATATCAAGTAATGAACTACACCGGTAAAGGCTTTGTCTGTATCGGCGATGCACATCGCTTCACCGATCCGATCTTTGCCTACGGCATTTTTTCGGGATCCAGGAAGGCGAGTTCGCCGTCGACGTGATCGCGCGACTCCTCTCGGGAGAAATTCGCACCAACGGCAATCCTTTTGCCGACTTCGAGAAGCTTTGCGATCAAGGCAACGATGTCGTCGAGGATGTGATCGGCGTCCTTTGGGAATTTCCTCTCGCCTTCCAGCGGATCTTCACCTGGCGCGATCGCGTGCCCTCGTTGGATCTTTTATCCGGAATGATTTATGGCGAGGTTGCTGGGAAGAATCCAGCGCGCATCGCCGTGCGCAGATTAATGGCTTCAAAAGAAGCTAAGCTCGCGGCGCAACAGAAAAACCGATTGGTGGAAGAGACAGCCCTCGTCTCTCTCGGCGCCTGAGATTCTTTCTTTGGGTGCTTCGAATCTAATATTCCGCAAAGGCATCGTCAGGATAACAGTATAGCCAGCGCTCGCCCGGCTGACCAGAGGCGATGACCGGATGCGCGCTGGCGTGCGCGTGTTTGCTGGCGTGCCGATTTGGCGAGCTGTCGCAGCAGAGCGTGACGCCGCAGTCCTGGCACGTGCGAAGATGGACCCAATGGTCCCCGATTTTCACGCACTCTTCGCATTCCTGACGCTGCGGATGTTTTACCGACCCAATCGTTTTGAGATGTGAGCACGCTGCCATTGTGTCAAGTCCGATTAGCTGAGGCGGCGAGCGCCTCTTGCACGCCGGCGACCGCCATCCCGCCTTCGCCGACAGCGGTTGCACAACGTTTAACCGAACCAGACCGGACATCGCCGCCAGCAAAAATGTTGGGAAGACTCGTCTCGAGCGGACCCGGTTGACGTTTGTTTTCTTTCCAGGCAGGCGCGCTCGCCACACGCAATCCGGTTTTGATGAATCCTTTTTCGTCGCGCTCGATCTCGGGCGGCAGCCATTCGGTGCATGGAACGGCGCCGATCATCGAGAAAATCGCGGGGGTCCGAACCATGCGCCGCTCGCCCGTCCTGGTATTTTCCAGCTCCGCTTCTTCGAGCATTTTCCCGCCGGACATTTTTCGAATCTGGGTGTGATAAAGAATCTCGACGTTGTCTTTCGCTTCGACTCGTCGCGAAAGGTAGCTCGACATTTTAGAAAGATCGTCGCCGCGGATAACGAGCAAGACTTTGGCTGCGCCATCGGAAAGGAACATCGCGGCCTGGCCGGCCGAATTGCCGCTGCCTGCGACGATGACAGTTTCCCCGCGACAAATCTGACCTTCCAGCGCAGTGGCAGCATAGTAAACGCCCATGTTCTCAAATTGTTCCCGCCCCTCCGCATCCAGCCGGCGGTAATCCGCGCCGGTCGCGATCAAGACGCATTTTGCGCGGAGCACAGCCCCGCAACCTTCCACTTGCAGACAGGCGCGGTATTCGTCGGCGCCATCGTAATTAAGAGAGAGCGCTTGCGCCGGTGTGGAAAATTTCGCACCGAACCGATACGCCTGAAGCTGCGCGAGCCAGGTTAAATCGCCGCCGCTGATTCCGGTTGGGAAACCAAAAAAGTTTTCGATCAAAGAGGAGGAACCTGCCTGACCGCCAGGAGCGTAACTTTCCAGGACGACGGTGTGCAATCCTTCGGAGGCGGCGTAAACTGCGGCGGCAAGGCCGGCCGGACCTGCACCGACAATGGCAAGGTCGGCCTTAATTTCGCTTTCGTTCTCAAACGCGAGTGGACGAAGCAAACCGGCCACTTGCGCGACTTCGCGCAATGATGGTCGCCGCAAAGGAGCGCCAGCCGCCGTGATCAGTGCAGGCAAATCGCGACTGGTTAAATGCAGACGTTTGCTCAGTGCCTGCCCCTGTTCGCTCTCAAATTCGATGAGCCGATGTGGGATATGATTTTTGTCGAGGAAATCATCGAGGTGATGTCCTTCGCGTGCGCCGCTTGCCGTGAGAACGCGCAGCCCGGCAAATTCCCGATCGCGGCGAAGCCGGCGCCGACGCATGATCAAAGCGTTTACGATCGTCGAGCTCACACCAGGCAATTCGGCGAAGGCGCGCCGGAGTTCAGCCGCGGGTACGTGAAGTATCTCGGATTCCGGTGAGGTCACGCGCACACTGGCCAAAGCCGATGTGCCCTGCAACATGGCGACATCGCCGACGAAGTCGCGCTCGCGTGCGGTGGCGAGAATCTGTTCTGTGCCATCGCGCGATTCGAAAGCTTCGATCTCGCCACGCAAAACAATTGTGAGGCCAAGATCGCGCTGCCCGGCCTTGAAAATGAATTCGCCACGCGACAGGACGCGTCGCTCTCCCAGTGGCTCAAGCAGAGAAAGCTGGTGATCGTCCAATTTCGGAAAAGCGATACTTTCGGTGTCGCGATAGAACTGTTCGTCTTCTTGTTCGTCCGGTGTCACTTCCGCACTTTACGCGCAGGGACCGCCCGATCAAAATGCAACATTTTGGTAGCGGATGTGTGTGAAGAACCACGACATGTTTTCGTCAGCCATATTTTTAGGTCGTCGAGTAGAGCGAAGAAAACGCTCGGAAGTTGACACTGGCATGTAAGACTTGTGCCTATGCGCACGATATCTTGTTTGATCGCGGTACTCATTAGCGTGGGCTCGATTTATGCGGAACCGCCGATCGATTCGCGCACGGCAAAGATCGACAATCTGGACCTGCATTACCTGACCGCCGGTCATGGGCCAGCGGTGATTCTCTTACACGGCTTCGCGGAAACTTCGCGGATGTGGCGACCGATCATTCCATTGCTGGCGGAAAAGTTCACTGTTATCGCACCGGACCTGCCTGGCATCGGCGACTCCTCGATTCCACCGGACAAGATCGACATGTTGAGTGCCGCAAATCGCATTCATGCCCTCGTCCGCTCGCTGGGTGTAGAGAAGGCGCGCGTTGTCGGACACGACATCGGGCTGATGGTCGCTTACGCGTATGCCACGCAGTTCCCGGCGGAAACCGAGAAGCTGGTCGTGATGGATGCGTTTCTTCCCGGTGTGCCGGGATGGGAGGCGATCTACAACGCTCCGAATGTCTGGCATTTTCGTTTCAATGGCGAATATCCGGAGGCGTTAGTGAAGGGACGGGAGCGGATTTACTTCGAATATTTCTGGAATGTTTTCGCCGCCGACAAAACGCGCTCGATTCCAGAAGCGGATCGCAAAACTTATACCGAAGCGTATTCGCAACCGGGACGAATGCGCGCAGCATGGGCATATTTCGCGTCGTGGCCGCAACTCGCCAAAGATTTTTCGCAGCTTTCGCAAACGAAACTTACGATACCGGTCCTATCGATCGGCGGTGAGAAATCGTTAGGAAACGAGCTCGCGGCGCAAATGAAGCTCGTCGCTGATAATGTTACAGTTGTCGTGCTGCCAAACACCGGTCATTGGATTCTCGAGGAACGACCAAAAGAAACGACCGACTCACTCGTTAAATTTCTCTAGTCTTTGCCGGAATTGGGGCTGCGATTTAGAGGTAATCATGATGAAACGCGCGCGCAGTGAAGTTTCAATTCGTTCCGGCCAGGTCGAGTTCGTCAAGGTCAATACCGATGCTTGGAAATGGCGCGACGTTTATCGCTGGCTGCTGGGATTGAGCTGGCCGCAGTTTGCCGCGTTTGTCGGCAGTGTTTACGTTGGACTGAATCTTCTTTTTGCCGCTCTTTACAGTCTCGGCCACAACAGCATTGCCGGGACAACGACGCACGGGTTTCTCGATTGCTTTTTCTTCAGCGTGCAAACGCTGGCCACCGTCGGTTACGGCCACATGTATCCTCAGACTCTCTACGGCCATGTGGTCAGCACGATCGAGATCATGACCGGGATATTCTTGCTCGCGGTAATGACCGGCCTGATTTTCGTCCGTTTTTCACGACCAATCGCTCGCGTCGTCTTTAGCAAATCAATCGTGATCGCGCCATTAAATGGAAAGCCGACGCTGATGGTCCGGATTGGCAACGAGAACCATCACAGCATGGTCGAAGCGGAATTTCGGATCATGTTTTCACGCGATGAACCGTTGCTCGAAGGTGGAGACTTCAGATATTTTTATCATCTGAAACTGCAATTCGATCGGCTTACGATCTTCCCGGCGGCATTAACTTTGCGGCATACAATCGATGAGAAAAGTCCGCTCTTCGGCGTAACTTCTGAATCGCTCCAGGCTAGCCGCGTCCTCTTTTTTGTATCTGTTGTTGGTATCGATCCGGTTATCGCTGCGGCCGTTCAAACGCAAAAGGATTACACCTGGCGCGATATTCGATTCGGCGAACGATTCGTCGAAATTTACACCGATCATGGAGGTGGCCGACTTACGGTCGATTACGGTCGAATTCACGAAACCGAGCCCGCTGATTTGCTAGACGTTCGGCAAACAGCAGTTCGCCCGACTGGTCACCGGTTGCCGGCGAATTCGGCGACTGGAAATTGACGAACTGACTGTTCGTCGCCAGCACTAATCCTAAAGCCTGTCCAACAAATCGTAACATCGCCTTACACGCTGTTCGTCCCCGGGAGCATCCTGCCCGCGGATGCCGACGGCGACAGGCTGGGAGCCTACCCAACGGTGGGATGGCTCTACGAAGATTGCCGGAGCGTCGCGTTCCGATGTCGACGATTCGCCTTACCGCATCTCGACAAACCGCAGCCGTCGGTGAACGTTCGAGTTGTATGCCTGAGAAAGTTGTCTTCGCGTGACGCGCCTGCGATCCTCTCTTGGCTGGATTTGCGCGGCGGTTGACCTGGCACTCTTCGAAGTGTTGCTCGCTCGCGGCGGACCGTGCATTTACGGGGATTACAGCGGCTGCGGCATTGCTGCTGCGGGGTGGGGTGCTCGCCATGTTCGTCAGAACCTTTCACGTGCCTGCCGCATGGGCGATTCTTCCGGCGATTGCTGTCTCCGCTGCGGCGATCAAATGTGGCGCTTTTCTGGAAGACGTTTCGGCTGAAAATCGCTGGCGCACTTTCGCTCTGGCCGGCGCTGCTTATCTGGCGCTGCTGCGATTGGTTTATCTCGGGCAGGCCGAGCTTCTCCCGGAGGAAGCGTATTACTGGAACTACGCAAAGCACATGGACTTCGGCTATCTCGACCACCCGCCGATGGTCGCGTGGCAGATCGGTGCGGGGACGTGGCTTTTTGGCAACAACGAATTCGGCGTCCGCATCGGCGCGTGGCTCTGCTGGCTCGTCACGGCTTTCTTTACATTTCGGATCACGCGGAATTTGCTCGATGAGACAACGGCTTGGTGCGCCCTTTTGCTTGTGAGTGCGCTGCCGTTTTTCTTCGGGGTCGCATTCATCATCGCACCGGATTCGCCGCTCACGGCGTGCTGGGCGGCGGCGCTTTTTTTCCTCGAACGCGCTGTCGTTGCGCAACAACGCGGCGCGTGGCTCGGCGTCGGGATCGCCATGGGGCTTGGAATGCTTTCGAAATATTCCATCGGACTAGTGGGGCTCGCCGCGGGACTTTTTCTTCTCGTCGATGCATCTTCTCGCCGATGGTTTTTGCGATGGGAACCGTACGCGGCGACGCTGCTCGCGTTCGCTTTATTCTCGCCGGTGATTCTGTGGAACGCTCAGCACGATTGGGCGTCCTTCTCCTACCAGGGGGCGCAACGCGTGGGTGCCGAGCCACGATTCTCAACGGGCGAGTTGATCCTTTCCATCGCTACCGTACTCACGCCGACGGGACTCGCTGGTTTGCTGATCTTTGCATTCCTGAAAAATGCCGATGGTGCGGCACGTGCGCGACAGATCCTTTTCATGAAAGTCTTTACGGCGGCCCCGTTCGCAGTGTTTGCCTTTTTCAGCCTGCGCCATGCGATTAAGCTATGGTGGACGGGGCCGATCTTCCTGGCAGCGCTTCCGGCGCTTGCACTTGGCCTTTGGCAGTTTCGTCAACGCGCGATCGATCGATGGGTACGCGCGTCGTGGCTGCCGACCCTGATGATTTGCGCGCTGGCGTATGGAGTTTTTTTCCACTACCTCGCGCTCGGACTGCCCGGCATCGGCTATAGTACCCAAATGAATTTGCTCCCAGTCGGCTGGCGCGAACTCGCGCGGCAGGTGGATTTGGTTGAGGAGAGTGTCGAAGATGAAACAAAAATGGAGCCACTCGTCGTCGGCATGGACCGCAATTTCATTTCGAGCGAACTGGCGTTTTACGACAAGGACGAGTCCCCGGGATTTCTCGATACCGCAGGGATCAATCTCTTCGGAAAGAACGCCCTCATGTACCGGTTCTGGTTTCCGGCGAAAGAGCAGACTGGAAAGGCGATCGTGCTTGTTGCATTCAATGAAAACGATCTTACCCGCAGGGCATTGGCTAGACATAGCGAACGGCTGGGGCCGGTGGTGCGGGGGGATCTCGCCCGTGATGGCAAGTTCATCCGGCAGTATTTCTATCGCGTCGCGTACGGTTACAATTCGGAGCGAAAGAGCGACGATCGCGAAAAGAGCGAGAGCCAGGATTAGAATGGGTGGACCGGGCAACTTACCCAACTCGCTCGGCAACCTGCCCGAGCGGAACGAGGGCGACGTGACACCGCCGGAGAAAAACTTTGCGAAATCCTGCGGCAATTGTCCGGCAATTCTTTGCGCATCACCAGTGTCAAAAGTAGGGACTTGACCCGTATTCCTATTCGTTCGCGAGCGCGCTCGCCGTCGCGAACTTGGGCTGCTACAAATGTCAGCGCATGAAATTGCCTGCCGACGCGATTATCGCTGCCGAGAAAGTCACGCGCTATCTGCTTGTCTCCCAGATCCGGGGCGACAAGTCCGCATTCTTAGCACGCGGCGGATACACAATCGAAAATGCAGATCAACTTCTCCACGATTTGCGCACACAACCGCTTCTGCTCGATGCTACGCCGCTTCATTCGACAGAATTTGGGCAGTTTTACGAAATTCGCGGCCCTCTCGTCGGGCCAAATGGTGTGACCTTGCAAATCCGCTCCATTTGGATGAAAGAGAATGTGTCTGGTGTCAGTAAATTCATTACCCTAATTCCGGAGAAATAACTCATCGTGCGCTTTGACCTCTACACTGATGTAGCCCTTTGTCGCGACGTTCCAGAACACGGCTTGTGCCGTGGCGACGTCGTGAAGATCGTCGACCATCACCCGTCGACAAATGGTGAAAGTGGCTACTCCATCGAAGTATTCAACGCACTCGGAGACACCATCGCTGTCACAGCTGTGCCTGAATCCGCGTTGGAATCTCTGCACAAAAACGAAGTCCTTAGCGTCCGGCAATTAACCGCAGCCAGTTAATATCCGATGTCCGACCCGCCAAAGGACGGAGTCGCCGTGGCGAACTGCTGACCGCTGTCTTCTGACTTCCGACTTCCGACTCTATGTTCGTCCGCGCGACAAAGGGCGACGTAAAAGCTTTTGCTTTCGAGATTGGACGAGTTGGTCGCTCGCGTTTCGAAGAAGAGCCAATAAGGCTCAGAATGCTCCAAAAAAAATCGAGCATGGTGTGGGAAAAATGCTGACAAGATTCCCGCACGATCTGCGCGCGGCGTTCGCTTGAAATCTCATCGCCAAAGGCCACGCGCAGATTACTCAGCGCAACGCGCCGGCCCCGACGATCGAGCATGGCGCCGAGCGAGCCGAGCAAAAGGGCCAGCCGATAACAAGCTTTGCGCGACAAAAG
>WNFY01004327.1_pt1 | contig 13133 bp, 10 predicted proteins | sample 5400091 | NCBI WGS metagenome assembly WNFY01 (sample SAMN13153364, study PRJNA577476) | soil metagenome | isolation source: 60 cm soil or saprolite under grassland replicate 1 | place: USA:California | collected 2016-06-15 | reverse complement strand
AGAACGCGAAGTTCGGTCTCGATACCACAAGTCTCATCGCCGCGAGCGAAATGCTGAAGGCCGCAGGCCTGGCGCATTGCCTCAAACTCATTCACTTCCACGTTGGGTCGCAGGTTCCGGATATTTCAATCATCAAGCGCGCGGTCCGCGAAGCGGCCCGTTATTATGCAAAGATTGCGAAGCTTGGGCACCAACTCGGATATTTGGATGTCGGCGGTGGGCTTGGCGTCGATTACGACGGCTCGCGTAGCGACTTCGATAGCTCGGCAAATTACTCTCTCCAGGAATACGCCAACGACGTCGTGTGGAATATCATGGATGTTTGTGATTCGGAAGGCGTTCCGCATCCGGCGATTGTGAGTGAAGGCGGCCGCGCGATCGTAGCGCATCATTCCGTGCTGGTGATGGAAGCGTTTAGTTCGATCGAGAAAACGGCGCCGAAGTTGCGGGTCACCGCCACCGACAAAGATCACAAGCTGGTGGGCGATATTCTCGATGTGAAACAACGGCTTAAGCGCGGCAATCGCCTTGAGAGCCTGCACGACATCCGGCAGATCAAGGAGGAAGCGCAACAGACATTCGAATTTGGTCTGCTCGATCTCGAATCAAAAGCAAAGATCGACACCATCTACTGGCAGCTGGCACAGCAGATCGTGAACATGCATCGGGGCTTGCGTTTCATTCCCGAAGAAGTCAAGCAGCTCGAAACGACCTTGGGCGACCAGTACATCTGCAATTTCTCGGTTTTCCAATCCCTGCTCGATCACTGGGCGCTCGGTCAATTGTTTCCGATCATGCCGATCCATCGGCTTAACACGCCGCCCGATCGTCACGGAATGATCGTCGACATCACGTGCGATTCCGACGGAAAGGTCTCGAAGTTCACCGATTTACAGGATGTGCGTGATACCATTCCGCTGCATCGCATTGTGCCGGGCGAGATGTATTACCTCGGCGTCTTCATGGTCGGCGCGTATCAGGACATCATGGGCGACCTGCACAATTTGTTTGGCCGAGTAACTGAGGTGCACATTTTTCTCGATCCCGATGAAGAGTCCGGCTGGTACATCGAAGAAGTGATCGGTGGCAGCACGATCGGCGAGGTTCTTGCCATGGTGCAGTGGGACAAAGTCGAGTTGATGCGGCTGCTCAAGACACAAGTCGACGATGCCATCAAAACCGATCGCCTTAAGCCTAACGATGCCATGAGACTGTTGGATGATTACGAGCGTCTTTTGCAGGAATACACCTATCTCTCGCTTAACGGCGTCAAACTGCCGCCGCAATCGGGTAGCTGGTTGCCGCTAAGTTGATCTCGAGCTGGCGACCTCCGCCAGATACGCCGTCTCACTTGTCATTCAGAGCGAAGTCGAGAAATGGAGCGAGTGGGACGAGCGACATAGACGGTTGCGTCGCGAGGGTAGCGGCGAGAGAGTCGGGAGACGAACGAGTCAATCTCCATTTTAACATGACACAGCCTTCTCCAACTCCGATTAAGGACGCTTTGCAAGGCACCGCACCGATCGATTCGCTTCAAGTGCAAGGCTGGGTACGGACGCGACGCGATTCCAAAGATTTCTCATTCATCGAGCTGAATGACGGCTCCACCCTGCGCAATCTTCAGGTTATCGCGAAAAGCACGTTGCCGAATTATTCGGCTGTGCAACGGCTCGCCACTGGAGCGTCCCTCACTGTGAGTGGCGCGCTGGTCACTTCACAAGGCAAAGGACAAAAATGGGAGCTGGTCGCGGACAGAATCGAGATTGTAGGAACCGCCGATGACTCCTACCCGCTGCAAAAGAAGGGGCATACCCCTGAGTTTCTGCGCGAAATCGCTCATCTGCGTCCTCGCTCAAATCTCTTCAGCAGCGTCTTTCGCGTGCGGAGCAGACTCGCGTTTGCAGTTCACCAGTTTTTTCAGGATCGCGGTTTCGTTTATGTTCATACGCCAATTATCACCGGCAGCGATTGCGAAGGAGCTGGAGAACTATTTCGGGTCACAACGCTCGACGCCGAGAAAATACCGCGAACGGCCGATGGCAAGATCGATTATACGAAAGACTTTTTCGCACGGCCGACGTATCTGACCGTAAGTGGCCAGCTCGAAGCGGAAGCCTTCGCGCTGGCGTTATCCAAGGTTTACACCTTTGGACCCACTTTTCGCGCTGAGAACTCCAACACCTCCAGACACGCAAGCGAGTTTTGGATGATCGAACCGGAAATGGCGTTTTGCGATCTGAAAGGCAACATGGACCTCGCCGAGGAGTTTGTTAAGTATCTAGTCGCACACGCGCGCGAAGATTGCCCGGATGAGATGGAACTTTTCGGCAAGTTCGTGGACAAAGAGTTACTTGCGCGACTTGATTTCGTGGTAGACCGCCCATTTCAGCGGATCACCTATTCTGAAGCTGTCGAGCTTCTAAGAAAGAGCGGAGAGAAATTCGAGTTCCCGATTGATTACGGATTGAATCTGCAATCAGAACACGAGCGCTGGTTGACGGAGAAACATTTCCAGTGCCCGGTCACGGTTTTCAATTATCCAAAGGAAATCAAACCGTTCTACATGCGTTTGAACGATGACGGGAAGACAGTGACCGCAATGGACCTCCTCGTGCCGGGAATTGGCGAAATCGTCGGCGGCAGCCAGCGCGAAGAGCGGCTGGATATGCTGGAGGAAAACATGCGCCGACACAACATGGACCCCGCCGACTACAAATGGTATCTCGATCTTCGCCGTTACGGCACCGTTCCGCACTCCGGCTTCGGCCTCGGTTTTGAACGAATGCTGATGTTCATCACTGGCGTCCCGAACATCCGTGACGTTATCCCGTTCGCGCGCACGCCTGGCAGCGCCGAATTCTGAGCATGGGAATAACCCCTGTTCCAAGGGAAAAACCGGCATTCTAGGTTTTGACAGCGGGCGCTGGTTGCAGAATGATCAGCGCCGACGGTTTCACAGTGATTTCAATTTCATTGGAAGATTTGCCGCTCTGTTTCTTCTTAGGCCAAAGCTTGTCGTCCAAATGAAGTGCTGGTCCTTTCCAAACAACCCGTAATTTGCGGAATTTTCGAGCGGGCAGCGGAGAATTGCTCTTCTTCCCATCTACGCGTGCTTCGAAGTGTTTCGCCAGAAGCGCGGAATCGGCTGGGCGTGCGCACGCAAAATCGAATCGTCCATCTCTGGTGCCGGCGCGTGGCGCCAAATAAAGTGCAGGACCGACGGAATGAATATTCATTGCTTCCCAAAGAATGTAGCGCCCGGAAATGTCTTTTCCGTCGAGCTCGATGTTCCATTTACGCGCCGGATAATCGTGCAGCATCCGGCACAATAGTGCGCTGTGGCGAGCCATCTCTTGCTCGTTGGAAAGCTTCTTAATCGTTTTGTTCTTTTTTCGTCTTTTTTCGCGGCTCGAACGTAATCTGCAAGGAGGCCTCCGCCTGCCGCTTCAAAAAAGTAGCGTTCACCCCACGGCCCATACGCAAAGCCGACATCAAATGCCCGTTTCCTTCCGCCTTCGAGTCTCGTAATAATTTCCTCGGGAGAAGCGACGAAGCCGAGCGCACGAGCAAGATTATTCGCCGTGCCGAGCGGGAGCACGCTTAAGGGAATGCCGCTGTCGACGAGCCGGGACGCGACCTTTGCGGTAGTCCCGTCTCCGCCGGCGGCAAGCACGAGGTCGGTCGGTTTCTTGAGAGCTTTCTTGAGGCCCGGTTCTTTCGTCGATTGATAAGTGGCGTGATGTCCAGCTTTGGCTAGTGCTGCCATCAATTGCCTTTTGCCATGTTTTGCATCGCCAGCCTTCGGATTGTGTATCAGTGTGATTCGCATCCTCTTTCGCAATCGTAGATACTAGCTGGAACGGTTCGGCCAAAAACAATCTGGCACACGTTTCATAAAATAAAGACATGCGAATTTTGATTTCGAACGACGATGGAATCTATAGTCCCGGCATTCTGGCCCTCGCGAAAGTCGCGTCGCGTTTTGGCGAAGTGCGCATCGTTGCGCCCGACGTCGAGCAATCTTCGATGGGCCACGCTATTACTGCTTCACGGCCGCTGCGATACAAACGGATTCGCCTCGACGAGTTCGAGGCTTACAGGGTAAACGGCACGCCCGCCGATTGCGTCGCACTTGGGACCCATCAGTGGCAGCATACTGATGTTGTCCTGTCGGGAATCAATCTTGGTCTAAATCTCGGCAACTCCTGCTGGCACTCCGGAACGCTTGCGGCGGCAAAACAGGCAGCTTTACTCGGCCTGCGCGGAATCGCCATCAGCACAGAGTTCAGTGATAAACGGGAACCGAATTTCTCTGCGCTTGAGCCATATGTAACGAAGGTGCTCGAGTTGCTACTTGAAGAAAAAGCGATGTCGCTCGTCAACGTGAATTTGCCTGCAAAACCAAGAGGCATTCGCTGGACGCGCCAGTCTGTGCGGCAGTACGACGGAAAAGTGGTCCCGAGCAAAGATCCAATGGGCCGTCCAATTTACTGGTTCACTATTACGCCCCTTGAGGGAGCAGAGGAAGGAACCGACCGCTGGGCAGTCGAACACAACTGGGTTTCCATCACTCCGCTGCGCCTTGATCTCACCGACGAAAAAGGTCTCACCCGCGCGCTGGCGCTCCATCACACGCCACCAATCGCTAGCAGAACATCAGGCAACTCACAAAGGAACAAAAACTCCAGGCGCGGTATGAACAAAAAAGCGCGGCACGAAAAGAGCTAACCGATGATGAAATCACTAGGGTTTACCGGAACACAGATCAGCGCTGCGTTTCCCTTATCCTCGTAAACTCGAGCTTGGAGCCGCCGGGCTCTTGCAGCGTCATCCGCTCGCCGGAAATTGTCATCTGGTAAACTGTCGTTGCGAATGGCGTCTCGATTTTGATTCGATCCTGGTCACCGAATTTGTACCGGCCGCGCACGTCCCCGACAAGGACGCCACCATTTGGAGAAAATTCCCACAGGATTGCATTTGATCCTCCCATCAGGCGCCATTTGCCTACGATGGTGGAGCTTCCGCAGCCCGCCATCGCGAATGCCAAAGCGATCGCGATTATCCATAATCGCGGTTTGGACTGAGAAGAATTAGATGGCATGACCTGCTGATTTATAATCAGCCATGATCATCATGTCGAGCTGGCCGCTTTTGGTCTCAGCTGACTCACTTGCGTCTTAGAGTCTGACAGCGCTCGTGCGCCTTTGATTATGACGCAGACCTGAAGCTGTTCTCTTACACGAACAGTTCCCGAGCTCTATTTCTTTTTCGAGTCTTTCTTCGACTCGCGCTTGGGCTCGGTTGATTCGTTTTCTGCCTTCTTAGATTCGCCGGGGCGATATTCTTCCTGTTCGGCTGCGGCGAATGCTTTCTCAAGGCCGACCATGTCTTCGCCTGGGCGGAGGATGTCGAGAGCTTCGGCTTCCTTGCGCAGTTGTTCCTCGGTGTAATTCGCCGCTTTGATCGACAATCCAATGCGGCGCTCAACTTTGTCCACTTTTATGACGCGGGCTTCGACTTCCTGACCGACTTTGAGAACATCTTTTACTTTCGCGACGTGATCTTCGCTCAATTGCGAGATGTGCACGAGCCCATCGATATCGTCTTGCAGCTGCACAAACGCGCCGAAGCTGGCGAGTTTCGTTACCTTGCCTTTGACCAGGTCGCCGATCTTGTATTTCTCATCGATTGTTTTCCAGGGATCGTCGGTGAGTTGTTTGATTCCAAGGCTGATCCGTTGGTTTACCTTGTCGATGTCGATGACTACGGCTTCGATTTCATCGCCTTTCTTAAAGACTTCGCTGGGGTGATTGATCTTGCGGGTCCAACTCAAATCGGAGACGTGAATCATTCCGTCGATGCCTTCCTCTAGCTCCACGAACGCGCCATACGCGGTCATGTTGCGAATCTTGCCTTTCACCTGGCTGCCGATGGTGAATTTCTTTTCGATTTCATCCCAAGGATTCTGCTCGAGCTGGCGAAGACCCAATGAAATTTTCTGTTCTTCTTTGTTCACACCAAGCACGACAGCTTCCACTTCCTGGCCAACACTGAGGATATCGGAAGGGCGCATGATCCGTTTCGTCCACGAAAGCTCGGAGACATGGATTAGCCCTTCCACGCCCTCCTCGATCTCAACAAACGCGCCGTAGGGAACAAGATTGGTGATCTTGCCTTTGATGCGCTGGCCCGCCGGGAAACGCTCCTCGATCTGGTCCCACGGATTCTTCTGAGTTTGTTTAAGTCCCAGCGACACGCGCTCTTTTTCCTTATTGATGTCCAGCACGATGACTTCCAACTGCTGCCCGACCTTCAATAACTCGTTGGGATGCCCCAGCCGACCCCAGGTCATGTCGGTGACGTGCAACAACCCATCCATTCCATCGAGATCGATGAATGCGCCGAAGTCAGTGATGTTTTTCACTGTGCCGGTTACACGGTCGCCCACGTTAACGCCTTCCATGAATTTCAGGCGTTTTTCGCTTCGCTCCTTCTCGATTACTTCGCGCCTGCTCAGCACGACGTTTTTGCGATCGTCATTGAGCTTAACGATTTTGAAATCGTACGTGTTGCCAACGAATTGCTGTAGATCCTTTGGTGGAACGACATCGATTTGGGATGCCGGCAAAAATGCCTCAACGCCGATGTTCACCATCAGGCCGCCTTTCACTACCGATTTCACCTTGCCTTTGATGAGACCGTCACCTTGGAACACACCGACGATCTTGTTCCAATTTTGTCGGTAAGCGGCTTTCTCCTTCGAGAGAACAACCATGCCTTCTTCGTTTTCCAGCCGCTCCAGAAGAACCTCCACCTCGTCGCCGACCTCGAGGGAATCAACATCATCAAATTCTGCCAACGGAATGACGCCCTCGGATTTATATCCGACATCCACCAACACTTCGCGCGGGCGAATTTCCAAAATGCGTCCCTTAACGATGCTTCCCTCCCGGAAGTCCGGCATCGGCTTGGCCATTACATCCTGCATGTGAATCATAAAATTAAATGAGCCTCCTTTCCCGAAATTTTCGGGATAGCCCCCGAACTTCTTCGGGGAAGATTTCCGCGAAGCTGGGCCGCGGAAGCGGGACGCCATAGTATGCGTTTTCCGCGCGCAGGTCAAATGACAGCCGAGGGTACCGCAGGCGTCGTCCTGAGCGAAGCAAAGGGCCTCACCCAATCACTGCTGCTTCACGCGGAATAGTTCGCGTGACCCTGGCTTCGAATGCGGGGTTCCTCGCTCCGCCCGAATGACCCGCATTTGAATGTTGGCGTTGGACGTTGAGCGTTGGGCGTTTCCCCTCTATCTTTCAACATCGATATGTTGCTGTTCCGCTTGTTGATCTTCGCCACGCTTCTCACAGCCACATCACTCCGCGCTGAGTCCCCCGCCGAGCAAAAAATTCTCGAAGCGATCAAATCACCCGATCTCAGCGTCGTGCATCTTTGGGCGCCTTGGTGCTCCAATTGCCAGGCTGAATTGAAGAGCGGCGGCTGGCTCACGGCCGTTAAGGACAACCCGCAGGTGAAGTTTTATTTCGTATCGGTTTGGAACAATGGCGAGGACGGCCACGGGATCTTGCAGAAATTCCAAATTACCGACCAACCGAACGTCACGATCCTGGCTGATCCGGGGCCGCGCAAGGGTGACAGCAAAATCAAGCAATTCGCCGGAATGCCGCTTTCGTGGATTCCTACGACTTGGATTTACAAAGGCGGCGATCTCCGCTACGCATTGAACTACGGCGAGGTCCGTTTCCCTGTGCTCCAGCAGTTTCTCGAAGACAGCAAATCGGAATGGTCGCATAAAGGCGAACCGGCGATAGGCTCCCCCTAAGGATTCGCAATGCTCGAAACTCCAACCGTTCCCCACATCAATTCAAAACGTCCGCCGCAAATTCTGTCGCTGATTGGCGATACACCGTTGGTAGAAGTCACGCAGCTCGACACGGGTCCATGTCAGCTTTTTCTCAAGCTTGAAAATCAAAATCCAGGCGGATCGATCAAGGATCGGATCGCGCTGTCGATGATCGAAGCCGCGGAAGACGAAGGGAAATTGCAGCCCGGTGGCACGGTCGTTGAGGCCACAGCAGGCAATACCGGTTTGGGCCTTGCGCTAGTTGCAGGCGCGAAAGGCTACCGTGTCTTACTCGTAATTCCCGATAAAATGTCGCAGGAAAAAATCTCGCATGTGAAAGCGCTCGGCGCTGAAGTGCGGATCACCCGTTCGGACGTGACGCGCGGCCATCCTGAATATTACCAGGATGTGGCTGCGCGACTTGCCGAGGAAATCCCGGGCGCGTTCTATGTGAATCAATTCGGGAATCCTGCAAATCCTTTGGCGCACGAGCGCACCACAGGGCCGGAAATCTGGGAACAAATGCGGCACGATGTCGATGCGGTCGTCGTAGGCGTCGGGTCTGGCGGGACGCTGACTGGTCTCGGGCGATTTTTTAATCGCCTTAAACCGCGGCGCGGCATCGAAATGGTTTTGGCCGACCCGAAGGGTTCCATACTTTTCGAATATGTTAAGTCGGGCAAGCTGCTCGAAGCAGGCAGTTGGGCGGTCGAAGGCATCGGCGAGGATTTTATTCCTGAGATCGCCGACATGTCGCTCGTAACCGAAGCATTTGAGATTGATGACGCGGAAAGCTTTGCAACGGTGCGCGAGCTGTTGCGCAAGGAAGGAATTTTCGGCGGATCTTCCACGGGCACACTCGTCGCCGGGGCGCTCCGTTATTGCCGTAAACAGACAAAACCGAAACGCGTCGTCAGCTTTGTGGTCGATACCGGGAACAAATATCTTTCCAAGATGTTCGACGATTTCTGGATGGCGGAGCAAGGTTTTATTCATCGTCCGCCGCATGGCGATTTGAGCGACCTCATCTCGCATCGTTACGAAGCTGGCGAAGTAATTTCCATTGGACCAACGGACACGTTGCTGACCGCGTTCAAACGGATGCGTGGAGCGGATGTCTCGCAGCTTCCCGTCGTCGATCAAGATGGACGCGCGCTTGGGATTATCGATGAATCCGACGTGCTTGTGAAAGTGCACCGCGATCCTTTGCATTTTAATGATCCGGTCAAAAACGCAATGACGTCGAAGCTCGAAACACTCTCGCCCAAAGCGACGATCAAGGATCTTTTGGACGTATTTGATCGCGGCCGCGTGGCCATTGTGATGGAAGACGACAAATTCCTCGGACTGGTCACGCGTTCCGATCTGCTCTCATACTTGCGGTTGCACATGCCGAAGCAGTAGGACGGGCGCTTGAGGAGATGAACCGGATGACCGCCACGATTCTTGTCATGTTTAGCGAAGCGAAACATCTTTGTTTTTGCACTTTGGTGTTGCCAGAACAACTCACCAGAGATTCTTCGCGAAGCCTGTCCTGAGCGAAGCCGAAGGGCTCAGAATGACAGCGCGCCAAATTTTATCCGCGAAATCCGCGTCATCCGTGGTTAGATGAAAGTGATATGAAAAAACAACTCGAATTCGCCACACGTGCGATTCACGCGGGGCAGGCGCCCGACCCTTCCACTGGTGCGGTGATGACGCCGATTTATGCAACATCGACGTACGTGCAGGAAAGTCCCGGAAAGCACAAAGGCTACGATTACGCGCGCTCGATCAATCCCACCCGGCTGGCTTATGAAAAGTGCATCGCCGATTTGGAAAGCGGTACGCGCGGCTTCGCGTTTGCCTCTGGCCTCGCCGCGATGGCGACAGTGCTTGAACTGCTTGAGAGCGGGTCGCATATCGTTGCAAGTGACGATCTTTACGGCGGCACATTCAGGTTGTTCGATAAGGTGCGTCGTCGATCGGCGAACCTTGATTTTACTTATGCTGATCTGACAGACGCGAAAAATCTGGAGCGCGCCATCAAACCAAATACGCGCATGGTTTGGATCGAAACGCCGAGCAATCCACTGCTGAAGCTGATCGATCTTGAAGCAATCGCGAAGATCGCGCGGGAACACAAAATCATCTCAGTTTGCGATAACACATTTGCGACGCCGTGGATTCAACGCCCGATTGAGACCGGATTCGACATCGTGGTGCATTCTGCGACAAAGTATTTGAACGGTCATTCCGATCTGGTGGGCGGAGCCGTCGTAGTCGGCGACAACAAGGAACTCGGCGATCAAATTGCATTCCTGCAAAACTCAGTCGGCGCAATCGCCGGCGCGTTCGACAGTTTTCTTGTGCTGCGCAGTTTAAAAACGTTGCCGCTACGAATGGAGCGCCATTGCGCAAACGCCCTTGAGATCGCGCGCTGGTTGGAGGAACAGCGAGAAGTAAAATCCGTCCGTTATCCGGGGCTAAAGTCCCATCCGCACCACGATCTGGCGCGTCAGCAAATGCGCGGCTTTGGCGGAATTGTAACGATCATCTTGAAAGGTGATCTCGCGGACACCAGGCGCTTTTTGGAAAATACGCACCTTTTTGCGTTGGCCGAAAGTTTGGGTGGTGTAGAAAGCCTGGTTAATCATCCCGCGCTCATGACGCATGCGTCGGTCCCGAAGGAGCGGCGCGAAGAACTGGGCGTGACCGATTCGCTCGTCAGGCTTTCGGTGGGCGTGGAAGATGTCCGCGATTTAATCGACGATTTGAAGAGCGCGCTCGAAGCGATTTAGCTCGCATACGCCCGCCAACGTATAGTGCGGTGCAGTGGATTTCGAAACGGGAGCGGTCCTCTCAGTCATGCGCGTATTTTTCCGCTCCGAGAAAGTGAAGCGAAACATAAGGTTGATCGCCCACAACCCAACTATCGTGCCCAGGACCGATGTAAAAGATGTCTCCAGGCTTCATGACGTAAGATCTTCCATCCTCCATCGCGCACGCAGCTTGTCCCGAGATCACCATGCCGATGTGCTCCACCTGACAAAGGGAGGTCCCGGCAACGGGCGCGATATGCTGCGACCATTTCCAGCCGGGTTCATACGTTGCCCGGCCGATCGTCATTCCGCCGATCTTGATGAGTTCAAACCGTCCTTTCTCAAAAGTGCGAACCTCATCCGGGTTCTCAAATCGTTTGATCAAGAAGTCGATGTAATCAGGAAGCATAAGGTTAACTTGGTTGGCGTTAGTTAAAAGGTTATCGGCATCGACGTCTTCTACTACATTCGCTCTCGAAATCTTGATCATTCGAATCCGGCAATCGGATGAGGCACGTATGGCGCCTCGAGCGCTTCGATTTCGGGGTCGGATAGTTTCACTTCCAAAGCAGCAGCTGCTTCTTCAAGCTGATGAAGTTTCGTCGCGCCAACAATCGGCGCCGTTACCGCAGGCTTGTGAAGCAACCACGCGAGCGCGATCTGCGCGCGAGGAATGCCTCGCGCCTTGGCAATTTCTCCCACGCGATCTACAACCGGTTTGTCCGCTTCCTCAGTCCCCGAATAAAGTTTTTTGCCGTACTCATCGGTTTGACCACGCGTAGTGCTCGACTGCGTTTCCCAGCCGCGAGCAAGGCGACCGCGTGCCAGCGGGCTCCACGGCACCACGCCAACGCCCTCCGTCAGGCAAAGAGGTAACATCTCTCGTTCCTCCTCGCGATTCAGCAGGTTGTAATGCGGCTGCATCGAAACAAAACGCGTCCAACTGTGGAGATCGGCCAGGTAAAGCGCCTTGCAGAATTGCCAGGCAAACATCGATGATGCTCCGATGTAACGGGCCTTTCCTGATTTCACCACGTCGTGAAGGGCTTCTAGCGTCTCTTCAATCGGCGTATCGTAATCCCAACGGTGGATCTGATAGAGATCGACGTAATCCGTTCCTAGTCGCCGCAAACTGTGGTCGATCTCTGTCATGATCGCTTTGCGGGACAATCCGCGCCCGTTCACATCGGGACGCATCGGGAAATAGACTTTCGTCGCGATGACTGCCTCATCCCGTTTAGCAAAATCGCGCAGCGCCCGGCCCAAAACTTCTTCGCTCCTGCCATTCCCGTACATGTTGGCTGTGTCAAAAAAGTTAATGCCAAGCTCGAGCGCACGTTTAATGAAAGGCCGGCCTTGTTCCTCATCCAGACCCCACTCTCTCTCCTCGAGTCCGTAACTCATGCAGCCCAGACAGATTCGCGACACCTTGAGTCCCGTCTTACCAAGATTTGTATAATTCATTCCTTAACACCTCCGTTGTGAACCCATCTCATAAATAGGGAATGTGTGCGCTAAGCTCTGGCGGGCGGCTGGCAAGGCGCGACGAAGAAGCATAGCCAAACGCCGCTCTGTGACTGAGGAGCAACGCCGCCAGCCGGTCGCCAAAGCTTAGCCCAGAGGGTTGCGGATCTTTGCCGCTGCAGCAGCGTTGCTCGTCGGTCACAGATCCATGAAGGATATTCTTCCTCCTCGCGCCTTGCTGTAGCGCCAAATCTCCAGCAACGCACCCATTCCCTATTTATGTGATGGGTTCTAATCATTCGCGCTTCGTTTCAAAGCGACCCCAGCTATCACTGCACCGACGCCGCTTAGTTCGGAAATCGACGGAACTTGTCGCAACACGACTATTCCGACCAGACATGCTGTCGCAGGCAACAGGGACAGCATAAGAGCAAAAGTGGCCTTCGATAATCGCGCCATTGCAAATTGGTCGCAGATGTAAGGGATGACGGAGGAACAAATACCAACTCCAGCGCCAGCGAGAAGGAGCATTGGATCGAACAACGCGACCAACGCTTTTTTTAATCCAATCGGAGTGACCACAACACTCGCGATGACCATTGCCAGTGCCAGACGTTCAACTCCACCGCGGCCACCGCTCGCGGCGATCAGATGCCCAAGCAGAATGTAAAGAACGAACAGTGCGGAATTCGCAAATGCGAAAATGTATCCAATCGGTTCACCGCTGATTCGTACGCTGGTCAGCAGGAACACCCCGCCGCACGCGAGTAGGAGAGCGGCAAGATTGCGCATCGTCCGCACACCGAATGCTGCCAGCACGATTGGTCCGAGAAACTCAATTGTCCCGACCGTCGCTAACGGCAGCCGGTCAATCGCCAGATAAAAACAGACGTTCATGATTGCCAGCACGAAACCTAATGCGACCACGGTTCGCCGCTCGCGTGTCTCCAATTCAGCAAATAAACGCCAGGGACGCTTCCAGACTGCGAACACTACCGCCGCGCTTGCAA
>WNFY01010199.1_pt1 | contig 13139 bp, 8 predicted proteins | sample 5400091 | NCBI WGS metagenome assembly WNFY01 (sample SAMN13153364, study PRJNA577476) | soil metagenome | isolation source: 60 cm soil or saprolite under grassland replicate 1 | place: USA:California | collected 2016-06-15 | reverse complement strand
ATTATCGACGCGTCCGAGAATCAGCTGGTGGACGGCCAGATCCAGAACTTCCTGGTGGCGTTCTATCCGATCATCCGCGATTTCCCCCAGTGGCTGCAGATGCTGCTGGATCGCTCGCCTTCGATGGGCCGGGAATTCTTCACGGACAACATTCGTGTGGAGCGCCGGCACGACGCGATGTGGCGGGCGATGGGGGACGGCTTCAACGTTCACAAGAAGCGGTTCCAGGAACCCGAGCCGATGCTACCCGAGACCAAGAAATTCCACGCATACCTGACCGACATGTGCCGGAACGCCGAATTTGGCGTGGCCGTGGCGGCGACCAATTACGCGGTCGAGGGTGTGGCCCAGAAGATTTCCGAAAAGGCCCTGCGCGGGCTCGCCAAGAACGAGAAGATCGGGCCGCGCGGGCGCTGGTGGCTCGAGGAGCATGCGAAGTACGACGACGAGCATCCCATTCACGCGCTCGAGATCATCAAGGATTGCGTCAAGCGCGGGGGCGATGAGCCCCAGAAGATCACCGATGCAGCCCTCGAGAGTCTCAAACTGATGCGCTTCTCTATGGAGGCGTCTTATCACGCGTGAGTAAGGCCCGTCGCATCTCGCCGACCCGAGCCACTGGGCCAAGCACTGCGGTAGGGAAAGGTCCGCCGCTGGACCTGCTGCAGGCGGCAGCCGATATCGTCGCCGCCCTGCCCGATGCCGTGGTTGTGACGGGGACGGACCGCCGTGTGCTGGCGGCGAACGCGACGGGCGCGGAGTTGCTGGGCTGGAAGTTGAACGACGTGGTCGGCCAGGCGATCGCCGAGCATATCTCGCCGGGAGAGCGCGCGCACGTCGCGTCGCGTGAGGACAAGGTGCTCGCCGGCGAGCCGCAACGCTACGAAACGCGCATCATCAATCACCGCACGAACGAAGAACGTGATGTGGCCGTGTCGAGCGGCCCCTTCCGCGTCAACGGCGAGCTGATCGGCACGGTCGCCACGCTGCGGGACGTCACCGAGCCGAAACGCGCTCAGGAGACACTGGCGCGCTCCGAGGCCCGCTACCGCCACCTCGTCGAATCCGCGTCCGACGCGATCGTGACGCTCGACGCGAATGGCCGCTTCACCACCGTGAACCACGCCGCGGAAAACATCTCCGGCTACAAGCGCGAGGAGCTGGTCGGGCAGTGGTTCGCGCCCATGCTCCCCGACGACGACCTGCCAAAGGCGCTCGGCCACTTCCAGCAGGCATTGGCCGGCGAGACCGGGCTGTTCGATTCGCAGTTCTACCGCAAGGACGGCGAAGTCCGCACCATCTCGATCACCTATTCGACGCCGCAGAAGGACGAGGAAGTGCTCTGCCTCATTCGCGACGTCACCGACCAGAAGATGCTGCAGGAACAGCTCATCCAGTCGGAGAAGATGTCCGCGATCGGGCAGCTCGTCTCCGGCGTCGCGCACGAGCTCAACAACCCGCTGGCGGGCATCTCCGCGTTCGCCCAGCTCCTGCTCGCCGAAAAGCGGTTCCCGCCCGACCAGCGGACGGCGGCGGAAACGATCTACAGCGAAGCGCGGCGGGCCAGCCGCATCGTGCAGAATCTGTTGACCTTCGCGCGCCAGCATAAAGCCGAGAAGGTCCCGACGGCGATCAACCAGGTGCTCGACGACACGCTCGAGCTGCGTGGCTACGAGCTGCGGGTCCGCGGTATCGATGTGCGCCGCGAATACGATGAGTCGATCCCCGATACGATGGCCGATGCGCATCAGCTGCAGCAGGTGTTCCTGAACCTCATCACCAATGCCGAGCAGGCGATGGAGCAGAGGGACGGCCACCATCACCGGCTGACCGTGAGCACGCGCCGCAACGCCGACGCGATCCGGATCGAAGTCGAGGATACGGGTGCCGGCATCCCGGCCAATCTCATCGAGCGGATTTTCAACCCCTTCTTTACGACCAAGCCGACGGGCTCGGGCACGGGGCTGGGGCTCTCGATCTCGCTGGGCATCGTCCGCGAGCACGAGGGAAAGATCTGGGCGGAGAACGCGTCACAATCGGCCGGTGGGGGGGGAGGGGGGGCGCGGTTTGTCGTCGAAATACCGATCACCGAGCCGCAGCGGTCCGGAGAGCATGCCGAGGTCGCTCACGTTGAGGCCCAGAGCCCTGACACCCTGCGCGTGCTGGTCATCGATGACGAGGCCTCCGTCCGTGTGTCGCTGCAGCGCTATCTCGCCGCCAAGGGCCACCAGGTCGAGACGACCGCCAGCGGTGAGGATGGATTGCTGCGGCTCAAGGCATCGCAGTACGACGCAATCATCCTGGACATGCGCATGCCGGACCTGTCCGGCGAGCAGTTGTACGAGCGGCTCCGCAGCAACGATCCCTCCCACGCCGAGCGCGTGATCTTCACGACGGGCGACCTCGTGAACGAGCAAATGCGCCGCTTTCTCGACGGGACGGGCCGGCCTTGCGTCGCCAAGCCATTCGAGTTCGCTTCTTTCGACCAGGCATTGCCGGCGGCGCGCCGCCGGTCGTAAAACGTCGAAAATGTTGCGGTGGTTTTTGTAGGGGCGCAGCATGCTGCGCCCCTACCGATATCTCGCACAACCTCAAATCCGGAATACCATGCGCCCCGTTCTGTGCCTTCTGATCGTCTTGGTGTCCCCCCTGACCGCCCAGGAGCCGTTCGACTTCTACTCCCGCGGCCCCTATCGCCCCGCCGTCCCGCGCCCCGAAGCGATCACCGGCTATGCCGCGGGCGAGCAGCAGACCATGTACGCAGTAATGCAACACTATCTCGACACCTTGGCCGCCACCGCGACCGACCGCGTGCGCATCGAGACGTGGGGGCGCACGACCGAGTACCGGCCCATACGGGCGCTGATCATTTCCGATCCCGCGAACCTCGCCAGGCTCGATCAGATCCGCGCCGGCATCGCCGAGCTCATCGATCCGCGCAAGACCTCGCCCGCGCGCGCCGCGGCGATCGCGGCGCAGAGCCCCGCGGTCGCGGTGTTCAACTACTCCGTCCACGGCGACGAGCCGGCGGGGTTCGAGGCCGCGATGCAGGTTGCCTACCAGCTCGCCGCCTCCGACGAGCCACAGACCCAGGAGCTCCTCAAGTCGGTGGTCGTGGTCCTCAACCCATCGGCGAACCCCGACGGCCATGAGCGCTTCGCCGCCTGGTACAACTCCGTCGGCATCGGCGCCGATCACCCCTGGGCGTTCGAGCAGAACGAGCCGTGGAGCATCACCGGTCGCTACAGCCATTACCGCTTCGACATGAACCGCGACCTGCTGGCGCAAAGCCAGCCCGAGGTGCGCGCGATCATGGACGGGATCCTGCGCTGGCACCCGCAGGTGTTCGTGGACCATCACTCCACGACCTCGTCGTTCTTCTTCCCGCCGGTCGCCCAGGCGGTGAACATGAACCTGCCCCCACAGACGACCAAGTGGTTCGCGACATACGGCCGCGGCAACGCGGCCGCGTTCGACCGCTACAGCTGGCAGTATTACGTGGGTGGAGTCTTCGATTTTTTCTATATCGGCTACTGGGACGAATGGACCACGTTTCAGGGCGCCACCGGGATGACATACGAGACCGACGGCGGGCCGGAATTCCGCAAGCGCCGTGACGACGGCAGCATTACGACCTTCCGCGACGGCATCGCACACCACTTCGTGGCGTCCCTGGCGACGCTCGAGACGACGGCGAAGAGCCGGCAGAGCCGGCTGCAGGACTACTACGACTTCCGCCGCTCGGCGATGGCCGAGGCGGCAACCGATCGCATGAAACGCGTCGTGATCGTCCCGGGCAACGACCCGCAGTCGGCGGCGCACGTGATCGGCTTGCTGCTCCGAAACGGGATCGAGGTCACGCGGCTGCGGCAGCCGCTGTCGGCACGACTCGCACATGCGTACATCAGTGCGAGCACGGCCCCCGCCGCTCAGACCTTTCCCGCCGGCAGCTATGTGATCGACCTGAACCAGCCCCAGCGGCGCATCGCGAAAGCCATGCTCGAGCCACAGGCGAGCATGGAGCGGTCATTCGTCCAACGCGAGATCGGGAAATTCCAGCGCAACCGGCGGCGCGGCGACGATACCGACAAGGAGGACTACGGCTTCTACGACATCACGGCGTGGTCGCTGCCGCTGTCCTTCAATCTCGATGCCTATTGGACCGAAGATGCAGCTCCCGCCCTCTCGGGCGATCCGGTCGCCGACTCGCTGGTACCACCGCCCGCCGCGCCCGCCCGCGCGGTCAGTGGCTACGCGTTCCTGAACGACAGGCCGGGGGCGGCGCGACTCGCCCTCGCGCTCGAGGCTGAAGACTTCAGGCTCGCCGTCACGAAGCAACCGATCCTGATCGGGGGCCGCAGCTATCCCCGTGGGACGTTCGTCGCGCGGGTTCAGCGCAACGGGCCGACCCTGTACGACCGCATCGCGGCCCTGGGGCCCGCGCTGGGTGTACCCGTCTTCCCGCTGCAGACGGCTTTCCCCGACACGGGGGATGCCGGAATCGGCTCGGAGGACGTCACCGGGCTGCACGCTCCCAGGATCCTGGTGGCGGCGGGAGACGGGATTTCGGAAACGAGCTACGGGTGGCTGTGGCACTACCTCGCGCGCGAGCTCAACGTGGCGTTTACGCCCGTCCCGCTCCGCTCGATCGGCCGCGTGGATGATCTCCAAACCTTCAACGTGATCATCATCCCCGACGGCAGCGGCGGGCGGATGCGGCGTGAGCTCGGCGATGACGGCGCCGAGAAGCTGAAGGCCTGGGTGCGATCGGGCGGCGTGTTGATCGGGTACGGCGGCGCCGGTGACCTCGCGGCGAACAAGGATCTGGGGTTGTCCAGCATCGCCAGTGTCGCGCCCGACAGCGGCGCGAAAGCCGACACGGCGGCCGCGGGCGACGCTCCCCCGCTGATTTCGAAGACGGCGGCCCCGCGCGACCGGCCCGAGTGGATCCCCGGGGCGATCTTCCGAGCGACGCTCGATACCACGCACTGGCTGACGGCGGGATACGACCGCAACAAGATCCCGGTGTTCATCGACGGAGACACCTTCTGGCGGCCCTCCAAGGGCGGCGCCAATGCCGCCGCGTTCACCGATCCCGCGGACTCGTTGGTGCTGTCGGGCTTATGGGCGGGTCGTGCTGTTTCTGAGTGATCCGCTGTTCCGGGCCTTCTGGCGAGGTCCGGCCCGCATGCTCACCAACGCGATCCTGGTGGGGCCGAATCGGTAGGAGGCGGTAAAGGGGCGGTAGGGGGCGGTACCGCCCCCTACCGCCCCCTACCGCCCCTAAAGTTCAGATTGCTCGACTGGTCCGAATCACATCACGAACCTTCCAGCGCAGTTTCGGCGCGACCCGGAACCAGCTCGGCTCCTCGTGCATCCGCGGCGCCATCCGGAACTTGCGGCTCTCACGCTCGGGGACCTTCCACGTCACATTGACGTGTCTCTGTTTGCGCAGCACGTCGAGGGTCACGGACTCGCCGGGGTCATAGGAGCGAATGATCCGCATCGCCTGCATCGGTGAGGTCGGCTTGCGGCCGCCGATGGAGACAATCACGTCCCCACCCTTCAGCGCGAGCGTCGAGTCTTCCGGCGCTCTGACGACCAGCACGCCCTCACGGGTTCCGAAGTACTCTCCGAGGTCGGAGTTCAGCTCCACGAGCTCGATTCCGCCCCACGGACTCCCGAAGGCGAATTCGAACTCATTCCCCGGGCCCATTTGCATCTTGGGCATCACATTCTCGAAAGCGCCCATCTCGGGCCCTTCCATCGGGCCGGTCCACGCGCTGCCGCCCAGGTCCTCGGCCACGATCGTCACTTTGCGGGCATCGGTACCGCGGCGGTATTCGACCTGCACCGTGTCGCCAGGATCGACCGCATGAGCGAGCTCGATCAACTTCATCCCTGGCCCGGAGTTTTCAGCGTCCTCAGATTGCGCGCCGCCGAGCGCGGTGCCGTTGAAGCGCGTGATCACATCACCGACCTTGAGACCCGCTTTCTCGGCCGGCCCGCCCGGCGTGATGCCATCAATCCGCGCGCCGACCTTATCACCGGCGGCGTCGGCCTTGGTATCCACGATCACGCCGATGCGGCCGCGACTATCGCTGAACGTATAGACGCCGAAGGGCCCGTTCCGCGTCTCCACGCGCACGCGCGGGCGCGTCCGGGTGCCCGGGCGGCGGCTCGGCGCATCCTGCGCCGACGACGCGGCCGGCACCAGCAAACAGACGGCGAGCGCAGCCAAAGTCCAATTGCGAATCATGTAACTCTCCCTCCGGGCGGTTAGAGCCCGACGTAACGAGCGCGGGTCGCGCGGGCATTCACCAGCTCCCGCATCAGCCCGACACGCTCCTGCCAAAGTTTGACGAGCTGGGCGTCCTGTACGCTCTGCTCTTGCTGCGTAAGGCGGCCGTCGATCGCGGAAATGCGGTCTTCGAGGTCTGCCACGACCGCCGCCGCGTGACCGCTCAGAACGCGACCGTCGATGTCGTATTGCTGCAGGGAATCTTCGAGCGTCGCCGACTGCTGCTTCACCTGACTCAGCTCAGCGGACATCCCCTGACCCGACGGCTGTAGCAGCAGGATTGCGGCGATCGTGGCGGCGAGCGCCAGACTGCCGGTCCAGGTTCCCCAGGTGCGGCGGCGGCGAGAGCGCTCAGCGCGCAGGACCGCCTGTACGGCGGGCCAACGGTCGCGCGGCGGGTGCAGGGCCGGCAGGGCTTTGAGCTGCGCAACGCGCTGGTACCACCCTTCCAGCTCCGCCTGACACGCAGCGCAGGTGGTGATGTGCCGGCGCGCCCAGACCGACGCCTCACCTGCCCGCAGGGCTCCCAGATCTTCCATCGTGCAATGCATTAGCCTCGCGCTCCTTCATCGAGCATCCGCCGTAGCCGTGTGTGGGCTCGCGCCAGCTGCGACTTGGAAAAGCTCACTGTTTTTCCCATCTGCTCCGCAATTTCTTCGTGCGTATATCCCTCGACGTCATGCAGCCACACCACTGCGCGCGACGTTTCGGACAAGTGCTCGAACGCCCGCTCCAGATCGATGTTCGCCCCGACATGCATTCCCGGTTTCCCAGGCTCTTCGTCCAGCGAGTCCATCTCCCGCACCTGCTCGCGGCGAATTCGCATCAGGGCCTTGGTCGTGGCGATGCGCCGGATCCAGCCCCACAAGTGACCCTCGCCACGGTACTGCTTGATGTTTCTCACGATCTCGAGAAACGTCTCCTGCAGCACGTCCTCGGCATCTTCGGGCCGCCGCAGAATCCGCCGGACGAGATTGTAGACAGGCGTCTCGAAGGCCCGGTATAGGGCTTCGAGGGCTGCTTCATCTCCGGCTTGCGCACGGGCGACGAGGACATCCGGGACGGCGAGAGACACTGTCATTGTCCGAAAACTATGATGCCACAACTACGTAGAACGTCGCGAAGTGATCCTGGGGAAATACATGGTTCCTTAAACCATTGAGCCCTAGTAGCTTGCCGCATGCCCAAGTCCGACGTCCACGTATGGCTCCATCACTGGCAGGATGAAGCCGACGCGGCCTACCTCTACCTCGCCCTCGCCGGCCAGGAATCCGATCCGCATCGCAAGGACGTCTACATCAAGCTCGCCGGCGTCGAAGAGCGCCACGTGCAGATATGGAGCAAGCTCCTCGGCGAGCACGGCCACAAGGTCGACCACGCGCGGCCGTCCCTGAACGCCAAGCTGCGGGCGTGGTTCGGCCGCCGCTTCGGCACGCGCTATCTGCTGCCGATGTTGCTGCGTGAAGAGGGCGAAGAGGTCAAAGGGTACCTCGACCTCCACAGGGGATCGCGCCTCCCCGCCGCGCAGGAAGTCTCGCTCCAGCTCGCCAAGGAATCGGCCGCCCACGCCGGGACGCTGGCGGATCTGGCCGGCAAGGGCGCCGAGCCGTGGCACAAGACGGGATCGGGTGGCTTCCTGCGCAATGTGGTGTACGGCTTCAACGACGGGCTGACGGCGAACTTTGGGCTCGTGGCGGGGGTGATCGGCGCAGCCGTGCAGCCGCACATGATCATGATCTCCGGCGTCGCGGGCATGATTGCCGACGCGCTTTCGATGGGCTCGTCAGGCTATCTGGCGGCGAAGAGTGAGCAGGAGGTGTGGGAACACGAAATCGCGATGGAGAAGGAAGAGATTCGCCTGATGCCGGAGGTCGAAGAGGAGGAGATGGCCCTCCAGTACGAGGCGAAGGGCGTGGATCCCCGGACGGCGCGTCGGATGGCGGAGGAAGTCATGCGCGATCCGGAGCGAGCGTTGGGCGAGCAGGTGCGGGATGAGCTGAAGATCGGCGAGGCGCACGCCACACCGTTTCGCGAGGGGTGGATCACCGGAGTGGCGACGGCGGTCGGGGCGTTCATTCCGGTGGCGCCGTTCCTCTTTTTGCAGGGACGCGCCGCCATCTGGGCGGCGTTCACGATCGCGATGCTGTCGCACTTCGCCGTGGGAGCTGCGCGCAGTTTCTTCACCGGCCGCGGCGTGATTCGCAGCGGCATTGATATGTTCGTGATCGGCGTCGGCGTGGCGGCGGTGGGATACCTGGTCGGCGGTTTCGTCGCGAAGGCGCTTTAGACGACGAGGTTGACGAGCCGGTCCTGCACGTAGATCACCTTCTTCACCTTCTGGCCGTCCACGAACTTTTTCACGGCATCGTCAGCCAGCACACGCGCCATCACATCCTTCTCCGCCATGCCGCGCGGCACCGTGAGACGCGACCGAAGCTTGCCGTTCACCTGCACCGCGATCTCGACGTCGCCCGCTGACGTAAGGCGCTCGTCGTACGCGGGCCAGCGTGCCTCGAAGATCGAGGTCCCGTTCCCCAAGACCGACCATAGTTCTTCCGCGATATGCGGCGCGTAGGGCGCCAGCATAATTACGAGCGGCGTGATCAGCTCCCTGCTCCCCGCTCCCTGCTCCCGCAGTTCATTGACGTACTCCATCATCGCCGCGATCGCCGTGTTGTACTGCAACGCCTCGGTATCCGCGGTCACCTTACGGATCGTGCGATGGAGCTTCTGCTCGAGCTCCGGGCTCGGTGTGGCTTTGGCGCCGCCAGCTTCGTGAGCCAGCGCCCACACCTTCTCCAGGAAGCGGCGCTGGCCCACGATTCCGGAGTCGCGGAAGTCGCCGCCGTCCTGGAAGGGGCCGAGAAACATCAGGTACATCCGGAACGTGTCCGCACCCCACTGCTGGATGTAGGTGTCGGGCACGACGACGTTGCCCCGGGACTTGGACATCTTGGCGCCGTCTTTCACGATCAAGCCGTGCGCGCGGAACTTCGGGTACGGACTGTCGAAGTGCAGATGCCCGAGGTCCGACAACACCAGGCAGATGAAGCGCGCGTACAGGAGGTGCAGCACGGCGTGCTCGTTGCCGCCGATGTAGCTCGACACGGGGAGCCACTTCTTCGTGCGCGCGGCATCGAACGGCCGGTCGTGGAATTCCGTCGACGGATAGCGCAGATGGTACCACGCCGAATCGAGGAACGTGTCGGAGACGTCCGTCTCGCGCCGAGCGCGGCCGCCGCACTGGGGACATTTCACGAAATACCACTCCTCGTGCCGCGCGAGCGGGCTGACCCCCGTGTCGTCCGGACGGAAGTCCTCGATGAGCGGAAGCTCGACGGGCAAGTCCTGCTCCGGCACCGGCACGACGCCGCACTTCTCACAATAGAGGATGGGGATCGGCGGGCCCCAGTACCGCTGCCGCGAGATGCACCAGTCGTGCAGCCGGTACTGGACGCGCGCGCTCGCGAGCCCGCGTCCATTGAGCCAGGCGACGATCTTGCGGGCCCCTTCGACGCACGATGCGCCGTCGAACGCCCCTGAGTTCATCAGCACGCCGTGCTCGGAGACGCTGGGCAGCGTTTCGCCCTCGACTGCCACCACTTGCCGAATCGGAAGCTTGAATTGCGTCGCGAACTCGAAATCCCGTTTGTCGTGGGCGGGAACGGCCATGATCGCGCCGGTTCCATACTCCATCAGGACGTAGTCGGCGATCCAGATCGGGATCGCTTCTCCCGTCGCCGGGTTTCTGGCGTAGGAGCCGATGAAGACGCCGGTCTTCGTCTTGTCGCCGACGCGCCGCGACACGATGTCCTTGGACTGCACCTCACGCTGATATGCCTTGACGGCCGAGCGCTGCTCGCGCGCCGTCAACTCGTCCACAAACGGATGCTCGGGCGCGAGCACGAGGTAGGTCGCGCCGAACGCGGTATCGGGCCGCGTCGTGAAGACCGTGATCTTCTTGCCGCTCGGCGTCTCGAAGATCAGCTCGGCGCCCTCGCTCCGGCCGATCCAGTTCCGCTGCAGCAGGACGGTGGAGGATGACCAGTCGAGGTTCTTCAGGTTTTCGAGGAGCCGCTCGGCGTAATTGGTGATTCGGAAAAACCATTGGTCGAGGAAGCGTTGCTCGACCGGTGTATCGCAGCGCTCGCAGCGCCCATCGATGACCTGCTCGTTGGCGAGCACGGTCTTGTCCTTGGGACACCAGTTCACCGCGGCGCGCTTCTTGTACGCCAGCCCCGCCCTGTAGAGCTGCAAGAAGAGCCATTGCGTCCACTTGTAGTAGGCGGGATCGGTGGTCGAAAGCTCATGACGCCAGTCGAACATGCCGCCAAAGCGCCGCAGCTGGCGGCGGAAGGTGGCGATGTTCTGGGGAATGAGCTTGGCGGGATTGGTACCGACGCTGAGCGCGTAATTCTCGGAGTGGATCCCGAATGCGTCGAACCCCATCGGCTCGAAGACGTCGTAGCCCTGGAGCCGCTTGAACCGGCCGTAGATGTCCGCCCCGGTGAACGCGAACATGTTGCCGACGTGCAGGCCTTCGGCCGACGGGTACGGGAACATCATGAGGTTGTAGAACGGCCGCGCCGCACGGTCCAAGTCGGGCTCATTGGTGTGGCGCTCAGCCCAGCGGGCCTGCCACTTTGCCTCGAGCGAACCCGGATCGTAGCTTGGGAGGTCTCGCATACGGTGGTAAACCTAAACCCGAATGGCCATCAAGTCACAGCAACTGCGGCAGAGTTTCCTGCTCTCGGGAGCGGGCGCCGCCGTCCTGCTCGTCGTGTTCGTCGCCTGGCTGACGAGCACCCGTGTCGGTCAGGTCCTCGAGCAGGAGGCTGACGCGCGCGGGCGCGATGACGCCACCCGCGTCGCCGCCATTGTCACGCAGTATCTGAAGGAACGCCGTCACGAAGCGACGGCGCTCGCCAGCGAACCGCAGCTCATCGCGGCCGTCCGCGACGCGGGTCAGGCGGCGGTCACCCGCGGGCTGGACCGCATGCCGATTCCCGACCTGGAGCGCGCATTCAATGCCAGTCGCCAGCTGGGTGGCGACCCGGCCCTCGCGAGTCAGCTCCGCAATTATCCGGCGACGTCCGATCTCGCGGAAATTATCGTGACCGAGAGTCACGGGTTGAACGTCTTCACGTCCGAGCGTCCGTCCGATTTCGTGCAGCGCGACGAGACCTGGTGGCAGCGCGCGATCTCAGAGGGGCGGTACGAGGGCGGCGCGGAGTTCGACTCCTCAGCCGGAGCCGCATCCCTGGAGTTCGACGTCGCCATACGCGCATCGCAGGGCCAGCGGCCGGTGGGCGTCCTCAAGGCGGTCTTTGCCCTGAACCGCTTGGCGGCGTTGCTCGGCACCGAACAGCTGGCTGGCGGAGCCTACGTCCAGGTGGTGGACGACCGCGGCAACGTGCTCGTCGCGAAAGACGCCGCCCTATTGCTGCAGAGTCTGCCCGACAAAGACCGTATCCCGCTCGGCGCCGCGGTGGCGACGGCCCACGTCACAACGGTGCGGGGCGAGAAAGAGCTCGTCGCCTCGGTCCCCGCGAATCAGGGCCAGTGGTGGGTGCTGTATCGGGAGCCCGCGGCGACGGCGTTCGCCACGGCACAAAGCACGCAACGCGCCGTGTGGCTGGGCGCCTTGCTGGTGGCGGCCGTCGCTGTCGCTGCGCTCTTCTGGCTGTCGCAGCGCCTCGGCCGGCTGGTCACGGAGCCGGTGCGAGCCGCGGGCGCGATCGCGAGTCGCGTGGCGGGCGGCGACCTCTCGGTGACGGTCACGACGCAGCGCGCCGAGGCGAGCGAAGTCGCGGAGCTACTGTCGTCGGTGCACTCGATGGTCGTGGCGCTGCGGCGGCTCGTCGGCGCGATCCGCGCGGCGGCGGACGAGGCCGCCGCCATGGCCACCGAAATCTCGGCATCCACCGAGGAGATGAGCGCTTCCACACAGGAGATGGCCTCGACGTCGCAAGACCTCTCGCGGCGTGCCGCAGAGCAGTCGCAGCTGGTCCGTGCGGCGGCCGATGACGCCGCCCGGATCCTCCAGATTGCCGCGAAGCTCGCCCAGGGGGCCGAGGAAGCGGCGCGCCGCAACGCGGACCTCGCGGCGCTGGCGCGCCGGCACAAGGACGGACTCGATCAGAGCACGGTCCGGCTCGCCAAACTCGCCGACGAAGTCGCGAAGGGCGCAGCGGAAGCGGAAGTGCTGACGCAGGCGACGGCCAGAATCCAGACGTTCGTGGCGCAGACCAAGGCGGTCGCGACCCAGACGAACATGCTCGCGCTCAACGCGGCGATCGAAGCGGCGCGTGCTGGCCCGCAGGGACGCGGGTTCGCGGTCGTGGCGGACGAGGTCCGCAAGCTCGCGTCCGTGGCGGCTGCCGCCGCGGGCGAGACGGCCGACACCGTGCGTGGCGTGCTGGTGCGTGTGCAGGCAACCCGTGACCGGCTCGTACGGCTGGCTGAAGGGGGCGCGGCGGTACGCGAAGCCTCACAGACGGCCGCGCAGGGCCTGGCAACGGTCGCGAGTGAGGCGGACGCGAACGATGTCTGGAGTCGCGAGATCGCGCAGTCGGCCGGCGAGATGCGGTCGCTCGTCGAAGAGATTGCAAACCGGCTGACGACCGTCGCGGGCCAGACGGACACGCTGCTCGCGTCGGCCGAGGAGCTGGCCGCGTCAGGCGAGGAGCAAAGCGCGTCGACCGAGGAGATCGCGTCGTCAGCCAATCAGCTCGCCGAAGCGGCCGACCGGCTCACCGGCGCGGTGAAATCATTCCGATTGTTGGCGGACGAGCCCCAGCAACAGCAGGCGGCGGACTAGCTAGGAAGGCTCCGTCGC
>WNFY01016954.1_pt1 | contig 13142 bp, 17 predicted proteins | sample 5400091 | NCBI WGS metagenome assembly WNFY01 (sample SAMN13153364, study PRJNA577476) | soil metagenome | isolation source: 60 cm soil or saprolite under grassland replicate 1 | place: USA:California | collected 2016-06-15 | reverse complement strand
GGGTCTTGACGCTGTATTATGCAGATGGGATGAGCGAACCAAAGATCCTGGACCTCTTACAGACGGTGGGCATGTCGATCAGCACGGGACAGCTCTCCGACCTGCTGATCAAAGACCAGGAGCCATTCCATGCCGAGAGCGCAGCCGTGGTGAAAGCGGGACTGGCAAGTTCCCCGTGGCAGCATCTCGACAGCACGGGCACCCGCGTCAATGGCAAACACGAGCAGTGTCATATTCTCTGCAACCCGTTGTATACCGCCTATCGTACGTTGCCGGCCAAAGATCGTCTGAGTCTGCTTCGCGTTCTTCAAGGGGGAGCCGATCCGGTCTTTCAGATGAATGAGCGTGCCTTAGAGCTGCTGCCTCAGTTGGGGGTGACGCAGAAGTGGTGTCGCCTGCTTCCCACGCTGTTGCCGCACGGCCAAACGTACACCGAGAGCCAACTCAACGACGTGTTGGATCGGTACCTGCCTACACATGGGGCTCCTCTGCGCAAGAGTGTGAAGGAAGCCCTGGCCATCGCGACCTACCAAAGCCAGACGGCCTACCCAGTGGTCGAGTTGCTCCTGTGTGACGATGCCTCTCAATTCAACTGGTTGACGGTCCAGCTCGCCTTGTGCTGGGTCCATGAATATCGTCATTACAAGAAACTGACGCCACGCTTCCTTGCCCATTGCCTCCTCCTTGAGCAGTTCGCCAAAGACTTCTGGAAGCTCTACCGAGATCTGTTGGCCTATCGAGATGATCCCAATCTGGCACAGGCAAATGCGTTGCGGGCGGCCTTTGATCACCTCTTTGGGCAGAGCAGTGGCTACGACCAGTTGGATGAGCGCAAAGCCTTGACACTGGCGAAGAAAGAACCGTTGCTGATGGTGCTTTCCCATCCTGAAATCCTTTTGCACAACAATCCAGCCGAACTGGGTGCCAGACAGCGCGTCCGCAAACGAGATGTGAGCCTACAGGCACGTACCACTGAGGGCATCCGAGCGTGGGATACCTTTCAGACCTTGGTGAATACAGCCAACAAGCTTGGGGTCAATAGCTTCCAGTATTTTTATGATCGCATCACTCAAAGCAACATCCTCCCCAGTTTCGTCCACCTTATCGAAGAACGAGCCAACACGCTCTCGCTCTCGACCTCTTGGTCTCTCATGACGTGAACTACATACGTCTCTTCCTTTTTGTCATCATCCTCTGTCTCTTCTCACAACACTGCCCCGTCAGATGTTCTGTTTTTCTTTCCCCGAATTATTGAGATGATACTACAGGATTATATAAAACTATCTGATTCCAAGATAAGAGGAAGTATTGAGGAACCTGCTATAAAATGGTATGATGCAATTGAAACATACGTACAATTTGTATCAAATACCTTAAGCTGTAAGCAGCACGAAAGAGTTGCAGATCATGCAAGAGGCTCATCATCATGGCAGACTCATTCGCGAGTACCGCGAATTGCGGATAGGTATTACTCAGGAAGAACTTGGGCGCCGAATTGGTAAGAGTCGAAGAACTATCATCACCATCGAGCAAGCTGCGTTCATTAGCGATACCAAATTACGCCGGACCCTGGCATGGGCCTTACAAATTCCACCAGATCTGCTCAACCTACCAGAAACTACGCTGCCTAATGTACCCATATTCAATCCACTAGAAGAACTTCCATCTCCTGGTCGCAAACGCCTCAACCATTTCGTACTTGATACTTTTATCGAGAATCTTCGAATGCGTTGGGACCTTTATTATTTTAGGAAGTGCCATTGCGGCAGATATTAATCTGGACACGCATATTGAAAAACTAACGGAAATTGCGAAGGAAGCTAATTCCAGGGATCAGCTCCAACTTATTCTGCTACTCAGTCACAATTATCAGCTCAAAGGCATGATTGCTCGTGATCAATTGGACTACACAAAGGCTGAGAACTATTTTCAACAGGGTTCACTATTGGCTCAACAGGCATCAAGCGCCGAACTGAACGCATTAGCAATAGCACGCAAAGCAATGGTTAGTCTCGTACAGAAGCGTACTGATGAGGCAGCGTCGCTTTATGACGTTGCCAGGGAGATTGCTAGACGCTCTTCACCCGCATTACGCGCTTATCTTGCAATGGGTTACGCGGAAGCACAGGGACGGTTGGGAGATCCAGGTTGTTTAGCATCTTTAACAGAAGCTCGTACGATGCTAAAGAGGGTCGATCCTAGTGAAGATTATCTCCTGTTACAGCATTCAACGCGATGCTCTGAACACGCTGTTGATGACTGTTGGGGATTATGCCATGTTATGATAGGCAAACCTAAGCAGGCAATCGAATACTACGAGCAATTGGATAAGAAGTTGGATTTGAGCATGACACGTACAAGAGGTCGGCTTTATATTCAACATGCTGAGGCTCTTTATGCTAGCAAGGATCTAAGTTGCTGCTTCTATGCTAGTGAAGGGTTGAAACTTGCGCGTTCTATAGGCTCTCAGAACAACATTCGCCGTGTGAGAGAACTAGCATCAAAATTAGCTAGACAGTATCCAGGAGATGCACGGGTAAAGGACCTCATCCAAGAAGTACAAGGTAATTGGCATTAACTAACCAAGCAAGTGCAAACGATGTGCAAAGTGCAACCTTTGTGCAATCGCCCCGTTTTTCTATTCACCTCCCTTCACAAAAAGCTATTATTCACAATAACAAGTCTACTTCGCGGCGGAGTTAGAGCACACCTAGCTATTGCTGTCGGTACTGTCATCGATATGCATAGTAGCAATACCTGTATGATTCTGCTCTGGCTTTTTGCGGGGTCCCTTTGGACCGGGCTTGTGATGTGTTGCGAGATACTGTTCCAAGGAGTCGGTGTAGATAAGCCATTCTCGACCGAGCTGGAAGCCCGCTAGTTCCTCTTTGCGGAGCAATTGCGTGAGGTATGTCTTGCTCAGACCCGCACGCTTAACTGCCTGGACAGTAGGAATGCATTCCCGGTTAGTGTTGAGATCTAGAAGTCGGATCTCTTTGAGCATTAGCTTACCTCGCAATTCATTTTCTTTAAGAGTGATTATAACATATCAAATGCCCTTGAAATTAGTGATTTTAAGTGTTATAATCACTCTTAAAGAAAATGTTTTTAAAACTTCTATTTAGAAATAGGCAGCGGAGAGATTATTTTCGGCGTAGGGCATGCCTAGCCTAGCAGCAAAACCATGCCCTACCACTGACCGTAGATTGTTACTAATCCTTGGTGCTTCTATTCTAGCATCAGGAGGTCGCGCAATGCTATGGTCACTCTCTCTCCATCTATGGATGGCACCTTTACAACTGAATATCGCTGGTCCGCGTCGGTTGCAGGTGAGAGATGTAGCCTCCGCGTACTGGCATCTCGCAGTCAAGCCACGCGGCAAGGCTAGGGGAGGGAGCTAGAGCCTCACTGATGTAGTAGCAGGTTCGCCCGACAACCACTTTGAGAGAGTGAATACCCAGGAGAGTGAAATAGCTCACGCAGCGTAAAAGCCTGAACAAGGCGGCGTCCAGATGACGGAACTGCGCAAGTCTAGGCGGAATGGAAGCGGACAGACAGATGAGCAGCGTCAATTGCCATTAGTAGAGAACACTCATCACCATCCCCGTGCCATTGGACATTTCGCGTATGACATCGAGCGGAGAACACGCGCCCACAACGAGAAGCCAAAGCCCTGCTGTGTGGAACAATGCACGTTGACCTGTCCGTGTACTACACAATTCCGGCGGGAGGAAGGAAACTGGCGGTGACTGTACCTCTTGTGGGGTCTTCGCTCTTTTCCCTCACCACTTCAGTCTGCACCATGCTTGACCGCGAGGCCCCTTCACACCAGCCTATCACAGGAGGTTGATGCGAGGGATGGTCCCTCGACATATGCCGGAAGGCAGAAAGGATGCGTCTGTGAGGAATTGGGAAAAAACATTGTTACGGGCATACGAAGATGGTGCGCCGTTTCCCGTAACCGTTATTCAGCGCAATGAGCACGGTTCCCCCCAAACAGCGATTATGGATCAGGATGGGCGTGAGCGCTATATCCTCGAACTCCCCGGTGAAGCCCCGTTGGGGAATCTCTCAGAGCGAGGGGTAAACGTGATGCTGGAAAGGTCCCACATTTCGGACGAGGGTTGGACCGTAGTGGAATCCTAAGCCCCGATGAGAGAGTCGCTTACAAGGCGGCTCCCTCACACCAGCCCATTTCAGACAGTGGGTTGATGCGAGGGGATGGTCCCTCTGGTATGCCCATCTGAGTAGAAAGGACAAAAGGATGCTTGGAGATCGTGATGTCATAGACACATCAACGAAAGATCTGAACAGTCTTGCAACCGCAATCGAGACGGAACTGCAAGAAGGCGGCATTCCTCCTGGCGAACTGGCACAGCTTGATCAGGAGCAAGCCGAAATTCTGGAAGAGTTGCGCCAACGCGGTTAGCAAGGGGGAGCCGCTCCGGTAGCAGCCCCCTCACCTCTAATGGGCAACGAAGAGCAAAACGCAAAACAGAGAAGCTTGTCAAAGAATTGACAGCAGAGAAAACAACACAGGAAAGGGGTGAACAGGTTGCAGCTAGTTGAACAGACGATTATCAATGAGAGTGACCCGCGTTATGCAGCTATCGATGCAGCATCCTTTGCAGCAAAGAACCTGTACAATCTGGCATTGTATGAATGGCGGCAAGCCTTTATCCATGAAGGCAAGTACCTCAGCTATGCAGAGGTCTACCATCGGGTGAAGCACTCCGAGGCATATCAAGCGTTACCGCGCAAAGTCTCTAATGACATTTTACGCCAGCTTGATAAGATATGGCGTTCGTTCAGGAATGGCCTGAAAGAATGGTACGAGCATCCTGAAAAGTTCATGGGTAGGCCACAAATCCCCAAGTACAAGCACAAGACGAAAGGCCGGTTCTTGCTGATCTACGACAAGCAAGCCATCTCGAAAACGGCCTTGAAGCGGGGCATGCTTGCCCCGTCTGGTTTGGGCATCGAAGTGAAAACATCACAAAGTGCAGTGAAGCATGCCCGTATTGTTCCTCGTATCGGGTTTTACGTCGTGGAAGTTATCTATGAAAAAGCGGTTGAACAAGCAGAAGTCAATCCTGAGTACTACGCTGGTATAGATATTGGAACGCACGTTTTAGCGGCGCTAACATCAAATAAGCCGAACTTTCAATCGGTGATTATTAACGGGCGTCCGGTGAAAAGTATTAACCAGTTCTACAACAAGCGTCGTGCTCAACTTCAGAAGAAGCTTGGTCATACTGGCACAACGAAGCGCATGGAGTGCATCACCAACAAGCGTAACAGGCGCATCGATCACTACATGCACACAGCAAGCCGATACATCATTGACTTGTTGGTGAAAGAGAGGATAGGAACCCTCGTAATAGGGAAGAATGACGCCTGGAAACAAGAATGTGAGATGGGCAAGCGCAACAATCAAAACTTTGTGCAAATACCGCATGCTCGTTTTATATCCATGCTCACGTACAAAGCTGAACTGGTAGGCATTCGTGTTGAGATCACAGAAGAGTCTTACACCAGTAAAGCCAGTTTCCTTGACCTTGACCTGTTACCAGTTCGCAAGTCAGGCGATGACATGAAGTACACGTTTAGCGGCAAGCGCGTGAAACGTGGATTATATCGTGCATCGAATGAAGCTCGGATCAAGTTCAGGGTGAGCAGGAAAGAATTCCTGCGTCTGACCAATATAGCGTAACGCTTCTTGCTCCTCTTTGCATTGTGCATACGCTTCACTCAGGCCCATAAGAATATCGCTGCGAAGTAGGGAGGTCTTATCGCCAAGAGCGTGGAGCGCTTTATGAAAAACAGGAATGTCGCCAGGGCCTGCTCACTCTGAGGGAGCTAGATCAAAATCAATGATACTCTCACAAAGTCTTTGTAATTCCTGACTCACAGGCTGATGTGCCGGATGGGGCGCATATTCTCGATAGATCTCCGCATCGGCAAAGTGCATAATGAAGCCATAGGTATACCCTCGATTCGATCCATTCAAGTTTTTACCCACCTGGACATCAATAATCCCAGGAATCGTTTGCTGAAGCGACTGCACATGTTTTAGGGCTATGAGTATCTGATCCTCTGTAGCACCTGGTTTTGGTTGAAGCAGAACAATATGAGTTACCATCTTGAAATATTCTCATCTTTCTGTAAAATAAGTTCATGCTTTTCCGCTACTGCGTTATTGACCATCTGGAGCATAACATCCCATGGAACATTGTTCATAGGGGGATACTTCTCTGGCTCGTAGATCACCCGAACCCCATACTCTCGCAACAGTGCGACGCTTCTCGGAAAAGCTGGATGGCGAGCGAGAGAGAACTCTGGTACGCAGGGAATAGCAACAATGGGAGTCTCCATACCCAGATGTGCACAGAGGATACTTAAAGCAAGTGTGTCTGCGATGCCTGAAGCCCATTTGTTCAGGGTATTGAAAGTGACTGGAAAAGCAACAATGGCATCGGGTTCAGGAACAGTATCAGGAGTGTCAGGATGGCGATAATCGCTGCGTACGGGATGGCCTGTTATATGCTCCAAATGCGAGCCATCAATAAATTTCCTTGCCTGGGGAGTAGCAATCACACTAACATCCCATCCATCCGAGAGTGTACGCGTTACCAGATCCTCGACAAACATCGGCTCAGACGAACGCGCTGCGCAGGTGACGATATACAACACCCCCCGGTCACCCTCAGAGAAGTTGCTCATCTTATTCCTTGCTCCTTGTGATATGTGGCTTAAGTTCTGCTATCTTTTCGCTGAGTAGCCTTACAGGATACACGTTGCGCCAGGGTTCTAACGACTCTCTCAATGAGAGCACACGATGAAAAACTTGTGGCGAACGTAATTGTACCATGATTCCTATCGCCTCATCGGCGTAGCGGCATGCCTCTTCTATCTCTTGTTGTTGGACATAGACTGCTGCCAGGTCTGTACGGACAATAGCATTATGAATGCTCCGTTCCTCGTCCATCTCACGAAGGTCCTGCTCAAAAAGAACGCGTGCTTTCTCCAGATGATGGATTCGCAAATAACAAACGCCTTGAAAACCGCGCAGAATTGAGCGGTTGAGATGTGCGTTCACCGCTCCTGGAGCAAATGCAAACAACGTTGTGTCCACCTGTTCTCGGCCAAGATGGCTTTCTGCCAGTTCTAATGCCTCAAAACAGGCGACCTCATCATTCATATTTGCACATGCTTCTGCTTCTCGCGCGGCTAACCACGCAGTAGCAATGGATGAAGGTCTTTGTTGTAGCAGGGCATGGGCTTCCTGTATATACCGTCGTGCCTGCTGTGGCTGATCATCATAAATCGCGACAAAGCCCTTTCTACCCAAAGCAAGGGCCTGAGAGAGAGTATCTCCTCCGCTTCGAGCAGTTGTCAGAGCCGAGTTGTAATATCGTTCTGAGGTTGGGCTGTCTTTCAGATCAAAAAAGATTTCACCAACGAGCTGCATCGTTTCGCTTGCTAGTGTCGAAAGCTGGTCATAGGTACGAGCTGATTGAGTATGGGCCATTAATTGGAAGAGTGTATGGAGGTGGCCGACAACACCACCAAGCATATCACGTCTCTGTTGTAGCATTGTTTCAAACTCAGCATAGAGTTGCCAATGAGTTCTGGTCATCGTTGCCAGGTGGGTTAACATTGTATCATCCATATTGGATGGCCGTTTCAGCGTACTAACAAGGCGGTCAACCGCATCAGGGTTGAGCAGTTCTTGAGGAGATACAGCCAAGACACCGCCAAGAAGCCCCATCCCCTGGAGGAGATTTCGTCGTTTCAAGTTTGCTTTCTGTTCAAACCCCAACGCTTCATCACTAGAATCGAACACCTGCCTTAATAATCGTCGAGATTCGAAGTTTGGGGTAACCTCTCCACTCTCCCATCGCTGATACGCACGTACGGATATATGTGCCATTTCAGCAATTTCTTCTTGAGACCATCCCTTACTCAGTCTGGCCGAACGCAACTTCTCATTATTCATCCGTCAGCTTTACTCTCTTCCTGCCGTAAATAGAGCGAAAGACTTAGAAAATGCGTCAAACGCACAGAGTCATGTAGGAGTCGTGTTCTTGTCGTGGTGTTAAAAGTGCTTATCAAGTACCCTTCTAATCAGAAGGGTAAAAGCCGGTCACTCCTGATTATATCCGGTTTCCGATAGGATTGCATTAGTTGCATACATAAATTTGAGGAGGTTTCAATGGACACGATGACCGTGAGCGTAAATTTCTGGTTCCTTTTCTCGATGTGTCTGATTTTCCTGGTGATCGGATTGATCCTTGGTGTGCAAATCGTCCTTGGCGCACACAATAGGCGCGATCGTGGCCCTTATCGCGCCTATGATCGCAGTCGCTACTAAAGTGGGAGGGAGCTATGGATACTCTGACGTTCATGCTGCTGGCGTTCCTGTGGACACTCTTCGTGTTCTTTGTCGGAGTGATTGTCCACTGGTGGGCGACCCGCGAGCAACGACGCATTCTGAAAATGTACCGAATACGGGAACGACAGCAGCAACGATGGAGCAGACCCGTTGAGTGAATGATAGCGAGATAACCATCAGGCGCGCTCGTTGGCAGATTTTTCTTCGGATGCGGATTTTGAGGATTTTTTGCGAGGACCTTTCGGCCCTGGTTTACGCGGTTGAGCAAGAAAAGCTTTGAGCGAATCTTCATAGACCAACCAATCATGACCAGGTTTGATACCCTCAATATGCCCTTCCCGTAGCAAGCGCTGGATGTGTTCACGGCTCAATCCAGACATCCGCATTGCTTCAGATGTTGAGAGAAGCACGCGTTCGCTACTGATGTGTTGTGACATACAGAGGTCCTCACTAAATCTCGCTGTTTATACGTACAGTTTCTCTGCTAAGTATAACATTGATAAAAATTGGTGACTAGAGGTCTTGACAATTACGCTGTATATGCTGCATAATTTAATTACGCTGTATATACAGTACGATTAGCACAAGGAAAACACTCACGGCTGCAACCGCAAGTGCCTTCCAAACCACCCGCTCGCATATGTGCTGGACAAAGGTTTCCAGGCCACGCCAACACCTATGCACGTTCCGGGCTTAGTGTCATTATAACGCACTAGGCTCCGGTAATCTATTGCCTTTTGAGGCAAAAGGAGCCAATTCTATGACTACAGCACAGCGAACCTTCGCACAGCGTGTCGGGTACCTCGTGACCTGCGTCATTCCTGCGATCTTACTTTCCAATGAAGCGGACCCGGAAGATCCGTCCAGCCTTCGTGCCGATGCCAGTCACGAGGGCCTGAGTTACCTCAAAGTTTCTTACCAACTCTCGGAAGGTGTCTACGTCTGTCGCGTTGCTGCTGCCCCCAATAGAGTTGCTACAGGCTACACGGTACTCCTCACAGAACAGCAATTGTATTCCGCGCTTCCCTGGGACCATCGCCTTGAGTGGGAAGATCATAACTGCACGCAGAAGCGGGACCCAGAGTCCATTTTGACCCTGCTGCGCGCCTGCGCGGCAGAGGTCCGGCCCCTGGTCAAGATCTCTCCTTCTCAAGCCGTCGTACCGCCTCAACCCGTACCCGCTGCGGCAGAGATTGCCTTTGAGGCACGCTCCGCACAAACCATAGAGATCCGTGCAGAGGACCTTCAAGAAGCCCTTGGCCTTGCATCTCTGGACACCGCGAAAGATACCGCAGCACATATCGGGCAAAAGGGCACCTATCGCATGCAGCAAGCCTTCTTGCGGGCGGCGATAGACACGCTGATGACACAGCTCTACCAGGGGCAAGAGCGCGCACATGCCCTGAGCATCAAAGCCAGATGTGCCCTGGTAGCATGCGTGCAGCGTTGGCACCGTCAGACGCGCCAGCAGGTTGTGAACGCAGCTTTAGCTTTTGATGCACAGGGGCAGCGGGTGCTCTGGCAGTTGACGATCGGTGTTCCGGCAGTTGCGGATCTGGCAGCATAGAGCTCATGTAGGCTCTGTTCTCGCCTGTTTATCAATGCTCTTTGCGCAGCGCGACAGTAAAGACAGACAGCACAACTCAGAAAGGACTCTCGTGAATAGCATTTTTCAAAAATGGAAACAAGGTGAATGCGTACAGGTGCGGTCAACGATCTCTGGAAAAATCTTTACGATCCAACCGGAGCGTTGGGAAGGCATCACGCTTGGGTACACGATCCTGGTCAACGGCAAGCCAGTACCCTCACATCGTCGCAAAATGATCGCCGATGCGGATTTTCGCCGATGGAGTGCGGAATTGGAAGAGGTTTAGAAAGGGGCAACAAGCACTATGAGGATATGCATTCGGTTTCAGCCGAAAGAACGGATTCCACACGCTGGCGAAACGATCACGGTCACAGGAGGGTTGAGCGGCCTCGATTATCAGGTTCACATTCGTCAGATCCTGTCCGTAGAAACCAATTCAGATCGGACGAAATCGGTATGGGTCGAGGGCACGCGACGATATCTCGACTCCGAAGGACAGACACCAAAGAAGTAATGGAAGGTGCGAAGGAGAAAACTATGGTATTGCCACCCGCTGTCAACACAAACCGGGCGACTTGATTAGCGATGAACTCGGGAACTGGTACAAAGTCACGGAATCATCGACCTATTGCGCGGAAATCCGCCGCTTTGACACGCCAGCGGAACTGGTAAAACACAAGGCGTTGGATGGATCTAGAAAGGAAACCTGACTGTCCGGACAAAGGAGACCAGGACGAGATCGCCCTCCTGAAAGGTGAAGAGCGTGCAGTTAGCTGAGCAGACAATCATTAAAAAGAGTGACCCGCGCTATGCGGCTATCGATGCAGCGGCATTTGCCGCAAAGAATCTGTACAACCTTGCGTTGTACGAGTGGCGGCAAGCCTTTATCCATGAAGGCAAGTACCTGAACTATGCAGAGGTTTACCATCGGGTGAAGCATTCTGAAGCATATCAGACGTTACCGCGTAAAGTCTCCAACGACATTTTGCGTCAGCTTGATAAGGCATGGAAGTCCTTCAGAGCGGTGATGAAGGAATGGCGTGAGCATCCCGAAAAGTTTTTAGGCAGGCCACAAATCCCCAAGTATAAGCACAAGACAAAGGGACGGTTCCTACTGATCTATGACGAGCAGGCCATCTCAAAAACAGCCTTGAAACGGGGAATGCTTGCGCCGTCGGGCCTGGGGATTGAAGTGAAAACGTCGCAAGGCATGGTGAAACACGCTCGCATCGTTCCACGCATTGGGTTCTACGTCGTTGAAGTCATCTACGAAAAAGCGGTAGAACAAGCACCTGTGAACCCTGCATATTACGCTGGCATAGACATTGGCATGCATAATTTAGCGGCGCTAACATCAAACAAACCGGACTTCAAGCCGGTCATTGTTAACGGGCGTCCACTGAAAAGTGTGAATCAGTTCTACAATAAGCGGAAAGCAGAGCTACAGAAGAAGCTTGGCAAGACAGGCACAACGAAACGCATGGAACGTATCACGAACAAGCGGAACAGGCGTATCGATCACTACATACACTCAGCAAGTCGATACATCATCAACTTGTTAGTGAAAGAGGGGATAGGGACGCTCGTGATTGGGAAGAACGACGGATGGAAGAACGAAATCGAGATGGGCAAGCGTAACAATCAAAACTTTGTGCAAATCCCGCATGCTCGTTTTATCCAGATGTTGACCTACAAGGCTGAGTTGGTAGGGATTACCGTCAAAATCACGGAAGAGTCCTACACCTCAAAGGCGAGCTTCCTTGATCGTGACCCGCTTCCAGTCCGTAAGCCGAATGATGACAGGACATACACATTTAGCGGCAAGCGCGTCAAACGTGGATTATATCGTGCATCAAATGGAAGATACATTAATGCCGATAGTAATGGCTCATACAACATTATCCGCAAAGTAGCACCTGATGCCTTCGGGCTGGAGGGTGTAGAGGATTTTGCAGTTCATCCTGTGAGGATTACCCTCACGAAATAAACAGAAAATGTGGCGAAATGTGGCTACGCAATATTTCGCTATATTTTTGGGACTGTTGGTAGCGCGCGAGGCTCACGAAGTTCCTTTAGCCCACCCATTCAAGTTACCCGACAGGCGCATAAAGCAACTCTCCCTCACTCTACAGGAGGCGGCTGCGCCTGTCAACACGTCGCGGAGGACTATTCCAGATGAAACGACAGACGCAACCCGTGACAGGCTCGACACCCTGTAACGCCTTTCCTCGGCTCACCACCGAACAAGAGGGGGCCTTGATCGAACGCGCTCGCGCCGGCGAAGATGTGCGCGACCAGGTAATTCTTTCCTTGCAGCAGCGGGTGCATGCCCTGGCTGCGAAATATGCCCGACCAGAGGGACAAGAAGATTTTTGCGATCTGGTCAATTCGGCCAACGTCGCCCTGCTCAAGAGCTACACACAGGCATTGCGCTCGCCCAATCCCTATGCCTACCTCCTACGTACCGCCCGCTCAACGATGATCAACTACTTCTATGGCTATGGAGAACACACGCAGCGGGAACGCGTTCCTATGCTCAGCCTGGATACAAATTACAGTGAGGATGGCACGCCTCTTTCAGACCTACTGTCTACTGAACAAACGGTTGAGCAAGCTACTCCCCTGGAAGAAGCAGCCCCGCTCTACCAGAGAAACAGCGATTGGTCGTTGAACGGCACTATGGCTTTGGGCAAGTCCCAGAGTCCTTGAATACGATCAAAGGAGGATCATCCCCCAGGAACTCCAGATCCATGGATGCCCGTTACCAGCATAGCAAGGCGCTGGCTTCGTTACGCGCCATGCTTGCCCCGGTGTTCTTGCAAACAACAAAGGGAGACATGCAATGAAAAAGCGTGAGAAGCTACCAGCCACGAAACAGCAGGGTCGCAGCTACCAGCTACGTCCCAAACGCGTGAACATGGGCGAACTGCACTACTTTGCGCTGACCTTGCGCAGTCTTGCACTCAATTTTTGTCGCAATGAGGAGATACGCCAACGAATTCTCACTGACATCAAAGGGCATTGCCCCACGCTATTTCAAGCGATGGAGGCATGGTCTGCTGATAGTGGAAAGGGTACTCCTGAATGGGATGCGCTTACTTTTACCTGGAAGGTTCCTCTCCCACCAGCGTTCCTGGAGGATGAGGAAAAATACGGGGA
>WNFY01004323.1_pt1 | contig 13144 bp, 10 predicted proteins | sample 5400091 | NCBI WGS metagenome assembly WNFY01 (sample SAMN13153364, study PRJNA577476) | soil metagenome | isolation source: 60 cm soil or saprolite under grassland replicate 1 | place: USA:California | collected 2016-06-15 | reverse complement strand
CCTGCAGGTGCAGGCTGATTTCATCCTCGTCGCTGAGTGCGGCGGCAATACCACCCTGAGCATAGTGTGTGCTGGAGTCGGTAACCTCGCGCTTCGCCAAAACCAGAACGCGGCCCGCGGGAGCGAGCTCAATCGCCGCGCGCAGTCCGGCCACTCCGGCGCCGATGACCAGAAAGTCAGTTTCCGATGAGGCGGCTGGCATTGCTGGCATAGTACCACCGCGAATTGAACTCCTTCCAGCGTCGGCCAGACTAGCTCGGTCCAGCCGGGGCCGCGCCGCCCTTGCTATGATGGATTCCGTGCTCCGCATTCCCATCAACACGAAATCTCGCAACTATGAAGCCCTGATTGAGCACGGCGTGCTCTCTCGTACGGGCGAAATCTTGCGCAAAACTCTAGGCTCGGTGCCGCCCGTTTTCATTGTGACTGTGTTGCCGGTGCGGCGCCGCTGGGGCAAGGTACTTTCGCGCTCTTTGGAATCCGCAGGCTTCGTACCCCGGTTCGTTGAAATGCGCGATGGCGAGAGGCACAAGCGGCTATCTACCGTTGACCAGTTGGCTGACAATTTGGTCAGGCTGGGAGCCGATCGTAAAGGCCTGATCATCGCGTTCGGTGGAGGCGTGGTCGGCGACGTTGCGGGAATGCTCGCGTCCGTGTATATGCGCGGCGTAAAGCTGGTGCAGATACCTACGACCGTTCAGGCGCAGCTTGATGCTGCAATCGGGGGGAAGACGGGCGTTAACCTGGTTACGGGAAAGAACCTCGTGGGCACGTTCTACCAGCCGGAGGTTGTGCTCATCGATCCCGCGACGCTTGAAACACTGCCGGCGCGTGAATTTCGCTCTGGAATGTATGAGGCCTTGAAGGCGGGAATCATCGGTAAGCCAGAACTGTTCGCGCAGCTCGAGAGCGTGTCGATCAAGACTCTGCGGGAAGAACCTGCCGCTACCGCTTGCGCGATCACGGAATCGGTCAAGCTCAAGGCTGAGGTCGTTTCGGCGGACGAAAGGGAAGGCGATCTGCGGCGGGCGCTGAACTTGGGTCACACCATTGGACACGCGCTCGAGGCCGCGACCGAATACAAACACTTCCTTCATGGAGAGGCCGTCGCCTGGGGCATGCAGGCAGCCGCACGAATTGCCTTGGAGATGCGGGTGTGCGATTCGGAAACATACCAGCGTATCTGCCATGCTGTGCACGCATGGGGTCCTCTGCCGGAAGTGAACGTGCAAAATGCAAAGGCGCTTAAGCTGATGCAATCCGACAAGAAGACTGAGAGCGGCACAGTTACCTTTGTGCTTCCCAAGATGATCGGCAAAGTTGAGATGGTTAAGAACGTTCCTGAAAGCGCAATCGTGGCTGCCTTGGCTGAGATTCGAAGGGCTTCGCGTGCCTGAGACGTTGGGTGGATCGTCGCCGGGAGCGGTCCGGGGCGCGGCTCCAAGAGGAACAAGCGATCCGGAATCGGCTTCACGCGCCGTCCGCGAGATGTTTACTTCCATCGCTCCGCGTTACGACCTTCTCAATCACCTGCTTTCGGCCAACGTCGATAAGTTGTGGTGGCGGCGCACAGCGCGAATATTCACTTCCATTCTGCGTCGCGATGGTTCCCGGGTTCTTGACCTGTGTTGCGGCACGGGAGATATGGCGTTTGCGCTTCGAAAGGAGGGGAGAGAGGCGCAGGTAGCGGGCGCAGATTTTTCTCACGCGATGCTGCAACTGGCTGGGAAGAAAACAGACCCGAGCAAGTGCATCACGTGGATCGAGTCCGACGCCTTGCAGCTTCCATTTCCCGATAACAGCTTCGACCTGATCACTTCCGCATTTGGATTTCGCAACCTTGCCGACTACGACCTCGGGCTACGCGAAATCCTGCGAGTGCTGAAGCCCGGAGGACAAGTTGGAATTCTCGAATGCGGGAAACCGGAAGGCCTGTTCGGGAAGATTTATGACGTCTACTTCCAAAGGATCCTACCGCGCGTTGGAACGCTTATTTCGGGGGTCAAAGGCGCGTATGCGTACTTGCCGGACTCCGTAGCGAGGTTTCCTGCGCCGCCCGAGATGCTTGTGCGAATGCAAGCTGCTGGCTTTGCGGAAGTCAGCTGGACTCCATACACATTTGGAATTGCGGGCCTGTTTCGCGGAAAGAAGCCGTGACCGAGTCTATTTTCCGGCGGCTAACGGAATCATATCGTCCCGCTTGAAGCACTCGGCGAATGCCTCTGAAATCGGATAGCGAATGACATTCTTGTACTCGGCGCCTAAGAATTCCTGCAGGCGCGTCGTATCCAAAACGGTGTCTGAGAGCATGTAGGGAATCACGTCGGGCGGGATGGTTGAAATCCGCATCTTCCAGAAGAACTGCAAAACCATGTCAAACAGCTTCTCTGTCGGAACCTTCGCCAGTTTCGCTTTCGCAATGTGAATGCACTGCTCGTAGGTGAGCGGAGAGCCGCGCCCAGTGACGTTCAGAATCGTCAGCCGCTGCGCCTCAGGCTCAGTCTTCTGCAGAATGTGAGAGACAAGGCGCGCGACGTCTTCTATGTGGACGAACTGAATGCGGTTCTCAAGATATTTCTTTCCCGAAGGCAGCAGGCAGGGAAGCCGCTTATGTTGCTCGCGCATGCGAGCGGCACGTTTGCTAGCGCCGCCGGGGATGCCGCGGAATGCTTCCATAAAGTAGTTGTCCACCTGGGCGCCCGCGAAGATATGCGGCCGTAAAACGTAAACGCTACAACCGCGCAGTGCCGGAGCACGCTGCTGCACTACTTTGTCGGCTTCCATTTTGTGAATGCCGTAGCTGTAGGTGTGGGCCGCCAGCGGCGTCTCTTCGGTGGCGGGTTTTGACAGATCGGGTCCATAAGCCGACACGCTGCTCATGAAAACGAATTTCTCAACCATGGGCCACTCGCGGTTGGCCTCTGTAACGGCTTCCATCACCCGCGCGGTCCCAGCGACATTCGTCTTCCAGATGCGGTCAGGATCGACCATCCCGGTACGTACCGCGTCCATCACAAAGGCAAGATGGACGACAGCCACGGGCCGCACGTCGCGAAACAACTGCAAGAGTTGAAGGCAGGAAGCCTCTTCGCCGAGGTCCATCTGCTCAAATTGCAGCGAGAGGCCGGTCTGCGGTGGGCGGAAGTCCACCCCCACAACGCGGAATGCGCCCAGCAACGGCAGTAGCTGCCGTCCGAGATTTCCCGAGATTCCCGTCACGACGATCGACGGTATTGAGTTGCCCATTACTTCTTTCCGGGTGTGGTGGTTCCTGTTGGAGCTGTGCTTGGCGCTGCGTCTCCCGGGTTCTTCAGCGAGGGAGCAGCAGGGACCGCAAAATAGGAGTCGTCGTAAGTAGTCTTTTCCGTTGCCGTCTTCTGCAAGTCCTGCGACGCGGCCTGAAGTTTCTGCTGCTGCAGGATTCGCGTGATGTCACTGCGAACATCGGCCATCGGTTGCGCTTGCTTGGCTTCGATTTTGTAAATCATGTAGCCCTGAGGATTGTTGAGCACCGGCGAGACCTCGCGGACCTTGAGATCGAAGACTGAAGCATCACTTGGCGGGAAATGGGCTTTGCTGACGTTGTTGACGCGGACGCTGTCCGCCTGCGCTTTTAGCTTTTGTCCGGCAAAGTCGTAAGCGTCCTGCTGAAGTTTGACGAAGTCCTCTCCGGCAGCGGCGCGAGCGCGCAGCTTGTCCGCTTCTTCCTTCATCGCAGCTTCTGAGGCCTCGCGACTCTTCTGCGCATCAGGACCTGTCGGTTTCTGGGCGGCGACATCTGCCTGTTTCGCTTTCGCTATGTAGAGCTTGTCGTAACTGATGCTCTGGAAATCATTGCTATGCTGAGTGTAGTAGGCTTCGATCTCCGCGTCAGAGACGTTGGCTGCCTCTTTCTGCATATTCTCGCCAGCGAGTCTTGCGAGTAATTGCAGGCGTTGCAGTTGCAGTTGTTCGTCAAAATCTGGGCCACGATCAAGTCCCAACGCGTGAGCACGCTGGGCCAGAACGAGAGCAGCTACGTACCGGGTGGCAAATTGTTTTTGCTGAGGCTTGGGCATATTAGGCTGGAGGGCATTTACTGTCTTTTCGAACTCAGCGCGGGTAATCACGGTTTTGCAATCGGCTGCGGGAGTCCCTTTATCACAAACTCCTTGAATGGTAATCACCGGAGCATCCGGAGAAACCTTCTGATCGGCGGCTGCGCTGGGCAAGTCCTGAACAGGCGTATTGACGCGTGGTTTCAGTACCGGTTCGGAATTGGCCTGGCCGAGAGCTACGCCGGTGAGCAGGACGCAGGCGAGCCCGATTGCAAATTGTCTCAAAGGATCCTCCAGAATTTTGTGGATAAAGAATCGTAGCACAGAGCGCAGGCGGTCCACCTTGGGTCCTAATCGCCAACAGACTGATGATTACCATTCCCCGGGGACGCATGCTGGTTTTGCGCGATAATTGCAGTCATGCCAGACGCTCCCGTCATGGTTCGTCCTGAACTCGGCTCTCAGTCGATGCGGGCAGAGAAGCGTTCAGTGGCCAGCAACTCCGTCGTTGCTGCCGTGGCAGTCACGGCCTTGAAGATTGCGGTTGGCATCACGACAGGCAGTCTGGGCATTCTCTCCGAAGCGGCGCACTCCGGACTTGATCTGGTTGCGGCGGTGATCACGCTACTGTCGGTGCGCGTTTCCGACAAGCCCGCCGACGCCGACCACCAGTATGGGCATGGCAAGGTCGAAAACTTCTCAGCATTTATCGAAACCGGCCTGCTGCTGCTGACTTGTTTTTACATTGTTTATGAAGCGATCAAGCGCCTCTTCTTTCATCATGTAGAAATTGAGCCTTCGATTGCGGCTTTCGTGGTTATGTTCGTCTCGATTGCGGTCGATTACTGGCGCTCACGCGCCCTGGGAAGGATCGCCGAGAAATATGATAGCCAGGCTTTGCAGGCCGATGCTCTGCATTTCTCGACTGACATTTGGTCAAGCGCAGTCGTGATTCTTGGACTGGCCGCGGTCCTGGCAGGTCGCAAGCTCGGAATTTCATGGCTGATCGATGCAGACCCGGTCGCCGCCCTGTTTGTTGCCGGCGTGATTATGTTCGTCAGCACACGCTTGGCAAGAAAGACGGTCGACGCCTTGCTCGACACGGCTCCAACCGGCGCGCGCAGCAATATCATCGCGTCGCTGAACAAAATTGACGGCGTACTCGAAGTGGACCGAGTCCGTATTCGCAGGGCAGGGAACCGCTATTTCGCGGACGTGTCGGTAGGGCTCTCGCGCAATGTCACATTTCAGCGGTCGGGCCAGGTCGCCGACGAGGTTACGAACGCGGTGCATGGAGTACTGCCCAATACTGACGTGGTTGTGCACTCCATTCCCCGTGCGGCGTCGGCCGAAAATGTATTTGACCGCGTGCGTGCCGTCGCCACCCGTCACAACCTGAATGTGCATGATGTGAGCATTCAGGACCTCGACGGCCGTCTGCATGTGGAACAACACCTCGAACTCGATGAGCACCTTCCGCTCAAGCAGGCCCATAACCGGGTTAGCGACCTCGAGAGCGAAATTCGTGAGGAACTGCCGGAGATCGCGTCGATCCTCACGCACATCGAAAGCGAACCAGCAACCATCGAGGCCGGAGAGCAGTTGCAGAAGGACGCTCGCCTGGAAGAGCGGCTCAAGCGGGTGGCGCATGAATTCCCGGATATTTTAGATATGCACGATATGCAGGTGAAACGCGTTCGCGACCACGTGTACGTTTCCTGTCATTGTACGTTTGCGGATGACCTTGCCCTCTCTCGCGTGCACGATCTTTCTACCGCGCTGGAGATTCGCTTTAAGCAGGAGGCGCCTGAATTGTTTCGCGTGCTCATACACCCCGAACCCAGCACCGACAACCGGAGATGACTATTTTTACCGCCAAGGCAAAATGGACAGAGGGAATGAGGTTTGAAGCTAACGGTAATTCCGGACATCCTCTCCTCATCGACGGCGACAGCAAGGTTGCGAGCAGTCCCATGGATCTTGTCTTAGAGGCGCTTTGCGCATGCACAGCAGTCGATGTCGTCAGCATTCTGCAGAAGAAGCGCGAGCCATTCACTGCTGTCGAGGTGAGTGCCAGTGCCGAAAAAGCCGGTGATCCGCCGCGCGTTTATACGTCGATTGAGTTGCTGTATCGGGTTGCGGGGAATGTTTCTCGCAAGGCAGCCGAAGATGCGGTACGACTCTCAGAAGAGAAATACTGCTCGGTGGCGGCCATGCTCAACAAGACCGCGAAGATTACGTATCGCATCGAGCTGGACGCCTCGTGAGTCGAACCGCAGCTAGTCCGCACCGCCATCAGGACGCGCGTTCGCTAGCCTTCTATCGAGGATACTTTTATATTGCAGCGGCCGCGGTGTTGTGGGGGACATCGGCAACCCTCGGCCGGGCTGCGTTTACCGGCCGCCTATTGCCGGGATCAGGAATTGCGCGTGTAGATCCGATAGTTCTATCCCAGGCGCGCACAACATTCTCTTTTATTGCCGTGCTGCTGGGATTGCTGCTTACCCGAGGCCCGCGAAGGCTGCGTCTGCCTCTCGCCGATCTTGCAAGGGTTGCGGCGTTGGGACTTGCCGGAGTCGCCGCTTCCAACTACTTCTACTATCTCGCCATTCAGCGGACGAATGTTGCAACCGCAATCATCGTGCAGTACACCGCGCCGATTTGGGTGCTGCTCTATATGGTCGTTCGCCGCTTGGAACGCGCAACGCTGCCAAAGATGCTGTCCGTGGTTTTGGCGATTGTGGGGATAGCACTGGTGATTGGCCTATTCGGTCACGGCAAGCTCCAATTGGATTCATTGGGAGTTGTTGCAGCCCTAGTTGCGGCGTTTTCTTTCTCGTACTACAACATTTACGGGCACTCGCTTCTTGAACGATACGACCGCTGGACTGTGCTTCTGTTCACCACCATGTCGGCATCGTTGTTCTGGATTTTCATCAACCCTCCCGCGAAAATCGTGGCCGCGCACTACACTTTGCCTGTCTGGACTTTTCTTTTCGTGTTCGCCGTGCTCTCAGTGTTGCTTCCGTTTGCGTTGTACTTTGCTGGCCTCCAGCACCTGACCCCAACCGAGGCCATCGTGGCCAGTTGCCTGGAGCCAGTTTTCTCCATACTCATCGCCGCTTTCGCACTGCACGAAACCGTCGGACCGTTGCAGGCGCTCGGAATGCTGATGGTACTGGGTGCCATCGTGGTCGTGCAGCGCCCATCGAGTGGAGACAAAGTTCAGCCTCTGATCGAGCCGGTGGACTGAAGAGACATTGGCGGCGGTCCAGGAGTGACAATAGACAGAACCATCTCGGATGCTAACGCAGGTGGTAAGGATCAGGGATGCCCCATTTCTCGCGCTTTTTGCGAGAAGTGGGGCTTTGTGCTCTCGTACCCTGAAGCGAACGCGAATCAAAGACGGAACGGAGCAGCCGCCTTTGCGTTGCGAACTTATTTGTGCTATATAGCATTACTGGCGAGGATTTACGGTCGACCGGGTCATTCTCAGGCGCGCGCTGCTCTTTTGGGTTGCGTGCGGCTGCGGACTCGCCACCGGCAGAATAGATAGCTATATAGCGGATAATACCCTGAAGGAACATTGTATTGACCCAGACAATTCAATTTCCCCATTTCATGCTTCGGGAGATATTTGAACAACCCGAAGCAATCGATAAGACGATCGCTGCGAGGATTTCTCTGGCCGAATCTCCCGTCAATATCTCGCAAGAAGTGAGGATTTCAGCCGAGGAGCTGCGCCAGGTCAGCCGCATCAACATCGTCGCCTCCGGCACCAGCCGCCATGCTGGCATGGTCGGGCAGTACATGATGCAGCAACTCGCCGGCATTCCTGTTGAAGTGGATTACGCGAGCGAATTCGAATATCGAAATCCAGCGATCGGCACCCACGAAGTCACCATTGTGATCACGCAGTCAGGCGAGACTGCAGACACGATGGCGGCGCAGCGGATCGCAAGGCAGAAGGGATCCCGCACCCTTGCGATCTCGAATGTAGAGGGTTCTACCATCGCCCGCGAAGCTGATGGAGTGCTTTACACTTACGCCGGCCGCGAAGTGAGTATAGCGTCCACAAAGGCGTTCACTGCGCAGATGGCCGTGTTGTTTCTGCTTTCCGGATATCTGGGACAGGTACGGGGGCAGCTTTCCAAAGACGCGGCGAAGCATTGGATCGAGGAATTGCTACTGCTCCCGAAAAAGGCAGAGGCGGTTCTGGGATCTGCCGAAACCTGCAAGGAGTTCGCGGCGCGCTTTCAGCGTTCGGAGGACTTCCTTTTCGTCGGACGCGCCATTCACTATCCCATCGCGATGGACGGCGCACTCAAGCTCAAGGAGGTTTCCTACGTGCACGCGGAAGGCTACCCCACCGGCGAAACTAAACACGGTCCCAATGCCCTCATCGATGAAAACCTGCCGGTAGTGATGATCGTAACCCGCGACCTGAGCGATGAAGGTTCAGTTCTCCGCTACGAGAAGAACCTCGCCGCGTTACGTGGGTTCAAGAAGCAGCGCGCCCAGGTGATCGCCCTCGCGTCGGAAGGCGACGAACGGGTGCAGGAACTGGCGGACCATACGATATTCATTCCACAGGCGCCGGAACTGCTCGTCCCGATTCTGGAAATCATTCCCCTGCAGTTGTTCGCCTACCACATGGCTGTGATCAAGGGGCTGGACGTGGATAAGCCGAGAAACCTGGTGAAGAGCGTGATGCACGAATAGGCCGCAGAAAACCTCCACCACAGATATCACAGAGGTACATAGAGGAACGCCACGGAGGAATCGCGAGAAAAATCGAGACAGCATTCTCATTCTCCGACTTCCGAACCTCTGTGTCTTCCCCTGTGAAACTCCGTGCCCTCTGTGGTAAAGGTTTTGACTTTCTTCGGTCGTGAAGATTTCCGTACTCCCGAAAAAGAAAGCCTGAAGCGCATGCTAAACCTGCGCTACTGACTTCTCCGCAACCGATTCTTTTCCGGACAGCGTCTCCCAGCCTCGACGCGAGAGATCCCAGAAGATCAGGTAGCCGGATACCGCGGCCAGCGTCAGCAGTGTCAATCCCCAGAACCACTGCCCGAAAATGAGTTTGCCGATTCCGAACAGGCATCCGTACACCAGCACTATGCCCATGACCCAACTCAATGCGTTGCCGGCAAAGTCGCGAACCTCCGGCAGGTCGGGCACGAGTTTCGCAATGCGCCGCCAGCCATATACGGACGGATGTACGCGTCGGTAGAAAGAAACAAGTGTCTCCTGCGATTCTGCCGGCGTGAAGATTGTCGCAAGCACCCAAGCCAGGGTCGCAATGCCGCCAGTGATCAGAGTCCGTTTGGCATACACCAGAGCGTCTCCTCCAGAGAAGGTGACCTCGGTCAGCCCGAGGGTGACCGCCGCCGCGGCTATCATGGCGGAGATTTCGCTCCACGCGTTGATTCGCCACCAGTACCAGCGCAGGATATACACCGCGCCGGTTCCGAACCCGATGCCGAGCACCAGTTCCCACCCGGCGCCAATCGATTTCAGTTGCGCCGCGGTGTAGCCGCTGGCCAGGACCAACAGGACCGTTAGCCACCGGCTCACCAGAACGTAGTGGCGTTCCGTCGAATTCCGCACGATGAATCGCTTGTAGAGGTCATTCACCAGATACGAACATCCCCAGTTCAGCTGGGTGCCCACCGTGGACATAAATGCCGCGAGAAACGCGGCAACCATAAGTCCACGCAACGCAGGCGGCAGGTAGTCGCGCAGCACCATGACGTAGCCCTGCTCCGGATTCTGTCCGAAAGCGGCGCTGGGGTGAATGCCTCCATTCGGCGAATACACCACCATCGCCACCAAGGCAGTCACGATCCATGGCCAGGGACGCAGAGCGTAGTGCGCAATGTTGAACCACAGAGTGGCTCCGAGCGAGTTCTTCTCGTCCTTTGCGCTGAACATTCGTTGTGCAACGTATCCTCCACCTCCCGGCTCCGCTCCCGGATACCATGCCAGCCACCACTGCATACCGAGATACACGACGAAGGTGAGCACAGGCAGAGTCCAGATCGCGTTGCTGGTCATGCCCAGGTGAAAATCCGGAAGAAAGGCCGTGGGGTTCGACGTCACCGCGCCCGAGGCTTGCGCGTTGCTCTGGATGATCTGCAGGCGCGCTTCGAGCGCGTGCATACCCCCGATCTTCGCCACTGCGACCCAGGCAAGCACGATGATCATCGCAATCTTGAGCACAAACTGGAACAGGTCCGTGACCAGCACTCCCCACAGCCCGCCGATGAACGTATAGAGCCCCGTGAATGGAATCAGCACGAAGATGCAAATTGCCAGCGCCGTGTTTTGCGGATCGCCAAGCACGTGCTGATACGTGTGACCGAAAATCTGGAACTGCACGATGCGGCCTTCGGCGATCACCGGTCCGAGCAGAACGGCAATGATGCTCACCATCGCCTTCGTCACCCAGCCCAGGATGAAGCAGTTCATGAACAGGCCGAGATAGATGGCCTTGAATCCGCGAAGAAACGCGGCCGGTTTTCCGCCATACCGAATTTCTACGAATTGAACGTCGGTGAGAATCTCAGCCCGGCGCCAGTAGCGAGCGAAAAAGAACACTGTCAGCATGCCCCCGGTGCAGAAGGACCACCAGATCCAGTTCCCCGCGATGCCCTGTTTCGCAACCACGCCGCACACAAACAACGGCGTATCAGCCGCAAAAGTAGTCGCTACCATCGAGGTGCCGGCAAGCCACCAGGAGACGTCGCGGCCCGACACGAAGAATTCTTCCGTATTGCCGCCCGCGCGCCGGCGGTAGTAAATTCCGATGACAAGGTTGATCAGCAGGTAGCCGACAATCACAGCCCAGTCGATGTATGTAAGGGGCATCAGTCCTCCGCGTCAGAAACGCGATCAAATTTCTTTCGAAAGAACTTCCTATCGATAGCGGCGAATGAACAGCGAGTGCCGCTCTGCGCGGTAGAAACCGACTACATAAATCACAGGCTTGGCGTTGGATGAATAAATGACCTGCCGAATGCGCATGACCGGCGCGCCACGCGGCACATGCAAGGCCTGCGCAACCCGAGTGTCGGCTGCGGTCGCGTCCACCTCTTCATCGGCATACGTCAGACGAATGTCGTAATCATGCTCGAGGGTCGCAAACAGAGAGCCTCGCCCGAGCGGCTCACGCACCAAGCCAGGAAATCTCTCCGCCGGCAAATAGCAGGTCTCAAGCGCAAATGGCTCTTCGGACGCGTGCCGCACGCGCTCGATCTTGATGATCTTGCTCGAGGCGGGCAGGACCAGGCGTGCCGCAATCTCTTCTTCTCCCTCGACAATCTTCGCGGTGATCAGCTTGGAGACTGCCGCCATTCCGCGGCTTGCCATCTGTTCCGTGTAACTCATCAGCTTGTTGAAGTGGATTCGGGGAGGGGCCACGAAGGTCCCCGCGCCGCGCCGCCGCTCCACCATGCCTTCGTGCTCAAGGCCGGCAAGAGCATGGCGGGCAGTCATCAGGCTGACGCTATGGATTTTGGCGAGTTCTCGCTCGGAGGCGACCGCGTCGCCCGGTTTCAGATCGCCGGCTTTGATTTGCTGGCGAACCTCGCTCTGGATGCGTTGATACGCCGGTGTCCCTTTATGACCGTTGGATCCCATGCCCTCCTCTTCCTTGCCTAAACGCTGAGCTTCAATGCGACCTTCCAAATCAATATAGAGAATTTCCATGCCGAGAACCCGTGACCGCCAAGGTGCAAAGGCCGCTATATAGCTTCATATCAATTGTCGGTCGATGTCTACCCCTCCCGGCTAGCCTTTGATCGATTTGCCTGTTATATAGCAGTAAATAGAACTCCCGCAAAATCGCTTTTGCGGCGCAAGCCGGTGCAATCGCTGATTCGTGAACATCAGCAAGTCTATTGGCAAAAGTGCAACCCGGATGATCCCAGTCGCCAGTTCGGCATCCAGTGACTTCCCATTGTTATAGAGCAGTGGCTGCCGCTGCGTAAAATATTTTTGCTTCTGTTGCAGTTTTTGCTTGACCAATGTCGTTCATCTGCTATATAGCATTCGCAGTCGCTGTTTGTAAAGCAAAAAACAAAGTTCTCCGGAGGTTCTGAATGAGCAGACGTGGACCGTTCTGGCTCGCCATTTTCTTTTCCATGCTGGTGGCTTTCTCTGGCTTGACCCAGATTGCGTGGGGCCAGGAAGTGACCGCATCCATCGTCGGGACCGTCACCGACCCAAGCGGCGCCCCCATCACTGGCGCCGATGTAACCGCGACCGACGCAGATCGCGGCACGGTCTGGACGGTGAAGACGAACAACACCGGCGTCTACAACATCACTCGCTTGCCGATTGGCAACTACACCGTAAGAGTCTCGTCGTCAGGGTTCCAAACCGCCACTTACCCGAAATTCACTCTGGTTCTGAACCAGTCGGCACGTGTGGACGTGCAGATGAAACTCGGACAGGCCTCGGAAACTGTCGAGGTTGTCGGCGCGGTGCCCGTGCTGCAGACCCAATCCACCGAGGTAAGCACGCTGATCGACGCCAACACCAACGTGAGTCTGCCGCTCGCCTCCCGCAACTACCTGCAGCTGACCCTGCTTGCTCCCGGCGCGACCAACGTCAATCCAGACAGCATGCGCCAGCCGCAAACCATGACGGGTTCCGGGCGGCCCTACATCAACGGCAACCGCGAACAAGCCAACGCGTACCTGATCGACGGAATCTTCAACAGTGAAGACAAGAACAACGAGACAGGCTACACGCCGAACATCGACGCGATCCAGGAATTTAACCTGATCACGCAGAACGCGAGCGCTGAGTTCGGGAACTACCAGGGCGGAATTGTGAGCGCAACCATTAAGTCGGGTACGAACAACTACCACGGGGACATCTTCGAGTTTTTTCGCAACGATGCACTGAATGCGCACCAGGCATCGGACTCATGGAGTCAAGGTATAAACAATGGCCTGCCCGGATACGATTCGCAGGGCGTGGCCAAGAAAGCCGAGCTTCGCTACAACATGTTTGGCGGAACCTTCGGTGGCCCGATCATCAAGAACAAGCTGTTCTTTTTCGCTGATTTTCAGGCGCAGCGCATGGTGACAGCTGGT
>WNFY01004317.1_pt1 | contig 13150 bp, 9 predicted proteins | sample 5400091 | NCBI WGS metagenome assembly WNFY01 (sample SAMN13153364, study PRJNA577476) | soil metagenome | isolation source: 60 cm soil or saprolite under grassland replicate 1 | place: USA:California | collected 2016-06-15 | reverse complement strand
TAATGTGAGAAATAACTGACGTCAGCGACAACGTTAACTTCGTTACAATCAATAATTTCCTAAACTAGACTAGTTGCTGCGGAAGTGAAATATCTGCATGATAACGGATATTTTATTTTACGTGGTGCCTTCCCAAGAGAGATTATGTGAAAATACTCGGAAACTGCACTATCTAACTAAATTTCATTGATAATTTTATTGCGTACCGATTTGTAGACAAAAGCCGTTATCGTATAAAGAAAAATCCAACTGCAATCATAATGTATACCGCAGTTAGCATGATTCCTTCAAACCAGTTACTCTTCCCATCATGCGCAATAAAGTTCAATATTAATGCCGCTAGAAAAACAACAACCAATTCATAAATTGTGAAGACTAGGTTAAACGGTCTATTAAGAACGATTCCGGCTATTACAAGTATTGGAACCACAAAAATGGCTACTTGTGTTCCCGAACCAGCTGCAATTCCTATTGATAAATCAAGTTTACCTCTTCTTGCAAGCATAATTGCGCTACTATGTTCTGCAGCATTTCCTACTATACCTACGATAATTGCACCAACGAACATTTCACCAAATCCAAATTTTTTAATCGTCACTTCCACAGAGCTAACCAATACTTCACTTACTAAAACAACCCCAATCACACCAGCTCCAAGCAATAAGATAGATTTTTTCTTGCTCCAATGCGAATCATAGGGGTGTTGTCGTTGATTATCTATATCCTTGTGAGCCTTGTTACCCTCTTCCCTTTCCATTGTAGGAATTGCAAATAAGTGTTTATGAGTAACAAATGTAAATATTATGCTGGCTATGTATACTCCTAATAATACAAATGCAAGAACATCGCTAATGAATTGAATGTTCCCTTGCCCTACTAAACTTGCTTCTGTTGTTGTATTTAATACAGTAATGGATAATATAGTAGGAATCGCCAATCCGATTATTGCTAAGAACAACATCGAAGACTGGTAGCCTGTATTCTCCTTATTGAAAAATTGTTCTTTCTGCTTTAGACCACCTACAACAAGGCTCAATCCAAAAATTAAGAGTATATTGCCAATAATAGAACCTATAATGGATGCTTTTACTAGATTTACTAATCCTGCAGATAAAGCAACTATTCCTATTATAATTTCGGCAGCGTTACCAAAAGTCACATTGAGCAAAGAAGCTATGGTTGTGCCGAAATGTATTGCAAGATGTTCAGTTGAATCGCCAATTAACTTTGCAAGGGGAGTCAACGCAATAGCCGCAAAAATGAAAATTAAGAGGGGTTCAGAATGACTAAATTCTAAAACTAATGCTACCGGTGCAAAGATAACAAGAAAATATAATGCTTTGTATTTTGATACCTTTCGGTTAAAAATACTGTTATCAAAATCCAATTATAATTCTTATCAAAATACTTGAATATAACATTATTCTATCCCTGCCTTTTGCCAATCATGTGACAATACACTTGTAATCTACACTTAGACGTTTATCTAATTTCAACAAGTTTGATCATCCTTGGCCTATACCCCATACACAGAGTGATTGATGTGCGTATAAAACATATAGAATGTCTAGAATTAAAAATCATAACGGCTAGCAATTTCTTATACTTCACTCTTAAGTGATGTTTATGCGATTCAGCATAGAAGTTTATGACATGGTTCATAATATTCTCCTCCCACCTTCAGACCTTTCTAAGCAATCTACATTTTTTGCTTTGATTTGCCGTTATTATCAATACAACCAAGACTGTATTTAGCAATATTATGATCTTGTCTTAGTGCATTAGTCCGATGTGAAAGAACGAAATAGAATTTTTCAGCTGCGTTGTATCAAGAATGGTTAATGGAAAAAGCTGAAAAAACCTTTATGGAAAGAGTAAATTATTATTCTAAAGAGCCCTGCAGTACGGACATTGGGCTTTTTAATTACCTTCTATTACCTATTCTTGATTCGAGTTTTTCAAATAGGCTAATCTTCCAAAATTATGGTTGAGGTTACCACTCTAACTAGCTGGCTAATCTTTATCGTTATAATTTTTTTATAACTGGCCTCGAACCTTCCTGTAAACAGGAATGTTTGGTAATGTATACAGCTGATATATTAGATTGATTTGAGTCCAATCAGATTCTGCCTGCTCCTTTTAGTCTAGTCATCATTCTGGATTCACCTTCATGAAATCTTTTTTTATCTTCATCTGTGTTCAAGATTAAGGGAATAACTTCGATTGGTTTTCGATGTTCATCCAGGGCAACAACAGTAACAAATGCAGTACCAGTTAGAACTCGCTCACCAATGTCAAGATCTTCTGCCTCTATAGTAACTTCAACCTCCATAGAGGATCTTTTTACATAATTAAGCCGTGCGGAAAGTATCAATGCATTGCCAATGTACACGGGTTTTAAAAACGTCATCCTATCAATGCTGGCAGTCACTATGTTAGCATGTCCTGCGTGTCGTTTGGCAACAAGACCTGCAATCAGATCTAGATGTTTTAGTATCACACCACCAAAAACATTACCTCTTGGATTAGCATCTGAAGGGAGCATTATAATAGTTGTTTCTGATTTAGATTCATCAGGGCGCTTACCTTTCTGATAATAATTTGCTGATTCCATTTTATTGGCTATTATTATGTCATGTTTTATTAATTGATGTACTAATTAACCCTATAACTGCTGGATTTTGATATTTATTTGCGAGTTCTACGCCAAGAAAGTCAGCATAATCTTAATAGTGGAGTGTGATGCGCCGCAATCTGTTCTTCATATCAAAAATGCCCCGCAGCTGCAATGTTTGTTGGCTCAATTTACCATGAATGATGGCTTGAGGAAAAAACGCGTAGATGTAAAGAGACATAGACGAAGAAAAACTATTATCTTCATAATTAATGACTTGGAGACCAAACTCCGTTTTACAGAATAGAATGCAAAAACTATAAGCCTTTCTTCACTGATATGTGGGATACCATAATTTAGGATAGAAAAGTATCTCTTTTTGCTTCTTCTTAAAAAAATGGCAGGTATTCAAAGTTAAGTCATTTTAGATAGCTTTGGTGAAGCTGCTCCTTAGCGGCTTCGTGTATGATTTTAGCTACGTATTCGTCAATTCCTAAAATAGAGGCCAGATCCGATCGAGAAAGTCTTATCAATCGTTCACTTGTCAAGCCGTACTCAATTAAAACCGCCTTTAGACCATCAGCTATAGACATATCCTTGATATCATCGAATCTATGCTTATAGGTTAAAATCATGGCATTATCATTTTAGATTGCCTACGTTATGTGGATTGCGTATATACTTATATTAGATTATTTTCTTCTATATAGAAATTTCCATAATATGGGACAATACTGCCTTTGTCGGTAATGGTACAACTAAAGGTGTAAGATTTTCAGGCACAGAGAGGGCATCGATTATCCTAAAACGTAATGCGACTGTGAATATCCAAGGAGATGTAGCAATAACGACAAAGGATGGCGAAAAAGCCACTTTCGGTAGATCATATCAATAAATTTCTCATTTACATAACCGTACCTCAAATCTATTATAACATTATCAAAGGATGGATGTTAAAGGGTATGATGAAAAACACAATTCTGAACAAAATGACTTTTGCCATGGTTACTGTTGCAGCCTTTCCCGAATTGGCAATATCTGTCTTCTTACATGCAAGGCAGATAAGTTACTAGAACTCGTATTACGCTCGAATAAAATATGCATTCAAAGCAAAATGTAAGGAAAGAATTTCGGCTTATTCAGATACAAATGGCTCATTATAAGATAAGATCAACTTCGAGATTTCTGGTCTCATCAAATGCTCTGCAGGAATTTTACCACTACTAACCATTTTTCTCATCTTTGTGCCGCTTAGCTCTTCTCTGAATTCTGATCCGTGTGGACAATTTCTTTCATTTGCGTAGCTCAAGCATTTATTGCAGTAGTAAAAGGAAGGAAAGAATAGTGGTTCAATTTCCAGATCCGAATAATCACTGAAGATGTCATGCGCTGCAAAAGGATCATAATAGTCTCTAACACCTGCATGATCTCTTCCAATGATAAAGTGAGAACATCCAAAATTCTTTCTCATAATAGCATGATGGATTGCCTCCTTCGGCCCAGCGTACCTCATTTCGGTATGAAGGGTCCCAAACATAGTCCTACTCTTGGGATAATAGTTTTCTATAAGTGTTTCATAAGTTCTGACAATCACTTCATCCTTGAAATCACCAGACTTTTTTTTGCCAATCAATGGATTTACAAACAATCCATCATACATATTCATGGCAGTCTTTTGCAACATTTCATGAGCAACATGTGGAACGTTTCTTGTTTGAAAACCAACCACAGTTTTCCATCCTCGCTTCTGAATTTCTGATCTAGTTTCAAAGGGATTCATTCTAAACTTTCTTAATGGTGAATGAGCGATTCTTGTTAGGACTTCAATGTTGCCTCCGATAAGTCGATCTTTCAATCCCATCACTTTCATAACTCCTGGATGCTTTAGATCATTTGTTTGGTAGATTGATCTTGCAACAGAGGTTTTATCATAAGAATAAATTTCTTCGACATCCATAACTCCAAAATGCTCATTACCAGTTCTTAACATAACTTCACCAGCATCCTTCATCTTCGTTGCTGTTTCGTCATCAACATCCAATATTATAGGGATAGTCCAAGCCAACCCATTCGTTAAGCGACCAGTTTTTACGATGCTTTGGAAGTCATCTTGTCCAACAAATCCCTCCAATGGACTAAAAATACCATCCGCAATATTCTCAATGTCATTTCTAAGATCGTTATTGACTTCAATTGAAAATACTCCATCTCTATTCTTCTTGGTAGAAGCAAATCTGTTTATTAGTTTACCCCCATGTGGTCGAGGTATACTACTAACATTAATCAAAATATTCCCTATTTTTTGGATTGTTTAATAGGGTCCCAATGTAGTCCACATTCTTTATGTGTATCAGTTTCCCACCACCATCGTCCAGACCTAGAATCCTCATCAGGTCTGACTGCTCTTGTACATGGCTCGCAACCGATACTCATATAGCCAATATCGTGTAACTTATTGTAAGGAACGTTATTTTTATGAATATAATCCAAAACCATTTCATTAGTCCAATCTGCCAGTGGATTGACTTTAACGATGTTGTCATGGGAAGAATCAATTTCCACTTTCTGAATATGAGCTCTTGTAATTACTTGCTCTCTCCTTAAACCTGTAATCCAACCGTCGAGTTTACTTAACGCCCTGTTAAGAGAATGTACTTTTCTAACTTCACAGCAGAGTTTTCTATTTTCGACGCTTTCATACATTAGGTTCATGCCTTTTATGTTAACCATCTGTTCAACCTCTTTCTGCTCCGGAAAAAATGCTTCAATCTGGATAGCGTATTTCTTGCGAATTGTATCCATTAAATCATAAGTTTCCTGATTTAGCCGTCCCGTATCCAAGGTGAAAATTCTGGTTTTCTCTTTGTTAATTTTTATCATAATATCAATGAGAACAACATCTTCTGTACCAAAACTTGATGCTAAGCCGATTCTTAATCCATAAGTATCCACAGCCCACCGTAGGACTTCTTGAGCAGATTTATTTTCCATCTTCAGTGCAATTTGCTTCAGCTGAGGAATAGTCGGCTTCGATTCCATAGCCTCTTTTCCGATCACAGATGACTTTAAGCGCAGTAGGCTTATAATTATTTGTGCAGTAAATTGACTAAACCTAAATTTCTCTACGTCATGAACGATTTTTTCGAAGGAAGATTTTTGACAAATAACTCTTATATTCTATTATCTCAGTCAGAATTTTGAAAATTTATCAAATTATAGTGTGAAGTTTCCTTTATTAATAAGCGTACTTCTATATAATCGTATAATAAAAACAGGATTTAGTGGTTGTCTGAGGGGTCTATGATGTATGATGAGTGAAAACTTTTGGAAATTAGTGGAAGAATATCAACAACTTGGTTTTGATCCCTTACGCTGGATCCCGACCTGCTCGAATGAGGTAGATAATTATGTACTACAATATTCGTTAAAAGAGGTTAAAAGAAGTAATATAAAATTAACACCTAGCTGGTTTGATTCTTTTTATTATTCAGAGGGAAAAATCCCTGAACTTACTCGAAGAGTATACAATTTCGAAAATCCTGTAATTGAAAAGGAAGTTGAAATCAAACGAGCACTTTCAATCTTTCGCATTCATTCTGCTCTAGGTTGTGATCCAGCATTATTATCAGAAGCTGTTCAAAAGTTCTTCAACGGTTTTCATTCAAAGGTGTACATAAGAAAAAACACCATGGCTTTGACAACCCGTCGTGATGCCCAATTTGCGCTGCTAGATTATATAGAGTTACACAGAGGTGACAAAGTAGGATATACATCTGCTAATAACTCTGTGACACAGATAACTGACCCCACACAGAGACCAGAATCTGAAATTCACAGCGACATTGCATTGACTGCAGGAATGGAAAATCTTAATCTCCTCGGATGCACTTCAGGATTCAAATTGTTTCCTATATATGATGCGCCTACTGAACAAATGCTTGACAATATTAGAACAAATCTTGATACATTTACTTCTCGTTATAATATAGCTATGGAAGATTACAGTTCCATTAAGATTGGCAATCTCTTTTTTGGTACAACTGCAATTGCAAACACTGTAAAAGAATTACCTACAAGATACGATCAAGTGGAGGAAGGCATGCAAATTATTATTTCAAATAAAATGGGAGCGATGTCAGCTTTAAGCCTTTACATGTTAACACAAATGGATCATAATAATATAGCCAGATTTGAGCAAAACGGCATTTCGTTAGATGTTCTTTCTGCTGCAAAAGATGTAACCATAAAAAGTCTAAGTGAACCACACTTTTCGCTAGGAAAAATAATATCAAAATATTGTCCTGATTTTGGTATGGCATATGACAAGCAAACGCATATAACAGCTGTACATCCTGTTACAACAGATGGTTACTTTGCGATAGGAAAACTTGCAGAACTGACAAACTCTCATATTGTAACTAACGAGCTTCCAATGAAGTATGAGGAAATCGGTAAGTTTGCAACGAAGGAATTGCTAATTGAAAATGCAACTGCATCTTCCAACGGCTGTCATCTTATAGTTGCAACAAGAGACGTAGCAAGTTTGGTCGTAGATGAACTACGAAAACACAACTTTGAACCAGAAATAATCGGATTCTTCGCAAAGAAGGAAAGGCCTGCCCTGACCTCAGAAACAGACATTACCCAGTATATTGCTTCCAAATCAAAGCTTGCGAGACTAAATTCCTTGTCACAAACAGAGGCATAGCGGTAACATTAAAAGTCCATAGGAATCTGTAATCACAGATTCTTCTTACGAAGCTATCACTTAGGTCAAATATTCTCTAGCGTACTGCATATAGACGGCAGTAATAATCAAATAATCTAAAACATTCAGTAATTGACCCTTCCTCACGAAGGTTTGTTAACAACAAAATAAGTATTTGAGTAACCTAAGCGATGGCACTTTACTGTAGCTATTACTTACTAAAAACGGATGTCTGCCAATGTTGTAACTTCTGTTCATCTAAAACCAGAACACGGAAACGTCTATCGCTAGTACCGTATACCATTTACTTAACCACCACTACAGGACAATGTGAGTATGTTACAACACCCAATGCGACGCTTCCAAGCAATAATCTTTTAAACCCGGTTCTTCCTCGAGTGCCAATAACAATCAAATCTACACCCTCCCGTTCAGCATAGTCTACTATCGTAGCCTCTACAGATGTAAAACCTTCAACAATTTCCGTGCCGAGGTCTATGCCTTCTCCGTGACCTTCTAATCTAATTCTATCTAACCATTCCTGGGCTGCTCTTTTCTCCTCTTCAAACCCTTCCACTCCATAAGTAGGTGCCGTAATGAAAGTTGAAGATACAGATCTAATTCCGTGCATGTGAAGAACAAATAGAGCGGTTAATTGAGAGTTGTATTTTTTTGCTATTGCAATAGCATAACGTGATGCGTCAATTGACGCCTCTGAGCCATCTATTCCAACTAATATCTTGGGAAAACGTCCCTTTGCCTGCTGCTCTGACAATTATTCTTAATTTGATTCATCTGGTTAAAAAACTTACAGCAAAAGGAAGTCCAAAGTAACAGGATGAGGTTAAGCTGATTTTGGAAAAAGTAAATGGGTTTGTTTAGTGATTGGACCTATGTATATAGAAGTAGGACTGGATAGAGACATTGCTATGATTATAGCTTGAGTAGTATTACGGAGACTCAAAAGTGCAAACATGAGAGTGCATAAGGATATCTATGCTAACAAGAAGCAAAAATAATCATGCTAATATTGATGCCGCTAGGTTTATCTAAACCTTCGCGAGTGTTCTACATTCCATTATCTTTATATCCCTGGTTTCAAAGTAAAGTCCTATCGCGTTGCTTTACTCGCGAATATTGAGCCCAATTAATTGCTCTTTTATGTTTTTGTTGTGGTTTGAAATCTGCCGATGGGGGCTTCCTCATTATGAAAAGATATTTGAAACCACGTAGATAGAAGTTGAAACGAAGCGCTCTATTGTACCATATCCCTGTATTTGAAGTCTGATTTCTGCGCGCCACGCATATCATGTCTACAGTATCAAAGTATTTACACAATCTGTGATGGACATTAAAACCTACAGGAGTAAATCTTTTCTTTATCCACTGATCACCAATAAGCCATCCTAAGACCTTTCCTGATTTCAAGATACGATGAGACTCACCGATTACTTTCTCTAGCTCTTCATAGAATCTTTCTGTTTCTGATGAGATGTTTCCTATATTATTCCTATGATCGTTATAATCTATATTATCACCATAAGGTGAATCAATGAATATCATATCAACGCTTTCATTAGAAAGAGGAATTTTCCTTGCATCATTTTGAATAATATCTGGTCTTGTTGAAACAATGTCATAGGCAATACACATACGACCTTCTTCTTTGCATACATCAAGTGTAGTGCCACTGCCAGCCATAGGATCTACTACAAGGTCATTGGGGTCTGTGTAACGTTTTACCATGTTATAAATGATGAAAGCTGGTGTGACGCCTGCGTACTTGTTATTGCCCTTAAGAGTCTTACCATAGCTTTGTCTAGGATAGTCCCATAAAGTTGTGGCTTCCAAGGGAGGTTTGTCATTAATTTTTGTTGCTGGTATCTCCGGGATTAGCCTTCTCCAAGAAAAACCGTTTGGATCTTCTAGATAATCTAAAAGTAATTTTGTCTTGTTTTCAGCGACGGCTTTTTTCCAACTAATGCCTAGCTTAGAAAGGATCTTTTCAGCATTGTTTATAGACTTTATATCGCCATGGTTTTCCACTTCTACCTGAAACGGATACTTTCCACCCCAGGCTTCAGGAACGATATCTGTTCTACCATCAGATTTTGCCTTGAAAGCACCATAGAGAACATGGCTGTCTACATTAAGCAAAAATAGTGGATCACCCTTTTTAACCTGCAAGATCTTATCTTCGTAGAGTTTATTGGTTGAAAAAAGCATACGATCGAAACACTCTTTTTGAGACTTTTCCGTGCACGCAAATACGTAACCGCTGATGCTCGAAGCTTGCTGGATTTCCTCCATTACTGCAATTACAAGTGCTTGACTTAATCATTTAACAATATCGGAAGTAAAAGATGCTTTTGTTGATTGGAGAGACCTTTGTCTTAAGGGATCTAAGATTATCATATACAATTGGCTTAAAATCAGGTCTCCATACAGTTGAGTGATCAGTAATATCATTTGTCGGGTACCTCAGGTACATTTTACCCGACATAATATCTAATAGAGTAACATTCCGAAATCCTTTACGTTTTGATTTTCGAATCTGGAATAGTTTCCATTTTAGAATAATTACTTTATCCTCACATTAATAAGTTGAGAATAGTTATTACCAGATATAGCAGTTAACGCAGCAACAAGAATTACTCTTAAAATCTCTTAATCTTTACGTCTCGGAAAAAAGAAAGAAGACTAGGATTCAGCAATGGGTAGTAACGTCTCTCCTATGGTAGAATTCCACTACTCTCTTTCCTTTTATAGTTTTTTCGTTATACATGCCCATGTAAAATCATGTATCAAAGGTTAATGCTATACACATACCACAATTGCAGTGAATTCCCATGTCCTATCTAGCACTTCATTGATGTCAGCTCTTTCAGCGTTAATGAGAGAATCTTGCTCTAAAAATAAAGATAATGATCGATACCAAAAGTATAGTCAATAATAAGAAAAATACCCCCCTTGACATCATTTCGCGGTATGATCTAACTCGTAACTTACGGTTATTTAGACTTGAGTATGCGTTGCCGGATTTGTTTTTGCCTTTGTTGTAATATCAATATCTGGGGATATTATCTCGTATGTGGCGCAATCGTATTGCTGTTCATACTCGAAGAAGGAGTGGTAAGAAGAATAAGTATTGATATCCAAAAACTGGAGAGAATAAATTTTATCAACCCGGTGGTTCGGTCTTGCAGTAGAACAGCCAATCATGGAATCGCTCAATGTCATAGTTCGGCCCACCAATAAAACCATCCAGTGACATTGTTATGTCCGCCATACTGGAACAATATCAACGCAGCAGGTATCAAAGGATCGCATCGAATAGTTTAGGTTGAATTACAGTCATCATCGAATATGGCTTTGAGTTCCTGCTGAAAATTAAACGATTTACCACATGTCTCGCAACTAAAAGATGTATTAACGTCAGAGGTTGATCCATCAGACTTTTCGCCTGGATCTTTGTAATTACTCATTGTTATTATCATGACGGTAAAATATTTAACTGCATGCAATACACCATTTCTGGTTCGAGTAAAATATCCTCTAGCTTAAGAGCAATTAGTGAAACCAATCAGCGAGAACTCGATCTCATGAATTCGTGCCCTGAATTTGTTGTCTGTAACGGAAGGTGCCCGCACGAGCGATATTCTATCAGCACTAACTACCACTTAATATAGAAATGATGCCCTGTTCCATCATAAACGGGCGGCCTACTTTGAAGCCGTTCCAGCTATGATAGCTAGTAGTAAAACTATGTGTCGCAGCCATCAACAACACAAAAGTAATTCAGGAATATTGTTATATGATGAAGAAATAATTCTTATTCCAAATATGACAAGGTGTTCCATCCACGCTGATTTTTTTGATCATAGATGCAGTGAGTGTAAGAAAGAATATAACGAAATGAAGGGTATTCCAGACAATGTAATTTCAGATAAAATTGGTAGTTCAGTTATTCGCAACAATCCGATACCGCATAAAAAATATAAGGAATTCACAGAGTTACGCGCAAAAAAATTGTATGAGGAACTGATCATCCAATACCTTAAAGGGTCTAATGAAGCCGAAGCCGCTGAAAAGGCAAGAAGTATTATCAGGAAGCAGTGCAAGATACGAGGTATGCCCTATTGGTCTTGGATTTAATAGCGTCGGAAGTCGGCCTTCGTTCTAGCTCGATATACTAACTATCTCGACACACTAAGGGACACGTAAATGTCAGAGGGTCCGCCATATTCTCACTTGCTTATAAGGGCAACGATTCTATATTAGTCCTCAGATCGGCAGCATTTGCTCGGATTTTTCCCGGACCAAAGACCCTTTTTACTGAGCGTAAATTAATGGAAGTCTCCTCTGGGGACCTTCACCTTTAACCAATTTTTATGGTGCTCCTCGTCAAGGAAGAATAACGTTTTTCTTTGAGTTGTGTAATGTATTCTTGATGTACAAGGACCCTGTTTGTAACATGATGGTCGATGAGAAGAAGACACAACATATATCCCAAGCCGGAGGAAGGAACGTTTACTTATGCTCTGCTGCTTGCAAAAGAGAGTTTGAGAAAAATTCCGCTAAATACGGCTATTAAAATCTGCAAATAATATATTAATTCATTAAAAAGGATGAAAAGTGTTCTGGAAATCTGAGAGAGCTTTGTATTTGAATAAGGAAATAAATTGGTTGTGCAGAAAGGATCCATACGCCAGAGTGCTTATCGTCGTTTGTACGACTAAAGTCCCATTCTATTACTGGCTGTTGAGGAACATATCTCAAGAGATAGATAGATCGCGTCAATGTATGCACTCAACACTGACATATTTGGCTTACGATTACTTCTGACAATTTCGACTATATGCATGTGAAAAGCTAACGAAATGACTGGAGACTAGAAGACGGACTGTTCTCGCAAATAATGCCGCGCCTATTACAATCGTAACTGGCTATGCTTTCAGAATTCTTGTTTGTCTATTCTCGCTCTTATTTCATAGTAAACAGCCTATAGTTCATGTTATAAGACTTTACAGTAATGACGGCTCTAATGTTGATTTGTGTCGGAGGAAAGCAATCGAAAATGGAAAGCAATTGGTTATTCCTGGAAGTGATGGTGCTGAATTGATAGATGAACTTAAACCCTCGCCTCATATTAGACTGGATTCAAAACTATTGCTTTCTGGTAATCTTCAGCAAATTGGATCTATGGAATGGATCCAATTTTCACTTGATGTTAATACGGTGGTTGTATCTGGATGTAACTTTCCTAACTGTCCTAGAACAACCATTTACGAGGCAAGTGAGCGGGATTACAGAATTATCCTGGCTACAGATGCTACATCTGTTCTATACGATAGAGCATTACAAGAGTTAAAAAACATAGGTGTATTAGTCATGAATACCGATGAATGTATCGCGTGGCTTGGAGCTCCTTCTTGTTCGAAAATTCAAGATATTCAATGATCACAAATATTGAAGATTAATTCACATTAATTCACACATATACAAGAGCTCAGTAATATTCAAGAAATAGATTTCAGCTTGCTGAAATTCTTATTAATTAAATTTGCGTCATAAATCTACAAGATGAGGCGAAATGATCATTATTTCGTTCTCGATTTTTACATTAGTTTCATTACTTGCAATACAAATAACGATCTTACGGCAGTCTAAAGCCAGAGTAGTTGTTGCTTCTCAACAACAGATGGGTCTATTATTGAGAAGGAATGAAGTGTGATATTAAAGTAGGAATAACTCGCACCCCAGAGATTGTATGGAAATTGGAATCACGAACATATACCATTTTATTATATGCTAGTTGTACGAATGTA
>WNFY01006556.1_pt1 | contig 13154 bp, 11 predicted proteins | sample 5400091 | NCBI WGS metagenome assembly WNFY01 (sample SAMN13153364, study PRJNA577476) | soil metagenome | isolation source: 60 cm soil or saprolite under grassland replicate 1 | place: USA:California | collected 2016-06-15 | reverse complement strand
CTACAGATTACAGAAAATAATTTCTCTGTTTTTCGCTGATCGGTTTTTCGAGTCGCTCGAGCACTTGCATCATATCTTCCCAGACTTTTCGTTTCTCCGCGGGCGACTGGTTCCGCAACAGGTAGGCGGGATGATAGGTAATCATCAGAGGCATGCCGTTGTATGAATGCCAGCGCCCGCGCAATTCTCGCATAGTCCCGCGTGCTTCAAGAAGGCCTTCTACAGCGACTGCGCCCAGCGCAACCAGGACCCTGGGCTGAATAATATCGATCTGCTCGATGAGATAAGGGCGGCATGTCTGCATCTCTGCCGGTGTCGGCGCACGGTTCCCGAACGAGCCTGCCGGCATGTTCGGACGGCATTTCAAGATGTTAGCGATGTACACATCCTCGCGTGCGAAGCCCATCGCTTTAATAATCTTCGTCAACAACTGTCCCGCGCGGCCGACAAATGGTTCGCCTTGCTGATCCTCGTCTGCGCCGGGCGCTTCGCCGATGAACATGATTTCGGCATCAGGATTGCCAACCCCAAAAACCGTCTGAGTTCGTGAGCGGGCAAGATGCGCGCACTTTGTGCAACCACAAACGCGTTCGCGAACGGCGGCGAGCATCTGGACTTTATTTACCGAAGCTTCGCCGAGCTGTCGTCGTGTGGGCGCTACGTGCGCTTCCCGCCGGCCTTCGCTCGGCTCCGGCGTGCCAGGCAGGGAAGCGGCTAGAGAATATGTAGATTGCAACTGCTCCAGCGCGTTTCTTGATACGCGCGGGGCCGGGTCACTTGTCTCCCGAATTTTTTCCAGCGCGGCGATGACAAGTTCAAGCGCGGGCTGCATCGTTTGGGCCGATTATCTCAAATCCGGCCGGCGGCTGCAATCTCTTTTGTAGTGGACGCGCGGAGATATTTCGAGCGTTGCCGGCGTTTTCCAGGGACTCGTCGTCGATCGGAGAGACTCCGCTGGAGGGAACGGGGAAGCCGTTGAAACGGCTTTTGGAGTCCGCCTACGTTCCGCGCGCGCTGAGCCATTGCAAGGCGAAGCGCGCTACTTCGCGCGAATTTTTCAAATCAAGTTTATCTTTGATGTGCGACCGGTGGGTCTCCACGGTTTTGGGGCTAAGATGCAATACTCTCGCAATCTGCCGCACATCGTTGCCTTTGCCGATCAACTCCAGAATTTCAAGTTCGCGATCGCTCAGTCTCTCAACGGCGTCGGCCTCGCCTTCGGCCTGGCGATGCGCGAATTTTGTAATCACCTGTGCCGCCATGGCCGGGCTGAGATAAGGACGTCCACTAAAAACTTCGCGAATTGCCTGGATCACATTGGTCATCGCTTCATGTTTCATGACGTAGCCTTCTGCTCCGGCGCGCAGCGCGCGCAATGCGTAGAGCGATTCATCGTGCATCGAGAGCACCAGAATTGGCAGCTTCAAGAACTCTGCGCGGATGTTTTTGATTAACTCTATGCCGTTGGCGCCGGGCAAACTAAGGTCCACAATCGCCAGGTCCGGACTCAGTTTGCGGATCACATCCATCGCTTCAGGCGCATTGTTGGCTTCGCCGCAAACTGCAAACCCATCTTCGGATTGAATCAATTGTTCAAGACCCTTTCGAAACAGCGGGTGATCATCGACAATTACAATCCGTTTTACCTTTGGGGCGTCGCATTTCGGATTCGCGTTAGTCGATCTGGCGCTTTTCATTTAGCTCCACCGTTCTTGCGATCCAAATGGGAATATCGTAAAGCCGATTTCGGCTTCGTCGAGATTCCTGCGGGGCGTGTCATTTAAGTCTCCCTATTAGATGATACGCCGCTCAATTGATTATCCGATGCAGGAAATTTAGATCAGGGTGGCTAATGCTTTGACTATTCTCACAGGCAGCGGCCGTGTCCGGTTGTTTTTTCCCTCCTTTGACTGGACCCTTCTATCTGGCAAATAACAGGATACACGTGTACCCCCTCCTTTTGGAGAATCGATCTCCAAACGGGCGCCCATCAGCCGAGCCCGGTAGCCCATAATGTGAGCGCCCAGGCCCCGCTTGGTTTTCGACTCTTTTGGAATTCCGACACCGTCATCGATCACGCGCAAAACCATCTCCTTTCCCGCCCGCTCCAGTTTAATTACAATTTCTCGTGCTTCAGAATGTTTATTGGCGTTGATGACTGCTTCACGAGCGATGCGATAGAGTTCCCCTGCCGCCATATCATCTTCAGTGTGGAAGGACGGTTTGACTTCCAGCCGGCACGGTATTTTCCAGATTTCCCGATCAACCAAATCCTGCAAGGCTATTACGAATCCGGCTGAATCGACATCGATACGGTGCAAGGCGCGCGAAAGATTTCGAGTATCGGTCGCAGCATTGTTCACCAGTTGCGCGATTTTTTCAATGTCACCTACTTCAATGACCCGATGATTTTTTAATCGCAATGCAACCGAACGCGCCATGAACGCCACCGCGGTGAGGTGTTGGCAAAGCCCATCGTGTATTTCCTGGCCGAGACGCTGCTGCTCGCGATCGCTGATTTCAAGAATTTCGCCTTCCAAGCCTTTCCGCCGCGCGATTTCATCTAGTAACTCTTTGTTTGCCGTACGGAGTTCTCGTGTTCGCTCGCGCACGCGCTCTTCCAACAGTTGTTTAGATTTTCGCAGCGCGTCTTCCGCCTTTTTACGCTCGGTGATATCGATGGCTACAACTACCTCCGACTCCGGCCTGCCTGTAGAGTCGAACACGGGTGTATCGCTGACGTTGATCCAGATAACAGACCCGTCCTTGCGTACGTAACGTTTGTCCGTTTCCACTGGCTGGCCTGAAGATGCTCCTGGTCGCGAGTTCTGCGTTTGTGTAACCGAGCATTTCGCGGAACCTCTTATTGGCGAAGATGAAACGGCCGTTTAAATCGCAACTCGCAATGCCGGCGTTACTTTGATTGATAATCGCTCGCAGGCGTTCCTCCGATTCGCGCAAGGCTTGCTCGGCTCTTTTTTGTTCGATGCCGAGCGTGAGCTGGCGGGCGATTGTCAGCGCGAGGGTCAATTCGGAGTCGGAGAAAGAGTGCGGTTTATTATAATAAGCCATGAACTTTCCGATCAGTTTTCGGTCTGCGATTAGCGGGATGAAATTGGCGGCTCGAATGCCTTCAGATCTGACTGCCGCCTTCAGTTTTTTCGGGAGATCCGCAACATCGACATCGGAAATGCAGACCGGCTGGGGATTTTTGGCATCTGCTTTCCAAGGCGAATGGCCTTCCACTGCATTGCGGTAACGTTTTGACAAATCGTGCCAAGCTACGAAACGCATCACCTCCTTCTCGTCAAAGAGCAGAATAGAAGCGCGATCACACCGCAGAACTGTTCGAACCGCACCAAGTGCAGCCTGGTAAATTTCGGAAAGCGACGTGGCGGTGTTTTGCTGTTGGGCAAATTGATGAAGTGCCTGTTGCTGTTGCTCGCTGCGTTTTCTCGCGGTGATGTCCGTAAAATAGAGGTTTACGTAATCGCCTTCCGGCACCGGCGCGACCACAACCTGATACGTACGGTTACCAAAACTCATCTCCACAACGCTGCGTTCGCGAGCTGCGGCAAACCGCCGGATCCCAGCAGGCGCGGCGTGGCCGACTGTTACCCCAAAACTTTTGAGTTTTTCCGCAGCCGGATTTGCGAACGTCACGATTTGTCCCTGTGCTAATCGAATGATTGGTGCAGGATTTTCTACCGGTAGGCGGCTGGCAACTTTCAGGGCCTGTTCGGTACGTTTACGTGCGGTGATATCGTTGTTCGTTTCGAGGATGTATGCGCGGTTTCCCTGTGCATCGCGATCCAGCACCCACCGCGAGAACACGGCCAAGCGCCTGCCGTCTCGCGAGGTGTGAACGATCTCGCCTTCCCAGTAATTATCACGATACAGCTTTTCGTAGATTTTCGGTAACGGTTCGGGGTGTTCCGACTTGAACAAACTGTGGGTCACTTTGCCGAGTGCTTCCTGAGGCATGTAGCCGTAAGTTTTTGTGGCCCCTGTGTTCCAGTAAGTGATCCGGTCGTTTGCGTCGCGAACGATGATGGCATCGTTGGTCAAATCCAGCAGGCGCGCCTGCTCGGCGAGCTGTTGTTCGTGGCGCTTGCGCTCGCGCAAATCGACGATGGCGGTTTGGTAGAGCAGGGCGCCATTTGTTATCGTCGAGGTGATCGGTGTACTTAGAAGTTGCGCGGGGATCGGTTCACGTTTTCTGGTCTTTAACTGCAATTCCGTTTTTACCTGTCGCTGTGATGTGCGGCAGTAAAGCAGGTGCCGCATGAACAAATCCAGGTCGGTGACATAGAACGCGAATGGGCGTCCGATTAATCGATCCCTTGGTTCGCCCAGCAATTCAGTTGCGGTCAGATTGGCTTCCTCAATTCGCCCGGTCCGGCCGAAGCTGACATATGCGATCGGCGCGAAATCGTAAAGATCGACAAATCGCTGTGTGGCGGCTTCCAGTTCCGTCTTCGGATTTCGGATTGCCCCGTTAGGCGTGGAACGAGTCGGCCTATTTTTCTTAGCGGCTTTTCGTGTGTCGTGTTGAGACAAAAATTTCCGCGGCCCACGGGATATTCCTCGCGTTGTTTTCAAGGACGCTGGAATCGACCTGCCCGTGTCGCCGCGGTTTGCTGCGCCGTTGTGGCGCGCACGCTTGAGCTCCCGTTTGTTATTGACGCGACGAGGCATCTTTTGTCTGGCGGCGTGATTTGACTACGTCGCCTTCCCTCCCTCCCTCGATGTCCACCAGCGTGATGACGGCGCCGTCGATTTTGTCGTCAGTTGTGCGATATGGCCGGACCCGCAGTGAGTACGGACGGCCTTCCTTATCGGTCACTTTACGCTCGCGTGTTCCCAGCGTTTCGATTACATCGCGCAAAATATTGTCCAGGTCGGAAATATTAATATTAGGTCGCAGCTCGCTTAATGGTCGGCCGATGTCGGTCGGCAAAATATTAAAGGCGCTGCGGGCCGCCGGCGTTGCACGCCGTACCGTCAACGCATTATCCACCATGACGATTGGCATTTGAGTGCTGGCGAGCAGATTGTTGAGCTCATTGGTCAGCTGCATCATCTCAAGATTGCGATTGCTCAACTCCTCGTTCAATGTCGTCAGCTCTTCGTTGGTTGATTGTAATTCTTCCTTTGCAGTCTCCAATTCTTCGTTCGTAGATTGCAGCTCTTCGTTGCTCGACTCGATTTCTTCGTTGGCCGCCTTCAACTCTTCATTGGTCGCCTCCTGCTCTTCGATGATGGTTTGGAGCGAGTCCTTCGAAGCTGCCAATTCGCGACGCAGCTCCGTCGCTTCACGCTGCGCTGACATTTTGCCCAGCACCCGCAGTAACCTCTCCGGCTTCCTTCCGCTCGTGCTCTCGTCAAAAATCACCAGAAACCACGACTTATCGGCCCCGGGGACTTTGAATGGTACAACCTGAATATTTATCTCGTAGCTTTTCCCTCGGAGCGTAACTTTCGCCCGCTCTGCCCGGGCAGGCTTGTCCGTTTTGATGGCGCGACGAATCGTGGCCCGCAAGTCTGGCACGAGATTCGGCCGCGCCAATTGAATGAGGTTCAGCGTCGCTGGCCCAGGCGTATGCTCGAGAAACAGGTCGGTGCGGCCACGGAACTGTTGCACCAGGAAGTTATGATCAATGACGACTGCCGCCGGCGCGTAGGTGCTGAGGACGATGCGATCCGCCATTTTCAAAATGTCGGCATTGAAATTTACGCCATTACCAGATCGGGCTGTCGTTCCGAACCGCGAGAGTTCAAGACCGCGCGGCGGAATGAGATCGGCCGCGCGCGGACCAGCCTTGGCTTCCTTGGTGTAAATTTTATTTTTTTTGTCCGCGAGTTCGAAAAGCTCGTCGTACATGCCCACTGATTCGGCCGGCCCCAAAATCAAGTAACCGCCGGGATTGAGCGCGTAGTGAAATTGCGGAATGCAACGCTTGTGCAATTCCGGTCTCAGATAGATGAGCACGTTGCGGCAGCTGATCAGGTCCAGTCGCGAGAAGGGCGGATCGGCGGTGAGGTTTTGTCGTGCGAACGTGCAGATATCGCGCACGCTGCGATGGATCTGATAGGAACCATTGCGCTTGACGAAAAAGCGATTGAGTCGCGCCCTTGGCACATCTTTCTCGATCGCGCCTGGGTAAATTCCCGCACGCGCATGCTCGATGACCGATTCGCTCAAGTCGGTGCCGAAAATCTGGACGCGGATTTTGGAAAGTTGGTTGCCAAGCACTTCGAGAATGCAAATAGCGAGCGAATAAACCTCTTCGCCTGTGGCGCAACCCGGTACCCAGACGCGTAATTCTCGTTGTCGCTCTTTCTTTTTGTTTCTGAGCAGTGTTGGAAGGAACCGTTTTTTCAAGGCTCGGAACAGCGCTTCATCGCGGAAAAACCGCGTCACGTTGATGAGCAGATCGTCAAAGAGTGCTTCAATCTCTTTCTTATTGTTGCGCAAATACCGCGCGTATTGGCTCAGCTTTTCGATCCGATGCAGCGCCATCCGCCGGTTGACCCGCCGAATCAGCGTGGTTTCCTTGTAACCGCTGAAATCGACGCCCATCTGCTTTTTTAGCGAAAGAAAAATTCGACCCAGGTCGTCGGCCTGGCGATAGGTCTCTTTTTCAACTTCCTCTGCGTTGGGCAGGGGCCGACGGATGTATGGATGATCGGCAATGCGCCGGAGTTCCCGCGCCATCGCGTCCGGCGGCAGAACAAGATCCACGAAGCCGGAGCGAATCGCGCTGCGCGGCATCGCATCGAACTTTGCGCTCGCTTCAGTTTGGGCGAAGGTCAAACCGCCGGCCGCTTTGATCGCACGCAATCCGGCCGTGCCGTCGCTACCGGTTCCGGAAAGCACGATGCCGATCGCCCGTGATCCGCATTCTTCTGCGAGCGATTCAAAAAAGTGATCGATTGCGATGTTGAGTCTTTCTGTGCGGCGGACCAACGTGAGCTTTCCGCTTTTGGCAATCACGCATTTGTTCGGTGGCTGCACGTAAACCGCGTTTGGTTCTGGCGTCGTCGTTCCTGCAATCTCGCTGACTGGCATCGATGTGGCTTTGCCGAGTAGGTTGGCGAGATGGCTGCCGTGATGTGGATCGAGATGTTGCACGATCACAAACGCCATGCCCGTTCTGGCCGGCAAATGGCGCAACAGTTCCATCGCCGCCTCAAATCCGCCGGCTGAACCGCCGATGCCTACAATCGGGCAACTTCCATCTTTGCCTTTGCCTGTGACGTAAGGGTCCGCGCTTTGCGATTTAGTGCGGTGCCGGTTTCGCTTCTTATGCGATGAGGCGCTTCTTGCTTGTTTGCGCGGGGGCATTTGGTCTCCTAACCAACAACCAATAATGCTCCGTTGCTGCGGTAGATTCAAGACGCCAATCGTTTTACGCAATTCGTCCGAGCGATTTGCCAGTAAAGAGATCGCTTCGGGCCGTCGCAAAAGAATTCAGACGCCGGGGTTCAGCGTCCACGCAGCCGGCGCTGGAGCGTGGGCTCATTGAGTTTCGTTATCTCACGAAGGAACGGTCAGCGACCTAAGAGCAGCGATACGTTCCTCGATTAGATCACGCTCAACTTCCCAATATCTTAGCGACGAAAGAAGAAGACTGTGCGTTGATTCAAACTGGGTGGAGGCGTCATCATGTGGTATTACGCACCGCATTGCCTTGTTATGTTTGCTCGCTCCGCGTTTGGCCTTCGATGTTCTCGAGCGCGTCCGCCTCAGTCGTCCCGCCCTCATTGACGATTCTCCCTTCTCGTAAATCCTTTACTGTTCACCTTTGATTCGTGTCACAATTTAACACCGGTTGTGACAGACTAGTTGCGGTGACTCGCGCTCCATCTTCCGAGATGGGATCAAACAGCTGCGGAGGACATGCTCCGCGTTGTTCGAAGGTCGCGTATCACCTCAGCGGCCGGTCGCAATCCAGCCAGGTATTGCGCGTCAAACGCGCGCAAGGCGGCGGCGACAGTTGACCCAATGCCAACGATTCCTTCTTCCACGCTTGGGCCGAGCAGCGCGATCCAAAGCTCGCCGCGAACAAATAATCGGGGACGCCGAACCGCCGCCGGGCTCCCGGGGTGGGCCTGGCAGTACAACTCCATCTGTTCCATTACGGCCAGCGCATAGTCCATGGCGCGGCTTTCACGCGAAATGTGACCATTGTTTTTCTTCATTCGCGTGTAGAACGCACGCCTCCGTGGAATTGGATGTGGTTTTTTTCTGGGATCGATGATGGCGCCTTGTGGAACGCCGGGCGTACACCTACGTGCCGAGATCAGCGATCCCTCTACAGCGCGTAGCCATCATTCAATTGTCATGTCGAGCGGAGTCGAGATATCTCTGATTATTTCTTCCTTGGAATTGGAGGTTCCTCGACTGCGCTTGGAATGACAAGACACCAAGGTTACGGGCGTTAAATCTGAATCGTTCTTTCGAACACAAACTCGACCGGGCCAGTGAGCATAACATTGCCATAAGGTTTTCACCGATAGGTAAATCCGCCGCGCGCCTGATTGTTCTGTCAATCGACGGCGGTGTATATGTTTTTCCGTGAGCTTTTCCCCACCGACCAGATTGCCCGATCCAGATAAACTGGATGTGCTGCGGCGGCTCGATCAGTTTCGGGAATGGCATTCGTTGGATGACAAACGTTTCTGTCTCGTTTGCGGTAAGATTATTGTCGGTTCGCAAATTCAGATAGCAGGTGGAACTCGGGGAAATGGACCGTTACGACTGAGTTGTCCAACAGAGCGATGTAACTCCATTCCGATGGATTGGGTATTGCCCACGGACGAACTCGTGGCGCTGGCGACGACGACGACATCTGAGGATCACAACGGTGCTTCTTCGAAGGTAGCGGATCGCGGCGAAGAACAGGGCGGCTTGGCATCGCGATTGCGGAAATTCGCGCTGCATCTCAAGCTAGCTTCTTGACGCCTGATCCCTCCGACTACTGCGAGCCCGAGCCTGGACGGGCTCGCAGGACTTCCCGTCTCTGGAGAGAACCTTGGTAGGATTTTATCTGATCACCTAATCATCCAGCGTCCCGATTGTTTGTTTTGGTGCAATGAGCAAGATGTTTTTCTGTTATGATCGCGCACGTCACGCTCGACGATCGGCTGTCGATACTGCGCGCGGGAGATCGATTCCGGAATTGGAATTCGCTCGACGATCGGCGGGTTTGTACTGTTTGCGAGCGAAAATTCAAAGGCAGGCAGATCGAGATCCGGCGTTTCAGTAGCGGCAGATATACATTGCATTGTCCTACCCTGGGATGCACTTCAGGGCCGCATCAGTGGCTTTACCCGCGACCGGCGCCCGTTTCTCGCATGGCTAAGCTGGATTGGTGGGGCGCCGACAAGCAAACGGCGCGTCGTGAAGCAGAGTCAAAGCCACAGGCACGGAGGCATTGAGTATGATTGGATCCACTCTGGATCAACCGGGAGTATCTTCAGTGCCTGACGAGGCGCTGATGAAAGCGGTTTCACGACAGCGCTATGATGCGCTTGCCGAGTTATATGACCGGCATGGCAAAAGATTGCGCGCGACAATCGACGGAGTCGTTCATGAAGAAGCCGAGGCTGATGATGTTTTGCAGGAGATTTTTATCCAGATTTGGAAAGAAGCAGACCGTTATTCCCCTAAAGCCGGTAAGCCGCTTGGATGGATGGTTACCATCGCGCGCCGCCGTGCCATCGACCGGTTGCGCCGGCGCCAGGCTTATTCTCGTGTGCGGGAGCGTTATCAAAAGCGCGTGATCCAGCAGGCGCCTAACTCGCCACGTGAGGCAGACGATGTTTTCGTGTTGAATGACCTGCGTCATTTTCTCAAGCAGTGCATGCGAGTGTTGCCCCGGCTTCAGCGCGAGGCGCTGGAGCTCGCGTTTTTCAAGGGACTCAGTCACAGAGAAATTGCCGCCGCGACACATGCTCCGCTGGGAACGGTGAAAACACGGCTGGAACTAGGCCTGCAAAAACTGACCCATACGCTGAGACCGCTGCGCCACAAGGTGTGATGCGCGTCATTTCCGAAGGTGCATCGCCTTCTCCCTAGGGCGATGAGAAGTCGGTGGCGGAACGCGTAAATATCAGGCGGCAGTGCCGCGTTACTATGCCAACGCGTTGAGGACAACGCGTTCCACTGTGGTATACGCGTGGCAGGTGGATCGGCTTCTCCGAAGATGATGGCAAATAGTCGCCGAAGGCGCAAGATTGAAGTCTAAGTCAGGCATCACGTGAGGCGCTTCCTATCTCTAGCGCAGTAGAACGACAAGTAACACGATTAACAAAACGAGACCCAAACCTCCGCTGGGATAATATCCCCAACCGGTGCTATACGGCCATGTTGGCAGAGCCGCGACTAATAGAAGAATCAGGATGATGAATAGCAGGAAGCGCATATTTCTACTTCATTCGCATCTCGTTCATGCGCCGCGCGCAATTTCTCGTTAATGCGGACTCGGTGAAGTGTTAACGTTAATTTCCGTTTTCTCCTTCGTCGTCGTTGGAGATTGGTTTTGCGAGGGGTTTATCACCGTGGTGTTGCTCTCTTTTTTCTGCGTGGGCGGGTTCACCACGGTGGTGTTACTTTCTTTCTTTTCAGCGGGCGGATTTGTGACCGTCGTTTCCTTTTGTTCACACGCTACCAGGAGTGCCAGGCCGACAAGCAGACAAATATATTTTTTCATACAAAAGAATCGCGTCTCGGAACGGATCTTGTCGCCTTCGATCGGATTCCTAATCTCGTTGAGCGTCGGATTTATTGACGCGCTTCGAGCCGTGTCGTTACTCAGTCAGATTGCACCGGCCAAAGCCAGAATTATCAGAATCAAAAGAATCAAACCGAGTCCGCCACTGGGATAATAACCCCAGCCCCGGCTATACGGCCACGTAGGTAACGCTCCAATTAACAGGAGAATGAGAATAATTAACAGGATTGTGCTCATTATGCAGAGACAACGCATTTGGAAGGCTCTTCGGATTTAGTAGGTTAAAGAAACGCGCGGAGCGCTTCACCAATGCGATTGTTTTCTAGGAGGTGAAAGCATGCTGCGTTGGGCATTAATTTTTCTCATAATCGCACTGGTGGCGGCACTTTTTGGATTTACGGGTATTGCCGCTGCAGCCGCGGGGATTGCCAAATTCTTGTTCTTCCTGTTCCTGGTGGTCTGCCTGATTTTTTTTGTTATCGGCATATCGGCAGGCAGGAGGGTTCTTTAAGCGGTGTTATGATTCCGGCGCGCTTGGGAAAAAGCGCGTCGGGATGGGAACACGAGTTGCACCGTGAGCTCCGACGGTTCCCACTTGGGCGTGTGTCATCTCTTGGAGTGAATTAGTGAACTCGCGTGGGTAAAGGCAGATTGGATGGGCCGAAGATGGAGATTTAAGCGGTCTGACCGTATCGCGGTCAATTTGGTTTGGCTCTTGGTAATCTTTATCGCATTCTCGACCGTGATCTTTCTACGGGGATGCTCATAAGCGAGGAACGGAACCTCACTACGCGGTTGCAGGCCCCCTGGCATCGTAAAACTGCCAGCAGCACGCGAGTCAATTACGCCGCGAGCTTGTCGAGAATGGTTTGTAGCTCGTGAAAATCGACTGGTTTGACGAGGTGGAAATCGAATCCCGCTTCTTTCGAGCGGCGCAGATCTTCCTCCGTGCCAAAGCCGGTCAGCGCGACCGCCTTGATTGGCCGCGCTCGACGAGTTTGTGACACGACCTCGTAACCGCTTCCATCGGGCAGTCCGATGTCACATACCAGCACATCGATTTCTCCAGAGGCGACGATGTCTAGCGCGCTGCGCACGTTATCCGCAGTCAAAACTTGATGACCGAAATGAGTGAGCAGGCGCGACAACATGCGCCGGGTGTCCCGGTGATCTTCTACCAACAACACCCGTAACGGTTTTGGCGGCTTGCTACGACTGGGAGAAGCCAACTCAGCTTTCGCATCTCCCTTCGGGGCTGTGTCGAGAGTAACGCTGAATGTGGCACCGAAACTCCGGCCACGACTTTTAGCCTCAATTGTGCCGTGGTGCAGATCGACAAGGTGCTTGGAAATCGCAAGCCCCAGACCAAGTCCGCCGAACTGACGGGTCACAGAGGCGTCAGCCTGCTCGAATGGCGTAAATAACGAGGCCAGGCGTTCAGGTTCAATTCCAATCCCGTTATCGGTAATTTCGAAATGGAAACGGGCTGCATCGTCGTTGAATGTGTGGATGGTGATCTGTCCAGAGGGATGCGTGAATTTCACGGCATTGTTGATCAAGTTCCAAAACACCTGCTGAAGCCGGATGCAATCAGCCAATATGTGATGTTGTTTGGCGTTCAGGTTGGTCGAGAGCTTTAATTGCTTTGCCGCGATTGCCGAACTTGCAGTATCGATTGCATTACTAATGATGATATGTGCATCGCAGTTTTCCAAGTCGATGCGCAGCCTGCCCCGCGTGATGCGGGTGAGATCGAGCAGATCGTCAATCAAACGTGCCTGCAACTTCACGTTGCGCTTGATCAGTTGCACATCCTCCACGAACTCCTGCGGAATTTTTTCAGCGTTGTCCTCCAGGTAAGTCGCTGCCGCAAGCGCCGGCGTAAGCGGAGTGCGCAGTTCATGGCTCAGTGCCGCAAGAAAATCGTCCTTGGCCTTGCTCGCTTTTTGCGCTGCGATTTTCTCAGCCTCGGACTCCCGGCTGCGGATTTGATCGGTGATGTCGCGCGTGACTTTGGAATAGCCCCGGAGCTTTCCCTGGTCGTTGCGCAGCGCGGTAAGTATGACTTCGGCTTCAAAAGTCGATCCATCCTTGCGGACGCGAAGCCCCTGGTCACGAATGTTCCCGCGACGCGCTGCTTCGCTCAGATTACGTTGGGGCTTGCCAGCAGCGACGTCTTCTGCGGTATAGAAACAGGCAAAGTTCTTACCTATAATTTCCGCCGGCATGTAGCCTTTGATCTTCTGTGCTCCCTTGTTCCACGTCACGACAGTGCCGTTCGGGTCGAGCATGTAAATGGCGTATTCTTCGACGCTATCCACAAGAATGTGGAATTGTTCCGCTGTCTGATGCAGGACTGAGGTAATGGACCCGTTGTCACCCATTGGCTGCGAAGGCAATATCCCATCGGATTCG
>WNFY01007315.1_pt1 | contig 13155 bp, 13 predicted proteins | sample 5400091 | NCBI WGS metagenome assembly WNFY01 (sample SAMN13153364, study PRJNA577476) | soil metagenome | isolation source: 60 cm soil or saprolite under grassland replicate 1 | place: USA:California | collected 2016-06-15 | reverse complement strand
CTCGACGACCTCCTCGGCCGTCGTCCCGTTGTCAGACACGTTCTCGTCAAGCGCCGCGTGGAGCCGGAGAGCACGCTGGCTGGCGGCGTTTCGGGCCACGTTGCGCAGGATCGTGAAGAACCAGGGCGCGAAGGGACGGCTTACCTCGAAGCGGTGGAGTGCACCCACGACTCGGCGGAACGCTTCCTGGACGAGATCCTCGGCGTCGTCGAGCGTGTCCGTGAATTCCCAGGCGACCGCCAGCGCCGGCCTGACGTACCGCGAGACCAGCTCCCGGTACATGCGTTCGTCCCCGGCCTGGGCTCCGCGGATTACCTCCCGCTCCGACAGTTCGCCGTTGGCCATTCGGAAGCTTGCCGCTCCTGTCTCGTGCCGCGCGTTCTCATACTGTACCGGCGGCTGGGCGACACCGTTTACATGTCCTCGCAGTCCAGGACAGCTACTGCCTCCGCGACCTCGGGGGTTCGACCCTGGGCAATAGGAGGGCATTGACGGTTACAGTGACCGTGCTGGCGCTCATCGCGAGGGCCGCCCACGCCGGCTTGAGCAGGATGCCCAGCGCCGGATACAACACGCCGGCCGCGAGCGGGATCGCGATCAGGTTGTAGATCGCAGCCCAGAACAGATTCTGCTTGATCTTGCGGTGCACACGGCGCGCAAGAACGAGTGCGGCGGGAACGTCGGCCGGGTCATCCTTCATTAGTATGATGCCGGCCGTTTCGATCGCCACGTCTGTTCCCGCGCCGATCGCGATGCCGACCGTCGCCACCGCCAGCGCGGGCGCGTCGTTTACCCCGTCCCCAACCATCGCGACCCGGCGGCCTTGTTCCTCGAGTCGTCGGACCTCCGCAGCCTTGTCGCCCGGTAGCACCTCGGCGCGGACATCATCGATGCCGAGCGTGCGAGCGACTGTCTCGGCGGTGGCCCGGCTGTCCCCCGTGAGGAGCAGGACGCGGATGCCGAGGTCGTGGAGCGCTGAAACCGCACGTTTCGCGGTCGGGCGAATCCGGTCGGCGACAGCGATGAGACCGAGCATGCGGCCATCCGCCGCCACGTAGAGTGCGGTCTTCGCTTCCGCTCGCAGTCCCTCGGCCTCGCGGTCCAGCCCCGGCATGATGCGATGTCGCTCAAGCAGCTTGCGATTACCCACCAGCACGCTGCGACCACCCACGCTCGCCCGTACGCCGTGGCCAGGGATGGCCTCGAAATGGGAGGCCGGTGTGATGGCGAGCGCACGCTGCTTAGCCGCTGCGACAACGGCCGTAGCGAGTGGGTGCTCCGACTGGGCATCCGCTGCGGCGGCGAGCCCGAGAATCTCTGCCTCTTCCACGCCTGCCGCAGGAATGAGACCCGTCACTGACGGCCGGCCTTCGGTGAGCGTGCCGGTCTTGTCGAAGACGACTGTATCCACCCGGGCAGCCGCCTCGAGAACCGTGGCGTTTCTGAAGAGCACGCCGGCACGGGCTGCCCGCCCCACGCCGACCGTGATCGCCGTCGGAGTCGCGAGCGCGAGCGCGTCCGGACAGGCGATTACGATCGCCGCTACTGCAGCTGACAACGCGAAGGAAACACCTTGGTGCCCAAATAGCAGCCACGCAGCGAAGGTGACGACTCCGGCGGCGAGCGCCACGATCACCAGATACTTACCGGCGAGGTCCGCCAGGCGCTGCGCCGGCGCCTTCGAGGACTGTGCCTCCCGGACCATGGCGACGATGCGAGCGAGCGCGGTGTCAGCTCCGACTTTGGTCGCGCGGAACCGGAACGCTCCCTGCTGGTTTCGCGTCCCGCCCACGACCTCATCGCCGGGCCCCTTGGCGACCGGCACCGGCTCACCGGTGAGCATCGATTCATCAACGTAGCTCGAGCCCGCGGTCACGATGCCGTCCACCGGGATGGTGTCGCCGGGCCGAACGGCAAGGACGTCACCCGCCGCGACGACGTCGAGCGGCACTTCCTCCTCTTGCCCATCCCGCACCCGTCGCGCGGTGGGTGGGGCGAGGTTGAGCAGTGCCTCGACCGCTCGGCCGGTGGCGAAGCGGCTCCGCATCTCCATCCAATGGCCGAGCAGGCTGAAGGCGGTCAGCATCGCCGCGGCATCGTAGAACGGCTCGCCCCGCAAGCCGAACGTGACTGCGGCCGAGTACAGGTAACTCACGAGGATGCCGGTCGCGATCAAGGTCATCATGGTGAGCTCGCTGCGTCGCAGCGAACGCCATGCCGAGGACACGAAAGGCCACCCGCCCCACCAGACGACGATGGACGTCAGGACGAAGCCGAGCAGTCCGTGCGACAGTCCGAACGGCGGCGCGAGCTCGCGGCGGAAGAGCGAGGTGCCAAGCGGCGAGAAGAGAACGATCGGGACGGTGAGGATCGCCGACCCGATGAAGCGCCGCAGCATGTCCTGGACCAGGTGCGCCCCGTGTACGGCGTGCCCATATGGCGCGTGGAGTTTTTCGGCGGGTGCCACGACAGCCGAGGCCCGAGAGCGTTCGTGGTGTTGATGATGTTTCATCGGCTCAGTCTCCGTGCATGCCCGGCGGCGTAGAGCATCAAGGTTTTGTTAGGAGCCCGCAACGCCCGTTGCACCGGTCTGACACCAAATCGCCCGGGCCCACCCAGCCCGAACGGGCAGTAACGCCTCCGAGCGCGGCGCGAACTTTGCGACCTGCACCACGTGGCGCCTTCTCCACATGGAGGCAGGACTACGTCCAAGCGGCTCCTCGCCGTCGCCCTGCTCGCCGCGGGCTGCTCCGACGCGGTCACTCCCCCGAGCCCCACGGCCGGCACTCCTGGGCTCCTCGCTGAAGTGACGGCGTCGAGCCTCGCGTTGTGGGGATCCAACGGCACGATGCCCCAGAGCGGCACCGAGCTGAGTAAGGAATTCAACCCCGAGAATCCGCCCCTCGGCAGCACCGTGGTCGCGACCTTCCAGTGGACTGGTTCGACCAACGTCATCGATTCAGTATCCGACGACCTGTGGACCGGGAAGCACGTCGGCAATACGTACCACCTGGTGGAGTACGTCACGGCCGGCGGCATCTCGATGGCCACGTACGTCGCCACCAACGTCCAGAACTTTCCCTCCCCCAAACAGGCACTCGGGGAAGAGCTGCTGATCACGGCGCATCTCTCCACCTCGGTGGCGGGCGGGGGAACGCTGGTCTCCGCCTATACCGGCGGGAACCCCGTGTTCGCCCAGGCGGTGGGCGCGCACCGCTCGGCGACCGGATCCGGATCGACCACGCCCACGATGGCCCATCCCGGCGCGATCGCGGTTGGCACGGGTGCGCTCGTCTACGCCGCCTCGATGACGTCCGAAGGCCTCGCGGGACGCACGCCGCCCGCGGGATTCACCTACATCACCAACAACCAGATGAGCTCGCCGCCGCTGCAATTCGACGCCGAGTACCAGGTGGAATCGAGCGCCACCGCGGTCGATCCCACGTGGGGCTGGTCGTTCAACTCGCCGACCACGTGGCTCGCCACGGCCCTCGAGCTCAAACCGGCGGGCTCGCCCAACCAGCCGCCGGTCGCCGCGTTCACCTCGAGCTGCAGCGCCTTGTCCTGCGGCCTCACGAGCACGAGCAGCGACCCCGACGGCTCTATCGGCACCTACCACTGGGACTTCGGCGACGGGCAGATGTCGCCAGTGCAGAATCCGTCTCATGACTACGGTGTGGCAGGCACCTACCCCGTCACCTTGACGGTCACGGACGACCAGGGGGCGACCAACACGACGTCGCAGCCGCTTACCGTTGCGGCCGCGAACCAGCCACCGGTCGCCGCGTTCACCTCCAGCTGCAGCGCGCTCACCTGTGGCTTCACGAGCACGAGCAGCGACCCCGACGGTTCTATCAGCGCCTACAGCTGGACGTTCGGCGACGGCGCGATCTCGGCCGCCCAGAATCCGGGTCACACCTACGGGGCCAGCGGCACATACACCGTGACGCTCCAGGTCACCGACGATCAGGGGGCGATGAATTCGATATCCCACAGCGTGATCGCCTCGTCCACCTCGCCCCGGATCGCCCTCGATCAGTTCAACGGCACGCTCAATGAGCGGGACACGTCCGTCCTGGCGAAGGGGTTCAATCCCACCAACCCGCGCCTCGGCGACGCGGTGATCGCGACCATCTTCTGGGTCGGCCCGGCCACGATCGTCTCGGTCAGCGACTTCATGACCAACACCGAGCGCACCCCCGTCGGCAACACCTTCCACCTCGTCCAGTCCGTCACAAGGGGCGGCGTTTCGATGGCGACCTACGTTGCGACCAACATCCAGGGCTTCGCCGAGCCCAACCCAGATCCCAACGTGGTCTATGCGGTCCAGGCGAGGTTGTCGCAAACGCCGCCCGACGGCGGCCTGCTGCTCTCCGCGTACCGCGGCGTCGACCCGACGTATGCCAATGCGTTGGCGGGATCGCAGTCCACTACGGGGGTCGGCACGGGGATCACGCCCGCCGATCCCGGCGCCCTGAGCGTCGGCGCAGGCGCCCTGGTCTATGCCGTCTCGATGTCGAACGGCTTGTTCTTCAGCGACAAGCCCCTGGCGCCATTCACCGACATCGGCGGCGGGATGGGCGACCCGTTCATGGTGGCCGATGGCGTATACGCCGTCGCGGCGGGGGCGACTTCTCTGCACCCGCAGTGGACCTATTACTTCGACAACGGGCAGTACGCGTGGCTGGCCACCGTGCTGGCTCTCAACCCGGCCCCCTAGGGAGGCCCCATGTCCATGTCGATGTCCCGCCGCCGGTTTTTGTCGAGCACCGCCACCGCGGCCGGCGCCGTGGCGCTCGGCTGCCGCGACTCCTGGATCGCCACACCGCCGCCCGCCCCGCTCTTGCAGGCCGAGTTGCCCGACCCGGCGACCACCGGGATCGAGCACATCGTCGTCTTCATGATGGAAAACCGCTCGTTCGACCATTTCCTCGGCTGGCTCCCGGGTGCCGACGGCCGGCAGGCGGGGCTGACCTACAGCGATGCCGGCGGCGCTCCCCACGCGACGTTCCCACTGGCTCCGGACTTTCAGGGCTGCGGTTACGCCGACCCCGATCACTCCTACGCGGGGGGACGGGTGGAGTACGACGACGGCGCTTGCGACGGGTGGCTGCGCGCCAACGACGTCTTCTCCATCGGCTACTACCGCCAGGAAGACCTCGCTTTCCTCGGCCACGCGGTGCCCGACTGGACGTCCTTCGATCAGTACTTCTGTTCCATCCTCGGCCCGACGTTCCCCAATCGCATCTACCAGCACGCCGGCCAGACGGATCGCATCGCCAACACCGCCACGATCTCGCTGCTGCCGACGATCTGGGACCGGCTGGCCGCGCGCGGAGTGTCGGCCCGGTACTATTTCAGCGATGTGCCGTTCCTGGGATTATGGGGCGCCAAGTACCTGCCGATCAGTCGCCCCATCGACGCGTTCTACTTTGCCTGCGCCGCCGGCAGTCTCCCGCACGTCGCGTTCGTGGACGGGAGCTTCCTGCAGGAGCTGACCGGGACGGGGGCGGACGACCATCCCTTCGGCGACGTGCGCGCCGGCGAGGCAATGATGAACCGCATCTATCGGGCGGTGACGCAGAGCCCCGCGTGGGGTCGCACCGTCCTCGTCATCAACTTCGACGAATGGGGGGGATTCTTCGATCACGTCCCGCCGGCCGTGGCGCCGATTCCCCCGGCCGACCTGGCGGCGGGCAACGCGGACGGCCGGCGCGGCTTTCGCACGCCCACGCTTCTCGTGTCACCCTTCGCGCGCCGGGCGTATACGTCGCACGCCTTGTACGACCACACGTCCGTGCTGCGAATGATCGAGTGGCGGTGGGGGCTGAATCCCCTCACCGTGCGTGACGCGACGGCGAACAACCTGGCCGACGAGCTCGACTTCACCCAGGCGGACCCCGCCCCGCCGCCGGTCTACGCCGTCCCCGACGTCACGGGAGGCTTCTGTCCCGTCCGGCTGCCGGGCCTCTCGACGTCCCGTCCCCTCACCGCGCGCGGCCATTGGGCGGAGCTGCGCGAGGTCGCGCGGCGGCACGGGTGGAAGACCTAGTCATTCCTGCCGTCCCGACTGAGTGAAGATCAGGCCCTGCAGCGACTTTCGCTGTGGGGCTTTTTCGTTGCGCTCCCACCCAAAGAAGTGCAACATCGGGGTTGCATTTAACAGGAACGGCGGGTATAATGCGCAACACGAATGTTGCATATCACCGAACCGCCTTTCTACCTGGTTGCGGAGGGAATCGACCCATGGCAGTCAACACCCCAGCGCCCAACGACACGGTGAGCACCGATCGGATCGAAAAACGGGTCGTGCTCCGCGCCGCCCGCCCGCGCGTGTGGCGCGCCCTCACGAACGCGGTAGAGTTTGGAACCTGGTTCCGCGTCAAACTCGACGGCGCCTTTACCGAGGGCAGGCCGATCCGGGGCAGGATGGCCATACCGGGCTACGAGCACGTGACATTGGAAATGCTGGTCGAGCGCATCGACCCGGAGCGGTACTTCGCGTATCGCTGGCACCCCTACGCCGTCGACCCCGCCGTCGACTACTCCGCCGAGCCCACCACGCTGGTCGAGTTCACGCTCGAGGAAACCGAGGGCGGCACCGCGCTCACGATCGTCGAGTCGGGGTTCGATCGCATCCCGCTCACGCGTCGCGCCGAAGCGTTCCGCATGAACGACAACGGGTGGACCGGCCAGATCAAGCACCTCGCGCAATATGTCGAGTAAACGCAGCGCCGCCGCGCTGCAGCCCCCCCCCGACGCGGTACCCCTGTTCGCCGCGCTGGGCGACGCGACTCGGCTCCGCCTACTGGGACGCCTGTCCGCCGGCGGGCCGCTGTCGATTACTCGTCTCAGTGAAGGGACCGGGGTGACGCGTCAGGCGATCACGCGCCACCTCCACGCCCTCGGCGACGTGGGGCTGGTGCGCCACGCCCGCCGTGGGCGGGAGCAGGTCTGGGACCTTAACCGCAAACGCCTGGAGAAAGCCAAGCAGTACCTCGACCACATCGCCGCGCAATGGGACGACGCGGCCGAACGCTTGCGGGCGTTCGTCGAACAAGAGAGCGGAGAAGAGCGATGACAATGTTGCTGCTCGCAGTTTTCTTGGCCGTACAGACACCTGTCGATTCCGTTGCGCTCGTGACGCGCGACATCCCCAATTTCTGGCGCGCCTACGATCTCGCCGCGGGTAAGGACAACACCGAGCGGGTGCCCATCTTCCGCACAATCTACCTCCAGCCTGGCTCCCCCGGACTGCGCGACTGGATGCGCGTGCGGCTCATGAACCGCGACACTGTGAAAGCCCGAATGATCGCCGCGGGGTGGACGGCTGGTCACCTCGATTCGCTGAGTCGAGACTCCCTCGGTCGAGACTCCCTCGAACGCGCGGTCGCGCCATTCGCCGAGCAGTCGGCGGCGGAGGAGCTGCTCCGCGCGCTGAGCGCGTACCCGCGCTATTACGCGGCCGTGCGCGCGCGGACCCTCGCGGTGGATACCAACTCCGCCATCAGGCAAGGCATCCGCCAGGGTCTCGCGAAACTCGCCGAACTGTGTCCCGGAGCTCGTTTCCCCAATATCTACTTCCTGATCGGCACGCTCTCGACCGGCGGCACCACCGCGCGGAGCGGCATGCTCATTGGGACGGAGCAGTACGCGAGCGACTCGGGCACGCCGCGCGACGAGCTCTCCGAGTGGGCGCGCGTCGCGACGCGATCGAACAACTTCCAGTCGATCGTCGGGCTCGTGGTACATGAGGCGGTGCACACGCAGCAGCAGCCGCGGCCCCAAGGGCAGCGCAACACCTTGCTGCGCCAGTCCCTCGGCGAGGGCATCGCCGATTTCCTCTCCGAGCTCGCGGTAGGACCATGGGCGGCAAACACACCGCGTCAGATCTACGGTCGCGCCCACGAGCGGGAAGTCTGGATCGATTTCCGGGACGAAATGGCGACGGACTCGACGATCCGCACGTGGATGTACAACGGCGGGGTGCCGCCGGACAAAAACCACGGCGCTGTCGACATTGGGTACTGGGTGGGGTACCGCATCGCTGCCGCGTATTACGCGCGCGCCGCCGATAAACGCGCGGCGGTGCGCGACCTGCTCGAGTTACGTGATCCGGTCGCGGTCCTGCGCGAGAGCGGCTACGCGCCTTAAAACCAAACCAAACGGTTGAGGGAGACAACAGCGATGACGAAGCACAAGACGGGGACCCGTGAACAGTGGCTTGCCGCCCGGCTCGAGCTGCTCGAGGCGGAGAAAGAGCTGACGCGCCGCAGCGACGAGCTGGCGCGGCTCCGGCAGGAGCTGCCCTGGGTCCGGATCGACAAGCAGTACAAGTTCGATACCGACGAGGGCAGCGCCGCGCTGGCCGACCTCTTCCGTGGGCGTTCGCAGCTCCTCATCTACCACTTCATGTTCGGGCCCGACTATAAGGCCGGCTGTCCATCGTGCTCGGCGATCGCGGACGGGTTCAACGGCTCCGTCGTCCACCTCGCGAACCACGACGTCACGCTGGCGGCGGTGTCGCGGGCGCCGCTCGCGAAGCTGCAGGCGTACAAGCGGCGCATGGGGTGGAGCTTCCCCTGGGCGTCGTCCTCCGGAAACGACTTCAGCTACGACTTGCATACGGCGTGGACTGAGGAGCAGCAGCGGTCGAACGTCGTTGAATACAACTTCCGCCCCGAGGACCAGAGGTCGTTGCTGGAGGCCGGTAAGCAGGGGCCGCCCGCCGAGATCGCAGCCACGACCGGCACCGACTGGCCGACGTTCATCCGTGAGCGGCAGGGCCTGAGCGCGTTCGCGCTCGAGGACGGCGTGGTCTACCACACCTATTCCGCCTATGCGCGCGGCGTGGACGGCCTGTGGAGCATGTACCAGTGGCTCGACCGCGCCCCCAAGGGGCGCAACGAGACCGGCTTCTGGTGGCGCCGCCACGACGAGTACCCCAAGGGATGAGCGACATGCCGATGTCCGGTTGGTTGGGCGCCGCCGCGTCGTTCCTGGGGATGTGGGTCGTGATGATGGTGGCGATGATGCTGCCGTCCCTGGTCCCGACGCTGCGGCGCTACCACCAGGCCGGCCTCGGCCGGCTGACCGCGCTCGTGGGCGTGGGCTACTTTTTCGTCTGGACCGTGTTCGGAATGGCCGTCTTTCCGCTGAGCGCAGCGCTGGCGCGCGCCACACCGATCACGGTCGGTCTGGTTGTATTGTTAGCCGGCTCCCTCCAATTCACCACGTGGAAAGCGCATCACCTCGCTTGTTGCCGGGAGGCCGGGCGCGACCGTGTACCGGCCGACGCCGGCACCGCCTGGCGACACGGCCTGCGCCTCGGCCTCCACTGCGCCAAGTGCAACGTCGGTCTGATGGCGATCCTCTTGGGTCTCGGGGTCATGGACCTGCGCGCGATGGTTGTCGTGGCGGCCGCCATCACCGTCGAACGCCTCGCACCGGCCGGTGAGCGCGTCGCACGAGCCACCGGGGCCGTCGCCCTTGGGGCAGGGTTCTTTCTGATCGCGCGAGCCGCCGGCCTCGGATGATGCTGGCTGGGCAGCCTCCGGCCGGCGTGTCGATTTCGGGAGCTCTCGTTCGACGCATCCATGGAGCCGGGGTGGGCCCGGCGCCGGACCTCAAACGCGAAGGATCCCGAAGGAGTACGAGAAGGCGGGAGCGGATTTCGTGCCCTCCGCCGAGCTCGTCGCCAAGATGACGAAGTACAACGAGTCTCTCACCAAGGCCGGCGTGCTGCTCGGCCTGGACGGATTGCACCCACCCGCCAAGGGGACGCGCGTCAAGTTCTCCGGTGGCAAACCCAAGGTCATCGACGGGCCCTTCACCGAGTCCAAGGAGCTGGTCGGCGGCTACTGGGTGATCCAGGTGAAGTCCAGGGAAGAGGCGGTCGAATGGGCGAAGCGCGCTCCGATGCAGGACGGCGACATCATCGAGGTGCGCCAGGTGCAGGAGCTGTCGGAGTTCCCGCCCGAGATACAGGCCGCCGCGCGGGGAGGGAAGTAGCAATGCGCTTCCTCTCCTTCATCAAGACCGCCGAGAATCAGGGCCCCATTCCGCAGGGGCTGGAAGAGGCGATGGGCAGCTTCATCGAGCAGTCGCTCAAGAACGGCTCGCTGGTGCAGACCGGCGGCCTGGCGCCGAGCGCCCAGGGGACCCGGGCGCGGCTCGCCGGCGGCAAGGTGACCGTCACCGACGGCCCCTTCGCGGAGGCCAAGGAAGTGATCGGCGGGTACGCGATGCTCGAGGCGGCCTCCCTCGAGGCGGCGAAGCAGATCATGGTGGACTTCCTGGAGCTGCACCGCCGGCACTGGCCGGAGTTCGAGGGCGAGTGTGAGGTCCGTCCGGTGGAGTTCCTGGCGCCGTGACGTCGGACCCACATCGCGCGATCGAGGCGGTCTGGCGGATCGAGTCGGCCAGGCTGATCGCCGGACTGACGCGGATCGTAGGCGACGTGGGAGTCGCGGAGGACCTGGCGCAGGATGCCCTGGTCGCCGCGCTGGAACGGTGGCCGGAGTCGGGCGTCCCGGACAATCCGGGCGCCTGGCTCATGGCCACCGCGAAGCATCGGGCGATCGACCACCTGCGCCACGGCAAGCTCGCCGAGCGCAAGCACGAGGAGCTCGGGGCCGAGCTCGACGCCCGGCAGCGGAGTCCGGAGCCGGAGCTCGTAGAGGCGATCGACAACGAAGTGGGCGACGACCTCCTGCGCCTGATGTTCATCGCGTGCCATCCCGTGCTCTCGACCGAAGCGCGCACGGCGCTGACGCTGCGCCTCCTGGGCGGGTTGACGACCGAGGAGATCGCGCGCGCCTTTCTCGCGCCCGTCGCGACGATCGCCCAGCGGATTGTCCGCGCCAAGCGGACCCTGGCTGAGGCGCACGTGCCGTTCGAGGTTCCGCGGGGAGCCGCCCTCGCGGGCCGGTTGTCCTCGGTGCTCGAGGTGATTTATCTCGTCTTCAACGAGGGGTACTCGGCGACCGCGGGCGAGGACTGGGTGCGACCGGCGCTGTGCGACGACGCCTTGCGCCTCGGCCGCATCCTGGCGGAGCTGATGCCGGACGAGCCCGAAGTTCACGCGCTCGTCGCGCTGATGGAGATCCAGGCGTCGCGGCTCAGGGCGCGCGTTGGTTCGTCGGGAGAGCCGATTCTGTTGCTGGATCAGGATCGCGCGCGCTGGGATCACCTCCTGGTGCGCCGCGGGCTCGCGGCGCTCGAGCGGGCCGAGCAGCTCGGCGGCTCCCTCGGCCCCTACGCGCTGCAGGCCGCCATCGCCGCCTGTCACGCGCGCGCGGCAACGCCCGAAGAGACGGACTGGACCCGCATCACGGCGCTCTACGATGCGCTCGGCCAGCTCGCGCCATCGCCCATCGTCGAGCTGAATCGCGCGGTCGCGTTCGGCATGGCGTTCGGCCCCGCCGCGGGCCTCGAGATCGTCGATGCCTTGACGGCGGAGCCGTCGCTGCGGAGTTACCATCTCCTGCCCGCCGTGCGGGGCGACCTGCTCGCCAAGCTCGGCCGCTTCACCGAGGCGCGGGCGGAGTTCGAACGGGCGGCATCGCTGACGCGCAACGCCCGGGAGCGCGGCTTGCTCCGCGGGCGCGCCGCGGCATGCGTGCCCAAGGCGCAATGATTGTTCATCTCATCGACGGCACCTACGAGCTGTTCCGCCAGTTCTACGGCCGGCGGAGCTTCACCAAGGGCGAGGATGCCCCCTGGGGCGCGGTCGCGGGCGTGCTGCATTCCGTCTTGGAGATGCTCGAGCAGGGGGCCACGCATCTCGGCGTCGCGACCGACCACGTCATCGAGTCGTTCCGCAACGACCTCTGGGCCGGCTACAAGACCGGGGACGGGATCGACCCGGCGCTGTGGGCGCAGTTCCATCCCCTCGAAGACGCCCTCGCCGCCATGGGGGTGGCGGTGTGGCCCATGATCGAGCTCGAGGCCGACGACGCGCTGGCCTCGGCGGCGCACCTCGCCGCGGGCGACGATCGCGTGGAGCGAGTCAGCATCTGGACACCGGATAAGGACCTGGCGCAGTGCGTCCGTGGCGACCGGGTCGTGCAGGTGGATCGGCGAGGGAAGCAGATCCGCGATGCCGCAGGCGTCCGCGCCAAGTTCGGCGTCGACCCCGTCTTGATTCCCGACTTCCTCGCGCTCGTCGGCGATGCGGCAGACGGCTACCCAGGCATTCCGGGGATCGGGCCGGTGACGGCGGCGCGGCTCCTGAACGAGCATGGCCCCATCGAGGACTTCCCACCTACCGTGCTAGGAGACCGCCGCGACCTGGCGCTCCTATTCAAGACCCTGGCAACGCTCAGGACCGACGCACTGCTCTTTCGCGATGTGGACGAGCTACGCTGGCGGGGCCCCACGAACGCCTTCGCCGCCTGGTCGGAGCGCCTGAAGGATGATCGCCTGGCAGCACGGTCCCGCGAGACTCAACCTCAACCAAGGAGTTCCCCATGACCGCACCGAGCGTCGTCACGAAGTGGCGAAGCTGGGCGCCCTACCTCCTGAGCATGCTCAGGATCATCGCGGCGTTTCTCTTCATGCAGTTCGGAACGGCGAAGCTGTTCGCGTTTCCGGCGGCCATCATGCCGGGCGGAGGTACGGCGCCGCTCGCGTCCCTGGCCGGTATCGCCAGCGTACTGGAGACGTTCGGCGGCGCGTGCCTCCTCCTCGGCCTCTTCACGCGCCCGGTGGCATTCATCCTTTCGGGCGAGATGGCCGTCGCGTATTTCTATGGGCATGCGCCGCAGGGGTTCTGGCCCGTCCTCAATCAAGGCCACCCCGCCATCCTTTTCTGCTTTGTCTGGCTCTACCTTTCAGCCGCCGGCGCGGGACCGTGGAGCCTCGACGCTCGGCGCGGAAAGTAGATGAGTAGTCCGGCACGCCCATCCCGGCCCCTCGATCGCTCCATCGTCGAGGGGCCGATCCCCCGCGCCGTCTGGTTGATCGCGTGGCCCACGGCCCTCCAGAACCTCATCGGTGGGCTACAGGGGGTCGTCGATCACGCGCTGGTGGGCCGCTTCGTGGGGTACGCCGGCAACGCCGCGATCGGCGTCGCGATTCAGATCTTCATCGTCGTCATCGCGTTCGTGATGTCCGTGTTCAGCGGGATGGGTGTCCTCGTAGCCCGCTTCGCGG
>WNFY01015353.1_pt1 | contig 13157 bp, 10 predicted proteins | sample 5400091 | NCBI WGS metagenome assembly WNFY01 (sample SAMN13153364, study PRJNA577476) | soil metagenome | isolation source: 60 cm soil or saprolite under grassland replicate 1 | place: USA:California | collected 2016-06-15 | reverse complement strand
AGCCCGTGCCGAGCGCATTCGACCGCAGCACGGAGAGCGTCCCGAGCACGACCCAGAACCCGTGTTGGAGACCCGTCCGCTGGGCGATGAAGACGGCGACGGCGAGCCCGGCGGCGCCGCGGACGCTGTTGCGGAACCACACCGAGGCGACGCTTGCGTGCTCGGCGGCGATCTGCTCTGTCGCCTCGATTGCGATGCGCACCGGTTGGGACTCCGTCGGCTCTCCGCCAGTAGCGCGCAAGGCATAGACCGCGACCTGGCGCGCGGCGTACGTCGCTGCCCGGACCCGAAACGCGGGCTGCAGGGCCCGGGCATCGTCGGGCAGCTTGTCGAGCCGTCGCGCCAGTGCGTTCGCAACGGCGTCGCGCGCGGCGTCCAACGGCGAGAGGTCAACGCGTACGTCGCGGCCTTCCAGGCGTTCCGCGCTCGCGCGGAGCACCTCGGCCGCCGCTGCCATCGCCTGCGCGTCCTCAACCGAGAGCGGCTCGGTTGATGGTGGGAGGAAGGAGAGGAGCCAGTCCAGCTCGTCCGGGAGCGATGCGAGCGCCGCCATCGGTGCTGTCGGGCCCGTTGGGCGGTGCTGGCTGCCGAGGAGCCTCCGGCCGAGTGCGTCGACGGCCTCGCGGGCCAGGCGTCCTCGCTCGGCCAGTTGTTCAGGATCCGCCTCCAGGAAGTCCGCGACGGGCCGCAACGCGCGGGCGGCCTCGCGCTGAAGGTCGACGCTCCGTCGCGGCGGCCAGAGCAGCATCACTGCGCACGTACCCGCGCCGACCGCGAGGGCCCAGCCCTCGAGCCGGTCCGGGATCGCGGAATTCGGTGCCGGAATCGTCGCCGGCAAGACGAACGTGAGGATCGCTCCGGTCGATGCGGCCGCGAAGTAGCCGTTGATCACGCCCGAGAACAGCGCGACGAAGCCGACGATCGCCATCGCCCCGCCCGCGAGCCACTCGTTCCGCGAGCAGAGCGTCCCGAGCGTGATGAACACCGCGCCGGCGCACGCCAGCCCGAAGTACGCGGCGAGGCGAGCCCGCGGCGGGCCGCCGAACTCGACGAACACGAGGACCGCGAACGAACCGAAGGCGGCGAGGAGCGAGGTCTGCGGCTGCTGAATGACCTTGTCCGCGAGCGCAAAGACCGCAGGCATCACGATCGCGGCGCGCGCGGCGCTCTTCAGCGCGGCCAGATCCGGCACGGCCGGACGATGATATGCGGCGCGGCACGAAGACTCCGCCGAAGGTCGAGCATTTCCTGCGACTCCCACACGTCGACGACGCGAAAGGTGTTCCGCCCCCGCCCTGCGATGTACGCGAGCAGGCCCCGCGACCGGCCAGTCGCTCGGCGACTCCACTCGCTCCTTGCCGCCGCTGCGCCCGGCGCACCGATTCCTCGTACTGCCCTTGCGTCACACCCTCGAACGCCCCATTGACCACCGGGCGCCCGCGAAATACTGTCCTAATCCTGCGGTTTGCTGGAAGCGGGCGGGGGCAGGCGGTTTGGGCCCTCCGTCTTGCGTCCTTGGCGCTTGCCTTCCGGATTCGGCACTACGTCGACAGGAGGGGCAAGATGACCATCCGGACGAATCCGCGCCAAGGTCGTAATCGGCATGTTCCTGAGGATTCGGGAAGGCGACTCGTGCGTGGCGGCATCGTGGTTGCTGCGGTCGTTGTTTTGGTCGCGGTTACGGTGGCGCAGGCCGGTGCGGCGAGCGGCGTCCGCGACTCTTCTGCCGCGCCTCCACCATCGGGGATCAGGACCGTTGATCCGAGTCTCATCGGAGTCAATGGGCCTCAGGCCACACTGCCAACGCTCATGGGTACAGACTCGGGATTCACCGCGAATGCCCTGGTCAGCGCGAACGCAGCCTCGCTCTCGCGCGCTCAAGTGGAGCCATCGGTCGCAAGCGATCCATCGAGCCGGAACGTGATGGTGGCCGCCTATGCCGATTTCGTCGCCGATGCGATCCCGGGTGTCTCGCGTTCAATCGACGGAGGCAAGACCTGGTCGGCGCCGACGGGCGGGCCACTACTCCCGAACCCCCCGGGCTGATCTGGGGCGATCGCCGGACCGTCGGTCGCATCGCGGCAGGCGATTCTGCGGTCGCGTGGGGGACCGGGAACACGGTCTACTCCTCGACTCTGGGGTTCCAGCTGAACTCGAACCCGCCGACAGCCGGCGTCTGCAACGTCGGGGGCGTCTACGTCTACCGCTCGACCGACGGCGGGAACACCTGGACTCTTCCCGCCGGGGGCCCGGCCTTCGCGAACACCCAGACGGTCTTTCGCGACAAGGAGTACATCGCAGCCAGCAGCCACGCAGGAACGGTCTACATGGTCTGGGAGGACGACCAATACGCTGGTTGCCCTCAGGAGTACGGGACGAACGATGTCGGCCGCGAGGTCATGTTCTCGCGCTCCACCGACGGGGGAGCGAGCTGGTCGGCGCCAGCATCCCTTGCCACCGGATGTCTGACCGGAGCCGTTCCGGCGGTCGCAAAAGACGGCAGCCTCTTCGTTACGTGGTTCGACTGCAACAGCGGCGACCGCGAGCCGGTGCGCAAATCGACCGACGGGGGAGTTACGTTCTCGGCCGCGGTTGCCGCGGGCAGCGGTCTCGTGCGATGTCCCAAGCCGCTGCCGGGCGCGAGCTTTCGGATCGACGTCGCGATCCCGTCGATCGCCACTGACCCCACCGACTCGGCGCGAGTCTTTGTCGCCTGGTCAAGCTGCACGGCGACCGCCCAGGCAGACGTCTTCTTCAGCCGCTCGACCGACGGCGGGGCGACCTGGTCTCCGAGTCCCTTGCGCGTGAACGACGACGGCGCCTCCAATCCGCGCGATCAGTTCATGGCCTGGATCACGGTCGACGACTTCGGCGTCATCCGTGCTATGTGGGGTGACGACCGGCTGGACCTGGTCAACCCCGGCGGCCACAACTACGACATTTTCGCTGCGGCCTCGACCGATCAAGGCGCGAGCTTCGGCACGAACGTCAGGGTGTCGACCCAGCCGTCGGACCCGGACGTCGGCGGCGGAACCTTCATCGGCGACTACTTCGGGTTCGCGCCCTGCGGCACACCCGTCTGGACCGATACCAGGAACGGCAACCTGGACTTCTTCGCCGCCGGGCTCGACGCGGCCGCCACGGGAACGTTCCCGTTCTGCACCAAGACCAACCAGACGATCACGTTTGCGGCGCTCGCGGACAAGACGTACGGAGACGCAGACTTCAGCGTCAGCGCGAGCGCGTCCTCGGGAATGCCGGTCTCCTTCGCCGCGAGCGGGAGCTGCACAGTGAGCAGCGCGACGGTTCACTTGACGGACGTTGGTTCCTGCTCGGTAACGGCGTCGCAGGCGGGCAATTCGACCTACAACCCTGCGCCAACCGAGGTTCAAACCTTCTCCATCGCGACGAGGACGCCGCCTCCGCGGTGCACGGTGCCGAAAGTGGTCGGCAAGCGGCTGAGAACCGCGAAATCGGCGATCAAGCGAAGGCATTGCCGCACTGGGAAGGTGCGCTATGCCTACTCGCGCAAGCGCAAGAAGGGCATCGTGATCTCTCAAAGCCGCCGGCAGGGCCGGGTGCTGGCGGCCAACTCGAAGATCAACCTTGTCGTCAGTCGAGGGCGCAGGCGCTGACCGTCCGACCGCCTTGGAGGAGCTGCGTCAGATGACAGCACGCTCTCCCAGGCCAGCTTCGCGGTGACCCCGCCGCCCAGGGCCGCGGCCTGAAGCGCAACATTGGCCAGGAATCCGCGTCCCATATTGGCGGCGGATGACGCGAATCCTGGTCGTCGGGCTCACCTTTCTCGCCGCAAGCGCCGGCGCCTCCCGGCCGGACGCGCCGCACATCCTCGGGCCGCGGCGCACGACCGACCGCACGCCGACCTTCCGGTTCGTCTCGCACGAAGCCGGGCTCCGTTCCCGCGCGATCGGGTTCCGCTGCGCGATCGACCGCAAGCGGTTGCACCGCTGTCCGAGCCGGTACACGCCCACTCTCCGGCTCGGACGCCACACGCTCCGGGCACGCGCCGTCGACCCGAAAGGCCGAACGAGCCGCACGAGCGTCGCTCGCGTGTCCGTCGTCCGACCGGTTCCGCACGCGGACCAGACGGTCCGGGTCGGCAATGCGCCGCACAACGTGGCAGCGGGCTTCGGCTCCGTTTGGGTGACGGTCTCCGGTGAGCTCGTCCGCCTGGATTCCGCAACCGGCGCCGTGCTGGCGCGCATCAGCATCGGCGGCCGGCCCTGGGGAGTAGCGGTCGGCGAGGGCGCGGTGTGGGTCGGGAATTGGACCGACGGCACCGTTACCCGGGTCGACCCGGCCACGAACACGGTCGTCTGGCGGGTGACGCTCAACACCTCCTTCGGCGAAGCGAGCCCTGTCGGTGTCGCCGCCGGCGGAGGCTCGGTCTGGGCGGCCGACAACTCGAGTGACGAGGTCTGGCGGCTCGACCCGGCTACCGGTGCCGTTCTCGCCACGGCGCATGTCGGCGACGCGCACGAGTTCGTCGGCTTTGGCGAAGGCGGCGTCTGGGTTTCGAGCGAGAACGGGACCGTGGGCCAGCTCGACCCGGCCAGCGGCGGTCTCACACGGACGATCGCCGCCGGCGCCGACGCGGACTTCCTCGGCTTCTCCCCGGGGGCTCTCTGGGTGACGAATTACGGGTCGGAGTTCCTCTGGCGAATCGACCCGGTCACAGGCGCCGTCTCGGCGAAGCTGAACATCGGCGACGCAGGCGCACAAGGCCTGGGATTCGACGGTTCGTCGCTCTGGGTGGCGATTTACAACCGCGAGGAGGTCCTGCGCATCGATCCCACGAACGGCCGGGTGCAACGCCGCGTCGTCGTCGGGGTGAAGCCTCGGGGCCTCGCAATCGCCGCAGGGAGCGTCTGGGTGGCGAACTCGGAATCCGGGACTGTGTCACGGATTCAGGTTCCGTAGAAACGAAGCGGGAGCGACGGGACTCGAACCCGCGACCTCCGTCGTCATAGGCCGGGCTTGGCGGTTCCGGGTTGAGCGGCGACGGGCGGGGATTCCCGGCGTAAACAGGACCTTCTCTTTCCGGCGTTGCGTGGATTGCCGGGGTGCGCACAGGAGCCTCCGGTGACCTGCTGCGGGATGAGCGCGCGATGCTTCGTTGCCTCGTTCCCACGCACGCTTGCCGTGTTGGTCAGTGTCCCCGGCGTCGTTGCGGTGACCAGGCCGCGCCGTCTTGGCGACCGCGGTCTAGCGGCGAGCGAGTCCGGAGTTGGTTCGGCTCGGGCGCAGAGGCGAGATCAGGCGCGGGCTTCGCCTCGCCAGATCGTCGCGAAGGCGCCTCTGATGCCGCGGCGCCCGATGAACAGCGCCATGGCGGCGACCACGCCGCCGATGGCGGCGCCGACCTCTGGTGGCATCGCCGTTCCGCTGAGGCTGACGATCCAGACGACGAGGGCGCCGATGCCGGAGCCTGATCCAAGCGCAACGGAAGCGTTCGGATTCCCCGCGATGAGGCCGGTCTGGCGCTCGGCCCCGGGTTCTGCGGCTGCGATTGCCTCGCTCATAGCGAGCTCCTTTCTGACGGCCGCAGTGCGTCTGTCTGATTGTGCTCACTAGACGGTCTGCGGTGCCGCTCTCTTCCCCGATGGAACTTAGCCACCGCGCTGGAGGGGCAGATGAGGATGAACTTGCTGGGTACTTCAGCCGTCAGTTCGTGAACCCGCTGTTGGACCCGCCACAGCTCCTCGAGCAGCGCCGAGAGGCGGGCTGATCCTCTGCGGGCTCAATCATGGGTAGCGAACCACCGCAACGCCTCCGCGCCCTCGGCGCCGGGCCCTTCGGAAATGCTCTCGACCGGTCAACGACCAGTTGTATGAGCTCCCTGCGCAGAGCCATGGACGGGCGGGGTGATGCCCTTGCTCCCGACCACAGCATTGACAGTTGAGGCACCGTTGCAGGAACATTGCATTTGCTGTCGGATTGCGTGCTCGAGGGCTGGCACGCGGGGAGGTGAGCAGGTTGAACGTTCCGCTTCTCCGACCCAAGGATGCACCACTCGTTCCCAAGCTCCGGAAGCTGGGCATCAAGATGCCGATCCGGATGCTGGTCGCGGCGCACAAGGCTGCCATTCCGCCCTCTCGGGGCCGGCGAGGTCACGAAGTCGAAGTACCTCGCCTACAAGAAACAGCGGGGCCCGAAGGGCGAGGGTGGGATGCAGGGGGTGGGCCCGCTGCAGCTCACGTTCTTCACTCTCCAGGACGAGGCCGACGACCGAGGTGGCTGCTGGAAACCCTCCGTGAACATGCTTGTGGGTTTCGAGCATCTTGCGGCCAACATCCGTCGCGGCGGTATGCACGAAGGGGTGAAGGCGTACAACGGCTCCGGACCGGACGCGGAGAAGTACGCGAACACCGTGCTTCCGCGGGCGGACGAATTCAAGCAGGCTCTCGGCCGTTGAGATAGGTGTAGTCCTCAGGCAGTTAGTTTCTATCGTCGATCTGAGCCAAACGCTCACGAATACCCAAGTCGCGGGCGGCCGGTGCGCGGCCGGGAGGCCCTGGCTTTAGACCCGCGCGGGCGCCGCCGCGCTGACGGCGAACGCCTCGACCGGCTTCCCGAAGCCCTTCAGCTCGAGGTGGCCGAGCGATTCGGCCTCGACGATCTCCTCGACCTCCGCCAGGACCCGCTGGCCGACAGCGATCTGGCCCGGCGGCGCGGCGTCGCAGAGGCGCGAGGCGAGGTTGAGGACGCTGCCGACGGCGCCGTAGTCGTAGCGACCCTCGAAGCCGATCCGGCCGACCGTCGCGTAGCCGAGCGCCACACCGAGCGAGAAGTCGAGCTCGTGCCCGCGCTTCCGCCACCTCGCCGTAAGCTCGCCCATCGCGTCCCGCATCTCGAGCGCCAGCCGCACCGCCCGCGCCGCCGGCTCGTCGCACGGGATCGGGTCGTTGAACCAGACCATCAGCCCGTCGCCGGCGAACCACCCGACCGTCGCCTCGTACTTGAGGATCAGCTCGCCCATCGCCGAGTGGTAGGAGCCGACGACGCTCATCACTTCCTCCGGCTCCGTGCCCGCGCTGAAATCGGTCCAGCCGCGCAGGTCGGCGAAGAGGACCGCGAGCTCGCGCCGGCGGCTTTCGAGCACGCTGTCCCCGCAGGACATCACGACCTCGGCGAGCGTCGGAGAGAGGAAGCGGCGCAGCCGCGCCATCCGCTCGAGCTCCTCGACCTGCTCTGCCACCCGCCCCTCGAGCGTCCGATTCCACTCCGCGAGCTCTGCCGCCTGCGCGCGGATCGTGTCGTGGTAGCGCTTGACCCGCACGAGCGACCGCACGCGCAGCAGCAGCTCCTGCTGGTCGAACGGCTTCGTCACGAAGTCGTCGGCGCCGGCGCGGATCCCGTCGATCCGCGCCTCGCTCTCGTGCGAGGTGACCATCACGATGGGCACGAGCGCCGTCGCCTCGTTCTCGCGGATCCTGCGGCAGACCTCGTAGCCGTTCATGCCGGCCATCTGGACGTCGAGCAGGACGAGGTCGGGCAGCTCGGTCACCGCGCGCTCGACCGTCTCCGGGCCGGACGACGCGGAGCTGACCGCGAAGCCGGCGGGCTCGAGGACCGCCTCGAGCAGCCGCACGTTCGCCGGGACGTCGTCCACGACGAGGATCCGCGGTTGTGGCTCCATCACGCCTCCTGTCGGATCGGGAGGGTGAAGCGGAAGGTGCTGCCGTTGTCGGCGGCGCTTTCGACCCAGAGGCGGCCGCCGTGGAGCTCGACGAGCTTCCGGGAGAGGGGGAGGCCGAGTCCGGTGCCTTCGGCACGCTTGCCGTCCGTCGCCTGCTTGAACTCCTCGAAGATCGCCTCGAGCTCCTCCGGCGCGATGCCGGGGCCGGTGTCGGCGACGGCGATCTCGACCCGGCCGTCGTCGAGCCGGGCGGAGACGTCGACGTGGCCGTCGGCGGGAGTGAACTTGACCGCGTTGGACACGAGGTTGAAGACGATCTGGCGGACGCGGCGCCCGTCGGCGCTGATCGTGATCTCCCCCGGCTCCGTCGTCAGCGAGAGCTCGACGCCCCCGCGGCTCGCCCGTTCCGAGTGCATCGAGACGGCACTGCTCAGCACCTCCGGGATCTCCACCTCTGAGAGCTCGAGCTCCATCTTCCCGGCCTCGATCTTGGCCAGGTCGAGCACGTCGTTGATCAGCGAGAGTAGGTGCTTGCCTGCTGCGAGCACGTCCTCGACGTAGGCGAGCTGGCGCTCGTTCAGCTCCCCGAACATCTGCTCGTGCAGCACCTCGGAAAAGCCGATGATCGCGTTCAGCGGCGTTCGCAGCTCGTGCGACATCGTGGCCAGGAAGTCCGACTTGTGCCGGCTCGCGCTTTCCAGTTCCTGATACAGGCGCTGCAGCTCGTCGCTCATCCGGTTCACGTCCGCGGCGAGCGCGCCGATCTCGTCGCGGTTCGGTACCTCCAGCTGCTCCGAGAAGTCGCCGGCGGCGATCGTCGCCAGCCGCCTCTGCGTCTTCCGCAGCGGTACGAGGAACGAGTCGGACAGGAGCAGCCCGAGCGCGAGAGCCAGGAGCAGGCTGCCCGCACCCGCACCGATCAGGAGATCCCGCGAATGGCTATACGAGCGCCGGTCGGTCGCGACGAGCGCGTTTGCGCGGGCCTGGGTCTTCCGGGTGAGGACGGCGAGCCTCTCCGCGAACGAAGCCGCCCATGCGTCAGCACGGACGAGGAGCGGCTGAATGGGACGCTGTGGAGTGCCGGAGGAGGCGGTGATGCAGAAGAAAAGCGCAAAGCGCTTGCACACGGGATCGATCGGCGCTGAACCAGGCGCGGTCGAGTCAACGGCCTTGAGCTTCCGCGACAGCGATGGAGCGACGGCCTCGAGGGTGAGCGGCAGGTGCGGCGGGGCCAGGCTCTCAGCAAGGCAGTCTCCGGCGCCCGCGTCGAGGCAGAGCCGGGTGAACTCGTTGCCGATCTGCTGATCCAAAGCGGACAGGAACCCGCGCTTGTAGGACGGGGGGCTCGGAGTCTCTGATGGCAATGGCAGGTCGTTGAGCCGGTAGAGGCGGCCGAGCCGGAGGTCAATCAACTGCCTGAGCTGCGTCGCGTCCGTCTGGAGGAGCTGCTCGTAGCCACCCTGCTGCTGCAGCCTCCTCAGCTCCGTGCCGCGGGAGTTCGACTGTCCTAGCGCGACGAGACCGAGGACGGCGACGAGGCCGAGCAGCGCGGCGACGGCGACCGAGCCGAGGAGCTGCTTCGCCCGGATCGGCAGTGGGACGCGTGCGACCGCTCGGACGAGCGGATTGCGGACGGAGTCGAGAATCCTGCTCACGCCAGGTACCTCCGGACCAGGTCCGGGAACTCGCGGACGCGGATCGGCTTCTCGAGGTAGCCGTCGAAGCCGTCGGCGAGAAACCGCTCCCGGTCGCCCTTCATCGTCGAGGAGGTGAGTGCGACCACGGGGATCGCGGCCGTGCGCTCGTCCTCCCTCAGCTTCCGCACCGCCTCAGTCCCTTTCATGTCGGGCATGCGGATGTCCATCAGGACGAGATCGGGGTGGTGCTCAGCAGCAAGCGTGAGCCCCTCGGCGCCGCCCGCGGCTTCGAGCGTACGGAACCCTGCGAACTGGAGAACGTCGCGCGCGAGCCTCCGGTTCTGCTCGTTGTCGTCGACGATCAGGATCAACTCGTGGGCCATGGCGCTGCCTCCTCCTCGACCGGGACGCTACGCCCTTCGGTCTCGCCGCAACAGCGTGCCTACCCCACGACCGCGATCGTGCTGGCCTCCCTCGACGCGGACGCCTACCCTCTCCACGTGTTCTCCGACTTCGACCGGGAGCGCCGGCGGATCGAGGAGGCCCTGCACAACGGCGTTCAGCAGGATCTCGCCGCGACGGTGGTGGCGCTCGAGCTGGCACGCGAGCTTCTCGACTCCAACCCGGCCGCTGCGCGCAGTGCCCTCGAGGAGTTGGCTGCGCAGGTCGAGGGAGCACTCGATCGAGTGCGGGAGCTCGCCGGGACGGTCTATCCGTCGATCCTCCCCGCGCGCGGGCTGACGGAGAGATCGAGGAGGCGGTCTACTTCTCGTGTCGCGCGCTGCGGAGCGGTGCGACCCGGGCTCGCGTGTGGGGCGACGGTGCCACGCTTCGCCTCGAGCTCCTCGGCGTCGCCGCCGTCAGGGGCGACGAGCTTTCGCACGTACGCGAGCGAATCGCCGCGGTCGGCGGTCAGCTCGACCTTTCAGGCGACCGTGTCTCCGCGGCAGTTCCAGTGAGGTAGAAGAGCACCGCCTTCACGCGCTTGTGGACTGTGGTTTCCCAGGCGAGGCCGAGCTTGAGGAAGATCGAGTGGATCACCTTCTCGACCGTGCGTTCGCTGAGGTGCAGCGCCTCCGCGATCGCTGCGTTGTTCTTCCCCTCCGCCATCTCGCGGAGGACGTCGCGCTCTCGCGGCGTCAGCTCGTTCAGCGGGGAATGCTCGCGCCGCGTCTTTTCGGCGACGAGCGCCTCGACGACCTTCGGATCGACGACCGATCCTCCCTCCGCCACGGCCCGGATCGCCGCGACGAGCTGGCCGACGTCGTGGACGCGCTCCTTGAGCAGGTATGCGCGCCGCTCCGTCCCTGCCTCGAAAAGCGCAAGCGCGTAGGCGGGCTCCAGATACTGGCTGAGCACCACGACGCCGACGTTCGGATGCTCCACCCGTAACCGGTCTGAAGCGCGAATCCCTTCGTCGAGGTTGCCCGGCGGCATGCGGATGTCGGTGATGACGACGTCGGGCCGCTCGGCCTCGACGGCGGCGAGCAGTGAGTCGAGGTCCTCGGAGACGGCCGCAACCTCCAGGTCGGGGTTCGTCTCGAGCAGTCGCCTCATCCCCTCGCGCAAGAGGTAGTGGTCCTCGGCCAGCACGAGCCGAGTCGACGGCAAGGGCGCGTCCTGCGCAGGTCGAGCGAATGCGTTCGGAGCGGCGATCCCGGCCGGCAGCTCGAGTGCCGGATCCTGGATCAAGATCCCCTTCTGCAGTCGCTGCAGCGCCGGGCTCGGCTCGATTCCGAGCTCCTCCACGAGCACGTCCCGTGCCTGCTGGTACGCCTCGAGCGCCTCCGCCTGGCGGTCGGCGCGGTAGAGGGCAAGTATCAGCTGGGCGCGAAGACGCTCTCGCAGCGGGTGTTCACCGACGAGCACGTGCAGCTCGCCGAGCACGTCTTCGTGCCGCCCGAGCGCAAGATCGCAGTCGATCCGGTCCATCAGCGCCGTCAGCCGTAGCTCGTCGAGCTGTGCCACCTCGTCACGCCCGTGCGATTCGAGCAGCAGCCCGGCGAGGGTCGGTCCGCGCCAGAGCGCGAGTGCTTCGCGCACGGGCTCGGCAGCCGCTTGGAGCTCGCCCGCGGCTGCGCGCTCGCGGGCGCTCGCGAGGAGCCGCCGCAGGTGTAAGACGTCGAGCTCGTCGGCGCCGACACTGATCCGGTAGCCGCCGTCCTCGGTCGCAATCGGGTCCCGACCGTTCCGGGTCAGCGCCTTGCGCAGCTGGGAGACGTAGACGTTGACCGCCTTTTTGGCTGTGGGCGGCGGCGACTCGCCCCAGAGCTCGTCGATCAGGCGCTCGCGCGAGACGAACTCGTTCGCATGCAAGAGCAGGACCGCCAGGACGAGCCGCTCCTTCAGCCTGCCCAGCGGGACCGGCTCGCCCTCGTCGACCACCTCGAGCGGCCCGAGGATCCGGTACTCCACAAGCACGTTTTACCGCTTCTGAAGCCAGAACGGAAGAGCCGGAGCCCTCCCGTCAATCCGGCTGTGGCCTCCCTCTTACCCCGGCCGCTCACAGTCGCGGCATGGCTGGCTCATCCACAACAGGAGGAGGGAATCAGATGAACAGAACGGTCGTCACAACCGCTCTCGCCGCCGTGCTCGCGCTGGCGGCCCTCGCCGCCGCGAGCGGACCCGCCCGCGCCACCTACCCGGGGGCAACGAACGGGCGGATTGCGTTCGGGATCAGGATCAACGGCAACACCGACGTCTACTCGGTGCGCCCGGACGGGCAGGACCTGCGCCGGCTCACGACTGACCCGGGCTTCGACGCCTGCGCCGCCTACTCGGCGGACGGGAGGCGGATCGCCTACTGCTCGGGCCAGGGCGGCGGCCCCGTGCAGGTCTGGACGATGAAGCAGAACGGCACCGACAAACAGCAGGTCACGCACATGAGCGGGCCGGCGACCTTCCCCGACTTCTCGCCCGACGGGAGCGAGATCGTCTTCACAGCCCAGCCCGCCGGCGCGACCGCCCGCAACATCTACGTCGTCCCGAGTGAGGGCGGCACCCCGCAGCAGCTGACCAGCGTCGGCAACAACGTGTACCCCGCCTTCTCACCCGACGGCAGCAAGATCGTCTTCACCAGCAACCGCACCGGCACCTCGCAGGTCTACGTGATGAACGCCGACGGCTCCGGCCAGACGCAATTCACCTTCGACTCGCTGCCCAAGGACCAGGTGTGCGACTGGAGCCCGGACGGCTCCAAGATCGCCTACCTCGCCGACACGCACGGCATCTCCGACGTCGTCAACCCGAGCTGGGGCGACATCTGGGTGATGAACGCCGACGGCTCCGGCCAGCACCCGATCACCAATGGCGCCAGCTGGTACGGCACCGCTTGGTCACCCGACGGCAGCCGCATCGCCACGATGGACATGCCCACACGGACCATCTACACGGTCAACGCCGCCGACGGCAGCGACGCGCAGGCAGTCCATCCGGACGGGCTCCAGTTCGTCCCCGGCTGGCAGCCGCGCGGCACCGGCTCGGGCGAGGAGGACGACGGGTAGACCGCCTTCCTCGACCTCGCATCTCCTCGTAGATGCGCCGAACCACCACCCCCGGCCTGGGCCCGCCCTGCCGGGGGTGGTGGCGAGAGGAGTCGGTCGCGTGGCCGAGCTTGACGTACGGGAGCGACGGGACTCGAACCCGCGACCTCCGGCGTGACAGGCCGGTCGTGGCGCTTCCGGTCTAGGCGGGGATAGGCGGGGATTCCCGACGCGAGCGGGGCGTTTCGCACTTCGCATTGCGGGGATTGCCGTGCGCCAGCGGGAACCTGCGGGGACCTCGTGCGGGATCAGCGCGGGATGCTTCGTTGTCCGAGTTGTAACCAGCGGGAGCTGTGTGGGACACGCCGCGTGTAGTCG
>WNFY01011797.1_pt1 | contig 13159 bp, 11 predicted proteins | sample 5400091 | NCBI WGS metagenome assembly WNFY01 (sample SAMN13153364, study PRJNA577476) | soil metagenome | isolation source: 60 cm soil or saprolite under grassland replicate 1 | place: USA:California | collected 2016-06-15 | reverse complement strand
AATCGGCGAGTCGTTCCAGAATTTTCGTTGGCTCGGGCCGCGTGGTGTAATCGGGGTCAGCGGCAGCATAGAGGATGGTCTCGTCTCGATCCACGACGAACGTCGCCGGTATGGGCAACTCCCAGCTTTCATCTCCATTGGCGAACGGCAGATTGATGAACGCGTGGCGGTAAACCTCCTGCTGATATTCCGGGACTCGGTACACAAGGCCGAACCGCTGCGCAACTTGGTTTCCCCGATCGCTCAGCAGGGGAAAGCGCAGTTTATGCTGGTCGGCCATGAAAAATGACTGCTGCACAGTTTGCGGAGAAATTGCCATCAGCGTGGCCGCTGCCTTTTTGATTTCAGGGACGATTCGGTTCATTGCTTCCAACTGTCCGACGCAAAATGGGCACCAGCGCCCGCGGAAAAAACAAATTACCAGGCGTCCGCGCTCCAGAGCTTCACTCGGAGAAACGGCATTCCCATTGTGATCTGTCAACTCAAAGGGAGGATGCTTCGCGCCCGCAGGAAGAACGCGATCTAAGATTCTTTGCCGTTGCAACTCCGCAATGGCGCGCGCATGTACTGCCTGGGTATCCGGCGGCACATACTTCGCAATGAGCTCCTTGCGCTCTGCAAGCTGCTCACGCAGAGTGCGGGTGTCGATACCGGGAGTGGACTCCTCGAGCGAACGCCATTTCATAGATGCAGAGTGAGAAAGCGAACCAACTACGGAGCCTCTCGCGGATTCGCCACACTGGAGTGGGCAACAATCTTCCATCGCCCGTTCAGCCTCTTCACCACAATGAGATAATTTCCCTCTACCAGCCTATCGCGCAAAGTGACGTTGTAGGCGCCGGTATCGTAACCAAGGTCTCCCGATCGTTCGCTGTGTAAGCTGTGCACGACATAATCGTGCGCTCCGCCACTGATTGATCTGTTGAACTCCGCCAAAATCGAGTCGGAGCCGTGTACCGATCCGTCCCAGCGCATCAGGACGGCTTCGGGAGCATACAAGGCAGTGAGTTTATCGGCGTGCCCGGCGTTGAATTCCTGAACCCAGGTGTCGCGCAGCTTCTGCATTTCAGCCGCGAACTCATCGGCAGGGCTTGCGGCTGAATTGGAAACCGGTCGCTCTTGGGCTAACGTCGGTGCTAAGAAGATGAGGGGAATAACCAGTACCAGTAATCGGGATCTGTTCATGGCTGCCACCCTCCGATTGTCCACGCGCATGGCGATGAAATAAAGCTGATGTGGCGCTTTCGCGCGCTGATGTATGAAACTGTTCCGCAAACAGAAGTTGAATTCTACATCCCAGGCAACTTCATTCCGGCCAGCTTGCGGGCGAAGCTGGCCTTACCAATCTGCTTAAACATTTTGCGCATCTGCGCGTACTGGCGCAGCAGATTGTTTACCTCTTGCACGCTTGTGCCCGAGCCGCGCGCGATGCGCTTTCGGCGGCTGCCATTGATGACTTCATGATGAATACGCTCGTGCACTGTCATCGAGTTGATGATCGCTTCCACACGATTGAGTTGTCCTTCATCTACTTTGTCGGCGTGCTTCTGCAGGCCGGCGAACGGTCCGATGCTGGGCAGCATTCCCATGAGGCTCTGCAATGACCCCATCTTTTTCACTTGGCGTAACTGATCGCGGAAGTCTTCCAGAGAAAACCCGTCGCCGGCTAGAGCGCGGCTGGCCATCTCCTCGGCTTTTTTTTTGTCAACGTTCTGCTCGGCTTTTTCAATCAGCGAGAGGATATCGCCCATGCCCAAGATGCGCGAAACGATACGGTCGGGATGAAACGGCTCAAGCGCGTCATACTTTTCGCCGACGCCGATGAATTTGATCGGCTGACCAGTGACTTGCCGGATCGACAGCGCCGCGCCACCGCGTGCGTCACCGTCCATCTTCGTAAGCACCACTCCAGTTAGCGTGAGTTTTTTGTGGAACTCGTCCGCCGAGCGGACGGCGTCTTGCCCGGTCATCGCGTCAGCGACGAACAAAATCTCTTGCGGACTAAGCAGCCGCTTCAGCGATTGCATCTCGTCCATGAGTTGGTCGTCGATATGGAGACGGCCGGCGGTGTCCACAATCAGAACATCGGATCCGGTGTTGATGGCTTCACGTCGCGCCTCTTTGGCGAGGCGCTCGACTGTTGCTGTGTTCGCTTCTCCGACTTCGCCTTCGTACAAATTAGCTTTAATCGCCTGCGCTACAACTTTGAGCTGCTCACGTGCAGCGGGCCGATAGACGTCAACAGAAACCAGCAGCGGTCGATGCCCGCCGTTCTTCAGCCAACTGGCCAGCTTGCCAGAAGTTGTGGTCTTGCCGGACCCCTGAAGGCCAGCCATAAGCACGACCGTCGGCGGTTGTGATGCAAATTTCAAGCGCGCCGTATCACGGCCTAGAGTCTCAATCAGCTCATCGCGGAGGATTTTAATGACCTGCTCGCCCGGCGAGAGCGCAGTCGCCACCTGCTGGCCGACGGCTTTCTCCTGAATGTGGTCGATTAGCTGCTTTACAACTTTGAAGTTGACGTCAGCCTCAAGCAGCGCTAAACGGATTTCGCGGAGCGCTTCCTGAATGTTCTCTTCATTCAGGACAGCCTGACCACGGAGGGTTTTAAACGCGCGCTGAAGTTTTTCTTGGAGATTCTCAAACATAACTCGGACAGATCATTCTAACAGCCGATTTGCAGCCATGACGCGTGGAAGAGCGGCCATTTATGGCCGCGTAAGATCGAAGACTTTATGAAGCGAGCTTTAGCTCGAGGCCCTAAAGGGCGGATTGATTGGGATTCGCTTACGCGGCTCTAAAGAGCCGCTCTTCCACGCCGCAACAGACCCGTTCTTCCAGATACAGCCTCTACGCTGGATCACCGAACACCTCCTTTCGCCGCTACAACCGTATTGCAATGGATCGTCACTGTATCCTCCACGCGCTGCGCATATCCGCCCGCAAAAGTCACCATGACGGGAATTCCGCGCACCGCTGCCACATTGAACACCAGTTCATCCCGCTTCTTCAATCCCGCAATCGTCAATGCCAGTCCGCCGAGTTGATCTTCGCGATACGGATCGGCACCCGCGATGTAGCAGATCAAATCCGGCTCGAACTGCCGCAGGCCAGAGCTGAGGGCATTGTCGAGCCAGGCGAGGTAATCGTCATCACCAATGCCGTCGGGCAGATCGACATCAATTGATGAGTGCGGTTTCCATGCCGGGTAATTGTTGTGCTGATGCAGCGAAATCGTAAACACATCCCCTGCGTGCGCTCCGCGCATTTTCGCCCCCGATGACTTAAGGGCGGAAGCCGAGACCGACGGCAGCGGCTCGCTCGCCGTGCGCGTGCCGGCGAAAATAGCAGCCGTGCCATTGCCATGGTGAACGTCGCAATCGACAGTCATGGCAGTGCGGATTTTGTCATCGCGCTGCATGCGGCGTATGGCGACCGCCACGTCGTGGATCATGCAGAAGCCCTCACCATGGTCCGGGAAGGCGTGATGAAATCCGCCGCCGATGTTGAAGGCGACTCGATCCTTCAACGCATTTTGAGCCGCCAGGATGGACCCGCCCGCAGATAGCCAGAAGGCCTGCACCAGTTCCGGCGAGTAGGGAATCTCCATCTGCATTTCTTCAAGCGGCGAGAGCGTGCCGTTTTTCAACTTGTTCACATACTCAGGCTTGTGTACCAGCAGGATGTCTTGGTCCGAGGCGGGCTGGGGAATGAGGAAATCTGCGGGTTCCGCGATTTTCGTGTCCAAGAGCCGCCGATGCACAAGCCGGTACTTTTCAGCAGGAAAGACGTGCGCGCCAATGGGGAGGTAGTAATCGTCACTGTAAATGAGTCTGAAGGGGAGCATGACGACCGAAGTTCTATGATACTCGCGGAGGGTTTGCCCGCATTGAACGAGTCGCATTTAAGCCGGCTCGGGTTGCTTACTTCGCGCGATGGTGCGCAGGTAGAGCATATAAAGCACAATCGCGAGATTTACGATCAACACGCTGGCCCGAACGATTGTGATCCTCCGAAATAGTTCATAAATCTCAAACGGCAAATAGATCGCTCCCGAAATCAAAGCCACCCACTCCGCCCACACACGCGCTTCCCACAGGCCGTACGCTTCCACGAATCGCAGCGCGCAATAGGCTCCAGCATATGTTGCAAGCACCCAGAGTCTGGTGTCGCTGAGACGATCAGCAAGGTCGAGGAATCGCTGCGCGAAACGGCCATCGAGGTCGACGTGGAGAAAATCGAGAATGCCTTCGACGAAGTCCCACAGATTGCCGCGACGCACCAGGGATAGGACCCCGAAAGCCAGAAGCAACACAATCACGCCCTTCGCGAACTCAACCGTGGCAATGGCTCGCAACGCCTCTAGGTGATGCAGCTCTCGCCGCTCTTGCGGTGTGCGGTGGCGATGCCGAAAGATGCGTGGCTTGAGATTCATCGTCCGGGCTGAAGCATGAGTTGTGCAGCGGGCGGCGCCGGCGTGCCTCTCTTTCAGCCTCGCATGCTAGCGCGCAGTTCGTCGACAATCTCCTGAGCAGCTTTGCGCGCCGCCTCGTGCTGTTTTACATCGAAAGAGATCGCCCCGACACGCGCATGGCCGCCACCGCCATAGCGCTCGCAAATTTTCGCCAGATTCACCACGGGCGCCTTCTCCGCCCACGGATTGGATCCGACCGAAACTTTCACGCGGAAGCTGCTCTTGCTCAGGCCTACACTGTATGTGCACTCGGGATGCAGGTAGTAAGGAATGAACTTGTTGTAGCCCTCGAGATCCTGATCAGTGATGTCGAAGAAAAGCGTTCCGTCTTTCGATTCAATACGCTCCTTCAGAATTGCAATCGACCGCTCATGCCTCTCCAGCAGGGGTTTCAGCAGCGGCGCGACAAACGGCTCCTCCAGGATGTTCGCCAATGGCTTTGTGGCAAGCAGCGGAATCAGGCGCGCGACAAATCCATAATCCTGCGCCGATTCGATGATCATCGTCAGCTTCATCGCAGGCTCTCTCATCTCAACCGCGGTCTTCGCGTCGGGATACATGGCGCCATCAATGATGTCAGTCCAGTGAGTCAAATCCGAAACCGGAGCCGGATTGAACCCGAAGCGCTGCTCGGCGATAGCGGCGATAAAGCTGGTGCAGGACTTAAAATCCGGATCATAAAATTTTCGGTTGCTCTGGTCCTGCTCGAAATGCGCAGCATCCTCGGGGGTAAGAAATGCGCTTTGATGGTGGTCAAACCACCAGGTAATTTTTGGAGAACTGGAATATTTGAAATCAACGATTGCATTCTCGTCGCCGTCAAATTGCTTTTCATCGAACAGAGATCCGGCGCGATGCAGCAGGCCTGAAAAGACGAACTCAACATTATTGCGAATCCGCTCCCGGTAGAATCGCGAGAACAGCGCAGCCGAAGAAGCCCCATCAAAACACCTGTCGTGGTAGAAAACCCGAACTCTCAAGCGTTCCCCTTGCAATGTGGGTAAAAGTTAATAGGAATGCCATTCCTCGGAGGTTCTGTCAAGCAAGAGCGGCCTGTTTCAATCGGCTACTGTGCCACCGCAATGCCCGCCTGTTTCTCCGCAACTGCGCCAATGAACGGCAGCTTGAACAACTCACCTTGGAGCGCTTTTACCAGCAGCACGACCCAAAAGACCAGGCAGCCAATACCGACGGTCATCATGATCAATAAAACAATCAACTGACCCAAAGCCGGGATCAGCCCCAACACAGCAACAATAAGGCGCAGAGCGAGCCCGGCGATGATCGCCGCGATCGCAAGGAAGAGCGCTTGAAAAGAGTGAAATCGAATAAAGCGGCTCCTTTTGAACGGATCGACCAGCACAAACACAATGGCAGGCAAAAAGAAGTAAGCCAGTGCTCCGGCGATGTTGTCGCCAATTCCGGCGGTGATCCCGCACGGTACGGCTGTGGCCGGGACAGCAGGGCCTGTGCTCGCGCCGCAGCCCGGGCAGTACGATGATTCGTCGGGCATTTCGGTACCGCAGCCAGGGCAGAAGATGGGCATACCTTTTTATATCACTCGTTTCCCATCGCTCTTGTTGCGGCGGTCTTCGCAGGTCTCATAAATCTCCAATCATCTTTCGAGAGATGGCAGGTTGATCGTCGATACGCCTTTGCAGCATAGTCGCGGAATGCCGGAAGCAATCAGAATAATACTGTGCCTGGCTTGTCTGAGCAATGCGGACGACAGGGGAACAAGCACCGCGGAATTGGAAAGATGAAGCATGTTGACGGCATATTCGATCCGAGAAGCATGTGCCCCGCAGCGTGGCAAGCCCCAAGTTTCCAGCCGCGAAGCGGCGCGACATGCAGCGGCACGGTTATCGTCCGAGGCAACTTTACAACCGCAACCCATGCTCCAACTACTCGGGTCAAGGTTTGCTCTTCCCACGTATTCCTGATACACAAATGGGTACAATAAATGGCTTTACTTCCCAGGGAGAAAGAATGCGGATGAAGTTTCGCGCGTTGGTGTATTTGCCGGTTCTGATTTCGCTGGGATTTTTAACTGCTTGCAGCACTAAGAATTCATCTAACACCGGCGGCACGGGCGCGCTCTTCGTGACCACCCAGGGAGATAGCCTGATCACCCCCTACACCATTGACCTAAGCACGGGAAAATTCACAGCAAACGGTAAAGCGGTCGCGACAGACAGCATGCCCTCCGCGGTTGTGCTGTCGCCGAAGGGGGATGCACTCTTCGTGGCCAACAGCGTTAGCAACAGTATCACCGGTTACGCCGTCAACTCTGACGGGACATTGACCGCCGCCGGTTCGACGCAAACCCAAGGCATCGATCCCGTCAGCATGGCCATGGATTCCGGCGGACACCTGTTCGTCGTAAACGAGGGATCCGCCACCATTTCGATATTCACTGTGTCTGGAACGGGCCTCATGGGGCCTGCCCTGTTTTCTACAGTCACGGCGACAAGCGGCACCGACCCGTCGGCAGTCGCGATTACGTCTAACGGGAAGTTTTTGTACATTACGGATAAGGTCGGCGGGACCGTCACCGAATACAATGTGGACGCCTCGGGTAACCTGTCCCAGCCAGTTCCTTATTCTGGGTGCGCTTACGCCCGTCGCAGGTTCACCGTTCCCAGCCCAGCCCGGCCCAGTGGCCATGGCACTCGATCCCTCATCAAAGTTTTTATATGTCGTCGATGAGGGATCCAATCTTCTGTCGCAATACAGGGTTTCGACGGGAACAGGTGTCTTGACATCCATCTCACCCGGGTCGATCGGTACGGGAACAACTCCGGTGTGGGTAGCCGTCCGTGCTGGAACTACGAGCGTGAAGTCTACCGGCGGCACGACCAATTTCGTGTACGTCGCAAACAGCGGATCGGGCACGATATCTATCTTCAGCTACGATTCAACGATCGGCCAGTTAGGCCAGGTCGTCCCTCCGGTGAGCGTCGCATGTTTTCAGGCGCAGTGCGGACAGCCATCAACTGTTGCCACAAAATAACCTCGCCGAAACAGGGAAAGTTAGCCTTTAAGGTTACGTCGGCACCTTCAAAATCAGATATCCGCCCGCCAATCCAAAGATCAGGTCCGGCGCCCAGGCTGCGAGAATCGGTGGCAACTGGCTCACATTCCCCATAGATTCAAATAGCCGGAATACAGTGGTGTAAATCACCGCAATTCCAACCGCCGCCGCCACTCCCGCCAGTGCCCCGCGTTTGCCAGTCGAAAGCGAAAACGGAACCGCCAAAACCGCCATCACCAGCGTGATCAGCGGGAAGGCGAACTTCTCGTACAATTGCACCCGCAGGCGCACCACATCAAACCCGCTCTGCTGCAAATCGCGGATGTATCGCCGCAACTCTTCATAATTCATTTCTGAAGATTGCCGCACCTCTTTCTTGAAGTAATATGGCGGCTCGCTGATTGCCGCAAAGGTCGCTACATCAAACGTGTGGAAGTCCTGGATCGCCGATCCCCGCAAACTCCGCTCCCATCCCTGTGTGCAAACCCACCGCTGCAACCTCTCCTCCCAATGCGCCCGGTCCGCATATACGCGCCGCGTAAGTTGGAATGTCGCCGGATCGAACTGAAAGGCCGAAAGATTGCCAAACTGGTTCCGGTCAGAATCAAACAACTGATAGAAGTAAATCTTGTAATTCTGCCCAAAGATCCACTTGCGATCGGGATTCAAGTAAGTCTGCGGCGGCTTGCCCTTAATCTGATTGCGTAATGCATCCTGCCGCTTGTTGGCGCGCGGAAGATAAAACTGATCGAAGAAGAACAATCCTACGGCGAAAATGCATGCGGCCAGCAACACCGGAACGATCACTCGGTAAATGCTGATGCCCGTCGCTTTGATCGCCGTCATCTCATTCGAGCGCTGCATCAGTCCAAAAGTGATCAGCACCGCCAGCAGAATGCTTAAATGCGTGATGTTATAGAGAAAAAATGGCGTGACGTTCAGCAGATATTCGCCGACCGTCAAGGGCGAAACGTGATTGCGCAGAATATCTCCCAGCAGCTCGAATACTGTAAAGACGAGCAACAGGACCAGAAACGCTGCCACAATCATGGCCAGATAAACAAAAAAATCCCGCAGGACGTAATCATCCAGCAGCATTGGAAAGCGCGCGCTGAACACGCGTCGGCGAGTTGCCGCTTTTTGAAACGCATCTTCCGCCCGGCCTAGGCGCATCAGGCCTGGGCCAAATGATGACCTCTGGGGAAAGAGATTCCAATGTCCCCGCAGTGCGCCCAGTCCCAGCGGCCTGCGCTCTGCGCGCCACAGCAAGAATGCCCCGCAGACAAAGCAAACAATATCCGCCAGCCACGCCCCCGCGGCGGGCGAGATCTCTCCATGCCGAGCCAGCGAAACCCCAATGAGTGTGACCGAGTAGTAAGCGAACACCAACAGGATAGTTAGCACAAATCCGCCCGACTTGCCGCTCTTCTTCGAGGAGAGTCCCAATGGAATTCCTACCAGCGCCAGGACCAGGCAGGAAGTCGGCAAAGCAAACCGCCTATGAAACTCGATCAGGTCCCATCGTGCCGACATTTTGTCGGCCTTGCCTGCCTGCCGGAGCAGTTCCCAGGTCTTCAACTGCGAGGCTGGCGCCGGTTCCTGCTCTTTTGTGTCAGCCTGCGGCACTGGGATAGGAATGTCAGTCTGCTGAAATGTCGAGATCTGATATTTCTCGGGGGCAGCCGGATCAGTTTCATGCGTTGCCCCGTCGTTCAGATGAAGGTGCAGCGTCTCTGGCGATTCGCTCAGCAGAATCCCTTGTCGTGCCAGGGTTATGCGCGGTGCCGAGGGTGTGCTCATATCAGCAATGAAAACTCCCTTCCAGATTGCTGCTCCTCGGGCGCTCTTAACATCATTCACATAAAGCACTAGCTTGGGGAACCCTTCGTAGAACACGCGAGGCTGCACCTCAAACGAAGCCTGCGAGGATTTCAGCCGATCCTGCAAACGTCCCAGCGCCGCCTGCGATTCTGGCGCAACATAGAGTCCATTCACCAGCGCCAGCATCCACGCAACAACCACGAACAGCGAAATAATCCGCAGGAACGTCCAGACCCCAATACCGCTGGCCCGCATCGCCGTGATCTCGCTATCGGCAGCCAGCCGGCTCAGCCCGATCAGAATGCCCACAAGTACGCCCATCGGAATGGTGTATGTGAGCGCCACCGGAACAGTAAAAAAGAAGATCTGCAGAATACTAGGGAGAGGCGCGCTGTTCCGTACTACGAGATCGAGAATGCGCCCCAGATCGCGCGTAAACAGCACAAACGTAAACACGGCCATGCCGATCACTGCATGCGAGACCACCTCGCCGAGAATATAGCGGGTCAGAATGCGCATCGAAGCCGTGCCTTATTTTCAAACTGTATCATTCCGGGAATTAAATCAGTAGCCGCAACTAATGAGGGGCGGGTGCCCGCGCTCGCCAAGCATACAAGCGTCAGTCATCAACTTCCGTTCCGCGGTTGCGCCCAGTTTTGGTACGCCGCATGCAATGTCTTCTTCCACCATGTCGCCTTCCGTCTCAGGCGAAATTTGTGTTGGCAGGTTCCGGATGAAGAACTCTACGCTGCTGTGCGTCGACGACGATCTCGGCATCCTCGAATTCTATGAAACCATGTTGGGCAGCAATGGATACCATGTGCTCCTTGCGCAAGACGGCCGGCAAGCGCTCGCTGTTTTTCAGGAAAAAGTAAAGGAAATCGATGCGGTTATCTCTGACTATGAAATGCCCGGCATGAATGGCATCGAGCTGGCGGCCGAGCTGAAACGCTACAACTCAAGCCTTCCAGTAATCATGATCTCAGGGTGCGTCCCGCTTCTGGACAACATACGCCATAACGTCGACTTCCTGCTTTCGAAAGGCGCTCCCGTCGAGGAAATCCTTGCCCGAATCGAATTCTTGCTCTGCCTCAAGCGGGAAGCGAGCACGTTCTCAATTTCTTGAAACTGGTGACGATGTGAACTCGCGCGGATCTGATCTCGCAGCTTGCGACTTCACGAGTCGAGAACTGCTCGCCCCAAGTCCAATGCCGATTTCTCGGCATACCTTGCCAGCTATTCGGCTTTCAAAAACAATGCTCCCAGAGGCGGCAACCTCAAGGTGAGCGACCATGGCCTTCCGTGCGCAGGATGCGCCTCGGCCTTCGCCCCGCCCAAATTACCAACCCCGCTTCCGCTGTACTCGCTCGCATCGCTGTTCAACAACTCCCGCCAGTAGCCGTCGGAGGGTACGCCAACTCGATACGCCTCCCGCGCCACCGGCGTGAAATTGCACACCACCAGGATCGTCTCGCGCGGTGATCGTCCCTTGCGCAGCAAAGACACCACGCTGGCCGCCGTGTCATTACAATCCACCCACTCGAAACCTGCCGGATCATTATCCAGTTCATGCAGCGCAGGCTGCTCGCGATAAACGCGATTCAACTGCTCCACCCATTTCTGTACCCCGCTGTGCACGGAGTATTGCAACACATGCCACTCCAGGCTGGTGTCGTGCGCCCACTCGCGCACCTGTCCGAATTCGTCGCCCATAAACAGCAGCTTCTTGCCCGGCTGCGCAAACATGTATCCGTACAGCAGGCGCAGGTTGGCAAATTTCTGCCATTCGTCCCCCGGCATTTTGCCGATCAACGATCCCTTGCCATGCACAACTTCATCGTGCGAAAGAGGCAAAACAAAGTTTTCCGTGAAGCCATACAACATGCGAAATGTAAGCAGATTGTGATGGAATTTGCGATGGATCGGGTCGTGAGAAAAGTAAATCAGCGTATCGTGCATCCAGCCCATATCCCACTTCATACCAAATCCCAGGCCGCCAACATAAATCGGCCGCGAAACCATTGGCCACGCGGTGGATTCTTCTGCAATCGTTTGAATGTCTCCGTGCTCCTTATAGGCTTCAGCGTTGAACTGCCGCAAAAAATCAATTGCCTCCAGATTCTCGCGCCCTCCGAATTTATTTGGAATCCACTCGCCTTGCTTGCGTGAGTAGTCAAGGTAGAGCATGGAAGCCACCGCATCAACGCGCAAGCCGTCGGCGTGATATTTGTCGAGCCAGAACATCGCACTCGAGAGCAAAAAGCTGCGCACCTCATTCCGCCCGTAATTAAAAATGTGCGTCTTCCAGTCTGGATGAAATCCTTTGCGTGAGTCGGCATGCTCGAACAAATGCGTGCCGTCGAAGTACGCGAGCCCGTGCGCGTCAGAAGGGAAGTGAGACGGAACCCAATCGAGAATCACGCCAATGTCGCGCTGATGCAGGTAATCCACCAGATACATAAAATCTTGCGGAGTCCCATAGCGCGATGTCGGCGCAAAATATCCGGTGGTCTGATATCCCCATGATCCGTAAAAGGGATGCTCCATCACCGGCAGAAACTCAACATGCGTGAAGCCCATACGCTGCACATATTCCGCCAGCCGAGGCGCCGTTTCGCGATATGTTAGCGGGCGGTTGTGCTCTTCCGGGACCCGCATCCATGACCCAAGATGAACTTCATAGATAGAGATTGGGGCATTCAGCGAGTCGCGTCCGCCGCGCGTGCGCATCCACTCCTGGTCTCCCCAGTCGTAATTTAAATCCCAAACTACTGACGCCGTGCGCGGCGGCTTTTCATGAAAAATTCCGTACGGATCGGCTTTGTCTACGACGTGCGCGTGATGATGAGAGCGAATATGAAACTTGTAAAGCGCGCCCTTGTCCACTCCAGAAATAAATCCTTCCCAAATACCCGAATTGCCACGTGCTTGCAGCTTGTGCGTCTGCCGGTCCCATCCGTTGAAGCTGCCAATCACCGAAACTTCACGCGCATTGGGCGCCCACACGGCGAACGCCGTGCCCTGCCCCCCATTGTCGTGTAGAAGATGCGCCCCGAGTTTCTCGTGGACGCGATAGTGCGTTCCTTCGTTGAAAAGATGAAGGTCCTCACTTGTAATCAGCCTTACCTCACGCGGAGATGCTACCGGAGGTGTCATAACGTACTTCAGTTTAGTGTACCGGATGACGCGAAGGGTTGGACCATCCCTGCAGCGTCAAGCGGAATTTTCTTGTGAAGCTGCTGGATCCCTTGTCCCCGGATTCTGCGAATGTTCTCACCGAACCTCCGCGGTCAAAGCTCAGCCTGTGATCCTGGCCTGCTGTAGCGAAAAATTTGCCGATAGACTTTCGTGCGGCTGGCGAACACTAAGCCTATCCGCTCCTCTCTCCATCGCGTGCTAGACTAAATTTTCCGCATGCCCACCCTCCGCGTCATCATCCTCTGGCATCAGCACCAACCTTTTTATAAAGACTTGGTTACCGGCGAATACCGCCTCCCCTGGGTACGTCTTCACGCGCTAAAAGATTATTACGGAATGGTGAAGCTTCTCGACGAGTTCCCCAATGTCCACCAAAATTTCAATCTTGTTCCGAGTCTGATCACGCAAATTCAGGATTACGTCGCTGGAACTGCGCGCGATCCGTTTCTCGACGTTGCAGCCAAACCAGCCAAAGACCTCACCTCGGACGAGCGCCGCTTTGCCCTGCAATATCTCTTTCAGGCGAACCCGGTCAACATGATCGGTCGCTACCCGCGCTACCGCGAATTGTGGGAGCGTTTCCGCAGCTCCGGCGAGTCTCCTGACCGTGCCGAAAAATTTTTTCAGCCGCA
>WNFY01004315.1_pt1 | contig 13162 bp, 10 predicted proteins | sample 5400091 | NCBI WGS metagenome assembly WNFY01 (sample SAMN13153364, study PRJNA577476) | soil metagenome | isolation source: 60 cm soil or saprolite under grassland replicate 1 | place: USA:California | collected 2016-06-15 | reverse complement strand
CACCGACCAGAGGAGCCGTCACGCAGATGCCACGAGGAGGATTCGGCGAGCTCGAACAGGCGATCATGGAGGTCGTCTGGGCAAGCGACCGTCCGGTCACCGGCCGGGAGGTCGTCGACCAGCTCGACCACTCCCGACCAGTCGCCTACACCACCGTGCTCACTGTGATGGACCGGCTGGCCCGCAAGGGCATCCTCACCAAGCACCCCACCGGCAAGGCCCACACCTACCACGCGGTCCAGTCCCGCGAGACCTACACCGCCCAACGCATGGCCAGCCTGCTCGGCGCCAGCGGCAACCCCGCCACGGTGCTGCTCCGCTTCGTCGAGCAGCTTCCCCCCGACCAGGCCAACAAGCTGCGCGCCGCCCTCCAGGCCCCGGCCCGCCCCCGCCATGATCACCACGACCAGGAGGCGCCGTGAGCCCGCTGGTTGCCGTCGTGCTGGCCGGTGGCATGCTCGGCGTGGCCGCTCCGCTCGTTCTCGGCCGGCTGGGCCACCTGGACCACACCCCGCAGGCGGCCGCCTACCTGTGGCTGTTGGCCGCGCTGGGCGCGCTGTCGGCGGTGGTGCTGGCGGGCCTGCTGCTCCTGGTCGGGTCCAGCCACCTGATGGTCGACCTTGCGGCGCTGCTGGCGACCTGCTCGATGGCGCTGCGCGCGGCCCTGGACACCCCCACCGGCACACCCGGCCCCCTGCTCGGCCTGGCGCTGCTCACCGCGGTCACCGGCGGCCTGCTGGCCGGCGGCCTGGTCGCCGGCGCCCGCGCCTGGCGCGCCGCCCGCGGTCACCGCGAGCTGCTCGCACTGGCCGGCCGCAGCCAGCCTGGCCTGCCCGGTGTCACCCTCCTTGACCACCCGACCCCGCTGGCCTACTGCCTGCCCGGACGGGTAGGGGGCCGCCCCGGGCCCATCGTGCTCACCACCGCCACCATCCAGCGGCTCGACCCCGGCCAGCTACAGGCCGTCCTCGCCCACGAGCACGCCCACCACGCCCGCCGCCACCACGCCCTGCTGCTGGCCGCCGACGCGCTGCGGATCGGCCTGCCCTGGCTGCCGGCCGCCCGTGCCGCCCACGGTGCCGTCGCCCGCCTGGTCGAGCTGGCCGCCGACGACGCCGCCGTCCACCACCACGACCCATTCCAGGTCGCCGCCGCGCTGGCCACCCTCGCCACCGCGCCCACCCCGACCCTGGGCTTGAGCGCCGCCGGCCAGGGCACCCTGGAGCGCATCCGTCGGCTCACCGCCCCACCCGCCCCCCGCCCAGGCGGTGCGCTGCTGCTCGCCAGCCTGGTTGTGGTCGTACCGCTGCTCGGTCAGCTCCTCGCCCTGACCGCGCCGCTGGTGCGCGTCGCCGGTATGCCGACCTGCCCCCTCACCTGACAAGGTCGTGCATTGCCGCCAGAGTCGCAGACGTCTGATTCTTGTGATTCTTGACCTGGTGAGCCCCGACAGCCCAGCGAACCTCGGGCCGAGACGTGAGTCAGATGAGCACCGTCACGAAGGCGGCCGGCGGGGGATTTACCGGGTCTGCGACGGGGCTTCGATCGCCAAGGGGGCGTCGAAGTGGTCGTAGCGCTGGTCCATGAAATGCCCGGCGGCGCGCATCTCAGCCCGCCGGACCAGCCCAGCTGGGTCGACCCACAGCCGAAACCAGATCGGTGCCGAGTCGCTCGGCCCGAAGAACGCCAGGATCTTGGTCGCAACCCCGTCCACCTGTGCGGCCCCGACGATCCGTGGGTCGAGGAACCGGGTTGGCAGGTAGTCCCAGACAAAGGACGGCACGGTGTACGGCGCACTGTCCGGCTGCGCGATCCACCCCTCGCCCGGGTGGCGCTGCAGGTACATGGTCGTGCCCACCCACACGGTCTTGGACCCCGTGCTGTTCTGGACCCGCAGCCGGTCGGGCGCCTGCTGCTGGTAGGAGGAGCGCAGGGGCGCGCCGACAAGCCCCGAGGAGAGCACCTCGGTGTAGCCCAACGTGGTCAGGTGGTGCATGCGAGCCTGCATGCGCGCAAGCAGCGCGCTGCCATCGGGTGCGGGCAGCAGCGGGAGGCGGAACGCGACGACCCCCGCGCCCCGGGCCTGGCCGGCCAGGGCGATCTGGACCTGGACACCGGGGGCGAGGGTAGCGACGCCTCTGCGGCAGGACGGGCCGCACGCCTCGACCTGGACGGGGCGCCCGTCCACGGCGACGGCCGTAGAGATCCTCGCCGCTGCCAGCTCCCCTCCGGCGGGCAGCAGGTAGATCAGCAGGTCGTCGCGGCCCGGCGTGCCGGGGCGGATCGTCAGGCCGACCAGTACGGGGCCGACATGGCCGCCCAGCGTGAGATCCCCAGCCCGTGGCATGGCGGGGTTGGGAGCCGGACGCCCGGCCTGTGCCTCGGCACGGGCCAGACGAGCCGGCGGCAGCGGGTAGGCCGCCAGCAGCGCGGCCAGCGCCACCGCGGTCAGGCCCAGCGCCGCCTCCGGCCGGAGCGTCGGCCGGCGCCGCCAGGCACGGATCGACAGGGGCACCATGGCGGCCACGGCCAGGGCCTTGACCCCCAGGACCCGCCCGTACGAGGAGGCCAGCAGGAATCGGACCGTCCCGACCTGCTGGAAGGCCTGCACCAGCCCGAACCCGGCCGAGAGCAGGAAGGCGGCCAGGGCCACCGGGGCGAACCTGGCCAACACGGCCCTGCCCTGAGGTCCGCTCCAGCCCCGCAGGACCCGCAGGGTCGCCAGGGCCAGGATCCCGCCGGCCCACAGGCCCGCCGCCAGCAGATGGGCGGCGTCGGCCGTGATCCCCCACCAGCCAGGGATCGCCCCGGCGGCGTGTCCGGAGGCGGCAAGCGCCACCACCGCCAGCGCCACGGCAAGCGAGAGGGCCGGCCAGCGCCAGACGCGCAGCCTCCCCCGAGCGGACCGCGACGAAGGCAACCACAGCAGCAGGGCAAGGGCCTCCAGCGCCACGCGGGCGAGCCTGGCCCAGCCGGCAAGGCCGCTGGTGAGGTAGACGGCCATCGCGTGCACCGACAGTCCATGCATGGCCGTGGCGGCGGCCGCGGCCGCCTCCGCCACGATCACCGTGAGGCCAGCGGCGAGGGCGACCGCCAAGGCGACCCGAATCCGGGGACGCAGCCGGGGAAGGCGCGGGTCCAGCCAGACCAGGCCGACCAGCAGCAGCATGCCCACCGCCAGCAGCAGCGCCGCGTCCTCCACCGCCCGGCCGGCGGCGACAACGACGTCCCGCAGGCCCGGGCCAGCGCCCGCGCTACCGTCGGCCTGCCCGCCGGGCTGCCCACCACCGCCAACCGCCACCCCCACGCCGAAGGCGAACCCGCCGTGCAGGGTATGGCCGTCGACCACGCTCACGGTCGCCCACGCCACCCGGTAGACACCGGGCGCGTTGGTGAGCAGCCGCACCCGCAGCTCTGTCGCTCCCCAGGCGCCGCCCTGGAACTGCTGGCCGTCCGGGTCGGTCACCGTCGCCCGGGACAGCCGGCCGTTCAGCGGCTCGGTGAACCGCAGCACCACCAGGGCGGGGGCGGTGGCCAGCCGCTGCCCCGCCGCGGGCTCGGAGGCGACCAGCACCGCATGGGCCTCGGCCGGTCCCGCGGACAGCGTCAGGAGCAGCACAGCCACGCCGAGCATGACGATCGACCGCATGCTCACAGTCGGGCTCGCTTGGCGATCATGACGCTGACACCGGCAGGCGGGTCGGTGTCGGGCTCACGGACGTTTGGCTGGCGTCGTTGAGCGTTCCGGGCGGCTGCCGCTTCGGTATGCCCCGACGACCCGCCTCGGCCCTGGTGGGCCCGTGGCTGTCGGCACGAGCATCTCGAACACCGAGCCGCTGCCGACCGTGCTCTGGACCCGAACCGAGCCGCGGTGGGCCTCCGCGACCGCTTTCACGATCGCCAGGCCCAGACCGACCCCACCAGCCTCGCGGTTTCGATGCAGGTCGACCCGGGCGAACCGGTCGAAGATCCGGCCGAGGTCCGCGGCCGGGATGCCGCAGCCCGAGTCCGCCACCGCAAGGACGACAGTCGCGCCCTCCAGGCGGGCGCTGACCGTGATGCGCCCGTCGACGTCGGTGTGCGCGACGGCGTTCTCGATCAGCGCGTCCAGGGCCAGGGCCAGGCGGTCGTGGTCTCCCAGCACGGTCGCCTCATCGACCGCCCCGAGCGTCCACCGCCTGGGCGTGCGGCCCCACCGGCCGAGGGTGTCGACCATCAAGGGCTCGACCTCGACCGGCGCCAAGTACAGGAAGTCCGGGCTGCCCGCCGAGGCCAGCAGCAGCATCCGGCTGGCCAGCCGGCGCAGCCGCCCCAGCTCGTCAGCGACCACCCGGGCGTCCGCGACGATGACCGGGTCGGCGGCGGCCCGCTCGATGAGCTCCGCGTGGCCCAGCGCCACGGTGATCGGCGTGCCCAGCTCGTGGGAGGCGTCCTGGAGGAACCAGTGCTGCTGTTCCAGCAGCCGCAGGTTCTCCTCGGAGACCCGCTGCACCTCCGCCATCGCCTCAAGCCGCCCCTCCATGGCCGCCAGGCGCCTGCGGCCGTGCCAGACCATCACCAAAAACATCAGCGCGATCAGTGGGACCTCGGCGAGGTACTCGCCGTCTTCTTGGCCGCTTGCGACCTGCACGCCGATCACCCCACCGGTGGCCAGCGTCACCGCCGCAAGCGTCAGGATGGTGGGCTGCAACCGCCACAGCCGGAAGCCGTAGATCGCAGTCAGGCTCACCCAGATGGCCAGGAACGGGACGGTCTGCCAGGCGGGCAGCAGCCGCATCGCCGCCAAGTTGACCCCGACGAACACCACCCAGGCGACGTCCACCCAGGACAAACGACACCACCGCAGGGCCCGGTCACGCCACATCGAGACGGCCTCGCCCGGCCGCGCGCGACCGTGAGCGAGCCGGCTCCAAACACCCGGTGCGGCTGCCGCGCGCACACGCCCACGCCACAGAGGGTGCTGCGTCGACACCGTCCCTCCCAACCTGCGGCACAGCAGGCGCCCCGCCGGTCCAGACCCCGCGTCGGTCCTGCCGTCCATCGCGCCCCCGCTCGCGCGAGTCCCATCCTGCCTCCGACTGCGTGTAGGAGGCAATACCGAATCCAACAGGAATGGGGTTCCAGATGGCTGCTGTCCTTTGCCATCCAAGACAGCCAACTCCGAGCCGCTGACCTGGGCGGACCTGATTGAGTGGCATGCAGGCGCGTGAGGAGCTGGTGCTCGCCTCGAGCGGGACAGGCGCCTTGACCAGCATTGGCCAACTTGGATGGCACAGGTCAGACTTCGATGGCAAGGTACGCTCGTCGTCATGCCGCTGACCAGCAGCTGTGAGCCGCGCGGTGAGCCCACGTGGCAGCTCCTGCGAGCGGTGTGGAGGGGCCGTCCGGAGCCGCAGCTTGCGGTGATTCCGCAGGCATCACCCAGCCGATGCGTGCGGAATCGGTCTGGGTCGCGGCCGAGGCGGCCTGCCCTCGCCCGCCCCGGGGCGGCGTGTTACTCGCGGCGCCGGTGCCGGGTCAAGGGCGGCCCACCGGGCCGGTCCGAAGGACCGCGCCGCGCCCTAATGGGAGCTACCGGGTCGGCCTTTGGTGCAGACTCGGTCCGGTAGCCGCCGGTGGGTGAGCACTCGCAGAGCCAGGACGTCGTCGGAGTCCTATTGACAGATCGTGCCCTTGCCGGTGGTCGGGAGAGTTGACTGCTGATGGGATGTCGTGCCCGCCGTGCTGGCGTGAGCACTTGACCATTAGGCCGCTGGTGGCTCTCCCGCAGGCTCGCAAGATCGCTGTTATGAACAGGAGGACGAGGTGCTGTTCGTCGGGGATGACTGGGCCGAGGAACACCACGACGTGAAGGTCCAGGACGAGGCGGGACGACGGCTGGGCAAGGCCAAGCTTGCGGAGGGGATCGGCGGGATCGCCCGGCTGCACGAGCTGATCGCCGAGCACCTGGACGCCGACGCCGCCGCGGAGCAGGTCGTGATCGGGATCGAGACTGACCGGGGTCCGTGGGTGCAGGCGCTACTGGCGGCGGGATACTGGGTATGGGCGATCAATCCGCTGCAGGTGGCCCACTACCGCGAGCGCCACAGCGTCTCTGGTGCCAAAAGCGACGCTGGCGACGCGCACACCCTTGCGGACATGATGCGTACCGACCGGCACCAGCTGCGGCCCATCGCTGGGGACAGTGCGCAGGCCGAGGCGATCAAGGTGGTCGCCCGCGCCCACAAGACGCTGCTGTGGGAGCGGACCCGGCACACGCTGCGGCTGCGGGTCGCGCTGCGGGAGTTCTTCCCTGCCGCCTTGGAGGCCTTCGCCGAGCTGACCGGCGCCGAGGCGTTGGAGCTGCTGGGCAGGGCGCCCGATCCCGTCTCGGCGGCCGGGCTGAGCACCGCGCAGATCACCGCGGCGCTCAAGCGTGCCCACCGCTAGCATGCGGCCGACAAGGCCCAGGCGATCCGGGCGGCGCTGCGCGCCGAGCAGCTGACCCAGCCGGACGCGGTGGCAGGCGCCTACGCGGCCACCGTGCGAGCGCAGGTGGCGATCCTTGCACCCTCAACGCCGAGATCACACGCATGGAGGAGCAGGTCGAGGCGCATTTTGGCCGGCACCCGGACGCTGAGATCTACTGCAGCCAGCCCGGCCTTGGCCAGATCCTCGGCGCCCGGGTGCTTGCCGAGTTCGGTGACGACCCCACCCGCTACGCCAACGCCAGATCCCGCAAGAACTACGCCGGCACCAGCCCGATCACCCGCAAGTCCGGCAAGAAGAAGCTCGTGCTCGCCCGCTACGTCCACAACGACCGACTGGTCGACGCCTTGCAGCGGCAGGTGTACTGCGCCCTCACCGCATCAGCGGGCGCTCGCGCCTACTACGACGAGTTCCGCGGCCGCGGTGTCGGCCACCACGCCGCGCTGCGCCAGCTCGCCAACCGGCTCGTCGGCATCCTCCACGGCTGCCTCAAGACGGGCACCAGGTACCACGAGGCGACCGCCTGGTCGCACCACGAACACAAGGCCGCAGCTTGACATCCAAACGCCATGGGATGTCTGTCAACCTTGGTGAGACACATCAGCCAGGAAATGCTGAGGCGCCTCCGTTGGGTCGAGGGGCTTGTTGATCCACACCGCCTCGGGTAGCCAGGGCGGCTGGGGTGGCTTGCGGACGAACCGCTCGGGATGGGCGGCGTAGGCGCCCTCCAGCACCTGGGCGCGGGCGGTGAGGATCTGCTCGGCGCGGCCGTGGTGGACGTCGGCGGGGGTGAGCAGCGCGATCCCGCACGGACGACGCCGGCTGCTCGCCGGCGGGCTGGTCGTGTTCGCCGCCGGGTCGCTCGCCGCCGCCTACGCGGGCTCCCCGACCGCGCTCATAGCGATGCGCGCGGCGCCACGGAGCCTGGAGACCGTCTGCGGGCTACCCGATGTGACGGCCAGCCAGGCGAATGAGAGCCGCCCGCAACACATGGATGAGCGTGAACAGGAGCGGGTGGCGCTGGCCGGCTTGTCCCGGCGACCATCGTGCGAGCGACGCGGCTCTTCGACTTGGCGGCGATGATCGTGAGGTGGACGCGGCGCGGGCAGGTGGCGACGGTGCCGCCGCTGCCGGTCCAGCCGGCTGCGGTCGCCGACGTCGCGGATGTCTTGGTCAAGGTCGCGGTGGGTGCACCGCAGCACGGGGTGCGTGAGCTGGCCGGCTCCCGGACCACAGGATCTGGTCGACGTGGCTCATGCGACGCTCGCCGCGCAAGGGAGTCGCTGCGGCTGATCCCAAGCTGGCGCGGTCCATTCGGGTCGAGATGGCCGGCGAGGGTCCTGCTCCCAGGGCCAGGTGCGCAGCTCGCGCCGACCACCTTTGGAACATGGTCATTCCGGCTGGGTTGGGCCCTCCGCGCCGTCTGGTTCCGATGCCGCGGACGTGCGTGTGGGAGTTCGATCCGGGGAATTATCGATCCGGTTGTCCGTGGTGCGGGCTGGGATGCGCACGTGGATGGTGAGGCCGCCGTCGCGGCGGGGTACGGCGTGGACATCGCCGCCGTGAGCGTAGGCCACGGAGCGAACGATGGACAGGCCCAGTCCTGCCCCATGGTTGCCGCTCACGGCTGCGCGTCGCTCGGTGGTGGCCAGTCGACGGAAAGGTTCGAACAGGCCAGGGAGCTCGTAGGTCGGCACAGGAGGGCCGGGGTTTTCCACGGTGAGCTGGGCGGTTCCATCATCGAGGCCGCTGGTGACCGCGACCCATCCGTGGTCGGCGAGGTTGTAGCGGATGGCGTTGTCGATGAGGTTCTGGACCAGTCGCTCCAGCAGGGCCGGGTCGCCTGCCACAGGTGCCGAGGCGAGCGCGGTGCGGATCTCGACACCGGCTTGCTGGGCGGCGGCTTGGGACTCGGTGGCGATGCGCCGGATGATGTCGGCGAGGTCGACGGGGATGGGGTCGGTGATGCGTTGTTCGCTGCTGGCGAGGGTGAGCAGGCCGTCGATGAGGCGTTCGTGGCGTTGGTTGACGGCGAGCAGGGCAGTGCCGAGCTGACGCAGCGCCTCGCTGGCTTGCGGGTTGTCCAGGGCGACCTCGATGAGCGTGCGGTTGATGGTCAGCGGGGTGCGGAGCTCGTGGGAGGCGTTGGCGACGAATCGGCGTTGGCTGTCGAAGGCCCGGTCCAGCCGCTCCAGCATGGCGTCGAAGGTGTCGGCGAGGTCTTTGATCTCGTCGTCGGGCCCGTCGAGGGCGATGCGTTGGTGCAGGCTGCGGTCGGCGACTCGGCGGGCGGTGGCGGTGATGTCCTGCAGCGGCCGGAGTGCCCGCCCGGCCAGCAGCCAGCCGAACCCGCCAGCGGCGGCTCCGATGACACCCAGAGCCACCAGCGAGGCAATCAGCATCGCGCGCAGGGTGTCGTCGCGGCCCTGCCGGTACTGGGTTTGGAGCTGATCGGCCAGTTCGGGCGGCACCTGGTGCGACCGCAGTTGCTCGGTCGACGCCGCGCGTCCGCTCAGCTGGTGGTCGAGCGACAGCCCGAGGTAGAGGTACATGATGGCCACAAGGATCGCGCCGGCGAGGAAGAACGCCCCGGCATACAGCAGGGTGAGCCGGACCCGGATCGTGGACCGCCACCAGCGTTTCATAGGATGCGGTATCCGGCGCCGGGGACGGTCTGGATGACCGGTGGCTGGCCGAGCTTGCGGCGCAGCATCATGATGGTGAACCGGACGACGCCGGTGAACGGGTCGATGTGTTCGTCCCAGGCCTTCTCCAGCAGCCGTTCGGCGGATACCGCGCCGCCGTCGGCGCGCAGCAGCTCGGCGAGCACGGCGAACTCTTTGCGGGACAGCGCAATGTGCTCGCCGTCGCGGGTGACGGTGCGGAGATGGGGGTCGAGCCGGATGCCGGCGTGTTCCAGCGTGGGGGGCGCGGCGGGCCGCGCCCTGCGCGCCAGCGCCTGGATCCGGGCGGTGAGCTCGGCGAACGCGAACGGTTTGGTCAGGTAGTCATCGGCGCCGAGCCCGAGACCGGCGACGCGTTCTTTGACCGCGGTGGCGGCGGTGAGCATGAGGATGCGGGTCTCGGCGCCGGATTCGACCAGCGTGCGGCACACCTCGTCCCCGGACACGGCCGGCAGGTCGCGGTCGAGCACGACGACGTCATAGTCGTTGACCGCCAGCCGCTCCAGCGCGGCATCACCGTCGTAGGCCACGTCGACGGCCATCGCGTGCTTGCGCAGCCCCGCCGTGATCGTGTCGGCAAGCAGCCGTTCGTCTTCCACCACCAGCACGCGCATCTGCCCATCATGCCGTGGTCAGGCGTTAGGGCGGTGTTAGGGAATCCCTCGCGCCGCGCTAATGGCCGGTCGGGTGAACTGGTGCGCATGACAAGCCACGCATCACCGGAAGGACGCGCATGACAGCAAAGTGGCAGGCTCGACGTGTGGTGCCGGCGCTGCTGGTGGTGGTGCCGCTGCTGGTGCTGGCCGCGTGCGGACAGAACAACCCAAACGGCGTCACCTCGGTCGACAAGGCGGAGGCGGGCCGGGCGTACGCGCAGTGCATCCGGGACAACGGTGTGCCCGACTTTCCCGACCCGGACCCGGACGGGCGGTTACGCGGCCCAGCCCACGAAAAGGACAGCGACCCGACATTCCGAGCCGCGCAGGAGAAGTGCCGCAACCTGGCCCCAGGCGGCGAACATCAAAGATCCGACCCGGCCACCGTGGAGCAGATGCGCAAGTTCTCGCAGTGCATGCGCGCCAACGGGCTGCCCGACTTCCCCGACCCCGACGCCAACGGGCAGTTGCGCGGCGCCGGCCACGAGCAGCAAGACAACCCGACGTTCCGGGCCGCGATGCAGACCTGCCGCCAACAGCTGCCCGGCGGAGGCAACCATCGATGAGGCCCAAGCTGCTGATCGCAGGCGCCGCGGTGGTGCTCCTCGGTGGCACGGTTGCCGGATTGGCGCTGGCCTTGGGATCGGCAGCCAAGCAACCAGCAGCCAGCCCCGCGTTGCCTCCCGCCACCGCGAAGGTCACCAGGACCACGCTGGTGGAAACCAAGAAAGTGTCGGGCACGCTGGGCTACGGCGATGCGGTGCCGGTCAGCGCGGCCCAGACCGGGACCCTCACCTGGATCGCGCCGGAGGGCTCCACGGTCAAGCGGGGCCAACCGCTGTTCAAGCTCGACGAGCGACCGGTCGTCGCGCTCTATGGATCGCTGCCGCTGTATCGGACGCTGCGTGTGGGTGTCAACGGCACCGATGTCAAACAGTTCGAGGACAACCTGTCGAAGCTGGGCTACAGCGGGTTCACCGTCGACGAGGCCTACACCGCGGCCACGGCCCAGGCCGCGCGGCGCTGGCAGGCCGACCTTGGCCTGCCCAAGACCGGAGCGGTGGAGCCGGGTCAGCTGGTGGTCACCCCGGGGCCAGTGCGGGTCGCCGAGCACACCGCCCGCGTCGGTGACAGGGTCGGCGGCGACAGCGGCGGCGGCGCGTCGGTGCTGTCCTACACCGGCACGACCCGGCTGGTCACCGTCGAGCTTGCGGTGGCCGATCAGGCGCTTGCCGCCAAGAGCCGCACGGTCACGGTCACGGTTCCCGGCCAGGGCCCGGTGAAGGGAACGATCGCCCAGGTCGGCACCGTCGCCACCGCGCCCCAGCAAACCGGCAACGCGCCTGGGGACCAAGCCAGCAGCGCGCCCGGCGGGAGCAGCTCGACCGCTGCCGACGCGCGGATCCAGGTGACGGTGACGATCGCCGATCAGAAGAAGCTCGGTTCGCTGGACGCCGTCCCGGTGGATGTGGACCTCGTCAGCCAAGCGCGCAAGAACGTGTTGGCGGTGCCGGTCGCGGCGCTGCTCGCGCTGCCCAACGGCGGCTACGGAGTCCAGATCGTCCAGGGCGGCGCGACCCGCATCGTCGCGGTCAAGACCGGCATGTTCGCCGCCGGGCGAGTCGAGATCAGCGGCGACGGCATCGCCGAGGGCGTCACCGTCGGGGTGCCCAAGTGAGCGGCCGCGCCGAGGCGATCGTGACGCTGCGCGGGGTCGGCCGCGACTATCCCGGCGGCGTCGCCGCGCTCCGCGACGTCGACCTGGACATCCACCGCGGCGAGATGGTGGCGATCGTGGGGCCGTCGGGGTCGGGCAAGTCGACGATGCTCAACGTGATCGGCACCCTGGACCGGCCCACCACCGGGGAGGTGGTCATCGACGGGTTCGAGGTCGCGGGCCTGTCGGACCGCGAGCTGTCGGCGCTGCGGGCGCGCCGCATCGGATTCGTCTTCCAGCACTTCCACCTCGCCCCGGGGGTGCCCGCGCTGGACAATGTCGCCGACGGGCTGCTCTACAGCGGCGCCAGCCTGCGGCAACGGCGCCAACGGGCAGCACGGGCCCTGGAGCGGGTCGGGCTGGGACACCGGTCGACCCACCGGCCGCACGAGCTGTCCGGCGGGGAGCAGCAGCGCACCGCCATCGCCCGCGCGGTCGTCGGGGAACCGAGCCTGTTGCTTGCCGACGAGCCCACCGGGGCGTTGGACAGCCACGCCGGTGAAAGCCTGATGCGGCTGCTGACCGAGCTCCACGAGTCGGGCACGACCATCGTGGTGATCACCCACGAGCGCCAGGTCGCGGCGTACCTGCCCCGCCAGGTGTCCATGCTGGACGGTCAGGTGGTCGGCGACCGGACGGCGGTGGGGACGTGACAGCGGCACTGCGACCAGGTCGGTTGAGCCCTGGTGATGTGGTGCGGGTGGGTGGGCACGGGCTGCGTGCCCGACCCTTGCGGGTGGTGCTGTCGGCGCTGGGCATTGCGATCGGCATCGCGGCGATGGTGGCCGTCGTCGGGATCTCCACCTCCAGCCGCGCCGAGCTGAACCGGCTGCTCGACGCGCTGGGCACCAACCTGCTCACCGCGGGTCCGGGCAGCACCCTGTTCGGCGAGCAAGCCACCCTCCCCAACGACGCCGTCGCCATGGTCGGGCGGATCGGGCTGGTCGAGTCCGTCTCGGCCACCGGCAAGATCGCTGACGCGAAGGTCTACCGCAGCGACAAGATCCCGCCCCCGCAGTCCGGGGGCATCGCCACCCTCGCGGGGCGCACCGACCTGCCCGGCGTCGTCGGCGCGACCGTGGCGTCGGGAACCTGGCTCAACAACGCCACCGCCCAGTACCCGGCGGTCGTGCTCGGCGCCAAGGCCGCCGAGCATCTCGGCATCGGCGCGGCAGGGCCGGACCTGCAGATTTGGCTCGGCGGCCGGTGGGCAACCGTGGTCGGGACGCTAAACCCGGTGCCGCTGGCGCCCGAACTGGACGAGGCTGCGCTGGTCGGCTGGCAGGCCGGGCGACGCTACCTCGGCTTCGACGGCAGCCCGACGACGATCTACACCCGCACCCACCCCGACAAGGTCGAAACGGTGCGGGGTGTGCTGGCCGCGACCGTCAACCCCGCCCAGCCCAACGAGGTCGAGGTGTCCCGTCCCTCGGACGCGCTGGCCGCCCAAGCCGCCGCCGACGTCACCTTCACCGGGCTGCTGCTCGGCTTGGGCGCTGTCGCCCTGCTGGTCGGCGGGATCGGGGTGGCCAACACCATGGTGATCTCCGTGCTGGAGCGCCGCGCCGAAATCGGGCTGCGCCGCTCGCTGGGCGCCACGCGTGGGCAGATCCGGGTCCAGTTCCTGGCCGAGGCCC
>WNFY01019824.1_pt1 | contig 13163 bp, 14 predicted proteins | sample 5400091 | NCBI WGS metagenome assembly WNFY01 (sample SAMN13153364, study PRJNA577476) | soil metagenome | isolation source: 60 cm soil or saprolite under grassland replicate 1 | place: USA:California | collected 2016-06-15 | reverse complement strand
CTCCGTTTGTGACGAGGCTATTTAAAAGTTTTGGTTTGTAATTCTCGCCAGGTTGTTTGATCACCACAGTATTTGAATAATGGTTGCTGTTGTCATCAAATTTTACACGTAATCGATATAAAATGCTGCCGGTCTTTCCTGGCTTATATGTATATGAACGGTCAGTATTCGAAGGTTGAACCAATGGATTAAAATTTTTACCATCTGTAGATATTTCAAGAGTCTGCTCTGCAATTGATTCATCTGTTTCAATGATCCAGTTCAGAATATGCATATCCTTATTGAAAGTCCCATTCAATTCAAACTTATGCAGAGGTAAAGGTTCGTCTATCAACTGAGCCTGCACAGAATAAGAGCCAAGGATGGCATAGTTAGGAGCATAAGTATTTCCGGATCCTTCCACCTTAAAATAATATGTGCCAGTAGCCAGGGTGGTGTCGATAATTACACTTAATGTAGAACTTGAAGTAAAAGTGTTCAGAGCAGTTTGCGAATTATTATATAAAGTAACCTTTAAATCAAGATCAGCTCCTGAATTTCCGGAACCCACATTGAATGGCACTGCACTCAATTGGAAAAGTTTTAAGGAAGGGATCGAAAACTTGAAAAGATCCTGGTCCGTATTTTTCACAATGATGCTGCTTACAGCCAAGTGTGCTTTGCCCGTTATACCATGTCGTAAGATTTCTTGCATAACCCGCTCCCATGATCGGCGCCCAGCTTGTTTCACCGCTTCCCTGTCCTGCATTGTATTCTGAAATCTTTACACAGTTAGCATCATAGCTACTTTGATGACGTAATCCAAGAGTATGGCCGGCTTCATGTGATGAAGCTTCAGCTATATTTTTTGTATTATAGCCCAAGAGAGCAGAAAATACAAAGCAGGGTGTATTATCACCCCAGGTAAATGAATTCACAAAAGAAACACCACCAGCTGAACCATACCAATCAGATGTTACGGTAATAATGACTCTTACTCTTTTGTTGGAAGGTGCATTTAAATACTTTGTAGAGTCCGTCGTAATGTTAACCGTGAAGGGTCTGTAATCTTCGGCTACACGATTAAAGACTTCTGTGATTTGGGAACTGCTGAGACCGGAAGCTCCGCAATAAATGGGGCCGGTGGAATTCCAGCTTGTACCTGAAACAGTATGACCATCAAAATCAAGAAATATAACGGGAGTGGCGGAAGGGTAGCTGTTATAGATTGGGACTTGTGAAAGGGATACCAGGGTACTTGTATATAATAGTACCATTGGAATGGATGATCGGATCAGTTTTTTCATAACAACCGGATTTTGGTTTTTTCACGGGTATAAGGATTGGATTAAAAACGGACTATAGTATCATTTATTCAGTCATAAGATCATAAATTCCTTTCTTTTTAAAATAATATTGATTATTCTCCGAAACTATCTCATAGCTATCGGCATGTTTTAGGCTAATTATACGTCCTATATATTTTATTTCATTATTGCCATCTGTTATTTTGCTAAATATTAATCTGGCACCTAAACGGTTCGTTGATCTTATTACTATGCTCTTTGATTTGGGGTCGTCAGATTTCGAAACTACTTGTCCTGAAAAACCAAATGCCGCAGTAATAGGGACATTTACCGATTGACCTATTTGCAGATCAAACAGGTTGGAAATTTCTTCAGGGTTAAAATCCAGGCGGTCAGGAAGATCGCCAAACAGCTTTGGCTTATTGTAATCCGGCTCATTGATCGGGAGAGTTTTGCCTGGGGCGCTTTGAGCAGAGGTGTGTAAGCTGCAAAGCATAATACATATGCTCAGTATGGAAATACAGTGCTTACACTTAGAAAGATTCTCGTAGATTTTCGACAACCTATTCATGTTTTTACGAGAATAGTGGTTAATACTGGTTAGTGGCAAGCATTACAAGTGTGCAGGCTTCTACGGGTTGAATGCCATTTCCTGAAGCCAATTCGGCTAATTCATTATTTTCTGCACCCGGATTAAAAATGATGCGCCTGGGCTTTAATGAAATGATGTAATCATAGTACTCTTTCTGACGCATAGGATTAAGATAGAGTGTAACTGTATCAACACCTTTCCATTCCTTTTTTTCTGTTTCAATCGCTACATTTCCAAGAATCCCTTTCTTTTTTCCAATGGCCACTACCGGGTGCTGATAAGATTGTAACCGCTGTACCGCCAGATAACTGTAACGGGACGGATTTTCTGAAGCTCCGAGTACCAAAGTTTTCTTCTTTTCATTCATGATATAAAACTATCCAAATATTAAACCAGGTCAAAACAAATGATATTGACGGCGGGATAGAGAAGAAATAATTTCTTTCAGGGCTTCATCAAGTAGTTTATATTTAAACTCAAACCCTTCCCTCATTGCTTTGGTCGCAACTACCCAGCGGCTTTTAAGCATCAATTCTGTTTCAGTGCCAATTAAAAATGCTCCTGTTTCCAATAGAAGAACCGATGCAGGCAACCCAATTTTATGTCCCGTTATTTGTCTCAATGTTTTCATAAAAGAAAAATTAGAAACAACGTTCGGAGCAACACAGTTATAAACTCCTTCTGCCATTTTGTTTTCAAATAACCACTCGATCATTCCTGCCACATCTTCAATATGAACCCAGCTAAACATTTGTCTTCCGTTACCATGTTTACCGCCTAATCCGAATTTGCACAAGTTTAGATATGGTGTAATGACTCCACCCTTGCCTAAAGTAATCGCCGTGCGTAAAGCAATTTTTCTTGTCAGAGGTGTTTGTTCTTCAAAAAATGTCTTTTCCCAGAGTTTGCAGACCTGCACGGAAAAATCAAGATCTAATTCTTTATAGGCAATAGATTTTTTGCCATAAACCAATCTTGCCAGAAGTCTATTTTTTGTATATCGCAGTTGGTCAATAACGTTATACGGCATGTTATCCTTTTTCCAATCACTGATGACACCCGTAAATTCATTATTAGGTTTAGCACAGGAGTCTTTGTAAATAGTGGCAGATGCACTATTGATCCAAACCCTGGGAGGATGAACAGCATTTCTTATTGCTTCACCAATTGCTTTTGTTGGGTTTGTCCGGCTATCAAAAATTTCCTTTTTTTGTTTTTTATGATACCGGCAATTAACAGATTTGCCGGCAAGATTGATGACCATATCCGCGCCATCAATTTCTCTGCTCCAGTTTTCTTCCACAGTTTTACCGTTCCACTTAATATAGCGAACATTAAGATCATTATTTTTTGTGATTAGTTTTTTTGAGTATAAATTTTTTTTTGAATCTCCTGATTGACGGCTCAAAATGACTATTTCATTTTCATTTCCAATATATTTTATAAGACTTTGGCCTATAAAACCAGTTCCTCCCGCTATTATAATTTTTCTATTTTTCATAAATTATCCATTTAATGAAAAACATAAATAAGGAACGCTACCAGGCAAATTAAATTGACCGCTATAACACTTTTATATTTCAAAATAATATTTGCATATTTCATTCGCCTGAAATATTCCCTGATGATTAGCGCAGTTAAAGAAGCTAAATAGATAATAATAATAGATTCTGTTGCCATGATCAGGCAGCTAAAAACCATGATCGGGATTAATAGCAAAATGGTTATGAGGGCAAGCATATTTATTTGTCCGAGAAATTCGATCGCCTGTCTTTGTTTTAAGAAAACTGCTACTGCGCAATTGACAGATACAAAAATTAAGTGTGCTGCTTGCAGTTGATGAAGGGATAAATGATAAAATGATAAGCCGGTGAATAAATTGTAGTGGAGAGGTAAAAGCATGAATGAATTAAAAAATAAAAACAGGATCATAAAAAGAACCCTGTAAAAAACATTAAAACCGGGACTGCAATCAAAGCTGCCGGGGCCACATTTTTTTGCCACGATGACCTTGCGGTTATAGGAGATGAGCTTGTATAATCTTTTGAGAAACCATTTTACAAGCCTGAAATTTCCAATGAATCTAATGACGCGTTTTTTTTGCCCGAGTATTTCCAGCAGGGAATCAATTCCATATAATGTTTCTCCTGTTTTTGTGTCGAAAAACGGAATTTCATCTTTTGCCTTTTCAACGTCAATGGAAGTGAGAATTTCAATCTCTGCTTTGGAAAAAGGAACCCGGTTTTCCGGCTCTAATAATTTGTATTTTACAAACAGACCTGAATACCAGGTGCAGAGTGGACAATAATCATCATAAAGCAAAATCTTAGTATTGCTTTCCATATAATTATTTTTAAACTTTCAGAAAATTTTGAAATAACAAGTGCAAATAAAATCCCGACTCGCGGGATCGTCAGTGTATTATTTAAAGAACTTCATCAGGCTGCCAACAAACCAATTTTCATCAGCCCTGATCATTGTGTCCAGCGTTTTATCGGCTTGCTTTCCGAGGCGCTTAATTCCACTCATTGTATCGACAAAGGTTTTGATGTGCTTGTCCCGTTTGTCACCTTCTACGTCTTCGAGTTGGTCAAGTAATTTCAGCATGGGATCGAGCTCCCTTTTCTTTCTTTCCTTTACAATTTGCTTCATAACTTTCCAGATATCTTTTTCGGCCGTAAAAAATTCTTTTCGTTCACCTGATAGAATGACTCTCTCAACAAGCCCCCAGTTGATCAGTTCCCTGATGTTCATATTTGTATTTCCACGGCTGATGTTTAGCTCTTCCATGATATCGTCCTGGGTAATCGGGTCGGCGCTTACCAATAAAAGAGCATGTATCTGCGCCATCGTCCTGTTAATTCCCCAGTGAGTTCCAAAGGCACCCCAGCTGCTGATGAATTGTTGTTTGGCTTCCGTTAATTTCATAACACTAAGCTACGCTATGTTTTCGAACTTTCAAAACTTTTTGAAAAAATTATCTCTCGTATTTTCTTTCGATTTTAATTTTTTAGAAATACAAGCAATAGTCCCATCATCGCCCCGGGTGAATCCTGGGACCATATGGGGTATTTTTTGGCTGAACAGCGATACGGTATAACAGCAAGCTGCCAGAATGAACAAATCGATAATTTTACTTTTTGCAACAATAATTTGCTGGCCATCCTCATTTAGATGTATTGGAAAATTTTAATCCTAACCTATCAGCCGATCCCTTTAAATGGATTCCGAAAGGTTTGATGGAAGATTTGATAGATAATACACCAAATGAAACTATAGTAAATGATCAAGTAACTGGATTTACGATACAAAAAATATTTTCTGTTTTGCAATCTGATGTATCATCTATGCAACAGTATCGAACGAGATTTCTACAGCAAAACAATAATAGTCAACAATCGCAGGTAAATAACTTATTTGCATCTTACAATTATTAAATCAATTAATTAGTTATGGGTAAGATAATTATTTTTATAATTGCTGTTGGGTTTTTTAATTGCTGTCGTAAGCCTTGCAACTTACCTAATTATACCTTTTCAGTAAATGATTCTTTTTCACCTGAAAAGGATAGTATCAATATAGGCGACACATTATGGTTAACGTGTACTATATCTAAAACTCAAATTGATATAAATACACAGGCAAATATAAATTTTGATAATGCTGAAAATTTAGGTTCAAACCTTGTTATCTCGGATATTTCTCGCTTTAATCTGGAAAGAGGTGCGGTTGATAGTTTTAATTATATTCAACAATATGGTAATATCTCTACAGACCCGACATCCAATCCGCAGGGCGTAAAGCAACTCAGATTTGAAGAAAGCAGTGATTCTTATTTGCTTAAAGTGGGATTAATAGCGAAAAAAGAAGGAAACTATATATTAACCGTACCTGACAATCCTTATGTTTTTAGAAGAGGAATGGCGAAATGTGGAACTGCCGATTTTAAGATTTTGAATGTTAACATCAATAAGCATCTCTATTTATTTGAAAATATTTGGGGCTTATTAAGCGAATATGACAGAAATCATAGTTATTGCTTTAAGGTGTATTAATTGTTTATGAAGATGCGGCCAGGAATGGCTGCATCTTTTTTAAATAAACCCAATGAAAATAATAGTGACATTCGGCTTTATTTGTTTCATTTCAATTAAGATGTATGCTACAACTTCTTGTTCTGATACCCTGCCAAAGGAGAAGCCATATAAAGTTTCACGGCAACAATTTTTAGAAGAGTATGGAAAAGGTGATACGGCCAAAGCAATAATCAATATTAAGTGTGTACCTCTTTTTACATAACTCGCGAAGGAGACTTCTGAAAATTTTGAATAATTATTTCAATGGCAAAGGGATCCCTTCCGGTCTAAGGAAACAAATCAGGCGAAAACTAGCTATTAAAACGGCTGCCCATGGGTTTGACTGATCAATTTCCCGGTTAGCCTGGGAAAGGGTTTTAATAGTGAAATCAGAAGATTGGACAAAAATTTACTTCCAAAGAATCGTTGTATTATTCTTCCAGCTCTTAATCTTTTTCCAAATTGTTTTTTCCAGTTGGCTGCGTAATCCTGTTCCATTTGCCAGCGCGGGATTTTATTTTGCAGGAAAAGATCAATTTGTTCAAAAGCTATCTTGCTTCCATGCAAGGCCATACTCATGCCATTGCCGCAAAGAGGGGTGATCATTCCGGCCGCATCACCGATCATTAATACATGATCTTGTACCTGTGTTTTTTTTGCAAAGCTGATCTGCGAAATAGTAACAGGTGATTCGTATAACATTTCAGCTTCGGTAAACATTTTTTCGAGATGCGGATTCTGATATAATATTTGCTTCTCCATTGTGGAAATGGAATTACCGGACTGTTCCAGATTTTTTGCAGTAGTTAAATAGCAAAGACAATATTTCCCCTCTTCGATTTGCGAAATTCCGCAATAACCATTTTTGAAATTGTGGAGAGCAATCAGATCACCCGGCCAATTGGTTTTAATATGATATTTTACACCGATATAATTATTAAGTTTAGTTGGTTTTTGCAGAGCAAATTTTCTTTTCCATTTTACATCAAGATTGCTCCGCTTTCCAAATGTCGCTGCTGCGATTTTGCATTGGACATTGTGCATTGTCCCGCCTGAGGTGGGATGAATATTGAATATTTCGTTTTTGAATTTTATTTCATCAACTTTTGTCCCTTCTATTATGTCAACTTCATTTCGCTTTGCAATTTCAGCCAAGGTGCTGTTACAAGCAGTCTTCTTATAACCGGTAAATTCATTTGGCTTAAAGGAACTCCCAGGTCTTCTAAAAAATTCCAGCTTTCAAAACTGATATATTCTCCGCAGACTTTGTGAAAGGGATATTTTTCCTTTTCAAATAAAATAGTTGGGTAGCCTGCTCTGGCACACTGGATGCTGAGAGCAAGCCCGGCAAGGCCGCCGCCAATTATAGCAATGTCATACCCCCTTTGCCCCCTAAAGGGGGAAAGCCGAGTTTCACGTATTAATAAACTATCATTCATTACTCGCAACTAATAGCCATCGAAATGCCCATTTCCATTTTAGTTGGACATTGATTGAGCATTGAAAACTCAGTCGTTTCAATTCCTTTTTTTTAAATCCACGCATTACGCTAAGTGGCGCATCATTTTTTACCAAATAGCTTTTCGAAAAAAGCTTAGTTAGCCATTTTATGGAATAGTAAGCCAGCGGATGACGATGAAGATCGTTGATAAAAAAACCAATGATAGAATTTTCTTTCATCCATTTCAGAATTTCAATAACCTGCTCGTCAATAAAATGATGACAAAACAAAGAACAGAAAATAATATCTGGTTTTCGTTATGTTTTTATAACCCTTAAATTATCACCACCGCCACAACCTATTTCAAGTATAGAAATATCTGGATTCTTTTCTTTTAATCTTTTTTTGACCTGGTTCATCAATACTCTTATTCCGTCTAATGTTATTTTGTGTCCTCCTAGTTTTGCATTTATGAAATCAAGCTCTTTCATATTCTGTTTTATATCTTCAAACGGAATATCATTTCTATCCAATAATTCTTTTTCGTATGATCTTTTTGAAAAATTCAAGATGATTAAGGTATCATAATTCTTCCTGAACAGTGCAAAGATGTACAAACCGCCCGTCCATACTTTGGTAGGGGCGGGTAAACAAATGCTTTAGGGCAATACCATCCCCTGTCAAAAAGATAATCAAACGCTTCAATAGCTTGCCACGAAAGTTTCCATGGTAAGGCCGGGACCAAATGCTGCTCCAAATATTTTGTCACTTGTATTTAAGTCGGTCTGCATAATTTTTTTCAGAACAAAGAGAATGGTGGCAGAGGAAATATTGCCCACCTCTTTCAATGTATCATAACTACAACTTAGCTCACCATTTTTTAATTCAAGACTTTTATGAATGGAATCAAGAATTCTTTTGCCGCCCGGATGTATGCACCAATGGATTATTTCTTTTTTTTCAACAGAGGCCTTCTTCAAAGCTCTTATTACCAGCGGACTAAAATCTTCTTCCAGCAATTGCGGAACATATCCACTCAATGTCATTAAGAAACCCGATGAGGATAACTCCCAGGACATATCTTGTTTCCCTTTGCTAATTACTTCAGAATAAAAATGATCCAGTCGTAAACCAATCTTATTGTAATCATTACTGGTTACCAAAACTGCGGCAGCCCCATCGCCAAATAACAATGAGGAGGTAATATTATCTATCAAAGGTTCTTTTTGAAAATGGAGGGTGCATAGTTCGGTACACACTATCATCACCTTAGCATTTTTTTCATGACCACAAATGGCGTCCGCTATTTTTAATGCATGGATTGCAGCATAGCAACCCATGAAATTTACTGAAGTGCGATAAATATTTTTTGGAAGATCCATTAACTCCATTACTTGCAGATCAAGGCCGGGAGCGCTCATGCCGGTACAGCTTACCGTGATCAGGTGAGTAATTTCATGATCATATATAAAGCCACTGATACATTCCCTGATGGCTGCCACGGAGAGAGGAGCTGCATATTTATTGAATAATTTTATTCGTTGCTCAAGTGAAGGAAATGGTTCAAGATTTTCTGTTTGGGGGTAAAATTTCCATTCATTGACGTTGCGGCTGTAATCCCGGATAACGGAGTAACGATAATCAATACCACTGTGATGATATAAATATTTTAATTTACGATTTTCCGTGTTGTTCATCGCATAAACCAGCTGCATGAATTTCTGAATATCATCCTGTTTGTGTTTGTACGCCGGCAAAGCTGTGCCTATAGAAATAATCTTACTCAAAGCCTTTCAGTATTATCAAAATCAAAAAACAAATTGTTGTACAACAAGAAGCCAGCAAATTCATCCTCAAGCTGTTTTTAAAATCAGCTTTTGATTCATCCTTCCAAACATTTAACATCCACCGTAAAAAAAATAAAATCATCGGTAACATGCATAGTGCAAAAATGAAAAAGAACTTTAACTGCTTCTGTTCATCAAACGTAAAAAACATTGCTGCCGTTGCCAATGCAAAAACAATTCCACAAAAAACAAATGTGCCTCTCTTTCCCAATTTGTAACTGATTGTTTTAACATTGTCTTTCAGATCATCCTCATGCTGATAAACCTGCGTCAATGGATAATATCCGCCAATTAATAATGTCGCAGCAATCATTGGCCATAGAGGAACATGGAGAGTTTTATCATTGCTGCTTCCATGATAAGATAAAAAAAATGTAAGTGCTCCCTGGAAAATTATAACAATGAGATACCCCATTACCGCGAATTTTTTCAACCTGATACCGCGAGAACTATATGCCCTGGAGGCAAGTATATACAGTAATATCCCTCCTGCAAAATAGAAACTGATAATAATGGATAAAGCCACCGAAAAAATGTCCATTGCCACAGTTACATAAAACAATTGTTTTGTAGGTTGCAATGGTTTCGACAACCCACCGATCGGTGTTTCATCGCTGTCCACATAAGAATTGTAACCGTTACTTGCCGGGTAAACCAGGCCATGTAAAATAAAAAAAACAATAGCTGCATCCCACCAATTAATATTATTTAGCTCACATAATGCAAATAAAAAAACAGGAAGAAGAAACAAAGAAAAATGAAAACGCAAAAGTTGTAAGGTTGAACGGTGCAGCATATTGAAAGGTATAATTTTTTATGTAGCCCGCTTCAACCTCCCCTGACGACAGGCTGAAATTACCATTTTACATTTCTTGCGTTCTGGCTGACGCTTGCGGTTGGCAGTCCGATAATTATCGTCGGAACACCTTAGCGTTCTGAATTGTATTCAGCTTTTTATAAGGGGAAAAGTTTTTTTGGAATGGAGAGAGCAGGCAGACTAAAAATTAATTAAATCAATTTCTGTTTTTATGTGAAAAATATACTGATGTATTTCTCTTTTTTTTAAAAAACAGGGAAGCAATTCCCAAAAGAAATCCAAATGAAACTGCACCGATGCCAATCCATAAAAAAAAAGAAGGGAGACTGCTGTTCAGTAATTTCATAAAACCAATAAAACCAAAACAACAAAGGCCAGTTATGATAAGGGCCAGAGACCAGGGGAACTCAATTGTGAAATCTTCGTCCTTCATAGAATAAAGAAATTAATGCTAAATAAATATTCAATTCTGATTTTTTAAAATTTTTCGTGTTCAAAAAGAGCGCATTAAGCAATTATACTTATAAACTCATTTCGATTTTTACTTCAATCGGTTTTCCTATATTAGAAATGTAGTTTTGCTTTCAAGAGTCCGTTAAAAGGGAGAAAGATTTTTGGGGAAGGTCATTACCGAATTGCATTGATGCTATTATAAATTTATTGGATTTAAGAGATTTGAGAATCATGAATATTCAGATAAAAATATAGCTAAGCAGGAGATGCAAGATTATTCTTATGAAAGAATTGTTAGTCTCAGGTAATGTCTTCGATGCTATATGGATTATCCAGTAAAGAGGATTTCCTATCTTCAAAAAATAATAAAATTAATCCTGAAAGAAATCCCAAAGTAAGTATAATGATAACAATCCCAAAAAAAACAGAGGGAAGAGGTTTGTTAAGCAATTTAAGAAAACTAGTAAAGGCCAGGTAGCAAATTATACTTATAGTGATAATAAGGGTCCATGGAAAATGGGATTCAAAATCCTTATCTTTCATAGAATATATATTTTTGGCATAACCAGCGAAAAAAATGCCAAAATGCCTTTTTTAAAATAATTTATTGGACAAAAAGACTGGTTTAAGGAATATTACTTAGCAGAATCGAATGGTTTATTCTTTATCTGCTTTTCACGCGGACATATTAATTTAATCTTTAATCGACTTTTCTTTAAACGGCAATTCAAACATGAAAACATCGAGGAAAGCGGCTTTGGGATTTATTCTCGTCACGGTATTTGTTGATGTTATTGGATGGGGCCTAATAATTCCGGTAATGCAGGATCTTATTTCAGAAATGAAACATATTCCTGCCAATGAAGCCAGCCCGTACGGAAGTTGGCTATTATCAGTTTATGCCTTAGTACAATTTATCTGCGCACCTATTTTGGGTAACTTAAGTGATAAGTATGGTCGTCGTCCTGTTTTATTGTTTTCATTGTTTGGTTTTGCGGTTGATTATCTGTTTCTCGCATTAGCTCCTTCATATGGCTGGCTATTCATTGGTCGAATCGTTGCTGGCATTACGGGTGCCAGTTTCACTACTGCATCCGCTTACATTGCTGATATAAGTACACCGGAAAGTAAGGCAAAAAATTTTGGAATGATCGGGGCAGCTTTTGGATTAGGTTTTATTGTTGGACCTGCCATAGGAGGACTTTTAAGCGGATGGGGTATAAGGGCACCTTTTTATGCCGCAGCTATTTTATGCCTGCTTAATTTTTTATACGGATATTTTGTCTTGCCGGAATCATTACCGAAAGAACATCGCAGGGAAGTTGACTGGAAAAAAATTTACCCGTTTGGCTCTGTCATTAAATTAAAAAAGTATCCGGCCATTGGCGGGTTATTTGTTTGCCTGGGGCTCGTGTACATAGCTGCTCATGCTGTGCAGAGCAACTGGAATTATTTTACCAAGTATCGTTTTGAATGGAGTGATAAATTGATCGGACTTTCACTTGCTGTTGTAGGATTATTAGTGGCACTAGTGCAGGCAGGTTTGATCCGAGTCGTTAATCCCAGAATTGGAAATGAAAAAAGCGTTTACCTGGGGTTGATGTTTTACTCTGTTGGCCTATTCTTATTTGCTTTTGCTTTTCAAAGCTGGATGATGTTTGCGTTTCTTGTCCCTTATTGCTTGGGTGGAATTGCAGGTCCTGCTTTACAGGCAATCATGTCCAGCAATGTTCCTAAAAATGAACAGGGAGAATTGCAGGGTGCATTAACAAGTATTATGTGCCTGACCAGTATTTTTGGGCCCATCCTTATGAATAATTTATTTGCCTGGTTTACCAAATCATCGGCACCTTTTTACTTTCCCGGAGTATCATTTTTATTGGGAGCAATTCTGATCCTCGTTAGTACCTATCTTGCTTATAGAACTTTAAAGAAAGGACACCACCTGGCGGCTATGGAGCCCCGGGAAAAAGTTGCATGATTATACCAACATCCTTAACGGCTCTTCTAACAATTCTTTTAAGGTTTGTAAGAAAGCTGATCCTTTGGCACCATCAACAACGCGGTGATCGCAGCTCATGGTCACCTTCATCACATTACCAATTTTAATTTCTCCATTTTTCACAACGGGTATTTGCTGTATTGCTCCTACGGCGAGCAGGCAGGAATCCGGCGGATTGATGATCCCTGTAAATTGATCAATACCAAACATTCCGAGATTTGAGATCGTGAAAGTATTTCCTTCCCAATCTTTTGGTTGTAATTTTTTTTCCTTTGCTTTTTGTGCAAACTCTTTCACTTCTTTTGCTATTTGTGAAAGTGATTTTGTATCAGCAAATCTTACGACCGGAACAAGCAGACCTTCTTCGACGGCGACGGCTACACCAATATGTATATGATGATTACTTCTTATTTTATCGCCCAGCCAGCTACTGTTAACCGCCGGATGTTGCCTTAAAGCAATTGCACAGGCCTTAAGTACAATGTCGTTAAAAGAAATTTTTACCGGACTTGTTTCATTCAGTTTTGCACGACTGTCCACTGCTTTATCCATGTCAATGGACATGGTAAGATAAAAATGAGGAGCTGTAAATTTACTTTCAACCAGGCGCTGTGCAATTGCCTTACGCATTTGCGAAACAGGAAACTCT
>WNFY01013499.1_pt1 | contig 13165 bp, 8 predicted proteins | sample 5400091 | NCBI WGS metagenome assembly WNFY01 (sample SAMN13153364, study PRJNA577476) | soil metagenome | isolation source: 60 cm soil or saprolite under grassland replicate 1 | place: USA:California | collected 2016-06-15 | reverse complement strand
AATCCCTGGATACCCCTACATCTGAAATGTCGGTGTTGCATACTTGTTCGCGTCAATTATCACTTTTACTCTATCACTCTCATTAAGAGACACGCGAAGCCGAGGACTGATCGGATCATGCCTACGGCAAAACTTCAGAGCGTTTCTCTCGGTTCCCCGCCAATCTTCTCCTTTCGTCCGCGATCCGGGCACGCGAAATCCGTTCCTGCTCCGCCGCCTCGATCGATGCCTGGCGCGCGCCGACAAAGTTACGGTTCAAGCACCCAAACCCAGTGGCTTGCGCCTAAATTCAAATCAATTTGGGGCCGACTTTATGGGAGCGTGTATGAAGCTGTACCGCGTCCCCGCTTCTCCGTTTGGTAGTTCTTGAATCCCGCAATCCTGAATAAACTGATGCTGCCGAGCCAGTTCATCGCACCGCGCTTCTATAGTCGCTCGGTCCTCTCCCAATCCCGCCACCAGCGCAAGTGTTGAAAACTCAGCTCCGGCCACGCTTGCCGCCTCAAGTGTTCGCAACTCTTTTGCATCGAGACGATCGACCTGCTTCTCGATCATATGCCTGATGCTGTCTGGCACTCTCACTTCTACCTTCCCGATTTCTACAATTAACCTCCAACTGTGTTCATACTCGCCAATCAAGCCCTCCGTCACCAGGTAATCGACTGCGTTGACCATAAACAGCGGATTTCCCTCTGTTCGATCGTGTATCAACCCCGCAAGCTCCCCGGGAAATCGATTGGCCGGAAATCTAACGGACAGATACTTGGCGACTGCATTTTCGCTGAGGTATTCGAGCGGCAACTCCTCGCATTGCTGCTTGGCCAGCAACTCCTGCTTGAATGCCTTGAGCGGGTGACCGCGTACAATCAACTCCGCAGTCCGATAGGTCCCAATCAACATAAGCTGAGCGGCCTGGCGCTGCCTTGCCAGGTACGAGATCAGGTCAAGTGTCGAGTAATCGCTCCAGTGAAGGTCTTCCAGTACAAGCACCAGCGGCAGGTCTGCCGCCAGCACCTCCAAAGCGTCGCCCATCTCTCGCAGCATTCGCTCCCGTGTCGCTCCGAACACTGCTCGGCTCAGCAACTCGCGATCTGAAGCGCTCAGCAGAGAAGGCATTTGCAGCAGCCACATCGGCGCGTGAGCGCGCAGCACATCGACAACCTGCCCTTGCTCACGACATAACCGTCCCATAGCTTCGAGAACTGGCAGGTAAGCTTCACCCGTCCCGTACTGTTCCAGACATTGCCCCCGACCTACCCGAATGCTCCGATCAGAAGCGATGCTCCGCGCGAACGTGTCGACCAGAGCGGTCTTGCCGATGCCTGGTTCTCCTGTAACAAATACTATCTGACGTTCTCCTCCAAGCATCTTCTCGAGCCAGCCTCGCATCCGCGACAGCGCTTTGTCGCGTCCTACAACTGTCCGAGGGGAATCTGCGGCACGCAGCAGTGAACTCGACCCGGCGTTATTGCTCCTGCTCTGCTGATCTTTTGCCTGCATCCGCCCGCCTTCTGCAATCTGGCCGATGAAGCGATAGCCTCGACGATGTGCGGTTTCAATGAAGCGAGGAGACTTTGGGAGATAGTCAAGCACTGCGAAGGCTTTGGGTCTGAGCTTGATCGCTTGTGACCCTCTCCACAGCTGCTCGTTGGCCCGATCCAGGCAAAAGGGATCGAAGACAATGCGGTTTTCGTTCCCCACTGTGCTCACCGAACGTTACCGAAAATTTACAGCAGGCTTATGACTTACGACACAAACTCGGCCTATTGTCCATCCAAGATGGAGGGATGGCAATACAAGGCAGCTTTCGTTATCCAGTTTCGACCGGAAACCGATATTGAGGTTGGGCAATTCGAGGGCAGGGTGGAGCACATTCCATCGTGCAAGGCAACGCGCTTTCACTCGCTCGACCAGTTGCTTGCTTTCATCGCAAGCATACTGGCCGAGGTCAGCAATACAGAGGAACTGTCAACGTAGGCAGGCAAACGCCATAGGGTCGAAAGTTGCTGAACCACTCTCACTCCCCGCACGCAGTCGCTGACTTCAGTGGAACCAATCTCCTTATTCTCAAACTGCGAAGAAGGATAACGCGCATCTTCAATCAGCCGTTCGCTCGGTCTTCAGCAGGGTGTCACTCCCTTTGCAACTTTTCTCTCGACTTGCATTACAGAAAGGTTACCGAACATTTACAGCAGGTTTATGACTTCTCTCCTAAACCACGCTTATCCTCCTCGCCTGATGAAAGGATGATTTCAGTTTCGCGAGTCTCATCAGCGAACCCATATCCGGAGCTGCAGCCGTGAATTTCTTATGGGCGTGCATCTCCTGATTTCCGTTGGGCCTTTGGGATGGACTCGAACAACTTTATCTCTGGCAACAGGCTTAACGAACAATCCTAAGAAAAAGGGAGAGGTAATGATGGCTGTCAATGAAGAAAAGATGAACGAACTTCTGGGAAGGTTCCTGAACGATTTTGGAGGGACCTTTCATTCCGCGATGGCGGTGATCGGAGACAAACTGGGCTTGTACAAGGCGATGGCAGAAGCGGGCCCACTCACCTCAGAAGAGCTGGCCAAACGCACCGGTACTACCGAACGGTATGTACGCGAGTGGCTCGCATCTCAAGCAGCTGGTGGATATGCGGGCTACGACGCGGCGACGCGCCGATTCTTCCTGACCGAAGAGCAGGCGTTTGCTCTCACCGACGAGAACGGACCAGTCTTCCTGCCGGGCGCGTTCCAGCTAGCGCTGTCGGCGGTAAGGTCCGAACCACGAATCGAAACGGCTTTCAAAACAGGCGAAGGGGTCGGCTGGCACGAGCACGACCCAGGGTTGTTCGGCGGCACCGAACGCTTCTTCAGACCGGGCTACGCCGCAAATCTTGTCGGCTCGTGGATACCTGCTTTCGAAGGGCTCGAGGAAAAGCTGAAGGCTGGAGCCAGAGTCGCGGATGTCGGTTGCGGGCACGGCGCTTCGACGATCCTCATGGCACAGGCGTATCCGAAATCGACGTTCGTTGGCTTCGACTACCATCAGCCTTCAATCGACTACGCGCGACCTGGTTGCGTTCTTTGAGTCCTTGCACGACATGGGAGATCCGGTAGGGGCGGCGAATCACGTGCATGCCACTTTGAAGAGCGATGGATCGTGGATGATCGTCGAGCCGTTCGCCAACGACAGAGTAGAGGATAATTTGAACCCGATAGGCCGGATTTTTTATTCAGCGTCGACAATGCTCTGCACGCCGGCATCGCGCTCTCAGGAAGTCGGGTTGGGCCTTGGCGCGCAAGCGGGCGAGGCTCGCATTCGGGAGGTGGTTACGACGGGAGGTTTCAAGCGATTCCGTCGCGCGACCGAGACGCCGTTCAATCTTGTCTTTGAAGCCAGACCATAGTTCTTGCCGAGTGAATGCCCAGCATGCGCGCGAGCAGACGGACGTAACGAAAGCTGACGCGCTCGAACTCTTGCACCGAAACAGTCGCGAAGCCGTGGCCGTACGCGCGTTCAGGGATGACGAATTGGACCAGGCAGCTCCTTTCTTCCTAAGCTTTGGCGCACCTGTCACCGCGCAGTTCGTCATTGAGGACCACCCACTAAGCGACAGTTGGGGTCAGTACTTCACGGATACCCATTTCCCCAACCCGATGTCGGAACGTCCATCCGTAAATGCAATCTCTATCATGCAACTGATAATTCGGCGCGCTACCCCAGAGAAACGCTTCGGCAATCTGTCGGGCAGTCCGTTCGGCAGGGGATGGGCCGTCACATTGGAGTATGCCCCATGAGCAGTCTGATTACTTCTTCCGCCGTTTAACCTGACAATACCGGCCGCTATCTTCCAAAGCGCGATCGGTATTCGCTGGAGTTGAGAAACGCCTTTACCATCTCGGCCTTGCGAAAATCCCCGTTGAACTGATCAAGTTTAGTTCGCCAGAAGGTGTAGCCCTGGTAGTCCGCATCACGACGCAAATATCCAAAGTACTCTGCCCCGACAAAGGACTGAATAAATAATTTCTGCCTAAAGGCCGCATTGTTCGCAATTATTCGCAGGGCGCGCGCGCGTCCGGTTGCGTCGCCAGTGTCGTAAGCTGCGATGGCTTGATTGCGCTCATCCGGTGGCGGCGTGGTGAATGTAGATTGGTTCCTATACAGACGGTCCACAAAGTCCACCGCCGACAGGGTGTTCGGATAACCCCACCTGAACTGAGGACGCGAGACAAAGTCTTCGGTAAAGCGCTGCGTGTTCGTATCCAGTTGTTGCTCCCAACCCGAGGCTCCCACTACCAGGTCTCTGCTGATTTCCTGCGTGTCGCGGATAACGCCCAAATAGTCTTGGGCCTTGGATGCAACCGAATAGAGGCGATCGACATAGAACACAGTCTGCTGGAATTCTATTGAGAGGAAAAAAGCCGCCGAGGTGTCTATCTTCTTAACCTCCCGGCAAGCCGTGTCAGTGCCGCATGATTCGATATTGTTCACCCAGAACGCAAAGCCCGCCGCGTCGGGCTCGCGATTAAGGAAGTCGTAATACTGCTGACGGACAAAAAACTGAGTGTTGTCAAGCGGGTTCGTCGACGAAGGGATCGCGTCGTTATCAATGATCGACACCAAAGCGCTACCTTGCCCCGCGATGGTCGCATTCCCGGTCAAGTCGTGAAGAAAGAGGGAAAGTGTCTCGGTGCCTTCGCTGAAACCATCATCACTAATCAAGACCCGCAGGGTCTTGCTGGTCTCACCCGGAGCGAACCGGAGCGCGCCGAATGCGTGCGCATAGTCGGAACGTTCTGATGCAGTTCCGTCGATGGAATCATATTCAACTGTCATCGTTTCAGTTGTGCTGCCCGAACGAGTGATCGTAATCTCCAGACTGCCATCATTTTCATTCACGTTGTAGTTGGCAGCGCCAATTTGCAGAACAGCCGGCGGTGGAACCTGCGGCGGCGATGAAAGAGGCTGCCAGGCAGGAGGCCCGAAATCATCAGCTTTATTCCTGGTAATGTTCGTCTGATTGCTGCCATCGAGATTCATTACGAAAATCTCGGCGTTGTCAGTAGGATCGCCGTTGAATGTTGCTTGACCTCGCTGAAAAGCGATTTTCATCCCATCAGGAGAGAAAGCAGGAAAGGTGTCATCGACTTGATTGTTGGTCAGCCGCGTTTGATTGGTCCCGTTGACGTTCATCGTGTAAATCTCAAAGATGAATGAGTCCGGAACTGCATCACGATCGCTCATAAAAGCGATCTTGCTACCGTCGGGTGACCAGGAACTGACAAAATCATTCGCCGTATTGTTAGTTAGTTGGATCTTGTTGCTACCATCGGCGTTCATTACGTAAATCTCGACGCGGAACGTGCCCGGCACGAGTGCGTTGAAAGCTATTTTGCTGCCGTCGGGCGACCATACGGCTCCTCGCCCGGCTGTCTGGCTCACGTTCACGGGGTTACTGCCGTCTGAGTTCATCACGTAGACATAAGGTGTGCAGGGATCGTCAGCCGATGGGTTGATCGGCTTCGGCTTACCGAGCACAATGACACAACCACTGCCGCGGGTGAAAGCGATCTTCGTTCCGTCAGGTGACCACGCCGGTTCTCCAACGTCAATAGTATTGTCGGTAAGCCTCTTCACGGCACTGCCGTCCGAATTCATCGTATAGATCTGGGATCTAGTTCCGTCACGGTTGCTGACAAAAGCAAGCTTGGTCCCGTCGGGCGACCAAGCCGGGCTGCCATCATAGCTGAAACAGAATGGATTAGGGCCGAAACACTGATCGTCCGTCAGTCGAGTGGGGCTGCTGCCGTCCGGGTTTATTGAATAGATATCAAAAGCCTGACTATTGCGAGTGCTGTAGAAGGCTATTTTGCCATTGAACTTTGGCGCTGCCTGTGTATTGCGGTTGGTAGTTACTTCAGGGTGATTTGAGCGAGTAGAATTACTCGCCTCGCTCCTTGCTGATCGTGTAACACGAATTGGAAAGTAGGAAGAAAAACCCATTCCGCCAACAAGAATTGCCAGCACCAACAGCAAATCTATTAACCGCGCTCCCCTGCTCTTCACGTACCTCATGATTACTCCGTCTTCATATTTGTTCCGCAGAAGAACTAAAACTGAAGCCTTACGGCCAATTGGATCGAACGCGCTCCTCCGATTTGATAGAGAGGGCTCAGGCCGCCATTGATCCCACCGTTGCCCAGACTGCGTCCCAACATTTGTGTTGACAGTCCAAATAAATTGCTGTCCAGAGTGTTAACTGGATTTCCAAAATTGGGATGGTTCAAGAGATTGAAGACTTCCGCCTTGAATTGCAGCTTGATCCGCTCACCCAGCTCGAACTGACGCCGCAGTGCCAAATCAATCTGAGACATCCCAAAACCTCTAAGATCGTTATAGCTGAGTGTTCCCTGCCGGAGTTGGGCTGGTATGCTGAACGCAGCTCTGTTAATTCGCCTGCCGCCCGCCACCGTCGGATCGCTAAGGTAAACCGGCATACCGGGAATCAGATCCGGGCGTTGCAGTTCGACAACCAGATCTTCGCCGATAACGTCGGATCTGACGACAACGTTGACGGGCGTAGCTGTTCGAGCGCGCACGATGGCGTCAAGAGACCAATTGCGAAGAAACGCACTGCCAACTGATCCGACTCGCGGTTTTGGAAAGTTGTAGGTAACTGCCGCGGTGAATGAATGACGGACATCAAAGTCGGAAGGAGCGAGTCCGGTATTTTGCACATCACCGCCTTCACCTGTAACCGTAGTAATGGTAACCACGCGCAACCTTGGAAGCGAATCGCTCGAGGCATTATCAATTGAGCGTGACAATGTATATGAGGCAAGCGCTTGCAGGCCTCTCGAAAAGCGCCGGGCATACTGAAGCTGCATCGCATGATAACTTGACCTGGCGGCGTTTCGCGTGAAGCGCACGACGGTGAAATCAAGGTTGGGATTTAGCAACACATCTTCCCGCAACAAACGTCGTCCCATAGCTCCGACGTAAGCGACCGACACCGTTTGATTAGAGTTGAGCGACTTCTCCAGGGCCACATTCCATTGAGTAGTGCGAGGCAGCTTGAGATTGGGATCAAAGGCCACAATAGTGCCAAACGGTGGGTCCAGGCTGAACGATGGTGGGAGTGCCTGGTCGGGGTTCAACGGATACGACACATTAATGAATCTCTTGACGGCGACAAAAGGAAAAACGTTGCCGAAGCCCTGCGCCGCTTGTCCGTTGCCGAGGTCAAAGAAGAGTCCCATGCCGGCTCGCAAGATCAATTCCCGTCCCGGAACTGTGGAGAACTGGTTGACGATGCCCACTCTTGGGGCGAAGTCGCCGTAAGTAGATTTCCAAAGCGGTGTGCCGCGCGAGGCGAGAGTAATGGTCGCCGGATTTGCCAGACCTTGAACGGTAAAAGGGCCGTTACCGTGCGCCTCTGTTGGTGGCGGATTGAACTCCCAACGCAAGCCATAGGTCAGTGTCAGGCGGGGCGTTAATCGATTGGTATCCTGCGCGTAAGCCGAAAAATTAGTGAAGACGGGAAACCGCGAACGAGCACCTGCAAAGACCTGGACTGATTTTGCGATTCCAGATAATGCTGTTCCTGGCGTTGGCCCCGCGGTTCCAGTGACTCCTTCATACACGACAGACTGGTTGTAACTCAGAGAGTTGTAAACCGGACTCAGCCGGCGGTAATCCACCCCGAACCTTATCTGGTGCGAGCGTCGAATGAGAGTGAAATTGTCGACCAGATTAACTTGTCGCTGCAAATTATCCACGTTCTTTCCGACTACCAGACTGGTATTAGTCCCGCCGGCCAGGAGAAATTGGAAGCCCGCGTCCGGGAGCAAAGCAGACGCTGGAAAAAGAAGCGAGGGCGGAAGAGGCACCGCTCCACCGAAGTTATCAAGCGCGAATGATGTGGCGCCTCTCGCCCGACTCCAGTTGGCGCGAAGCTCGTTAAGGGTCCTGGCACTGAACGGGTAGGTTGCGCCAAAAGTGACCGTGGCCGTGTCCAAATCCGCGCGACTCAGGTCATTTAAGCTTTGGGCGAGAGTTGGATTGACGACCGTGTTAACGCTGAACCCCGGCACAATGGTGCTTCCCCTCTGAGTGGTATTGGAAGTGGCATAGTTGACCCGGCCAAACAAAGCCAGGTGCTGACTCGCGGCCAGATCGACCCGGAGGCTGGTGGCATTCAAGCCGGAAGGGTCGGAATAGCTGGCCGCAAATTCGGCGAAACCGTTATGGGTCTCTGGTCTGTTCGGAATCGGAAAGGCATTCAAGAACGGCTTGAGACCTGGGGAAGCGATTTGACGCGCGCTGACAGAAGGTACTTCGGTGCTAGCGATTTGTGGCTGGCGCAGACGCAGGCCTTCATACGAAAAGAAAAAGAAAGCGCGATCCCTGACGATTGGGCCACCGAGCACGCCTCCGAAATCATTTTGCCTGATGGCGGCTCGCTTAAGTCCTTTGCTATTGGCAAACCAGTCGTTGGCATCCAGGGTGTCGTTGCGAAAATAGTTGAAAGCAGTCCCACTAAGTCTGTTACTGCCAGAGCGCGTAATTATTGAAACCTGGGCTCCCGGCGTGCGGCCAAACTCAGGCGCATAACTGGAAGTCAGAATCCGGAACTCCTCGAGCGCATCAACTGAGACAAGGTTGTTCGTGCTGCCGAGTGCGGTCAGTGCAGGGAGGGAACCGCCCGCAGATTGCCCCGGAGCAGAACCGGCGCTCACCCCGATGTTCGCGCTCACGCCATCAACCATGAAGTAGTTGGCGTTGGCGCGTTGCCCATTGACGCTGAACTGCCCCTGTTCATTGAAGGTCGCTCTGGTCAACACAACGCCCGGGGTCAACTCGAATAGAGACTGAAAACTTCTCCCGTTTAGCGGCAAGTTCTCGACGAAGTTCCGATTGACGACCGTGCTCATCGCTGCCGACTCCTGGATGCTTGAGGCTTCTTCGATGATGGTGACAGATTCGCCGATCTCACCTATTTTGAGGTTAACCCTGAGGGCCCTCTGGTCACCCGTACTCAAGACGACCCGGCGAATCTCAACCGTAGCAAATCCGTCACGCTGCGCGGTTACGTTGTAACTACCCGGCGGAAGCAGCGGCACAACACAAGCGCCTTGGTCGTCCGTCGTCGCGTGCCGCTGCAATGCTGTGTGGAGATTGAGGAGCGTAATGTTGACGCCCGGAATGACAGCCGCACGCCCATCCATGACTGAGACGCTAAGGCTGGCCGTTCCGGACTGAGCGCGGACGATGAATAGTCCGTTACGCGGGCCCTGCGCGATCAGAAGGAAGACAGCAGTCGCTCCGATCCTGAGCGACCGTGATATTCCAGATCTGCGTTGGTCCGAGGCCATCAGAACTACATTCCCAAATCAGATTACCCAACAACATCGATTGAGGCGATTAGACTAGTGATACGAACATCCGCCAACCGTTGGCCCGCGTGGTGCGATAACGCAGCCACCCCCAGGCATCTCGTCGACGTTTCCTTGACCTTTAAGCGCGATTAGAAGGATGGCGATGGCCCTCCAATTCCTATTAACGACCCAACCTTATTGCGATTGCTAAGGTTGTGCTGAGGCCCAGGTGGAAGCGGCGCCGCCAGCCGAAAAGCCCTCGGCTGACGACACAGATCTCACGTTGTTCCCCGAACGCATCTCCACCTATTCTCGCATTCAAATGCCCCTTTGGTGATATTTTTGGCTCCATTTCTGCTTAGAATCGAAAACCGACGCCAGCGCTTACCTGTAGGGTATGGGTTGTTTCGGCTGGAACACCGATGACCACCAACCTCGAAGCCTGCAGGCTACCGGGCAGAGGGTTAAGAACCGCGGTGGCGTTTCGCATATCCAGGCGAACGATCGTGTCTCCAACATCAAAACGGATGATTGTTCGCTTAGTCGGATAAAGTTCAACTACTCCTCCGAAATCGAAAGCGAAACTGTTCTTGCTGGTGGTTTCAAAACATCCAACAGGCGGGGGAAAAACGGCAGCGCAAAGGATGCCGGGAATAGGCTGAAGGTCGCCTTTGGTGGCGTATAGAAATCCGGGCCTCGCTTTTCCAAAGACGCCTACCTTCTCGAAACGTTTTCCCGCTTTAAGTCCAAAGAGTCCTTCAATCAAATTCCCATCATTGAAGGCGTCGGGCTGGCTAAATGAATCTGCTTTAGGAAAGAGGTTTAACTCGGCCTCAAGGGCAAGGCTGTCTGTCAGGTTGTAATCGAACCGGCCACCGAAGCCAGGTTGAGTCTTTCGCGATTTCGAGAAACTAAGAATAGACGGACACGGTGTAGTTATGCATTGCACAGATGTGAAACTAGCGTCGCTGACCACCGAGTTGTTTAGGACTGAAAACTGCCCGCCTACTTCAAATCTGTGTCCATATGCATCAGGTGATTGCGCTTCTATTTCTCGACTGCTGATGAAGAGAAGCGACGTCATCGCCATCATGACGAAGAATCGTTTTTTGTGCATCTCTTATATCCCCGTTTATCCTTCCCAGTTCAATTGGAAATCTTCACAGTTTATGGACCAAACCGCTTCCGGTACTCGTTTGAAGAGATGAACGCTTTGACCATCTCGGCGTTTTGGAAGTTGCCGTTGAACTGATTCAGCTTGGTCAGCCAGAAGTCATAGCCGCTATAGTCCGTGTCAGGAAGCTCGTTCGGATTGCGCCGCAGGTAGCCAAAGTATTCCATTAAGACAAAAGCCTGGTTTGAATCCTGACTCGCAAAGGTCGAGTTCTCTGCCACCCGGCGCAACGCGCGCGCACGTCCCCCCATGTCCGTCGTATTGCTTGCTGAGCCAAACTCGCTGCTTGCTGCCTCGCGGTCACTCGCTGAAGGCGTCACGCCGGCATTACTAAACAGAGTATCGACAAACACCATCGGGGTCATCGAAGTTGGGTAGGCGGCAGCAAACCTAGGGCGCGCGACGAAATCCGTAGTGAAGGTCTGCTTGTTGTTCTCTAATTGCTGCTCCCAGCCGGTCTGACCTACGACTACTCCCTGTCCTATTTGTCGAGTATCCGGCGAAAACTCAATGAACCGGATAGGTACGGGTGCGCCCGGCAGATTGCCATACGACGCTTTGTAGATGCGATAGACGAAATAACCCGTCTGCTGAAATTCAATCGAGAGGAAATAGGCGGCTGAGGTATCAATCCGCTTGACCTCGCGGCAACGTAAGTTCGCGCCGCATGATTCGATGTTGTTCGTCCAGAAGTCCCAGCCGGACGGGTCAGGCTCGCGGCTAAGGAAATCGTAGTACTGCTGCCTCACTAAGAAGGCCGGGTTATCGACAGGATTAGAGATGCGGCCAGCAAAGAGAACAGTCGCGTCCCTTATTCCGCCGAGAAAGCTCGCATTGCCCGCATTATTAAACAGGCCGATTTTGTAGGCGCTGTCGTAGTAAGCGGAAAACAGGATCGTCTTTGAAGTCTCTCCTGGAGCGAAACTGAGGGAACCACTGGGGAGGCCGGCTGTTATGCCAAGGTCCGTTCGAGTTTGATAATCGCACGAAACAGCCTGGTTCAAATTGCCATTGCGCTTTACAGTGATTTCGATACTCGCCGGAGCTGGGTAAGTGGCAAGATATAATTGCGCGCTTAATCCCAGGACGCTCGCCGGCGGATCGTTTGCAGGCGCGAAAAGCGGCTGCCAATCCGCTTGAACATCATAGGCAGAAGAGCTATCCGGTCGGTTCGAAATGTTGATCTGATTACTGCCATCAGCATTCATCACGAAGATGGCGTGACCGCGGTCATTAAAGACGCTTCCCCCAAAGAGAGAATCATTAATAACGTAGTAGGTAATCAAATTTCGCTGGCAGACAATCTTCGCGCCATCCGGCGAATATTTCGGACTGACGTAGCTGGCGGCGTAATGGGTCAACTGTGTTAACTGCCCGCCATTGGGATTGACGACATAGAGCTGATCACAAATGTAATTCTCGCAGCTACCGAATTGCCCTTGCCCGACAAACAATATCTTTGCGCCATCCGGCGACCATGACGGGTAAGTGCCGGCGGCAATAGAGTGCTTATTGCTGCCATCAGCATTGATGACGTAAATCTTTCCCGCCCCCCCGAGATTGGACGCAAACGTAATCTGGTTGCCGTCGGGCGACCAGTTAGCCGAGCCATTCATAACTTCAGTGTCGTTGGTTAATCTGACAAGACCGCCGCCGTCTACAGTTGCAGTGAAGATGTTGGTAGTCGGCTTGCCGTCTACAACTAGATGGCTTCCGGCGTCGAACACAAACTTCGCTCCATCCGGCGACCATTCAAACGACCCTATTTCCGGCGACTCCTTTATTCCCGACAAATCTATTACCACTCGCCTTACATCGCTGCCGTCGGCGTTCATCACATAAATAGCGTGACTCTCGTCCGATGTGCCTATCCCGTAATTTCGATTGCTAAGAAAAGCGATCTTAGTACCATCCGGCGACCATTTCGGATCGACATCGTAAGTTGGACTGAAAGACGGAAGCGTAGGGCCGCGCTTACTCTCATCCGTCAGTTGCGTCGAATTGCTGCCATCTGGATTCATCGTCCAGAGTTTTAAGCCGGGGCCATTGCGGTTGCTGGTGAAGACTATCTTTCCGTTTATTTTGCCTTTTGTTGGCGCTGTCGTCAGGGATGCTTGTGCGACGAAGTTAAGGGCAGAGGCTTCGGCCTTCTGCGTGCTGGTCTTCGTTGCCAGCACTAACCCAAAGCAGATAAATAAAAGTAAGTACGCTGACTTTGCCGGGCTTAACTGAGTATTCCGCATTTCTACTTCCTTACGATCAGCACTTGACGGCATCGTCAAGACTAGCAATCGCCGCCAGATTATCTCACTGCAAGATCGCACCATCTGGCACCGATTTCACTCTCGGCGGATTCCTACTTCTGGTACATGTTCTGAATCTCTCCCGCTAATCTCTCTGCAGCCGATAGCGAGCGCCAGAACTGTTCAGACTTGATGGGCGCCGTAGTTCGTGCGTCCGCAGAGATCGTACACGCCGAGCGCACGGCGTCGTCATTCGCATAACTCAACTGGACCAGCCGCTCAGCCACCCGAGCGGGGCTTGCTTCGCCAGTCTCGTCATCGGGTGTGTCTCCAGAGCGATAAAAGATCGGGCGCAGCTCGCGGCGGATAACCGCAACCTCACG
>WNFY01004311.1_pt1 | contig 13170 bp, 11 predicted proteins | sample 5400091 | NCBI WGS metagenome assembly WNFY01 (sample SAMN13153364, study PRJNA577476) | soil metagenome | isolation source: 60 cm soil or saprolite under grassland replicate 1 | place: USA:California | collected 2016-06-15 | reverse complement strand
CCCCTGCGAACCGCCCGAGACCGACGGGAACGCGAGCAGGAACAGCCAGACAAGCCACGCCAGCAGCCAGGTCCCAGCGGCGACGAAAGCGCCGCGCAAGCGGACGATGCCTCCGGAGATCAGACCCGCGACGAGCGCCGCCGCGGCGCCGGCGAGCACGGCAGGCCCCAGCGGCCAGCCCGAGCGCGCGACGAGCAGCGCCGAGGTGAACGCCCCGATCGCCATGAACGCCCCGGCGCCGAGCGACGGCAACCCTGCGGCGCCGACGGTCAGGCCGAGCCCGGTCGCGGCGACGGCGAGGTAGACCGTGTCCGCAAGCGAGTCGAGCCGGACTCCCGGCAGGGAGAGAAACGGCACGAGCGGCGCCAGCGCGACCGCCGCCACCGTGATCCACGCGACGCGGCTCCAACCCGCCCGCGCCTCGTCGACCGCGCGCCGCAGTTCACCCGCGGTTTGCCCGAGAGCGCTCACTCCTGCTCCTCCAGGGCCTCGCGCGAAGGCCAGATCGCAATCAGGAGCAGGACGAAGGCGAGCGGCAGCACCTCGCGGTACGACGGCCCGAACTGCCAGGAACCGAGGTGCACGTTCGCGATCGCCGACTCGACGACGCCCAGCAGGAGCCCTGCCCCGAACGCCAGCAGCGGCGGCCCGAACCGCACCGCGAGCGCCGCGACGAGCCCCTTCAGGCCGAGCAGCGTCCCGGTGTTCGCGTTGACCGCCTGCCCTGGCGCGGCTGCGATCGCCGCGATCATCGCGAACGCGCCGACGAGCCCGAACGCGAGCGCGACCAGCAGGTCGACCGGAACGCCGACGACCCGCGCTCCTTCCGCGTCGTCCGCGACTGCGCGGAGCGCCCGCCCGAACCGGCTCTTCTCCAGCAGCCAGGCCGACCCGAGCGCGAGGGCCAGCGCCAGCCCGATCACGAAGAAGGCCCGCGCCTGGACCTGCGCGCCGCCGATCCGGATGAACCCTGCGTGGCCGACGCGATGGAACGGCAGCGGATCCGGGAAGACGTAGCTCGAGCGCTGGAAGGCCGCGCCGATCGCGGCCCGGATCGCGAAGGCGACGGCTGCGGTCCCCGCGACCCAACCGATCGTCGACCCGCGCGCGAGGTACGGCTGAACGAGCCCGAAGTAGGTGAGGATCCCGGCCGAGACGCAGAACACGAGACCCACGACTAGGGCCCCGAGGAAGCGCGGCTCGTGCGCTCCCGACTGGGTCACCGGTGCCGTCCCCGCGAGCACCAGCAGCGTCGCGAAGACACCGAGCCCGACGAGGTCGCCGAAGGCGAAGTTGACCATCCCCGTCAGCCGGTAGATCAGCGTGTGCCCCGCCGCGAAGAGCCCGTAGACCCCACCGGCCGCGAGGCCGGTGACGAACACTTGCAGCGCGATCGTCATCAATACGAACTCTTGCGCATCCTCCTCTGACGACGGCGCATGTCTTTGCGGGCCTCGGACTTGAGCCGCGCGTCCTTGCGGATCTCGAGCGCCCGGATCTCGCGCTGGAGCTTGCGGTAGCTCGCGAAGCGCTCGGCCGGAAGCGAGCCGTCCGCAAGCGCGGACTTCACCGCACAGCCGGGCTCGTGCTCGTGAGAGCAGTCCGAGAAGCGGCATTCGCCCGCGAACTCGGCGATCTCGGCGAAGGTGCTGTCGAGCACCTGTTCGTCCGCCCAGAGCTGGAGCTCACGCATCCCGGGCGTGTCGATCAGCAGCGCGCCGGTTGGAAGGGGAACGAGCTCCCTATGGGTCGTCGTGTGCCGGCCGCGTCCGTCGGAGCGGATCTCGGCGGTGACAAGCGCCTCCCGGCCCGCGAGCCGGTTCACCAGCGTCGACTTGCCGACGCCGGACGAGCCCAGCAGGGCGATCGTGCGGCCCGGTGCAAGGTGCGGGTCGAGGCTCTCGAGACCCTCATTTGTGGTCGCGCTCACGGGGATGACCGGCACGCCGAGCGCGACGGCCTCCACCTCGGCGAGCTCGGAGATCGGATCGTCGGCGAGGTCGGACTTGTTGGCAACGATCACCGGGTTCGATCCGCTGTCCCAGGCGGAGGTCAGGTACCGCTCGAGCCGCCGCGGGTTGAGGTCGCCGCCGAATGCCGTCACGAGGAAGACGGTGTCCACGTTCGCTGCGACGACCTGCGCGACCGTCCGCGACAACGCCTCCTTGCGCGTGAATGCCGAGCGCCGCGGCAGCACCGCCTCGATCACCGCCTTGCGCTCGCCGTCGAGCGGCCGCGCGGCGACCCAGTCGCCGACGGCGGGTTGCTCATCCTCTCCGAGACGTCCTGCGGGGACGCCGCCGAGGCGCCCGAGCTCGGTCAGCAGCTCGCACGGCCCATGGTGGCGCGCCGCAACGCGCGCCGGAATCAGGTTGTCGTTCTCGTAAGGCCGGAACGCGTCCGCAAAGAAGGCGTCCCAGCCGAGGTCTTGCAGGTTCAACGCAGTCTCCTTCGACTCGGGGGAACGAAAAAGCGCCCGTTCGGGCGCGTGGTGAGCCTCAGAGTCGCGCGGCTAGTGCGCGCAGCCGGAGGCTCGGCGAGCGAAGATCTCAGTCATTTGTCGAACCTCCTTTCAGCGCGGGACGAACGAAGCATAGAGCGCCGCTATACCGGGAGCAAACTGCTCCTGAACACGATTCGAACCATGAAGAAGCTTTTGGTCGTACTCGTCGTCGCGCTCGTCGGCTGCGGCGGGAGCGAAGCGACGACGCCGAAGAGGGCGTCGGCCGCGGTGGCGCGAAGCTGCACCACCTCAGGTCTCGCCGTCTGGCTCGGCGTCGGCGAGGGCGGCGCTGCCGCAGGCTCGACGTATTACCCGCTCGAATTCACGAACACCTCGAACCATCGCTGCCGACTCTTCGGCTTTCCCGGGGTCTCGGCCGTGGCCGGTCGCCAGCTCGGCTCGCCGGCCGAGCGGAATCGCGCACACCCCACGTACAGGGTGAGCCTCCAGCCGGGCGCGACCGCGCACACGGTCGTCCAGATCGTCGACGTCGCGAATTTCCCGGCCGCGAAGTGCGAGCCGGCCAAAGCGAGCGGTCTCCGCGTCTATCCGCCGGGCCAGTTCGCAGCAGCGGAGATCCCGTTCAGCTTCCGAGCCTGCTCGGCCAAAGGCCCAATGTTCCTCTCCGTTGAACCGATCCGGCCAGGAGTCGGAATCCCCGGCTCGGGCGGCTAAGAAGGGCCTCAGTGGATCACGAGCGGGGCCCAGGCCAGCTTGCTCTGGTTCCCTGCAGCGTCGACCGCTCGGACAGAGAACCGCAGATGCCCATGAAGGTTGCTCGGCACGCGCCAGTTCACGTGCGAGAGGAGGAAGGGGTTCGAATCGGCGAGTGGTCTGCGAATCGTCTTCAAGAGTCGGGCGCGACGGTAGATGCGAACCGTCGTCGCAATCGTGCCACGGCCGTCCAGCACCCAGTAGCCGAGCTTCGCGACCTTGCCGTGGAGACTGCTCGAGGGATAGGCGAGGAGATGCGGCACCCGAGTATCAGCGCCCAGGTTGGGAGGCGGCGTTCCGGGGACCTGTTGGTAGTTGAAGGTGCGGACGTCCGGCGCCGTGTCCGTATGCGGCCCAACTGCGGCTGCAACCACGTTGAAGCCGGCATTCGGTGAAAGCCCGAGGTCCGAGTCGCTGGCGAAGAACTCCAGGAAGTTGGGGCCGAAGCCCCACCCCCAGCCCTCGGGTGGGCTTACGCGCCTGAAGTCCCACCCCTTCGATCGGAGCAACACCGCTTCGGTTCTCCCGAACTGGTCAGCCTCGAATGCGATTTCGACTTCGGTTCCATAAAAGGCGCTTCCGGTATCGGGGTTCTGGTCTGTGTCCAGCGCGACAAGAGCTTCGGCCTGGTCGAGGTCCCAGTCGTGATTACCCGCAACCGTCACGCGGAAGCTGAGCCCTCCTCTGTCGTCTTTCGAGACATCGAGCCCTGTGATGTCGAGCCCTGAGCCCGCGTCGCCCACCGGATCGGTGAAGGACGCCGAGCCGGAAGCGCCCGCCAGGCCGACGAGGAAAAGGGCGGCCACCGCGCAGCACAGCAAAGCCGTTGGTCGCCTCGCCCTGACGCCCCCAGAGGCTGTCATCGCATCTCCCATGATGGCGCCCACGACTCGCCACGTCCAATAGTCAGCGCCTTGACTCGGAGCGCGCCCAGCGCCGTGTCTGACATCGCTCCTCCTTGGGCTAGGCCAAGGGCGATCTAAGAACGCCGCGGCGAGCGCTGTCAAGGAGCCACGTCCGCCGCGCGCGCCAGATTGAGGGCTGCGCGCGATGCCGGCCGCCAGGTGGAGAGGAAAATCCGCTCGTCCGCGCCGTCCGGCCACTGACCGGCCGACGGCGGCGGCTTCCGCGAGCATCTACGCGCTCGCCGCCTTCTTCCTGATCCTCGGAGCGGCATCAATCGTCGTCGGCGCGCACGATGCCGCCCTCGCGCAGCCGACGCTCGGCGTGACCGCGGCGGGTGCCCTCTTGCTCGTCGGCGGGATCCTCCTCGTCGGCGCCGCGGTCTCGCTGGACCACCTGGTTCGCCGTGCCGCGTGGAAGAACCGCACGCGCCCGCCGTGTCACCCGACCGTTCTGGTGGCGTGTCTCGTGACGATCGTCTTCGGCGCCTATGTGCTCTTTTCCGGGCTCGGGACCCCCGCGCGGCAACGGTGGGTGGTCGTCGCCTTGGCCCTGGTGATCATCGGTGCGGCCGCCCTCGGCCTCGTGCTATTCGGCCGCGACGTCGAGCTCACGCTTCCGCGCGTCGGCACGGCCGTTGCGCTCACCCTGCTTGGCACGGCCATCGGCACGTGGGAATTCTGGTACCAGAACCAATACGTGCCGGCTCACGCGGGCGGCGCCGTCTCTCTCAAGGTCAATCTGACGCCGGTCGGCGAGCAGGGGCCCTTCGACGTCGTTCGAGCGACGGTCGACTACCAGGCGATCGGCGGGAAGAGCGTCTCTGCCGTCGGCTCCGTGTACTCGCTGACCGGCTCGCGGATCGTCCGCTGTCCTCGCAGCGCCACGGTGACTCAGGTCCAGGGTGCCTTCAAGGGCGCTCTCCTCGACCCGCAGCGAATCCGGTTCATGGCCGATGTCCTGGAGCAGCCGCCGTCGGTTCTCGCCGCGGGGAAGTTCGTCGCGGACGGAAAGCGGCTCGACCCGAACGTTCCAGCCGATCGCGAGTTCGTCTTCCTCGTGCCCAAGCACCGGTACCAGCTGCTCCGCTTCCGGGCCCAGCTCTTCGCGGTGCCTGCGTCAGTCCCGCTGTCGCACCGAATGCGGCCGAACTACGTGACCTTTCCCGGCGACAACGAGCTCTACGGCTACTGGCGCATCGACGACGACAGCTGGCTCCACGACCTGCTCACGGGCAGGGAGCGCTGGCTCGTGATGCGCTACGAACTCGTCGATCCCAACAGCAGAGCGAGCCGGCAGCCGGCGCAAGTGGCGCTTGTGAGCCAGGCGCTGCATGTCATCGCCCGCTTCCCGAATCCGACTTGGAGCGAAAGCCTGCCCTCGAGGACGGAGACGCAGCGGATGTTCAGCAAGGGGCGGACGATCAACAGCCTCGAGCTCGGCAGTGCGAGCGAGCCCTTCGCGGATTCGGAGCTACCGCTCGAAAGCCCGATTGAGACCTGCAAGCGTAGGTAGGCGACGAGCGATGCGCCCGGCATGATTCGAACATGCGACCTCTGCCTCCGCAGGGCAGCGCTCTATCCCCTGAGCTACGGGCGCGTCGCGGTCAGTGTAGCCGGGCGCTGGCGCCGCCGATTCGCAGCTCGGCGTCGGCCGCGACCTCGCGGCGAACGTAGCCGAGCGCCTTTCCCGGCACTGCGCTCGTCACTCGACCCACGACCTTGTCATCGAGAAGGATTTCGTCGCCGGGCGAGGCCGACTCGACCTCGAGCTTGCGCAGCAGCCGGTTCGGGTGGCCTCGGTGGTGCAGGCGCGCGATCGGCTCCTGGCCGGGGTAGCAGCCCTTCGTGAACGAGATGTGCGTCTCCTCGAGGCCGGCTTCGGCCGGGAGAACCGTCTCGTCGAGCTCCTTCCCCCAGGCAGGCGTGCCCGCGTCGATGCGCAGCGGCTCGAGCTCGTCTGGCTCGGCGGCCTCGCGCTCGGCTTCCTCCCAGGTCTCCCAGGCGTCGGCGCCGTAGTCCTCGACTCGCACGCCCCGGCCCGGGTCGGCGAAGTGCAGGTATCCCCGCAGCGGCCGCACTGAGATCTCGCACTTCGCCGCGAAGCGGGCCCGCAGGAGCGCGCCCGATACCGCCTCGGCGAGCTCGGCTTCGGTGATCAGCAGGAACGCCTCTGTCGATTCGCGGACAACCCGAAGCGGCGCGATCATCCGTCCCTTCGGCGTCAGCAGCAGCGCCTGACGCGCCGAGCCGACTTCAAGCGACTGCGCCTCGTTCGAGAGCATCCGCTCGAGGAACTCCGCGGCATCCGGCCCGGCAACCCGCACGTACCCGCGCGAGAGCCGGACGACTGTAGGGGCGACGATCGCCACCGAGTCAGTGTAGGTGCCGCACACCGAGCCGCCGCGCTCTAGTATCCGGTCCTCGATTCACGAGGAAAGGGGAGAGATGGATCGGCTACTTCGCGCCGCCTTGCTCGTCGCAGTGGTGGTGCTGATCCCGGTTGCGGTTGCGGCTGCCACTCCGCCCGGGAGCGACACGAAGGTGACGGTGGGCAGCCCGCCGTCGCCGTTCTCGCAGAACAAGCAGAACGAGCCCGCGGTCGCCGTCAACCCGATCGATCCGTCGATCGCGGCGGCCGGCGCCAACGAGGAGATCGACGAGGAAGCCTGCAACGCGGGCAATCCGACGACCTGTCCGTTCACCGCAGGTGTCGGCACGTCCGGGGTCTACTTCTCCGACGACTCGGGCTCGAGCTGGATGCAGCCGACCTATTCCGGTTGGACAGCCCGCGACTGCCTCGGACCGGATCCGTGTTCGCCGCACGTCGGCCCGATTGGGACGCTGCCGCGCTACTACGAAAATGGCCTCGTCTCGGACGGCGATCCGGCGGTCGGCTTCGGGCCGCAACCCGACGCCAACGGGCACTTCTCGTGGTCGAACGGCTGGCGGCTCTACTACGCCAACCTGACCGCGAACTTCAGCGGCGGGGCCTTCAAGGGCTTCGAGGCGAACGCCGTCTCGCGGCTCGACAGCCAGAACTACGCTGCCGCCAAGGCCGGTGACAACAACGCGTGGATGGCGCCGGTAATCGTCACGCGCCAGAACGCCGCGCTGTTCTCCGACCACGAGATGGTCGCAGCCGACGACGCGTCGTCGAGCCCGTTCTTCGGCAACGTCTACGTCTGCAATGCGGCATTCCGCAGCCAGGAGCGGGGCGGCCTGCCAGAGCCGATCGTGCTCAACGCTTCGTCGGATGGGGGCAACACCTGGCGGACGACTCAGCTCTCGCAAGCAGTGAACAACGGCCAGATCGGCGGCCGCCAGGACTGCGCCGTCAACACGGCCAGCGACGGCACGCTCTATGTGTTCTGGGACGGCACCGATCCGCGTACCAGGACGCAGGCGATCTTCATGACCCGGTCATCCGACGGCGGGATCCACTTCCTACGGCCGGCCCGCGTCGTGACGCACGTCGACCCGACCGGGTTGCAGGATCCAGAGTCCGGCGACTTCACGTTCGACGGAGTCGCGGGCGCTCGTGACGGCTCCTTCCCGACGGTCGACGTCGCCAACGGCGCTCCGACCGGGGCGGATGCGAGCGACGAGATCGTGCTCGCATGGTCGAACGGGCCGACGCCTTCCGACACCGGCGGCGGCGCGAACGAACAGGTGAAGATCCTGTACTCCACGAACCAGGGCAACAACTGGCACGACGGCGGCATTGGCTCACCCGCCGGTGACCGCCCCGACTTCCCGGCGATCGCGATGTCGCCGAACGGGGAGGACGCGTACCTGACGTACATGAACTTCCTGCAGCCGTGGCAGTCGACGACCGCTGCTCCGCGGCTGTTCCAGGGAGTCGTGCGGCACGCTGACGTAGCGGCCAACGGGTCGATCGGTGCCTGGAGCGACCTGAATCGCGCTCCGACCGGCGATGCCCGCGGCTCGAGCGCGAACGCGCTCACGGACGAGTTCCTCGGCGACTACGACTACGCGTTCGCGACGAACGCGTTCGCCGTGCTCGTCTGGAACGACGGCCGCAACGCCGCGGACTGCCCGGCGATCGACGCATACCGGCAGTCGCTCGTCGACGGGACCCCCGGCACGCGACCGGCCCCGCAGCAGGACTGCGCGCCGAACTACGGCAACACGGACATCTACGGAGGTTCTTACGCCGATCCGACGCCGTAGAGGTTCACCCGTATGAGGGACTAAGGGGCCAGGTGGGTCGCCCGATACCTAGGGCGACCCACCTCCCCATCCCCCTCGTACGAAACGGCCCTTGGGCCGTTTCGTCAATAAGGGTCAAGAGACAGAAATGGGCCGGCGCTGAGCCGGCCCATTTCATGGTCCTCTAGGATCGCGGCCGATGGAGGCCGACGCCCAGGGCCGCCGGTGGACGCTCGTCGCCGTCTGCACGACGACGTTCATGTTGTTGCTCGACATCACGATCGTGAACGTCGCGCTGCCGAGCATCCAGCGGCGCCTGCACGCCGGCCTGACCGGGCTCGAGTGGGTCGTCGACGCCTACGCGTTGACTCTCGCGGCTTTGATCCTTACTGCGGGCGCGCTCTCCGATCGCTTCGGTCGCCGGCTCCTCTTCATGGGCGGCGTGGTCGTCTTCACGAGCGCCTCTCTGGTGTGCGGCTTTGCCTGGAACATCGTCGCGCTCGACGTCGCGCGGGCGGTGCAGGGCATCGGCGGGGCGGCGCTGTTCGCGACGGCCCTCGCGCTGATCGGCCACGAGTACCGCGGCCCCGAGCGGGGTGGCGCGATCGCGATCTGGGGAGCGACGATCGGCGCAGCGGTTGCGTCGGGCCCGCTCGTCGGCGGAATCCTGACGGACACGCTCGGCTGGCGGTGGGTCTTCTTCGTCAACGTGCCGGTCGGGGCGTTCGCACTTTCCGTGGCGCTGACGCGCATGAACGAGTCGCGGGACGAGGCGGCGGTCCGGGCCGACCTATGGGGCTTGCTCACGCTCTCCGCGTCGCTGTTCCTGATCGTCTTCGGGCTCCTGCGCGGCAACTCGAGCGGCTGGAGCAGCGCGCTCATCCTCTCGAGCCTGATGGGAGGTGCGGCAGTGCTCGTCGTCTTCGTCTTCGTAGAGCTGATGCAAGAGCGGCCGATGCTCGACGTGACGCTCTTCCGCCAGCCTGTCTTCCTCGGCGTCTCGATCGCGACGTTCTGCATCGGCGCAGGCATGTTCGCGCTGTTTCCGTACCTGTCGATCTACCTCCAGGACGTGCTCGGCTACGGACCTTTGGGCGCAGGCGTGCGCTTCCTGCCCCTGACCGTGTTCGTCTTCGCGGTCCCGATCGTCATGCGGCGCTTCGCCCCGGCGGCGTCGTTCCGGCTGCTGCTTTCGGTCGGACTGGCGCTCGTGGCAGGTGCGCTCCTCCTCATGCACGGCCTCGACACCAGCTCGCACTGGACCGCGTTGCTGCCAGGGCTGATCATCGCGGGAATCGGGATCGGCCTGGCGAACCCCGCGATCGCCGCGGCCGCGCTACGGGCCGTCGACCCCGCGCGAACCGGAATGGCCTCGGGCGTCAACAACGCGTTCCGCCTGAGCGGCGTCGCGGTGGGAGTCGCGGCCCTCGGGGCCGTGCTCGAACGCCGGGCCGCCGACTCGCTCGCATCGACCCTCGGCCCGCACAGCCGCGGCCTCGCCCAGCCGACCGGCCTGCGCGCCGCCGGAGGGCGCCCACCAATCGCCCACGCGGCCGGACTCGCGTTCGTAAGCGGCCTGAACGCCGTTCTTCTGGTCAGCTGCGTCGTCGTCGCGTTCGGTGCGGTCGCGGCGGCCGCCTTGATGCGAACGCCGAAACCTGTCGCGGCGCCGGCGGCTACGAGCTCGGGCTCGTAACCGCGACTTCGGGCTCGGTGGCCGGCGCCCTGGTGAAGAGGAGGCCGAAGCCGGCGCCGACGCCGTAGCCGATGATGGCGGCGGCAATCGCGGTTCCCGTGCTCGCCTTCACCGTCATGATCCAGACGATCGCGAGGACGAGCCCGATCGCGCTGAACTCGGTCACCCACAACCCCGGGTAGCGCGTCATCCTCCGCGCGCGCTCTCCCAGCGGCCCCGGACCGTTCTCGCGCAGGGCGTGCTCGAGCTTCTTGCCCGAACGCTCGGCGATCACCGGCCCCTGGATCGCCAGCACCACGAGAGCCGCGGTCCCGACCTGGATCCAGCCGGTGCTCCATGTCCAGATGTCACTCGTCATGTACGCGCCCGAGCCGAACAGACCGAGGATCGCGATCGGGAAGACGCGGCCGGTCTTGCCCGCGACGCGCCCCCACGGCAGCGCGTCCATCAGCTCCTGCGCACGCCGAAGCTGGAAGAGGCACACAGAGAGAACTGCTGCCGCACCGATGCCGACGAAGAGCGAGAGCAGGTGGATGTACAGGACGTAGTGATATGTGTCCACAGGAAGACCCCTTTCCAGGCGATTACAAGCCGCTCCCTGCCAAGGTACGAAAAAGGAGCCGCGCCTTCAAGACCCTCGAACCGGTGTCAGGTCTTGCGTTCCGACAAATCTACGTCCGCGGGGAGATTTGCGTGATTGCAAGACCTGACCCCGGTGCTATGACCCCGGTGCTACTCAAGGGACATGTCCGGCATTCGGCCAAGACGGTGTCGGACACCTGAATCTGTCAAGGGAAACGTGTGCCGACTTTGCAAAACTCATCCCTAGTCTGGAGCATGCGTGTCAACGACGGTCAGACACGCTTCGCACCCAAGAAGCCGGCTAGATCGCGAAGTCGCAGATGCGGCCTGCTCCCTCACGCTCAAACGCTGAGCGGGTGGCCTGAATCGCTAGGACCATCCGGACGTTGGCCTCGTTGTAGGCGGCTCGATCACTGCGCTCCGCTGACGGAATCACCGCGCGGATGTCGGCCAGCATCTCCTCGTAGAGTGCAAGCGCGTGGCGCTGGGAGCGCGCGGACGCCGTGGCGCTGCTACGCAACAGGCGTAGACCGTCCTCGTGGATCTCGAGCCACGTACGGCGAACGGCCGCGATGCGCGGGAGCGGCCCGTTGAAATTCACCGGCTTCCAATAGTCTGAGCCGAGCTGGCTCATCCCGATCCTGCATCGCGCCGCAGGCTTCGGTCGCCGCCTCCGCCCAGGCACTTGAGCCTGGCGCCGGCTTCGGACGCCTGACCGTCCGATCAGCCGGCCCGCTCTCTGCGAGACCCCAAAGGAGGGCAGCCACGAGTACCAACGGTACGAGTGCAAGCGCCTTTCGCACGTCGGTTTGATCGGCACGAGCCAACGGTCGCTCAACCCTAAAAGCAGAAGGGGCCGGCTTGGCCGGCCCCTTCTGCTGTGGAAACCAACGAGGGGGCACACGGGGGAAACCGGGTTTCCCCCGTGAAGCGAGAGGGCCGGCGGAGCCGGCCCTCAACGCGTTACATCATGTCGGGCATCCCACCACCGGGCATGCCTGCCATGGCCGGGTTCTTCTCCGGCGGCTCGGCGACGACTGCCTCGGTCGTGAGGATGTTCTTCGCGATCGACGCGGCGTTTTGCAGCGCCGAGCGCGTGACCATCGTCGGATCGATGATCCCGGCCTTGACGAGGTCCTCGTACTCGCCGGTGTCGACGTTCAGACCCTGGCCCTTCGGAAGCGACCGGATCTTGTCGACGACTACCGAGCCCTCGAGGCCCGCGTTGTCGGCGAGCTGACGGATCGGCTCCTCGAGCGCGCGGGTCACGATGAGTGCGCCCGTCCGCTCGTCGCCGTCACCGTCGAGCCCGATCGACTTGATCGCGTTCAGGAGCGCGACCCCGCCACCGGGGACGATGCCCTCCTCGAGGGCAGCCCGTGTGGCCTGGAGCGCGTCCTCGACGCGGTGCTTCTTCTCCTTCATCTCCGTCTCGGTCGCGGCGCCGACCTTGACGACGGCCACGCCGCCCGCGAGCTTGGCCAGGCGCTCCTGGAGCTTCTCGCGGTCGAAGTCGGAGTCGGTGTTCTCGATCTCGCCCTTCAGCTGCTTGATCCGGGCCTTGATTCCGTCGGAGTCGCCGGCCCCGTCGATGATCGTGGTCGAGTCCTTGTCGATCACGACCTTGCGGGCCTTGCCGAGCTGGCTGATCTTCGTGTTCTCCAGCTTCAGGCCCATCTCCTCGGTGATGACCTCTGCGCCGCTGAGGATCGCGATGTCCTCGAGCATCCGCTTGCGGCGGTCACCGAAGCCGGGCGCCTTGACGGCAACGGCGGTGAAGGTGCCGCGGAGCTTGTTGACGACGATCGTCGCGAGCGACTCGCCCTCGACGTCCTCCGCCACGATCAGCAACGGGCGGCCGGCCTGGATGACCTGCTCGAGGACGGGCAGGATGTCCTTGACGGCACCGATCTTCTGGTTCGCGACCAGGATGTACGGGTCGTCGAGGACGGCCTCCATGCGCTCGGCGTCGGTGATCATGTACGGCGACAGGTAGCCCTTGTCGAACTGCATGCCCTCCGTGAACTCGAGCTCGAGGCCGAAGGTCTGGCCTTCCTCGACGTTCACGACGCCGTCCTTGCCGACCTTGTCGATCGAGTCGGCGATCACGTCGCCGATCTCGCGCTCGCGCGCGGAGATCGTGGCGACCCGGGCGATGTCCTCCTTGCCCGAGATCTCCTTCGACTGCTTCCTCAGGTCCTCGACGACTGCGTCGACGGCGGCCTCGATTCCGCGCTTGAGGCCCATCGGGTTCGCACCTGCGGCGACGTTCTTGAGGCCTTCGCGGACGATCGCCTGGGCGAGCACGGTCGCGGTCGTCGTGCCGTCGCCGGCCACGTCGTTGGTCGCGGTCGCGACCTCGCGGACGAGCTGCGCGCCCTGGTTCTCGAAGACGTCCTCAACCTCGATCTCACGGGCGATGGTGACGCCGTCGTTCGTGATCGTCGGTGCGCCGAACTTCTTATCGAGCACGACGTAGCGGCCCTTCGGGCCAAGGGTGACCTTGACCGCGTCGGCGAGGATGTTCACGCCACGCTCGAGCGAGCGCCGCGCATCCTCGTTGAACTTCAACTCCTTGTGAGCCATTCAGTACCTCCTTC
>WNFY01007073.1_pt1 | contig 13171 bp, 9 predicted proteins | sample 5400091 | NCBI WGS metagenome assembly WNFY01 (sample SAMN13153364, study PRJNA577476) | soil metagenome | isolation source: 60 cm soil or saprolite under grassland replicate 1 | place: USA:California | collected 2016-06-15 | reverse complement strand
GCGAGCGCCGGATCGCCGAGCACGCTAGCCAGGGCCTCACTAACCGCGAGATCGCACAGACGCTGTTCGTCACGGCACGCACGGTTGAGGGCCACCTCACGAGCGTCTTCCGCAAACTGCAGCTCGCCTCGCGAGACGAGCTTCGCGCCGCATTGGAGCGGGACGCTGTGCCGGTCTAGGTCCGACCCCGGACGAGCTCGAATCGCTCTCGCGTGTTCGTCGGCGGATCAGCCTGCGCCCGCCCCACCAGCAATAACCATCGTGCAACGGCGGTCGCCCTTGTTCCGCCAAGCGTGTCGAGTGCCGTTCTGAACGACACAGTCGTCCTCGCGAAGGTGGACCTCCTGGGCCTCGAGTTCGAGCCAGATTTCCCCTGACAACACACAGATAAGATCGACGCTGGGGGTACGGTGCATTCCGCTCTGGTCCAATTCCATGGGCCTTGTTTACGTGCTCAACACAGGGGCGCCCTCGCTCGCGGGCTTCGGCTTCCGCCTCACAAATGAGGGGCTCGAGCCGCTGGAGGGTTCGCTGCGCCAACTCGCGCCGGATGCTGATCCGGCCCAGGTCGGCTTTACGCCGGACGGCTCAGCCCTCGTCGTGACCGAGCGTGGCACGAATTCGCTCGCCGTCTTCTCGGTCGGGAAGGACGGCCTACTCGGCGATTCGGCGGAGACGCCGTCGGCAGGCCCGACACCGTACGGTTTCGCCTCCGCAGCAAACGGCGCGCTCGTCGTCACTGAGGCGTTCGGCGCCCAGAAGGGAAAGGCTGCCGCCTCTTCCTACCGGCTGACGGGGACCGCGGCGAAGCCGGTCTCGCGCTCGGTCGGAAACGGGCGCAGTGAGATCTGCTGGGCAGTCGTGAGCAAGGATGGTCGCTACGCGTTCACGACGAACTTCGCAGACGGTGCGGTCTCCAGTTGGGCCATCGGCGATGATGGCAGTCTGACGCTGGAGGACGCGGTCGCCGAGACGAGGACCTGAGCCGCGACGGCCGGTTCCTGTACGCGATCGACGCGGACGCAGGCCACATCTTCGGGTGGTCGGTGGATAAGGGACGGCTCTCGCCGATCGGATCCTGGGGCGGCATCCCCGCGACTGTCGCCGGCCTCGCAGCGAGCTGAACGACAACGAGCGCTCCGAAGGACCGGCCAGGTGCACGCCATACGCGCATGACGCCGATGTTGGCTCATGACAGGGTCGCGCGGTCAAGTCCTGTGGGCCTTCGGGTTCGCAGGACTTGGCGTTTCTGAGGAGATCGACCCCACTCTCCATGAGGGCGCCAGCCGCAACGACTGACAGCTCACGGAGATGCTCTACCTTCCGCGGGCTGAAGAGAACCCACGTCGACACACGAATCCGCTCGAGGCGCTGCTAGCGGCGTTTCGCGCCGAAGGAGGACGGCACCGTGCCGACGGGCGGCGGATCGGGCCTGACCAGATTTCCGCCGCTTGACTCCCGGTTATTCACGCTGGGTGCCCTCGAATATGCGATTTGCAGGAGCTTCGCATCACGTCTCCGCCGCAAGCGGGAACGGGGGCAGCAAACGATTGATTCTAGAGCAGCTCTCTGCGCCTGATCAGACAACGCAGCATCTAGATTTGCAGGCACTTTGAGTGACGGGAGCGACGGGACTCGAACCCGCGACCTCCGGCGTGACAGGCCGAGTCGGGTACGGCGACGCTCGGCGATGAACGTCTCGGAACAGCCTCATTTGCAGGTGTTGCTTGCCTGCGGGTCGCCAGCGCTCCGCATGGTTGAGCCAATCGTCCGACCGACGTTTGGGCCACGAGCGGACCACGGAAACTCGTCTTAACAGACAACAACGAATACAACGGGACGATCCGACCCCACGGCTTGCACAGAGGCGGGCACCGGTGGTTCCTTTTGCTCCGGCAAACGGAGGCCCCGCCCACACGAGCAGGGCGCGCACCCCTCCAATACGAAGCCGCGCGACTCGCGAGGCGGTCCTGTTCAGTGCCGTGTCTCGGGCCTTCCAACGGAAGGGAACCACGGCGGATAACGCGACAATCGAAGAAAGACGACGGCCCAGGCGGTCTAGCGACGGAGCCGGTACGGCTTCAACCTCACGAGTTCCGGAAGCCCGCTCGCGCACGTTCAGCGATGCAACCTTCTGGCTCCGTCTCACGAACGACGACGGCACGCCGAGTGCGTGGTGGGCATTCGTCGGAATTGTGGCTCCGGCCCTCGTGGTGCTATCGATCATCGCGGTTGCGGTCATCCGCTACTGACGGCGAGGGGCGTCTATCGCCTTCCCCGCCCCGCGAGTGCGCGAGTGAGGAAGGTTGATCGATGATCCCCTCACATCCGATCGTCTTGTGCCCAAGTCGGTGACAACTGTCCACAACAGTCCTCGCTGATCTCATGCCCGCTCGCGATCGCAGCCTGTCCGATCCGTCGCAGCATCCCCTCGAAGATCAGGTAGTGAACCGGGTAGAGCGCGTACCAGTACGCGAGTCCTACGAGCCCGTGGGGATCGAAGATCGCTGTCTGGCACAGTGTCGCTCCGGCTTCGTCGCCGTCGACCTCGAACTGCAGCCAGATCCGCCCTGGGGACTTCATCTCGGCTGAGAGCCGCAGGAGGCGATCCTGCTCGAAGGCCTCCACCCGCCAGAAATCGAGCGTGTCTCCCACCGCCAGCCGAACGGGATCCCGGCGCCCGCGGCGAAGCCCGACGCCGCCGACGACCTGATCCAGGAGCCCGCGCAACCGCCAGAAGCCGTTTCCGTAGTACCAGCCCGTCTCGCCGCCGATCCGTTGGATCGGCGCGAACGTCTGCTGCGGGGACGCAGCGACTCTCATCTTGCGCGAGGCGACGGCCCGCTGGCCGAGCGTCACGCCGCCCCAGTTTCGCCCTGGGTGTGCCGACAGCGCATCCGACCAGCGGGTCTCGGCGAACTCCTTGTCCTCGTTCGCGAGCGCGCGCTCGATCGCCTGGCGGAAGCCTCGGGGGCGGATCGGAAAGGCGCCGCGAGCCGCTCCGTCGCGAACGAGGGTGTCGTTGCGCAGGCTCTCGATGAGTTCCCGGCCGATGCTCGCATACACCGGCGTCACCACGCTCAACCAGAGCCCGGAGATACGGGGTGTCGCGAGAGGGACGCGGATCACGGCGCGCCGCAGGCCAGCCTGACGCGCGTACTCCCGCATGAGATCGGCGTACGTGACGCAGTCGGGGCCGCCGATCTCGAAGAGCCTGCTCTCCTCGAACTCGAGGTCGAGGGCGGCAAGCAGGTAGGCGAGGACGCCGACTCGCGCAGGATCCGTCCGACCTCGTGACGGCTCTCGAGGTGAGTGGAGACATCGTGCTCTGCGCCGAGGCCGCCCAGGTAGACGATCCTGCTCACGCCGCTCCTACGTGCGGCGGCTGCGAAGTTTTCCGCGCCGCGGCGATCGGCGTCCGCGAACGGGCCCGACGCGGCCATCGAATGAACGAGGTAGTAGGCGGCCGTGACACCCGCGAAGGCCTCGCGCAGAGACTCGGGCTCGAGGACGTCTCCATGCACGATCTCCGTTTGCTCGGCCGTCCGTCCCGACAACGCCTCGGGTCTCCGCACCATGCAGCGCACGGGTCGCCCCGACTCCTCGAGCTTCCGCAGCAGCCGGCCGCCGACGTAGCCGGTCGCCCCGCTGAGCAGAACGCGCCCGGCCGACTGCTGCATCTGTGCCGATACCGGGTCATCGCCGATTCGCAAGCGTCACCCCTGTGTTGCAAAAACGACTGAGGCTGACCGACGACGCCCGCCGCACTGCTGAGATCAATCGCCGCTGGACGGTCAATGCGTGCGTGACCGCGGCAGGGGTTGCCCCGGTCGCCGATGCCGTTGACCGGGGCAACCGAGATGACTCCGACGTGACCGCGGCTTCAGGAGCTGAAGTTCGCGATCGCCGAGGCACAGCCGACGCCCTGAATCCAGACGTTCTGGATACCGGTGATGTCGGGTGCAATGTCCTCGGCGGAGACGATCATCTGCGCCGTGAAGGACTCGTCGTTCCCGTCGCCGGCGCGGTAGAAGTCGGCGAGCAGCACGACCGTGTTCTCATCGGTGGTTGCGGTCTTCAGGGGTTCCGCCGCCGCCCCGGTGCACTTGAAGGTCGTGCTCCTCCGGAGTTCGACCGTGTCCCAGCGAACGCCTTCGCCCGCGAGACAGCCGGCCAGCGGGCCCTGGCCGACGTCGCTCGTGCAGCGAAAGCCGCCAGCTGAGTTGACGAAGCCGCTCGTGGGGTTGTAGGCGCCGCCCCCGGTAAGGGTGGCCGAACCGGCCGGGAAGCCGCTGATGTCCCTCGCGTTGAAGCCGAAGCCGATGTTGCCGGTCGCCGCCGACGCGGTCGCCGCAATCAGCACAACGGCCGCTGTCAGCACCGCCGGCACGAGTGCAATGATCTTCATCTCCAAAACCTCCTTGTCTCGGGATCGTGTGTCCCCGATCCTGGAGGGCTCGGACCGTCATTCGCACCGTGGAGACCCCCCTGACTTTTCGAGGCAGCCGCTCTGGCTCTTCCGCGCTTCGGCGCTAGGCTGGCGGTATATGAGAGAGGCCGCGGCCACCGAACCGCTGCTCGAGCGGAACGAGGAGCTGGCGTGGATCGAGTCGGCGCTGGCCGACGCTCGCAGGGGGCGCGGCAGGTTCGTCGTGGTCGAAGGGCCGGCCGGGATCGGCAAGACGGCGCTGCTCGCCGCGGCGCGGACGACGGCGGCCGAGGGTGGAATGCGCGTGCTTCGTTCGCGCGGGACCGAGCTGGAGCGCGATTTCGCCTTCGGCGTGGTACGTCAGCTGTTCGAGCCGTCGCTGGTCGAGGCATCCGAGCTCGAGCGCGCCGATCTGCTGCAAGGCGCTGCCGGCGTCGCGGCCGGTCTACTCGGGCTTGCGGGGGCACCCCCAACGGACGCCCCGCCCTCGGCGGGCGTCGATCCCTCGTTCGCGATCCTCCACGGCCTCTACTGGCTGTGCGCGAACCTGGCCGCCGTCGTCCCGCTCTGCCTGGTGGTCGACGACGCGCAATCGGCAGACGCCGCGTCCCTCCGTTACCTGGCCTTCCTGCTCACGCGGCTCGAAGAGCTGGAGGTCGCTCTCGTGGTGGCGACCCGTCCTCGTGAGGCAGCTGCCGGTGCCGAGCTGCTTACGACCGTGACGACCGATCCCTCCGCTGATGTGATCCGTCTCGCTCCTTTGACGAGGGGCGCCGTTGTCCGGCTGCTGGAGACGGGGCTCGGCGGAGCTCCCGATCCAGTCGTCGTCGATACCTGCCTGCGCGTAACGCGCGGGACGCCGTTTCTGGTGCGCGAGCTGGTGGAGGCGCTGAGCGAGGGAGGCATCGGAAGCGGTGTACAAACGGTAGGTCGCTCGATTCGTCTTCGGCTCGGTCGCCTGCCGGACCACGCCGGGCGACTCGCGCGAGCGCTGGCCGTCCTCGAGCAGAGCGACCTTCTCCAAGCGGCACGACTCGCGGGCCTCGAAGAGCTCGAGGCAGCTGATGCAGCCGACCTGCTGGCGACCGCGGGGATCGTGGAGTCTGGACGGACGCTGATGTTCGTGCATCCGATCGTCCGCACGGGGATCTATTCGGAGCTCTCGAGCGCAGAGCGCGCGCGTGGCAACCGCGGCGCCGCCGGACTGCTCGCCGAGCAACCGGGCACGTCCGCGCGCGTCGCGCAGCATCTGCTGGTAAGCGAGCCTGCCGCCGATGCTTGGGTCGTCGAGCGGCTGCTCGAGGCCGCCTGCGCGGCGCGGAAGAAGGGCGCTCCCGAGTCGGAAGCCGTCTTCCTACGCCGAGTGCTCGCCGAACCGCCGCCGCCGGGCGAGCGGTCGGAACTGCTGCTCGACCTCGGAATGGCCGAGGCGAGCGCCGGGCTCCCCGGCTGGCCCGAGCACTTGCAGCAGGCCGTGGACGCGGCGCCGAACGCCGCAGGAGCCGCCGGGGCAGCGATGGTGCTGGCGCACGCGCTCAGCCGCGCCCAGCGCTACACGGAGGCAGTCGAAGTTCTCGATCGCACATCATCGGCGCTCGATTCCAGTCACGTCGAGCTCGCGCTCCAGCTCGAGGCTGCGGCCGTCCTACCCGCGCTGAACGACCCCGTGACCGCACCCTCAAAGGCCCTCCGCCGCGAGACGTTGCGCGAGCGTGCCGCCGGCGATCCCGCGGCGCCACCCGATGTACTGGCTGCGGCCGCGTTCGTCTCCATCCTTACGAACGAGCCCGCCGAGACGGGCTCCGACCTCGCGACCCGAGCGCTTTTGGCCGAAGGCAGCGCACCACCAGACTCGGACAGCAGGCCATGGTTCTCGTTCGCAGCGTGGTTTTCGCATATCACGTTCTCGCTTCTTTTGGCCGAACGGTATGCGCAATTGCGGCCACTGCTCGATGCCTCGATCGCGCAGGCGCGGGTGACCGGAGACGGCGGCCGGCTCGCCGTTGGCCTGCGCGATCGAGGCTGGCTTGCGCTCCGACGCGGCGATCTGAGCGCCGCCGAAGGAGATGCCCGAACGGCGCTTGCCGCGACCGCGCTCCCCGCACCACCCATGTACCGCGTCATGAACGGCAGTCTGCTCATCAAGGTGCTCGTCGATCAGGGCAAGCTTGACGACGCGGAGCAGGCGCTCGCGCCGCTCGATCCCGAAGCAGGGAGCGGATTCGCCTCGGCCTGGGGTCTTCGCTTCGCCCGCGGACGTCTGCGGGTCGCACAAGGACGAGTCGCCGAAGGGCTGGAGGACTTCTTGGGCCTTGGCGTAGATCTGACGCGAGCGATCGTCACATGCCCGAGTTACCTCCCCTGGCGCTCGGAGGCGGCGCTCGCCCAGCTCGCGCTCGGCGATCACGAGTCGGCGGAACGTCTAGCAGAAGAGGAGCTCGAGCTCGCGCGGGCATTCGGCGCCCCGCGTGCGCTCGGTGTCGCGAAGCGTGCCGCCGGCGTCGTGGCCGGCGGTGACCGTGGAGCGCTTCTGCTCCGTGAGGCGATCGACGTATTCGAGCGTGGCGATGCGCGCCTGGAGAGAGCGCGTGCCCTCGCCGATCTCGGTGCCCTGCTGCGGCGGCGCAATCGGCGAACCGAGGCGCGAGAACTCCTTCGCGAGGCACTCGACGCCGCCCACCGCTCGGGCGCCGAGCGGCTCGTGGAACGGGCCGAGACCGAACTTCGCGCCACCGGCGCGCGGCCGCGCCGGGTGGTTCTCACGGGGCTCGACTCACTGACGGCCAGCGAGCGGCGGATCGTCGAGCTCGCCAGCCAGGGCCTCACCAACCGCGAGATCGCACAGATGCTGTTCATCACTGCCCGCACGGTCGAAGGTCACCTCACGAGCGTCTTCCGCAAGCTGCGGGTTCAGTCGCGAGACGAGCTTCCCGCCGCACTAGCCAGCCGCGCTCCAGTCCCGGCCTAGCGTCCGGACTGACCCGAGGTCGAGCACCACTGATGGGCCTCGCGAAAGGCGCTTGCGCCGCGGACGAGCGCAAAGACAAGGGGGTTACCACGGTGCGAACGCGCGTCTGCCGTCGCCACCATCGCAGAGGAGAAGAACAACTCCGCCAGCCGGCGCTCATTCGAGAGGAGACGTGCACAGATGCCGCAAGTGCCTCAGAGGATCTTGGCGATCTCTGGGAGCCTGAGGCGTAGCTCGATCAACAGTGCCGTTCTCCGCGCCGCCGCTTCGGCGGCGGCACGAGACGGCGCGATGGTCGTGATCGACGACTCCGTGCGGGGGCTGCCGCATTTCGACCCCGACCTGGAGATAGAACCGCCCGAGCCGGTGCTGCGCTTCCGAGCGGCGTGCGAGGAGGCAGCTGGAGTCCTGCTTGCGGTTCCCGAGTACACGTTCGGGATCCCCGGCTCGTTCAAGAATGCGCTGGACTGGACTGTCGGGAGCGGTTCCCTCTACCGCAAGCCAATCACCCTCCTCGATGTCGCCGCGCAGGGCCGCGGCGCCCGGGTCCGCGAGGCACTTGACCTCGTGTTGAGGGCGCACGGCGCCGACGTCGCCCGCTACTCCCTGCCGGTTGCACGCAACGACCGCGATGCGGCTGGCGAGGTTGACAGCCCACGGGTCATCAATGAGCTTCGAGCTGTCGTCGCGGAACTGGCGAAGCGCTCGAGTGCGGCGCACGAAAGCAGCACTGATCGGTAAAGGCTCCGACGGGGTCGGTGCTTGAAGGCCAGCCGCACGTTTGGCGACCTGACTGGTGTCACCCGTCGGTAACCCACGTCCGGCAAAGACAGGGGGGTCGCCACGGTGCGAACGCGGGTCCGCCGCCTCCACCATCGCCCAAGAGAAGCCAATCCGGCATCGCGATCAAGGAGGAGTACGTGCTAACCGCATTCGAATCCATCCTCGGCAGGAGGCGCGGCGGCGATGGCCGACGCGGAGCAATCGTCGTCGCGGCGGCGCTCGCGGTGTTCTTTGCTGCCCTCGTATTCTCGTCGTCCTCGGCCTACGGCGCACCGGAGGCCAAGGCGCCTCCCGAGAAGGCGGCGACCCAGAAGCCCACGAAGACGAAAGCGAAGGTCAAGGCGAGCATCCGCCGCGGCCGGCTCAACGTCCTCGGGACGGCGAAGAGCGACAAGATCACGCTGCGGCTGAAGCCGCGCGATAGGTCCCGTCTCCAGGTCGACGTCGGCGGCAACGGCTCCGCCGAGTTCACCTTCAAGCGCTCGGCCTTCAAGCGGATCGTCGTTCACGGCGCATCCGGCGCCGACAGGCTCTCGATCAACGAGAGGTACGGCGTGTTCACGGGCAGCGAGGCGACGAGCGTCTTCGGTGACACCGGCAACGACGTGCTGCGCAGCGGCTCCGCAGCCGAGCGGCTGTTCGGCGGCATCGGCAACGACACGATCGACGGCAAGCGGGGCAACGACCTGATCGAAGGCGGGGCGGGCAGTGACGTGGTCGTCTTCAACGGCTCGCAGGCCGCCGAGAAGTTCGCGTTCTCCGCTAACGGAAAGCGGCTGAGGTTCGTCGGCGCGGGCACGATGAACATCGCGGGCGTCGAGCGGTTCGACCTTCGGGCGTCCGGCGGCGCGGACAACGTCGTCGTCAACGACCTCACGGGCGCCGGGCTCGCCCAGCTCAACGCCGACCTGGCGAACGACGGGGCTGCAGACGTCGTCGACATCAAGGGCTCGTCCGCTGCAAACGAGCTCCGGGTCCGCGGCGGCATCTCGATCAGCGGCGTAGGGACGGCGGTCAACGTCCTCCGTGCGCAGGCCGCGAACGACAGGCTGAACCTCGATCCCGGCGCGGGCAGCGACCGGGTCGTCGTCGAGGGCACGGCCGGAAGGGACACGATCGGGGTCGTGGCCTCGGCGGTCGCCCCGCACATCGCCGTCTCGGGCGGGCCGGGCGGCCTGCCGATCGACGTCGTCAACGCGGAGGCGCTCGCCATCCAGGCCCTCGCCGGCAACGACACGCTCAATGCCGGGCTCGGGCTTGCCGCGCTCACGCAGCTGACGCTGGACGGCGGGGCCGGCAACGACGCCATCAACGGCGGCGACGGGAACGACACGCTGCTCGGCGGGAGCGGCAACGACGCGATCGACGGCAATCGCGGGGCCGACACCGGTCTCCTCGGGGCCGGCGACGACTCGTTCACGTGGGATCCCGGCGACGGGAGCGACAAGGTGGAGGGCGAGGCCGGCGACGACACGCTGGTCTTCAACGGCGCAGCGGCCGCTGAGAACTTCGACCTCTCCGCCAACGGCAACCGCCTGAAGCTCTTCCGCAACGTCGCGAACATCACGATGGACGTCGACGACACCGAGCGAATCGACCTCCGGGCGCTCGGCGGCATCGATAACACGATCGTGAACGACCTGTACGCGACCGACGTCAAGAACGTCGTGCTCGACCTCGCCACCGACGGCGCAGTCGACACGACCACGATCAACGGCACCGCCGGCAACGACTCGATCGCGATCGCGCCCAACGCGGGTGCAGTCGACGTGACCGGGTTGGCCGCGGCCGTGAAGATCGAGCACTCGGAGGCCGCGAACGACCTCCTGAACGTCAACGGGCTCGCCGGCAACGACACGATCAACGGCTCGGTCGGGCTCGCAGCCCTGATCAAGCTCGGGATCGACGGCGGCGCCGGGAACGACACGATCAACGGCGGCGACGGAGCCGAGGTCCTGGCCGGCGGCGACGGCGACGACGCGATCGACGGAAACGGCGGCGCCGACACCGGGCTCCTCGGAGCCGGCAACGACACGTTCATCTGGGATCCGGGCGACGGCAGTGACGTCGTCGAGGGCCAGGACGGCGCCGACGACGGCGCCGACACGCTGCGCTTCAACGGCGCCGGCGCGGCCGAGAACTTCGACGTCTCGGCCAACCTTGGGCGGGTTCGGTTCTTCCGCGACGTCGGCAACGTCACGATGGACCTGAACGACATCGAGTTCATCGACGTGCAGGCGCTCGGCGGTAACGACAACGCGGTCGTGAACGACACGAGCGGGACCGACCTCAAGCGCGTCGCGTTCGACCTCGAGGCCGCGATCGGCGGCGGGGCGGGCGACGGCGCGGCCGACTCGGTCACGGTCAACGGGACGAACAACCCCGATGACATCCAGATCACCGCATTCGACAACGTCGTGGAAGTCAACGGGGCTCCGGTGACCGTCCAGATCGCCCATTCGGAGGCCGCAAACGACAGGTTGACCGTCAACGGCCTCGGCGGAGCCGACACGATCACAGCCGGGCCGGGCCTCGCGGCACTGATCCAGCTTGTGATCAACGGCGGGACCGAGGCCGACGTTCTCACCGGCGGGGACGGCAACGACCGGATCGTCGGCCAGCAGCAGAACGACTCGATGTTCGGCGGAGACGGGAACGACACTCTCGTCTGGAACCCGGGCGACGGCAACGACCTCGTCGAGGGCCAGGCGGGCAACGACACGATGGAGTTCAACGGCGCCGGAGTCGCAGAGAACTTCGACGCCTCAGCGGTCGCCGGACGCCTCCGCTTTACCCGCAACGTCGGCAACATCGTCATGGACGTGGGCACCACCGAGCGGGTCGACCTCACGGCCCTCGGCGGCGCGGACACGGCAGTCTTCAATGACCTATCCGGGACCGCCGTGGCCAAGGCCGACATCGACCTGGCGGGCGTGCTCGGCGGCGCTGCAGGTGACGGTGCAGCTGACACGATCACAGTCAACGGCACGAACGGCCCCGACAACATCGTGGTGGCCGCGAACGGCGGCATCGTGGACGTGACGGGCCTCTCCACCGCCGTTGGGATCAGCCACTCGGAGGCCGCCAACGACTTGCTCGCGATCAACGGGCTCGACGGTAACGACGACGTCGCCATCGGCGGCGGCGTGGCGGCGCTGATCCAGACCCTCGTCGACCTCGGGTTGGGCGAGTAGCAGAACCTCCCTTCAAGCGATCGGGGTCCTCGGGCCCCGATCGTTTTTACGCGAGACACGTGGAAGCACAAGCGTCGACGAGGGTTTGACCGGTGGACGAAGGTACCCGACTCGCAGCGCTGGAGCGCTTGGAAGCATTTCTCGGCGACTGGAGCATGGAGGCGTCGTTTGCGCCCCGCGGCGTGACCGGCCGCGGGCGTTCCCGCTCCAATCCTGCGAGCTTGAAGATCGTGTTGGCCGGGGTTAGCTTGCGCCGGTGGAGTTCGCCCGCGCACGTCAGTTCGCCGAGGCTGTCGCGGCGCATGATTTCGAGGCGGCGGAAGCGTTACTCGATCCCGATGTCGAAACCGTGACGCCGCGCGGCGCCGTTCGTGGCATCGCAGCGTGCCGGCAAGTGCTTCAAAAGGCGAGCGGAGACGAGCAGTTCGACTTGGAACAGGCGGAGCCTGATTTCGAGGATGATGAGGGCGACGTCATTGCCCGGACGCACGAGATCGCTCGCTGGCGTGAAACTGGCGAACTGGCGTACGAGCGTGACTTTGCACTGCGCCTGACGCTCGACGACGAGAGAATCGTCAGGATCGTGGTGATGCCGGGGGGCGCTCCGCCCTCGCGGGTCAAGAGCGGCTCACAGGCGGACTAAGGACTCGCCGGACTTCACTCCCGCTCGATTCTCCCAGCGCTTCACCGGAGAGTTCGGCGCGGCCGGCCAACCCATCAGCGGTCGTTGGGAAGCTCCATGGACGGCTCGCGCTAGGAGCACGATCTCGACCTCAACTATCGAAGGGTTTACTAGCCAAGCCGCTATGTGTTAGCCGAATTGTGTTGCCGAGCAGCGGCCACGATTCGCAGAACGGTGATGCGCGAGCGGGATCTGCGCGGGATGACCGAGGATCGAGTGGCTCGCCTAGCGCCCAAACCGGCACAGAAAATGCCCGTTTGCAGCACTTTTGGCGTGCGGCTCGCGGCTGATCTCCCGTGCGGAATCAGTGCGGGAGGCCGGCGGGAAGCCGGCGGTCGTCTGCGCCGACACAGACAACAAAAGATTCGATTTGCAGGATGTTTTCTACGGGAGCGACGGGACTCGAACCCGCGACCTCCGGCGTGACAGGCGTGAAGAACGCGTTGCAATGAGCTTCCTCAAGTCGCTCGAAGTGCCCAAGAATGCGGCTTCTTCGCTTGCTCGCGTCCGCCGTGCAGACGCGCGTGGGGTACACAAACTCAGTCGCGTACCGAATCTGCTCGATTTGCAGGAAGATCGAGTAAGTGCACCCCACGGGAATCAGCTGGAGCTTTCCAGCCCGATTCTGATCCGCCCCAGCCGCGAGGGCGACGGGCTGGCGCTGGAACGTGTGGGGTGCGCAAACTCGGTTCCGCCGGCAAATTCGCGAGTTCGACGACCGGAATCAAGTTTATGCACCCCACGGGGCCGTCCGGGCGCGACTACGGCCGTCCGAGCAGGGTGGTGGCTACGCTCCGGGCGAGCGGAAGCCATGTCCGGGGCGCCTTCGCGAGCTCGCGCGCGAGCCGGAGCGTGAACTCGGACTGGAGCAGGAGCGGCACCGCGGCCGGAGGCACCCGTCGCAGCAGTCGCACCTTCTCGTCCCAGCCGCGATCGTCCAGCCGTGCGAGCTGCTGGTTCAGCGCGTAGCCGACGCGCAGCTTGCGCCCGAACTCGCCACGAAAGCCTCGCTCGTAGGGCATGAGCGCATCGCGGCCCGTGTCGCCTCTCACCGCCGCCTCTCCCGCCACCCGCCCGGCGCGCTCGCCCGCGACGAGGGCTACGCGGATCCCCTC